>Ga0049113_10000274_pt1 | contig 10155 bp, 8 predicted proteins | sample WorMettanBELIZE1_FD_55214 | JGI IMG/M metagenome (GOLD analysis project Ga0049113, IMG submission 55214) | Marine gutless worms symbiont microbial communities from Max Planck institute for Marine Microbiology, Germany - Olavius tantulus BELIZE.1 | ecosystem: Host-associated > Annelida >... | reverse complement strand
AACGAACTCGGAAAGAAGTTCCGATATGACCAGTTGACGACGGCCCAGCGGGACTATCTGCCCGGCGCCACGGCAACCGAGATCACCCGGAAGATCAACTACCTGCGTGGTGACAACACCTTTGAAGAAGACAAACCCGGCGGCAGTTTCCGCCAGCGACTCAGCAAAATGGGGGATATCGTCCACTCATCGCCGCTGTACCAGGGATATGTAGACGGCAGCAACAATTTCGGCGTCCTTTACGTGGGCGGCAATGACGGCATGCTGCATGCCTTTTACGCGGACGAGAGTAAAACCCATCCGGACAACGGCAAGGAACTGTTTGCCTACGTACCGAACCTGATTTTTCCAAAACTGAACGATCTGACCCTGCCCACCAGCACCCACCAGTTCTACGTGGATGCCACCCCGTTTGTGCGGGATACGGGCACCCAGAAGATCCTGCTCGGCGGTTTGGGACGGGGCGGCAAGGGGATCTATGCGCTGGATGTGACCAATCCCCTGACCCATACCGAAGCCAACGTGGCAGACTGGGTCCTGTGGGAATATCCGAGGGACAACACCCCGCAGACCGAAATCGATCAGCTCGGGTACACCTACGGCAGGCCGTTCATGGTCCGATCCAACGATCCGGAAATCGGCTGGGTGGTCTTGATCGGCAACGGATACGACAGCAAGGCTCAGTGCCCCACACTATTTGTGCTACGGGCTTTCGATACGACGGAGGGCGGTGTGACAAGTCCCGCCGGTACCGCCGTGGTGGCGATCAAGGCATCGGCTACCCCTGCCATCCCTACCTGCACCGGGGACTGCAACGGCCTGTCCGAACCTCTGCCTGTCGATCTGGACGGCAACTCCACGGTGGATTATGTTTATGCTGGCGATCTCCGAGGCAACCTCTGGAAGTTCGATCTGACCTCCGCCAATCACAACGAGTGGGATGTCTACCATGAGACCGCCACCGGCGATCCGGCACCGTTATTTACAGCCAAAGGCCCGGGGAACACGATCCAGCCGATCACCACCACTCCGAGCATCATGAAGCATCCGGATAGCGACAAGCCTGGATTTCTGGTCGTGTTCGGCACCGGAAAGTACCTGCATACCGACGATATGGATCCGCCGGCAGATGTCAGTTTCTCGACAACCCAGACGATGTACGGCATTTGGGATTTCGGCGATGCCTCCCCGTCGGCCGATCAGAACAGCAACCTCAAAGACCCGCGGGAATTTCCCGGCACATTGCAGCGGGCCGGTACAGGACTTAATGAAACCAATACGTTGAGCAACCTGAACAATGTCATCTCCCTGCGGAAACAAACACAGATCTTTTATCAGGAGGTCCACTTCTTCACGTGCGATCCCGAAGAAGAGGGCGGCGATCCGGTGACCCGATCGGTGGCAGAGGATCCGGCAGCACCGGATGCATTCGCCGCGGAAAAGGCCGCTTTGGAGGCCCAGGGCTGCTCCGAGGATTTCAGCCGATTCCTGCGGGTGCTCAGCAAGGAGCCGGTCAACTGGAAGACGGAACCGGATGACCGGGCGGCTGATGACCAGTCGCCCAATCCCACCGATGACGAAGCGAACCATGTGGGGTGGTACTTCGATCTGCCCCACGCCACCGACCGGGAACGGGTGATCCGAAACGGCCTGATCCGCGACGGCAAGTATGTGGTGATCACGTCCATCCCGAGGAGTTCCCCGTGTTCTGCCGGCGGCGATTCCATCTTCCACGAAATTGATGCGGCCACCGGAGGCCGCCTGGATACCGCCCAGTTCGACATCGATCTGGATGCGGCCATTGGCGCCGGGGATTTGATCGAGATCGCCAATCCAGCCTACGATCCCGATGATCCGGATGCCGCGCCGGCAACCATCACCGTGGCCCCGACCGGCATCCATTTCCGAAAGATGATGTACCCGCCGGTTATCCTGCGGATGCCGGATGATAAGACCGAAATGAAATACTTCAGCACGGCTTCCGGAAACATCACCATGGTTCAGGAAGTTGCCGAACAGCGGGGTCTGTACTACTGGAGAGTGCACTAACCCGTGTGATAGGAGATATCGGAAATGGCCAAAGCCACGCGTGTAACAGCGTCCACTAGCAGAAATGGGTTCGCAAGGGGGGCGGTCGGATCCTTAGGAATGCTCCTGATGCTGCTTGTCTGCGGGATTCCCTTGGTTCCGGCGGCAGACGAACTGCCCACGATTGCGGCAGTCAATCCGGTACCGGCAATTGAAATCAGGGAGTTGCCCCATTTTGATGTGCTTGGCAGGATTGACGAAATCCACACCGATTATATGATCGTGGAGGACACCCTGATCCGTAACGATGAGGAATTCCCGCCGGAGTATATCCGGGAATCGGATCGGAGGCAATTGACACGGTCCAGCTTCAGGGCAGGCGATTTTGTCGGGGTTCAGCAAAGCGGCATCGGCAGTCTCGAACGCTTGTGGAAGTTTGACAGGCCATTAGAATAGCGCGTTCTGGGGTGTCTGTTCATTCCCTTCCCGGAGGAAACAGGTGTTGCCCAAGCTCTCACGGATAACCGACCACATATGGATTTTCAGCCTGATCCTGTTTCTGACCTGCCTGACGGTTGGCTCGCCCCCGGCATCGGGGGAGTATTACCGCTATTACGATGAAAACGGCGTATTGCGGTTTACCGATAACATGGCCGAGGTACTGGTGGATCAGCGTCCCCAGGTGAAGCGCTATGGTGAAGAGGCCAACCGCGCCCCTGAACAGCCGGCCGGCGAGGCCGAGGTTCAAAGACGGCAGNATCTCCAGNAAAACTCAGCCCGGGAAAGCGCTCCCGTCAGAAGTGCGGACATCCAATCCGCCGAGGACTTGAGAGGCGTGCGCGAAGAGTTGGACGAGGATTATGCGGATCTGCAGCGGAGGCGGGAGGCGCTCCAGGCCGAACGCGACACCCTGACCACGCCCGAAGAGGTCCGTGCCTACCAGCAGAAAGTCCGCGAACTCAATGAAAGCATTCAACGTTTCGAAACGCGCCGGCAGGAATTCATACAAAAAGCAAAGGAGCATAACGCTCTTGTGAAATAGCCTGCTTGCTCTGCCAGTCCTGAGCATCGCCGAAGGGAGCGAGCAAAGCGAGTCGAAGNGTTGGCCGGTAGAAAAAACCAAATGCCTAAAATTTAAAATGCCTAAAGTGCCTAAAATTAAGTAAGGATACGTGAATTTAGACTATTCCCCCTCCCTCTTTCCCTCCCCCTAGGGGAGGGATGATTTCTTAAAAATCCCTTGAGAAACCACCTTGCCGGCGTGTCTGAGACACGTGTCATTTGCCGCCTGCTTGCGGCGTCATTCACTTCAAAATTTTGGATTTTGGATTGTAGATTTTGGATTGGTGGTATCGCTTCGCTCCATCAGTTCCAGGAACATATTACCTGGATTCCTGTGCTTTTTGCCTTTCAGCTTTCAGCTTTTTTACATTCCAGCATCCAGTATCAAGGATCCAGAATCCCAGCCATCCACCATCCCGATATGCCATGCCAACTACCAAATACCCAGCCCATGGGAAAAACTACTTGATAAACACCCTATATAAGCATTATTATTGGACATTCGGTACCGAAAGGAAACATCCCGGTGCCGACCTAACACGAACCCATCGGGACATTTGCATCCCATGCAGGACGTTGAACTTAACGATCCGTTTTCAGCCAGGAATATCTGTCAGGCGCTCCTAAGACAGGGATTTATTTCCAAAGCCCAGGCCAAGGAGCTGCTGAATAAACGGAACATCCTGGACCGGAAACTGGAAAATCTGCGAAACCAGCCGGGCGGCCATTCATCCACCCTGGTGGAAGTCATCGGAGGTCTGAACATGAGCCGCGCCGACGACTCCAAAAAGCCCGTCGACGAGGAGATCATCTACGAGGCGTTGGCCGCCGACTGGGAGATGCCGTACAAGAAAATCGATCCCCTTAAACTCGACATGAAGGTGGTGACCACCACCATCCCCCGTAACTTTGCGAAAAAACACCTTATTCTACCTCTTTCGCTGGAAGATGGGCACCTGACCATGGCCACATCCCGGCCCTTGAGCGATATGGAGATGGAGGACATCGTGCGGGCGGTGAATATGAAGGTGGATCCGGTGGTCTGCTCCCGCAATGATATTCTCAGGCTCATCGACGAGTTTTTTGGGTTTCAGAAATCCATCGCAGCAGCCGAGCACCAGTTTTCCGGTCCCTCCGTGGATCTGGGTAATCTGGAGCAATATATCAACCTGAAGGATGTTTCCGCCTCGGATCAGCATATCGTCACCGCCGTCAACCATCTGCTCAGCTATGCGTTCGATCAGAGGGCCAGCGATATTCACATTGAACCCAAGCGCGAGGAGAGTATGGTCCGGATGCGGATCGATGGGGTGCTGCATGTCGTCTATAACCTCCCGAAAAATATACATAACGCCGCGGTCAGCCGTATCAAGACCATGTCTCGGCTGAACATGGCTGAAAAGCGGCGTCCCCAGGATGGTCGTATTAAAGCGGACAAGGGCGGACAGGAAGTTGAGATCCGGGTCTCAACCATCCCCGTGGCATTTGGAGAGAAAGTGGTCATGCGGGTCATGGATCCGGACGTGCTCTTCCAGGACCTGGACAACCTCGGCTTTTCGGCCACGGACAGGGAGCGCTATAATCGGTTCATCCAGATGCCCCATGGCATTGTCCTGGTGACCGGTCCTACCGGCAGCGGTAAATCGACAACCCTGTATTCCACCTTGCGCACCATTTCGTCCCCGGAGATCAACATCACCACCGTGGAAGATCCCATTGAAATGATCCATGAGGAGTTCAATCAGATCGGTGTGCAGCCGGCCATCGACGTCACCTTTTCCACCATCCTGAGGAACATCCTCCGCCAGGATCCGGACGTTATCATGATCGGTGAGATGCGGGATCTGGACACCGCTTCCAATGCCGTTCAAGCCGCGCTTACGGGCCACCTGGTCCTTTCCACGCTGCATACCAACGACGCCCCGACGTCGGTAACCCGTCTCCTGGACCTGGGTTTGCCGGCGTATCTGATCCAGTCCACGCTCATCGGGATCATCGCCCAACGCCTGGTCCGCAGAATTTGTAACTATTGCCGGGAGCCGTTCGAGGTGGGCGTCGGGCAACTGGCTGAAATGGGCATTCATCTCGACCGGCAGGGGAGCATCGAGCTATATCACGGGAAGGGCTGCCATCGCTGCCGGGGAACCGGATATCTGGGCCGGGAAGGTATCTTCGAAGTGCTGCCGTATACGGAGGCCATCCGCCGCCTGACCACCTCGGATACCAACCTGGATGCATTGTCGAAAACCGCCAGGGAAGAGGGCATGGTGACGCTCCGTGACAATGCCATCGAAAAGCTGCTCAGCGGGATCACCACCTATCAGGAAGTGCTGCGGGTGACGTGGGAGGAGTTTTCACTCACAGATTAGGTATGTGAGCTGAAAGATAGGATAAGCTGAAAGCTGAAAGTAAAAAAGCAAACACCAACGCCACCGTCTCTTCAAACGGTGGCGTTGGTGTTTCATGAATCGGTCGATTCAAAGTGGCTTGAGAAGCTCCCCTCATGTTCAATAGCTTTGTTGGCCAGGAGGGCTCAATCCTCGAAATATGAGATATATTCCTCCGGTTGATCCCTCCCGTCCGCCGCGTTCTTGAACATGAGGGGAGCTTCTCAAGCCACTTTTAGTCCAGGTCGCCAAATACCGCCCCATGCTTGATATTTCTTGTGGAGCGGGTCACCAGGGCCGTCGCCGTGGTATCTTCGATGTGCACAACCAGCATTTCGCCGAAAGGCACATTTTCCAGCATCGGAGTTCGGAAGGTGTCCGGGCTGAGGCTTTCGGTTTCCTGGTAGTAAACCTTGAAAATCTGGCCGGGTTTTACCCCGTCCTTTTCTCCTTTATCGAGAAACACGATGTGACCGGTGCCGATCAGTTCTTGACGTTCCTCAGACATAAACACACGGCCCCACATACCCGACGGCCCTTCGGTCATGGTGATATACGGGGATCGGGGTTCGTAGGGTATCAGATAGTCTTCAATGTGAATGGCCCGGTAGCCTTTGACGATACTGCCGACAAAATAGCTTCCCTCCCGGTCGATAATTTCCACCACGCCGACCAGGTAGTACTGATACCCGTACTTTTCCATTCTCTCCTTGTCACTTCCCGTCCATGGCCTGTTGCGGTAGATCGTATACCGTTCACCGATGGCCATTTCAGGGGTTTCCGGGTTCCGCATGATATAGACCACATCGCCGGGNCCGATCAGTTCCTTGTCATCCCGGACTTTGAAGATTTTTCCGTAGGGTGGCAGCCAGGAACGTCTGACAAAGCCGGCACGGTTTACTTTGGTGTAGTAGTACTGGAGCTTCTCTTTTTCCGGCTCCGGTTCTTCCTTGATGATTTCGATGACGTCTTTTTTGACGATCTTTTCATAATCTTTTTTTCGGAAGAGACGGATCCGCTCCCCGGGATAGATCTGATGGGGATTGCTGATCTGGTTGTTTTCTTCCCAAAGGTCCGGCCACATCCACGGTGAATCGGAAAACCGCTGGGATAGATCCCAAAGGGTATCCCCCTCTTGAACGGTGTAGTAGATGCCGGTCTCCGTCTCTACGATGTTTTCCATTTCCCGTTCGTGTTCTTCTGCAGAGATGACGGCTGGGAAGATGAGCAGCGCCATGGCTGCCGCTAGGAAAAGGATTGTCTTAGGCATGGTTCGGGTTTCCATCGATTGCCCCCGGGGTTGAGTCCTCGACGAATACGTGGTTAATGTACCCCCAACAGTCAATATTTGTCAAGCTTTTAGGCAGTTATAGCGTTTGGTCACCTCCACTAGAATTGGAGAAGAGGATTCGAGGGTTCACGGATTCAAGGGTTCGAGGGGGGATCTGCATCGTACGGGAGGCTATAGCGAATGTCATGAATCCGTACCGATTGGAACAGCGCAACAGCTCGATCTTTTGCGGGCGGGTACATCCTGTCAGGTCGAAGCTACTGCGAAGACTGATGCCCCGGCCCACGATAGCTTTACAAAACTGTAACATAGGGCCGGGCTCTGTACCGGCCATTAGCGGTCGTCAGACGAAACATATTGTTGACAACGGCTATAAACTCTCGTCGATTCCGGAGCCGGGAAATACGAGAAACCATTGCATAATGAAATCGCACAGCGTTCTTATAAAAAAACCCCCCGCGAACGCTGATGGAACGCGAGGGGTTTTTATTGGTGTATGTTCAATTGCTGCGTTAAGAGCGTTTACATCATGCCGCCCATACCGCCCATNCCGCCCATGCCGCCGGCGCCGGCACCCGGCATCGGCTCGGACTTTTCTTCCGGCTTTTCGGCAACCATGGCCTGGGTGGTGAGCATGAGTCCGGCAACGCTGCCGGCATTCTGAAGGGCGAGACGGACCACTTTGGTCGGGTCGATCACGCCCGCTTCGATCAGATCTTCATAGGTGTTGGTCTCGGCATTGTAGCCTTCAGCACCTTTACTGTTGCGAACCGCCTCCATGACAACGGAGCCTTCGTAGCCGGCGTTATTGGCAATCTGACGAAGGGGCTCTTCGATGGCCCGCATCACCACCTTGACGCCCAGCTTCTGGTCGGCCTTGATTTTGACCTTTTCCAGAGCCTCGATGGTGCGCACCAGGGCCACGCCACCGCCAGGGACGATACCCTCTTCAACGGCTGCACGGGTAGCGTTTAGAGCATCTTCCACCCGGGCTTTCTTTTCTTTCATTTCGGTTTCGGTGGCTGCACCAACGTTGATGACTGCTACGCCGCCGATAAGTTTGGCAAGCCGTTCCTGAAGTTTCTCACGATCGTAGTCGGAAGTCGTCTCTTCGATCTGGGCCCGAATCTGCTTGACCCGTCCCTCGAGTGCGCTTCGGGATCCGGCGCCATCCACGATGGTGGTATTGTCCTTGTCGATATTGATCCGTTTTGCGCGACCAAGATCCTGGACGGACACATTTTCCAATTTGACGCCCAGGTCTTCGGAAACCACCTGGCCGCCGGTAAGAATGGCGATATCTTCGAGCATGGCTTTTCTGCGATCGCCAAATCCTGGTGCCTTTACGGCCGCAACCTGCAGGGTACCCCGCAGCTTGTTGACGACCAGGGTGGCCAGCGCTTCACCTTCCACATCTTCCGCGATGATCATCAGGGGCCGGCCCATCTTGGCGATTTGCTCGAGAACCGGCAGAAGATCCTTCATGTTGCTGATTTTCTTCTCGTTGATCAGGATGTAGGGATCTTCCAGAGCGGCGACCATTTTTTCGGGATCGGTAACAAAGTAAGGGGAAAGATAGCCGCGATCGAACTGCATGCCTTCGACCACCTCCAGGGTGGTTTCCATGCCCTTGGCTTCCTCTACGGTGATAACCCCCTCCTTGCCGACCTTATTCATGGCCTCGGCGATAATGTTGCCGATGGTCTCGTCATTGTTTGCGGAAATCGTACCGACCTGGGCAATCTCCCGCTGGTCTTTGGTCGGTTTGCTCATCTTGTGCAGTTCCTTGACGGCAACTTCTACTGCCTTGTCGATGCCCCGCTTAATGGCCATGGGGTTATTTCCGGCCACAACCAGTTTCTGACCTTCTTCATAAATCCCCCGGGCCAGAACCGTGGCTGTGGTCGTTCCGTCGCCGGCCATGTCGCTTGTTTTGCTGGCCACTTCTTTGACCATCTGAGCGCCCATGTTTTCAAATTTGTCTTCCAGCTCGATCTCTTTGGCGACGGTAACGCCATCTTTGGTTACCGTGGGAGAACCCCACGCCTTGTCGAGAACAACGTTTCTGCCTTTGGGCCCCAGCGTCACGACAACCGCATCTGCAAGCGTTTTCACCCCGGTCAGCATCGCTTCACGGGCTTTCGCGTCGTACTTGATTAATTTTGAACTCATCGCTACATATCCTCCAATTCGAATCGGTTTGGTTTAGTCGATAACGCCAAGCACGTCGTCTTCGCGCATGATCAGGTACTCTTCGCCTTCGATTTTTACTTCGGTCCCGGAATATTTTCCGAAAAGAATCCGGTCGCCCTTCTTGATCTCCAGCGGAACGCGTTTTCCGTCGTCTCCGACTTTACCGTTCCCCACGGCGACTACCTTGCCTTCCGCCGGCTTTTCCTTTGCCGTGTCCGGAATAATGATACCGCCTTTGGTCGTTGTTTCCTCCTCGACCCGCTGAACAAGAATGCGATCCTGCAAAGGTCTCAATTTCATGGTCCCTCATCTCCTTTTCCTAAGTTCTCAATTAACGGTTACAAAAAACTGCCACCTAAATCCTTATATATAACGTTCACGTCGCAACACTTCATGTGAGGGAGAATTGTAATCCATCTTTCTCCCGGTAACACCCTATGATGCCATGTGTGCGAGTGGTCGTTTCAGGTAGGGTAATACTTTAATTCTTGAGAATACTAATCACCAATAGAATTTTGTAAAGCCGGAACACATCCATTTTTTTTTTAACAAAATCCTGCTGTCCGCGTCGTCTGGGTCGGTCTTCCGCGCCCGCAGAGGCTCTCCATGGTACATATCCCTCTGAAAACTTTCCAGACCGGTGCCCGTAAACGGCTCTAGTCCGATGATGTATCGGATCCCTTTTCTGTTTTTGTTTCTGTCTTAGCGGTTCCTTTGGTGTCCGAGGAGGTGTTGTCCGTTTTGGATTTCTTGGCGTAGTCGGTGACATACCAACCGGAGCCCTTCAGATGGAATGTGCTCTGAGACATGAGTTTCCGCAGTTTGCCTGAGCAGAGCGAACATTTGGAAAGCGGCTTGTCGGAAAATTTCTGCAAGACTTCCTCTACATGCCCGCATTTGGAACATTCATACTCATAGATCGGCATCCCCTAGTTTCCTCCTCAAATGTAATGGATTGATTTAACCATTAAAATTAATAATTCCGGTTTTGCCATTGTCAAGGTCCGACACACCATTTTTAGAGCCTTTTGAATCGATTTTTTGGCTCTTTCCCGGGCATGGGATCACGGGTACCCGGATGTCAGATGTCGGATGTCGGGTGTCAGCCACTGTGTTCCGGGTCAACAGTAAATCAGGACGGAGCAATCCAACAGGATTGATTTTTCATCATAGCGTTCAAGATCGTCAGGATCT
>Ga0049113_10000273_pt1 | contig 10186 bp, 10 predicted proteins | sample WorMettanBELIZE1_FD_55214 | JGI IMG/M metagenome (GOLD analysis project Ga0049113, IMG submission 55214) | Marine gutless worms symbiont microbial communities from Max Planck institute for Marine Microbiology, Germany - Olavius tantulus BELIZE.1 | ecosystem: Host-associated > Annelida >... | reverse complement strand
ATCAAACGAGGGTTATCGGTTAAGCAGGCAAGTTGCGCCTAAAATACGGAGAAGTAAGGAGAACAGCGCGGGAAATACCCAGAATCAGTCAAAAGGCAGATAAATTCAGGTTCGTTCGAACAAATAACGACCAGCTGGTTGATTGAAAAAACGGGTGGCTTAATAAATTGGAAGTTTACGCATCGCGCAAAGGTCTCTTCGTATATCATCCCCACTACCAACAGCAATGTGAGGAATCGAGCTATGGGCGCTCCCAGCGCAAGCTACGGACCGGATGCGGACGAACGCAAAAAGGTTACAGCGACGGATATTCTTTCCCGCAAGCGGGGTAAAAAGATCGTTTCGGTTACGGCCTACGACTATTCCACGGCGAAGCTGGTGGACAGCGCCGGTATCGATATCGTGCTGGTAGGCGACAGTCTCGGGATGGTGGTACTGGGTTACCCGGATACGACCCGGGTAACCATGGACGACATGGTGCACCACACCGCCGCCGTCGCCCGGGCATGGCCCAAGGCTCTAGTGGTAGCCGACCTGCCGTTCCTGGCCGCCGGCGTGTCCGTCCGGGACACCATCGGCAATGCCGGACGCCTGGTCCGCGAGGCCGGCGCCGAAGCGGTGAAGCTCGAAGGCGGGATGCGGGTCCGTGACGAGATCCGCGCCCTCGTGGACTGCCAGATCCCAGTCATGGGGCACGTGGGCCTGACGCCTCAGAGCATCCACGCCTTTGGTGGCTTCAAGGTTCAGGGGCGGACCCAGGAGGCTGCCGAACAGGTGTTACGGGACGCGGTCGCGGTCCAGGAGGGTGGGGCCTTTGCGGTGGTCCTCGAAGGCATTCCGTCACGGCTCGGAGAGCGCATCACCCGCGAGCTGGCTATCCCCACCATCGGGATCGGCGCCGGGCCCGGCTGTGACGGTCAGGTGCTGGTCTTCCACGATATGCTCCATCTCTTCCTCGACTTCACGCCCAAGTTCACTAAGTCCTATGTGGAGGTCGGGGATTCGATCCGCGCCGCCTTGGTCGATTTCCGGGAAGAGGTGCGCGACGGCCAGTTTCCCGCCGCGGAGCATTGTTACTGATGGAGTGTCCAACGCACTGCTATCAGCGATGTTTCTATTTAGACCTTAACCACTACCCCGGGGATATTTTCCATCCATGGGCTCGGATACCTGGGCCACGTCGGCCCCGAGCAACTCGGAGATTCCTTCCCGCTCTTCCTTGAGCGGGATCTGATCCGCGCTCATCCGAGCCGCCCTTGTACCGCCAAGTGGCGGTCGCTGACGACGCCGACCTCGAGCTCGGAGAGTCCCGCCTGCTTGATCTGTGCTACCACTTCCTGGGGCTCGAAGGCGGCGAACAGGGAGTTGCGGAAGTCCTGGCGCAATACCTCTGGGGCGTCTGCCGCGTAGGCGACCACCAGGGATTCGGCCCACATGGCCGAGGGGGGTCGCATCAGGTCCATGACCAGCACGATGGCGCCCGGCTTGGCGGCCGTGCGGACGCTTTGCCATAGGATCTGGGGATCGTGCAGGTGATGGAGCAGGCTGTTGGAAAACACCAGATCATAGGCGGATCGGGGGATTCGCTTAGACGGCAGGACATCCCGGATCAGCCGACAGCGCCTGGCCAACCCCGGCAATTCATCCAGCGCCTGGCGGGCCTGCTCCAGCATGGCAGCCGAGCCGTCCAGGGCATCGCATTCGGCCTGGGGATAGGCCGTGAGGAAGCGCCGGGTAATAGCGGCCGGTCCACAGCCCAGATCCAGGGTGCGGGCCCCGGTGAGCTCGCCCGGTTCCAGGGCGTCGAGCAACCGGACGAAGAGCGCGTTGGGCTCGGAGAAGTCAGTTTGGGCATAGGCGCGGGCCTGTTCGGCCTCCGCCATCAATTCGGGTTCCGGTCGGCGTTTCATTGGATTATCCGGGCAGGACGGATTCGCCCCGGTAAAGGTCGGTGAGGGATTCGCGGCGTCTCACCAGGTAGGGCTCGGCGCCATCCACCATGACCTCCGCGACCCGCGGGCGGCTGTTGTAGTTGGAGCTCATAGTAAAACCATAGGCCCCGCTGGAACGCACCGCCAGTAGGGATCCCGGCGTCAAGCTCAGATCCTGTTCTTTGGCGAGAAAGTCTCCTGTCTCGCATACTGGCCCCACCAGGTCGTAACGGGCCTGGGTTCCGGTGCGGTTACGCAGCACGGGTACGACTTGCTGCCGTGCCTGGTAGAGGACCGGACGCAGCAGGTCGTTCATTGCCGCATCGACGATGGCGAAATGCCGGTACCCGGTAGCCTTGAGGTATTCCACCCGGGTCAGCAGGATTCCCGCATTGCCGGCGATGGCCCGCCCCGGCTCCAGAACGAGCGCGTGGCGGTGCCCTTCGAGAAGACGGTCGATGGCTCGGGCGTAGGCATCCGGCGCCGGCGGTTGCTCATCGGTGTAGCGGATGCCGAGCCCTCCTCCCAGATCCAGATGGGCGATGGGGATGCCGGATTGCTCCAACCTGTCCGCCAACGCCAGGACCCGTTCCAGGGCGGCGATGAAGGGGGCGAGCTCCATCAGCTGGGAGCCGATGTGGCAGTCGATGCCGGTCACCCGCAGATTGGGTAACGTCGCCGCCCGCCGGTAGACGGCCTCCGCCGCGTGGATGTCGATGCCGAACTTGTTCTCTTTGAGCCCCGTGGCGATGTAGGGATGGGTGCGGGCGTCCACATCCGGGTTGACCCGCACGGCAACGGCGGCCCGGGTGCCCAGCTCCCCGGCGATGGCATCGATGCGCTCCAGCTCTTGCTCCGACTCGACGTTGAAGCAACGGATGTTCAGCGCCAAGGCCCGACGGATCTCGTCACCGCGCTTGCCGACACCGGAGAAGATTACCTGCGAGGCATCTCCACCGGCGGCCAGCACCCGGCTGAGCTCACCTACGGAAACGATGTCGAAACCCGAGCCCAGGCGCGCTAGGATGTTCAGTACCGCGAGATTGGGATTGGCCTTGACGGCAAAGCAGATCAGGTGCGGTCGATTTGCGAATGCATCATCGAAGGCGTGCCAATGGCGCTCGAGGGTGGCGCGGGAATAGATGTAACAGGGGGTGCCAAAGCGCTCCGCGATGTGGGCGACGGGTAAATCTTCGGCGTATAACTCGGTACCGCGGTACTGAAAATGGTCCATCGATCTATTCCTGCCCCGATTGTCCGGACCCGGAATGCGCCGCCGGTCCTGCTTTTACCGCCGGCTCATCCTCGGTTGCCATCTGCCGTACCGCGTCGGCCTCGGTACCGGCCGTCGTCTGCCGCGCGGGTTTCGGTTCCGGGAGGTAGAGTTCTCCCTTTTGACCGCAGGCAACGATCAGCTGTCCCATACCCGACAGGGCGATGACCGCGATCAAGCGATGGTGTGCCAGACAACGCATGTTTAGACCTGCTGGAGTTTTGTACAGCCCCTTTATTATTGGGGTTCATTCGTAGTTCGGTTGCCCCAATGAGCATCGTGTTGCGTCACCGGTATCACCGCCCGTAGGATGTAGTGAGCGCGGTGGTTCCGAGCTTGCCGGCCAGAGCACACATTCCCCGCGCGAATCGCATTGATGAATGGTCCGTGCCCAACCAGTCGGGCACGCCTATCAGACCGGGATCGATATCAAAATCGGGATTGCAATCGAATCCCGATCCCGATCCCGATTTCGGGCATGGCGCATCCTTCTCTCTACTTTAACCAAACAGTTTCTTAATCATCTGTATAAATTCAGGGGAAAGTGCTCTGTAATCAGGATCACCGGCTCGCCGTCGATGAGGATGCGATAGGTGCGGAAGACAAGATCCGATTCCCCGGGGACGGTCGGATCACTACTCTCGCCCGCCGGCTCGATACCTATCTCCAGTACCTCGCGGTAGCTCTCTAGGCCACTGTCGCGGATCAGCGCACCGATACCGATCCGGCGGCTGATCAGCTGTAACTTGAAAGCCTCCGGCATCAGCTGGGTGCGTATGACCGAGAAGGCCGTAGCATAGGCGCGTTTGCTTTCTATGCCGCTGAGGCGTGCGCGGCGGATCAACACCCGGTCGCCGGGGTCGATCCGTATCCACGCGATGGGACGCTCGGCGTGGACGAACTCCTGCTGTAGGGTCATAATTTCCACCGGCTCCCAGAAATAGGCCTCGAGGGTCTTGGTGACGGTGCCATCCATGACCAGAAGGGCACGGAGGAACGGCGGCAGTTCGCGGATCGGCATGTCCGCTCCGCCGGTGCGCCGGATGCGGATATCGCCCAGGAAGCCCTGGTGGCCTCGAAAGGGGTTCCTCGCCCCGGCGTTTTCTGTCTTGTCGTAGTAGCGACTTACCATCTCGGCGGATCTCGGTCGAGTGTCAAGCCTCGCCGGATTATAGATGCGTTTTTTGAAGGACGGGCTGAAGATCCTTGCCATCACTATGTTGGCTAGTCTCGATCAGGGTGACCTGGCAGACCTCGGTTTCCGGTGCGATGTGGAATCGCTGGTACGCTCACGCGCGCAACGTGCATTGGAGATCGGCTGCGACGGCGTAGTTTCCTCTAGTCTGGAGATTTCGTCTCTACGGAAAGCGCTGGGCGACCAGCTCATCATCGTCGTTTCCGGTATCCGTCCGATGCAAAACCGTCCGGTAGACGATCAAAAACGTGTTGTTACGTCCACCGAGGCATTCCAAAAGGGCGCCGATTTCATCGTCGCCGGGCGACCCATCCGTGGCGCCGAGAACCCGCGCGCCAAGGCCGAAGCGATCCAGGCTGAAATCGTGGCTGTTTTTGCTTGAGCTAAATCCAGTCTGATAAGAAACCTATTTAATCCGCAGATTCCCACAGATTAAGAACGAAACAATCTACGGGAATCTGCGTAATCCGTGGATAAAGTCCGGTCCCCAAACAACGCCAAATCATTCAGGATTGCTTAGCTGCCTACCTGGGCCCTTACCACATCCGCCAGGCGGTTGGCTATGGCAGCCACTTGGGTTTTGTCAATTCCCTCCGCCATGACCCGGATCAGAGGTTCGGTACCGGACGGACGCAGTAACACGCGGCCATATTTGCCAAGCTCCCGCTCCGCCGATTCGATGGCGTCCTGTACCTCGGGTAAACCGACGATGTCTCTCTGCTCATCCAACCGGATGTTGATCAGCCTTTGGGGATACTGCTGCATTTCACCCGCTAGGTCCCCGAGATCCCTGCCCGTATCTTCCATCGCCGCAAGCACCTGGAGCGCTACCACGATGCCGTCACCGGTGGAGGTGCGATCCCGACAGATGATGTGCCCCGAGGGTTCACCTCCCAGGATCCCGTTATCCCGCTTCAAACGCTTCATGATGTAGCGGTCGCCCACTTGAGCACGTGCAAAGCCTACACCGAGTCGCTGCAGGGCGTGTTCCAGCCCCAGGTTACTCATCAGGGTACCCACGACCTCGCCCTTGAGGCATTGCTGCTCCAAACGTGATTTTGCGATGATGTAGAGCAGTTGGTCACCATCGATCAGATTGCCGTCCCTATCCACCATCAGCACCCGGTCCCCGTCTCCGTCGAAGGCTACCCCGAGATCCGCACTTTCCCGCACGACGGATTCCATAAGTGCATCAGGACTGGTGGAACCGACCTGCTGATTGATGTTGAACCCGTCAGGCTCGTCCCCGATTGTGATAACCTGCACCCCAAGCTCCTCGAACACGTCCGGTGCCACGTGATAGGTCGCCCCGTTGGCACAATCCACCACCAATTTCAGACCCCTGCAGCTCATAGTTGCCGGGATGGTGCTCTTGCAGAACTCGATGTAACGACCGCGGGCATCATCCATCCGTTTGACCTTGCCCAGCTGGGCGGGACCGACTGTTTGTAGCGGTCGGTCGAACTCATGCTCGATTGCCGACTCGACCGCGTCCGAAAGCTTATCTCCGTGCGCCGAGAAGAACTTGAGACCATTGTCCTGGTAAGGATTGTGAGAGGCGCTGATCACGATGCCGGCAACTCCCCGTAAGGTGCGCGTCAGATAGGCGATGGCGGGGGTGGGCATCGGGCCGAGTAGTCGGATGTCCATGCCGGCGGCGACCAAACCGGCCTCCAGGGCGGATTCGAACATGTAACCCGAGATGCGGGTATCCTTACCGATCAGTATCTTGCCGCCCTGCCCCCCGCCGAGTACGCGCCCCGCGGCCCAACCCAGCTTGAGCGCGAAGTCCGGTGTGATATTCCCTTCGCCTACCCGTCCCCGAATGCCGTCGGTACCGAAATATTTGCGCGTCACCTTCTCACCTATCTATCATGTCTATCGTTCAAGCTCAGCGGCGCGGCTTATCCACATCCGCGGCAGTGCCCTGTCGGGCTTTGATTTCATCGAAATCGCTATCGAGATCGAGTCTTCCGATTCCATACGACGCAGAATATTCTTTGACACCGTAGCCTCTTTCTCCCAATCGACTAAGCGTTGCAGCTATGCAGTTCAGTTCAAGTTTGGCCCTAGCTTTCCTCTGCGCTGAGGACCTTGTCGACCACCAAAACGTCCTGAATAGCGGCACATTTTGGCGCCGGTCCACGGGCAATTTCGAAACAACGTCTTCGATTTCGATACCGGTACCGATCTTGGTTCCGATTATGTAAAAAACTCGGGCTAGGGTGCGGACGACCCGAAATCGCGCACCGCCCGGACTACCCGCAGGGCGTCCACCGTGGCGGCCACATCGTGCACCCGCACCAGGTGGGCACCTTGTTCGACCGCAAGCACCGCAGCCGCTAGGTTCCCCGCCAGACGCTCAGCGACCGACCTGCCGGTGAGGGTACCGATCATGGATTTACGCGACAGGCCAACCAGGACTGGAAAGCCGAGCGAGCACAGCTCGGGAAGTCCCGCCAGTAACGCCAGGTTATGCGCCAGCGTCTTTCCGAAACCAAAGCCGGGATCCACCAACACACGCTCGGGGGCCAGACCGGCACTCACGCAGATCTCAATCCGCCGCTGCAGGAAATCTCGAACCTCGGACACCACATCCTGATAGACCGGCGCCGCCTGCATAGTCCTCGGTTCTCCCTGCATATGCATCAAGCACACCGGCACGCTGGCCTCGACCGCGATCTCCAAGGCCCCCGGCTCGCGCAAGGCGCGTACATCGTTTATCATCCCGGCCCCGGCATTCACCGCGGCGTGCATGACTTCCGGCTTGCTGGTGTCGATGGAGATGGGCACGGAAACTCGGGGACCGATGGCCTCGATTACCGGCACCACCCGCTCGATCTCCTCGTGCATCGGGACTGGAGCAGCCCCCGGCCGCGTAGACTCGCCACCGATATCGAGGATATCGGCACCCTCTTCGACCATGCGCTCCGCGCGATGTAACGCCCGGTCGACGCCGAAAAAATAAAAATCACCCCCGTCCGAAAAGGAATCGGGGGTGATATTCAAGACGCCCATTACACATGGACGGGACAGATCCAGTGATCGGCCCCCGCAGTTTAGGGGTTGTTGACATTCAGCATTCACGGCACGATTTTAGTTGCGGCTCGGCGAATCGGACCCGTAGGGTGGGCTCTGCCCACCAATACTGCGTTTACCGGATTTCTTCCCGCTCCCTGACCGAGACATGGAACACGCTGTGTAGATGCGGTGAGTGACACGAATCACATCGGCATGAACCAGCACATCATCAATGGGGTTCGCATCATCTGCTTGTGCATTCCCTACACGCAGACAGACCCCCACCGCATCCTACGCAGGCTCGGATTCAGTGTTCACCTGCCGGGTCGCCGATATGACCCTCCCCGGTCGTACTGCCTTCGGGCTTGGTGCCTACGGTCGCCCCGGCACTGCCGGACCCACCCTCCGTTTCTTCGTCCCAGTCGCTGGGTGCCCGCGGGGACCGCCCGGCCATGATGTCGTCGATCTGGTCCGAATCGATGGTCTCGTATTTGATCAAGGCATCGGCCATGGCGTGCAGCTTGTCCGTGTTTCCGTCGAGTAGCTTGCGGGCCCGTTCATAGTTGCGGTCGATGAGGCTGCGTACCTCCTCGTCGATGAGGTGCGTGGTCTCGTCGGAGACGTTTTTGTGCTGGGTCACCGAATGGCCGAGGAAGACCTCCTGTTCTTCTTCACTGTATGTGAGTGGTCCCAACCGCTCCGACAGGCCCCACTTGGTAACCATGTTGCGGGCGATCTCGGTCGCACGGTGGATATCGTTCTGAGCGCCAGTGGTCACGCTCTCCGGGCCGAAGATCAGCTCCTCGGCGATGCGTCCGCCGAAGAGACTGGAAATCTGGCTCTCCAGGCGTTGCTTGCTCAGGTTGTAGCGGTCCTCCTCGGGCAGGAACATTGTCACGCCCAGGGCTCGGCCACGGGGGATAATACTGACCTTGTAGACCGGATCATGGGCCGGCACTAATCGCCCCACGATGGCGTGTCCGGCCTCGTGATAGGCAGTAAGCTTCTTTTCCTCCTCGGACATGACCATAGAGCGACGCTCCGCGCCCATCATGATCTTGTCCTTGGCCTTCTCGAATTCCTCCTGATCCACCAGACGTTTGTTGGCGCGGGCGGCGAACAGGGCCGCTTCATTCACCAGGTTGGCCAGGTCGGCACCGGAAAAACCCGGCGTGCCGCGGGCGATGATGGAGGCCTTTACATCCTCTCCCACCGGGATCTTGCGCATGTGGACTTTGAGGATCTGCTCGCGCCCGCGCACGTCCGGCAAAGGGACTACCACTTGTCGGTCGAAGCGGCCCGGACGCAGCAGGGCCGGGTCGAGCACGTCGGGACGGTTGGTGGCGGCGATGACGATGACGCCTTCATTGCCCTCGAAACCGTCCATTTCCACCAGGAGCTGGTTCAAGGTCTGTTCGCGCTCATCGTGACCGCCCCCTAAACCGGCACCGCGGTGGCGACCGACGGCATCGATTTCATCGATGAAGATGATGCAGGGGGCATGCTTCTTGGCCTGCTCGAACATATCGCGCACGCGGGAGGCGCCCACGCCGACAAACATCTCGACGAAGTCGGAGCCGGAGATGGTGAAGAAAGGTACCTTGGCCTCACCGGCAATGGCCCGCGCCAAGAGGGTCTTGCCGGTACCCGGAGCACCGACCATGAGCACACCTTTGGGGATCTTACCGCCGAGCTTCTGAAATTTGGATGGATCGCGCAGGAAGTCGACTATCTCGGTGACCTCTTCCTTTGCCTCGTCGGCACCGGCCACATCACTGAAGGTGACCTTGACCTGATCCTCCGAAAGCATACGCGCGCGGCTCTTGCCGAAGGATATGGCCCCGCGACCACCGGCTCCCCCCTGCATCTGGCGCATGAAGAAAATCCACAGACCGATGAGGATGAACAGTGGGAACCAATTGATCAGGATCTGCATCAGGATCGAGGGCTTCTCGGGAGGCCCCGCCTTGATCACCACCTTGTTGTTGAGCAGATCGCCCACCAGGCCGTCATCTCCAGGGCTGTAGGTGGAGAAATGCTGGCCAGATTGATTCACCCCTTCGATGGTGCGCCCGGTGATGGTCACTTCCGCGATCTGGCCCTGACGCACCTGATCGACGAAGTCGGAGTAAGCCATCGCCTGCGGACCACTCCGCGTCGAGGTAAAGTTGTTGAATACCGACATCAGGACGATCGCAATGACCACCCATAGAATCACATTCTTCGCCATGTCGCTCAAGGCATGAGTCCTCTTGCTTCCACGAAAACCGGCCCCGATGGCGTTTTCGTGCATATGCTCGGAAAATGGGGACGCCAGCGGTTTTTATCAAAGGGCAAATCCACTCGCTGCAACTTAACTATAAGAGACCTTTGCGCGATGCGTAAACTTCCAGTTTATTAAGCCCCCCGTTTTTTCAATCAACCAGCTGGTCGTTGTTTGTTCGAACGAACCTGAATTTATCTGTCTTTTGACTGATTCCGGGTATTTCCAGCGCTGTTTTCCTTACTTCTCCGTATCTTAGGCGCAACTTGCCTGCTTAACCGGTAACCCTCGTTTGATGGTGTAAACCACACACATCGAGTCAATCCGTGTTCGATTTCGGCTCATTCCCACATAACGGGCTTGCGCCATCCCCTAGTGTTGCTTGAGTACACTAAACACACGAACGTTATCATGGACTTTAATAACCATCGGTGCTCTTCCGCTTACCATCAGAGCCGACCTCGACGCTCCAACGCGCTTCCGGGTCTTGCGTGTTCTGCCCA
>Ga0049113_10000272_pt1 | contig 10211 bp, 6 predicted proteins | sample WorMettanBELIZE1_FD_55214 | JGI IMG/M metagenome (GOLD analysis project Ga0049113, IMG submission 55214) | Marine gutless worms symbiont microbial communities from Max Planck institute for Marine Microbiology, Germany - Olavius tantulus BELIZE.1 | ecosystem: Host-associated > Annelida >... | reverse complement strand
GCCGCCGCCACACCACGAAACGATGAATTGGATAGCCGGAAGGGATACAGCATTTTGAAAAAATAGACAAAGGCCGGCATGAGCAGGCGTTCCCAAAAGGTCTTCATCCTTAGGCTGACCATCGCCGATACCATGTGAAGCCCCCGGGATTCCATCTTATCAACCAGAGCCGGGATCATACCCGGCATCAGCTCGATGTCCGCATCGATACACAGCGTTAGCGGCGTCTGGACGTGCCGAAGGCCCTGTTCCAATGCCCACATTTTTTCGACCCAACCCGCGGGTATTGGCTCTCCGGAAATGATCCGCAAACGGGATAGGGGCACCTCCTGTGCCATTCGGGTGGTGCTGTCCGTGGACTGGTCGTCAACGAGAATCACCGAAAGGTGTTTGCCCTTATGGATAAGACTCGAAAGGGTGGATTTAATGCTGGCGGCTTCGTTGCGCGCGGGGATAAGAACGGTCACCTTGCTCAGGTCCGTATCCGCGGTCCGGGGTCCGGATTCTATGGTCTCACGCGTTCCCCATGGCCGCCAGGGAACGAACAGGAGGATAAGCCAGATCAGCCCGCTGGCAGCCGTCACCAAGATCCATGGCATCGGTCAGGAAACGGCATGAATCGATTTCATTGTTCCATTGCAGATCCGTTCCGCTGCCATGACAACAGCCTCTGCATCGACCCCGTATTTTGAACGAAGAACGCTCGGTGGGCCGTGTTCGACGAAGGTGTCCGGAATGTCGATCCGTTCAATCAGCAGTCCATTGANGCCTTCATCGTTCAAACATTCCCAGACGGCCGAACCAAAACCCCCTTGCAGGACATTTTCTTCCACCGTCACAATTCTGGGGATCCGTTCTGCCAGGGACGTCAAAAGCTCAACATCCAACGGTTTGACAAAGCGGCAGTCGACTACGGTGGCCTCGATGCCCCGGGTTCGTAATTGCGCGCTGGCTGCGATGGCTTCATTGACGCTGCGGCCGATACCGATCAGCAGTACGTCGTCTCCACTTTCCAGAATCTCGGCCTTTCCGATGTCCATGGGCGCCATGGATTTTTCCATCACAACCCCTTCGGCTGTCCCGCGGGGGTAGCGGACGGCAATCGGTCCCCTGTGGGTTGTGGCCGTAAACAGCATGTGTCGCAGTTCATTCTCGTTTCTGGGTGCCATAACGGTCATATTCGGCAAACTGCGGAGATACGACAGATCGAATACGCCCTGGTGGGTCGGGCCGTCTTCTCCGACGATGCCGCCCCGGTCGATGGCAAAGATCACCGGCAGGGCTTCCAGACATACATCGTGAAGCACCTGGTCGTAGGCCCGCTGCAAAAAGGTCGAATAAATGGCCACAACCGGTTTGAATCCTTCGGTGGCCATTCCCGCCGCAAACGTGACGGCATGCTGTTCGGCAATGCCGACGTCGAAAAACCGGTCGGGGAACTCTTTGGCGAACTTGACCAGACCGGTTCCTTCGGGCATGGCCGCCGTGACCGCAACGATCTTCGGATCTTCCCGGGCCAGTTCCACAAGGGTGCTGCCAAATACTTCCGTATAGCTCGGAACCGACAGCTTCTTATCGATGCAAACGCCGGTGTCGATATCAAAGCTGCCGCACCCGTGGAAGTATACTGGATTCTTTTCCGCCGGTTCGTAGTCCTTTCCCTTTTTTGTTTTAACATGGAGCAGGACCGGCCCTTTGTGGCTTTTCAGGTTCTCAAGGATATCGATCAATCGGTTCAGATTGTGTCCGTCGATAGGACCGAAATACTCGATATTAAAAGCTTCAAAGAGCATTCCGGGAGTGACGAAGGCTTTGAACGACACCTTGGAGCGTTTGGCGATCTGATAGGCGTAGTCACCAATGCGGGGCAGCGATTTGATGACTCTGCGGATCTCTTCCAAGACCTCCTGCATCCGTTTTTTAGAAAAGGCACGGCTCAATGTCGACGATAAGGCCCCCACATTGGGCGCTATGGACATGTTATTATCGTTCAACACGATTAGCAGGTTTTTTTTCAAATCACCGGTTTGATTTAGACCCTCGTAAGCCATCCCGCCGGTCATGGCGCCATCTCCGATTACGGCAATGACACGCGAATCATCCTCCTTCAACTCCTTGCCGCAGGTCATTCCAAGACTGGCAGAAATGGAGGTGCTGGCATGGCCGGTGGAAAATGCATCGTAATGGCTCTCACTCATCCGGGTAAATCCGGACAGACCGCGGTACTGGCGCAGGGTGTCGAATCGATCGTTCCTGCCGGTAAGCAGTTTGTGGGCGTAGGATTGGTGCCCCACATCCCAGATAATCTTGTCCCTGGGTACGTCAAAGACGTAATGCAGGGCGATGGTCAGCTCCACCGCGCCCAGACTGGGCGCCAGATGCCCCCCCTGTTTGGATACCACCTCGATAATACGCTCGCGGATGTCGTCGGCGAGTTCCGGCAATTCAGACCGTGATAACTGCTTTAAATGAGAGGGGGTGGTGATCGTATTCAGCATACGCGTCATGGGTCGTCTCCCCTTTCTTATCGTTTTCGTTCGATGATGTAGTTGGCAATGGCCCGAAGCGGGTCCGAACGATGATCAAAGTTTTCAATCGCCGAGATGGCCGCTTCGACAAGTTCCCTGGCAAATGCCTTGGATTGATCCAGTCCCATGATGGACGGATAGGTGCTTTTATGACGCAATTCATCGGTGCCTACGTTTTTACCGAGCACGGCTGGATCCCCTTCCACATTCAGTACATCGTCTTTGACCTGAAAGGCAAAGCCAATGTTTCGAGCATAGGTCTCCAGATGGTCAATTTGCCCTGCGGTGCCGCCGCCCAACAGCGCCCCGGCACACACCGACGCCTGGATCAGGGCCCCTGTTTTCAAAGAATGGAGCTGGGCCAATGCATCCAGGGACAATTCGGCGTTCTCAGCAGCGATATCCCGCATCTGGCCTTCGACCATCCCCCGACCGCCGGCCGCACGCGCAATACGCTCGACCACCGCGAGCCATCTATCGGGCTTGGGGGCTTGGGTGTCGCCACCAACCGAAAGCGTTTCAAACGCCATGGTCAGTAGTGCATCACCGGCCAGAATAGCGGTGGCCTCATCAAAGGCAATGTGACAGGTCGGTTTTCCCCGTCGCAGATTGTCGTCGTCCATGGCCGGCAAATCATCGTGGATCAGCGAATAGGTGTGAATCATTTCCAGTGCGCAGGCGGCGGGCATGGCATCCTCCGCCTCGCCGCCGACGGCTTCGGCTCCGGCCAGACACAGGATGGGTCGAAGGCGTTTGCCACCGGCCATCAGAGAATAGGCCATGGCCTCTTTCAGTCGTCCCGGCTGAGCGGCCCGGGAGAGGCACTCCTCGAGATACCCATTGACGAGCTCCCGCTTTGATTCCAGGTATGGTCCGAGTTCAAACATGATTCGCGCTGATACCTAGCTAACGGACGGCCAGACGAACGCAATACATCCGGCAAGAAGAAAAATAGTTTCGACGAAGAATTCCAGACGAACACCCGGGAGCAGATAATTCTTTCTGTAGGCAGAAATCACTCCCAGCATGAGTATAGGGCAGATGCTCAGTAGAAATCCCAGGCCCGACACCAGTTGAAACATACTGAGCGAAGGCAGAAGCGCGATCAGCATCACAAGGATCGTGTGAAGCAATCGCATCATCCGTTCTTCTCCTAGCAAAATCGCGAAGGTTTCCTTGCCTATGAGACGGTCACCCTTCATGTCGAGGATATCAAAAAATGCTGTTCTAACAAACCCTAAACCTGTTGCCCACAAAAAAATGATGCCATTGACCCATGTAATGGTTCCGTTGATCGCCAACGGCGGGAGAATGGCCGCAAGGACACCCCAAGCCAGAGAAATCAATGTGGTCTTGGAGCCTGGTATATCTCTCACGCGGCGATATTTGATCCATGGAACTGCCGACGGGGCCAATTTCAAATTATATGAGAGGCCCAGAATGGTCATCACAGACAACAGCAGAAGCGGTCCGATGNCAAGGGCACCGGCAATCGCCAGAGACAGGATACTGGCGAACGCTGCGGCAACGGTCAACGTTCTGCTGTGCCGATGATAAAAGCTGATCCAGTCCGGAGCGTGGTATTTCTCGGTGCGCGCCCCGATCAGGTGATTGATGATATGCATGGACTGCACGTAAAGCACCGAGATCAGAAAATAGGGGGTATCGTGATACATTCCCTGGAGTTTGGTACAGACATAGGTCAGGCACCCCGCACCCAGGGAGACATAGATATTGGTCAGAAGCAGCAACCGCTGAAGGGAAAACCAACGGCGACGCCATCCGTTGCGTTTGTATGGTAGCTGCTCCAGGGTGCGGTATACATTTTTAATGATCCAGTTGGGGGTGGATGCACCGGCGCTGATGCCGACGTAAGGTGCCCGGGCAATGGTGTTCAGTTCCATCTCTTCGAGATCTTTTTCCGTCTCGATATGAAAGGCGGGTTTGCCGCTTTTCTGAGCGATTTCAAACAGCCGACGCGTGTTACCGCTACTGTGCCCACCCACAATTAAGATGGCGTCCACCAAGTCTGCAATTTTTTTTAGCTCGGCCTGCCGTTTTTCGGTGGAATCGCAGATGGTCTCAAATATTCTGTACTGGGGATGCCGTTTTAGGGCCCACGCTTTAACCTTGTCGAAGAATTCCATGTTCTGGGTGCTCTGGGATACGATGATGGCGTTGTCGAACGCCGGCAGTGCATCCAATTCCTCCGTGCTGCTGACCACATGCCCCTGTTCTCCGGCATATCCCTGAAGGCCGATCACCTCGGCGTGGTTCTTGTCACCGATAATNATAATCGCGTGATTCTGGCTGGCGTATTTTTTAATGATGGTCTGGATTTTAATGACCCGGGGGCAGGTCGCGTCCAGCAATTGAAACCCGGCGTCCTTTAAATTCGTCTTCGTCTCCGGAGGGACACCATGGGCGCGGAGTAAAACCGTACCTGATCCGGCTTCGGGAACCGCTTCGAGGATTTCGATACCCTTGTTCTCCAGGCCTTTCAGAACCTGGGGGTTGTGAATCAGCGGCCCATATGTGTAGATGCTTTCCGAGGTGTCATCGGAGGCATCCACCACCATTTCAACGGCACGGCGGACGCCCATGCAAAATCCTGAACTTTTGGCCAGCAATATCTTCATGGTTATGGTTGCATAGTTCTATTTTTTCTGGAGCGGATGCACGACCTCAAAATCCTCTCCAATATCATACGTGAATATCCCAGGGGCCACTTCCGGGTTCAGCTGATGCCGATTGAACTGGTTCCGCATAATGGACCCGTCCGGAAACTCCAGTTCCGTTGCCAGCAGCACATACGAATCTGAAGACACCTCGAGCCGCACCTTTTTCAGCAGACGTCGCGCTTCTTTGTCCACCGGCTGCAGTTCAAACCGCCAGATCTCCTGATTCATGGTTCCGGAAAGCAGCTCATAGCGTTCTCGAAATGCCGCCGCGTCACTGGGAAATCCGACTTCCAGCAGGGCAAGCGCCTGTTTCCAGGCCGGATTGGAGACGTCGCCAATGGGGTATTGTTCCACCCGCTTGAAACGCGGATAAACCACAAGCAGGGTGTCCTGGGTCCTTACCGCAATGGTTCGGGGAGGATCCCCCATCACCCATCGGAACCGATTGGGGTAGGCAAACCAGAGCATTCCCCGGGCCTCAAGTGGCCGGGCCAGGGATTTCAACTTTCGGATCTGGACGACATCGGCAGTCCAGGTTTTCACATTCGCCTGACGCTCCAGCCAATTCTCCAGAGCCGTGTCGGCATTGCTTTCGGCAGCGGCCGTCCGTAATGGACACAAAACAACGAGCAACAGCATTCCTAAACAAACCTTGATGAGGGTCGACGCCGTTGCGGATGGTGTGTTCCGATGATTCATGATGCCTCGAGGATGATTGCGTTCTGACTTTTTCGTTGCAGCGTGCGCCACCAGGCTGGGAGAAGAAATACGGCGATCAGACTGGTGATAATGATGCCGGCCGCACATACGCGCCCAAGGCTGGCCAGCCCCGCGTTGGTGGCAAGGCCCAGCGAACCGAATCCAGCCGCTGTGGAAGCGCCGCATAATAGAATGGCGCGTCCGACGGTCCGGAGCACGCGTGCCATGTCGCCCCGATAGCGGCGCATGGCAAATTGGATGTGAATGCTGTAGTCCACTCCGGCTCCAAAAAGCAATGGCAGGGCCATAACGTTCATGAGATTCCATGACCAGCCGGCCAGTGCCATGATGCTCATCAAACACAGGAGGCTGAAACCCAGGGTGACAATGCTGAGGGTCACTTCGCCGGCATTACGAAACGCGGTGCCGAGGAGAAGCAGCAACACGAGACCCATGGGAATCAAAACCCTCCGGACATCCCGTTCCATGATTCCAAGCAGCGATTCGCTTAGCAGCGACCAACCAAACAACAGGCCGCCGGTTTCCTCATTGATCCGGCCGGCCAACTCCTGGAGTCCGGCCTGACTGGCCGCCGGTGCGGCTTCGAGTCGTCCCAGGACCAGCAGACGGCCGGAATCGTTACCGGCGAATTTTTGAAACACCCATTTTGAACNCGGATGACTCGGCCACACCACCCCCTCGGTTTCCGAGAATCGCTGCCAGGCGGCAAACGTGTGTTCGGTGAGGGTCAGGGCCTCATTCAAATAGCCCGCGCGCAAGGCGGTTTCCTTCACAGCCGGAAATCGAGCCGCTGCCTGGCGTGCCAGATCACGGTTCGCCTGCTGGGCATCGGGACGCGGCCAGAGCGCTTCAGGAAGGGAGTAACCGGATAAAAGGTTCTCGTCCACGGAGTGCTCCAGCATTTTGCTGGTAGACACCAGCCGCCGGGCGACTTCACGTTCATTGGCGCCATCGACGATCAGCCAGAGATCATCATCATGCCCGCCGATATCGCGCCGAATTTCCTGGAGTGCATTCATCGCCGAGCTTTCCTTGGGCCCCAGGTTGCGGGTTCCGTAATCCACTGATGGAAAACGGCTTGACAAGACCCCTAGACAAGCAACGGCTGCCAGAATGCTCAGCACCCAGGCCGGCCGGGAACCGAGAGAGAGCATCGTGGCGCTCCAGCGGTGCTCGTCCCCATCTTCCAGACCGGGACGGACCCGTCTGGCGATGGGCGGCAAAAAGGCGATCAGCATAATCCCGGCGGCGATGAGAATGCCGACACCGACGAGAATACCGAGCTGGATCAATCCCGGGAGACTGCTGAGGCCGATCATAAAAAACGCACCGGCGGTGGTCAGGGACGCCCAGATGATGCTGGGGGCCACCGTATTGCGGACCCGGGTCGGCGATTCCTTCGGGTGACTCCGGAACTCCTGGTACAAGATGAGACCGTAGTCCGCAGCTAAACCGAGAAGGATCGCTGCAAATCCCAGACTCACGGCATTCAGCGTGCCCAGAATGAACGATCCCAAGGAAATCGTGGTGGCCAGCACAAGAATCAGCAGGGTGACCAGCCAGAGCGATGGAATCCAGCGTCGATGTACCATCCAAAAGAGCCCGGCAACCATAAAGAGAGTTCCCACAGCAGCCAGCAGAATGTCTTTCATCAGACTCGATCCGGTTTCGGTCACAAACGCCGGATTGCCGGTGATGCGGATGGTCAGCGGATCGTCGAACGGCAAAGAATCTTTCCAGGATGCCATGCGCTCGGAAATCCGGGCCATCCAGGTGCGATACGCCCAGAATCCGGCGTTTTCATGGTGCGCCGACACAAACATGATTCGAAACGTCCCGTCCACGGAAGCAAACGGATCCGATCCGGCATCGGCAGCCAGGGTAGAGATGTTTACCGCAAGATCGCTGAGAGCCAGCGGATCGTAGCTGAGGCGGGCGACCTCCTGGGGCTGGAAGGACGTCGCCATCCGTTCGATGGTGTCGTCGATGGTACCGGCCAGCTGCCCGGCCTGGAGTTTTCCCACCAGATCATCGAATTTTTCAGAGGGCTGATTGTACCAGGAATAGGCCAGCAATTCTCCCAGCTGAGCAGGATCTCCTCTAAGAGGGCTGCTCCAGACAACCCGGGATGTGAGCCCCGAAATTTCCAGGTTCCGGGCCAGACTGCGGACCGCTTTTTCCGCTTTCTGGGCGTCGGTTGTTCTCAGCGAGATGATGAGTTCCTGGGATGAGCCAAAATTCTTTTGAAACAGCTTGAGCCCGTCCACCATGCGGGATTCGGACGGCAGAAGATTGAACACATCCACATCGATCTGCAACCGCCACAGCCCGAGTCCCAGACCGATGATCGCCATAAGGCATATCCACACACGCAACCGTTTCATCAGTCGATTGCCACCCTGATTTTCTCACCGGTATTTGCATTCATCAGCTGCCATTCCCTGCCATCGGATGTACGAACGTCCCAGGGCTCCGGCGGGGAGACGCCATCGAGCAGATCCCACAGACGGAACCAGATAAATTGTTCCGGTGGCCACCAGCTCCCGTCGTACGATCGGCCTTCCTCAACAAAGGCGATTCGCCATCTTCGGCCCGATGTTTGGGCCGTGAATATGGGGACAAGGGTCTTGGTCAAGCTGATATAGACGTCCCCGTTTTTNTGCTTTGCCAGAAGAAGNTCTCCAGCCAGCTCCGGCCGGTCGAACCTGGATTTCCAGAGCACTTGGCATGTTCGTACCGACCAGTCCGGATCCTCGAGATCGACCTCGGGCAAGCGGGGTGTCCCGGCGCAGCCGATTAGGGCTGCTGATGAAAAGATGATCCAAAGGGCTGCCCCCACAGCCGTTAGGTACTGAAATCGCAAAGGTTTCCTCTGAGTGGTTTCAAACCGATAACGATATCCATCACTCGAATCAAAATCAATATCAAATTTTAACCGGAAATGACGGTACTTACATGNAATGTACCGTGCGTGTCAACCACGACCGATTTTATACCCTTAATTTAATGATATTAGTATGTTGGAAGAGTCTTCGGAGAGAGAAGGGGGACTTTCAAATCCTTTCGTGATGGTGAACCGAATTCCGACACACCTTGTCATCCTCCTGACGGTGCCATTCATCCGTTACCGAGGCTCCTGACCAACAAAGGCATCGAATCCGAACCTATCGAAAATGTCCTTGAATTCTTCCAGGATTTGCTGGTGGTTGAGTCCAAGCGTCCGGAGGTCGTAATGATGGCGGCTTTTATAGGATTTAGACGTTGCGGCTTCGGCTTTTAATATGTCACCGAAATCCGGATCCATGTTCAGGTTCAACTCCTGGTATATCTGCCGTACAGTCCGCTCCGGATCCTGTGTCAACTCATCATACGTGACGATGGCGCCGGTGCCTTTGGGTGCGTCGTCCAACTGTCGAATCGGATACGTATACCAGTGTCGGGCCATCGTCAGGATGTACTCTGTCAGGGCGCGCTCCTTGCCCGGGATTCCGAGGACATTCCATGAGAAACGCATCATGCTGACAAAAGAAGGCACCATTTCCATCGGATTACGTACCAGACAGATAAATTTTGCGTCCGGGAAGAAGTTACGAGCGGTCGCCACTTTTGGAGAGAATGCCGGATTTTTGGCGAGATATTTTCGGATGGGACCGTTTGCCGTTTTATCGAAGAACATGTGCCGACGGATGCATTGCCGATAGAAACCCATAATGCGTTTTCGATCTTTTTCCGGCAGCGCCGTATCAAAAAAGGTATAGGGCATGGCTTCCNACAATAGTCCCGACGAAAGACCGATGGTCAACGCAGACCATATGTGCAGGAGGAGATAGTCGTCCTCTTCTGGCTCTTGGAAGGACACCTCATGCATGACACTTTTTTCATGCCAGTCCCTTTCGAGGCGTCTCAGCCCCTGGGCCAGCTTTTCTCTGAGCCACCGGGCGGCCCCGGCGATCCCCTCCACGGCCCTGCGCTGGGTAACAGATGGGGCGAGGAGAATCTCCCACATTTTCATGGTGGTAAATTGACGACGATCTTTGGAGAGGAGCCGGTGCAGAAGTGTCGTCCCGCTGCGGTGGTTTCCAATAATGAATACGGGTGATTGGATAGATTCCCGGCGATATCCCCGAAAGAACAGGTCGTCCAGGAGCAGACCCGCCCAGATAACAGACTCCAGGAGAGGGTAGCCGAGAAAAAAGGCCGCCAGAATTACCCGCCGCCGCGGTGTCCAGCCGGTGTCCGAGATCCAGAGGCGGGTAAACCGCAGTAAGCCTTTAAAATTAAA
>Ga0049113_10000267_pt1 | contig 10410 bp, 11 predicted proteins | sample WorMettanBELIZE1_FD_55214 | JGI IMG/M metagenome (GOLD analysis project Ga0049113, IMG submission 55214) | Marine gutless worms symbiont microbial communities from Max Planck institute for Marine Microbiology, Germany - Olavius tantulus BELIZE.1 | ecosystem: Host-associated > Annelida >... | reverse complement strand
TTATCTTCGGGTTCTCCTCTTTGGCTTGTTTTGCCCCTTAAAGTTACTGCTGCGGGCCTTCATAGGATCTACGCCTGCTATGGCCTACAGCCCTTTTTAAATAGCCTCTAAGCGAGCGGATCAAACCCGAGTGCCTTCTCCTAGGTTCCCTCGGCAGCCGCCGTGGCCGGCCTTTGTAAGCGCTGCCTGGTAGCGCCAGAGGCTTGCCCACACGGCTACTTCTTGATCGTCAGCGAAATAGATTCCGGAACGGTACTGGGTTCCCACGTTATTTCCCTGACGCATGCCCTGGGTCGGGTCATGGGGTTCCCAAAATTAGCGTAGAAGTGCCTCGAAGTCGATGTCCTGGGGCCGGAGTACCACCAGGACGACTTCGTTGTGTCCCGTGAGCCCCGAGCAGACCTTCTGGTAAGTAGGGTTGGGCGTGTAGTCGGCGGTGTAGCCCATGGCTGTGGAGTAGACGCTGGGCAACTCCCAAAAACACCGTTCGGCACCCCAGAAGCAGCCGAGTCCGAAGAGGGCGGTGCAGGTGTTGGCTGGGAACGGTGGTTGGATGGGCGTGCCCTTGACGTAATGCAGGTTGGTTACGGGCTTGGCCTGGTTGCGTCCGGACAGGGCCTGTTCCGGGCTGGGCAGTCGGGTTTTGTCCCGTAATATGCGCATGGTCGAAGATTCCCTACTAATTGTGTGGTCCGTTCAATATATCCTCAGGGCGTTCAGTCAATGCACAATGGGGCCGGTCAATGGACGGACAAGATGTCAGCCCGTATATCTCACCAAGGCGGCATATGCTTAGACTCGGTGGTGCGGCATATCCTATGCAGCGCGGCGATGGCGCTTTGGTTGTCGTGCGGTCCTGATCCAAAGCGGCGGCGGCTTAGTGCCGGTCGTCGGGTTCTCTCGAGACTTGAGCGGTTAAAAATCGGCAACCTGTTGCTTTCTATCGCGTTATTATTCGGTTACCCTAGTTATATAATCAGAGTTATATAACCAGCCAATGGCGAACGTGCTACCTTACTTACCATGTTCGGCAAGATCCTCCTGACCGTCGTAGTGATCTTGGGTGCCTACTATGTAATCCGTGCCCGGATGCGGTACGGCCGCGAACCAACCACCGCTCTGCCTCTTAGTTTGCTCACCCAGGTGGTATCGCCGGGAACCCTGAAGGGCATCGCCTACGGGCTGGTGGTCACCATGGTGACGGGTAGTCTGCTCTGGCTGTATCTGGACTATCGATCGGGACGGGAGGTCGTGACAGTGCGGGTCATCAACGCGAATACCGGCAATGTGACAACCTACCAGGCGCGGCGGGCCCATGTGGAGGACCGCCGCTTCACTACCCTGGATAGCCGTCCCGTTACCCTGGCCGATGTGGATCGCATGGAGCTGAGCACAAGACACTAGTCGGTCATTCCTTCTAATTTTTCCGGTTTGTCATTTCGACAGAAGGGAGAAATCCTAGTTTCGGCGGCGGAGGAATCTTGTGTGCCGAAAACCTTTTCCAAGCCGGAAGATCCCTCGCTACGCTCGGGATGACAGCTCCCTGCGGTCGAGATGACAGGTTCGGTTAAGATGAAAGCATCAGTGAGAAAAACGAGCATCAACTAAAGACCCCAAGCCACAAAGTAGACTTCACAACTTAAAATTCAACCACTAGCAGCTCTACCAACCTGGCCCGAAGTTAAAGGCCAGGGACAGGCGCAAGCCATCGCTGTGGTGGGTTTCCACCCGATGGCTGAAGCTTGAGGGGAAGAAGAGGAACAGCCCGGTTTTGCGGTGTTATGCGGGTAGAGAGCGGACCGTCCCGGAGGATGAGGTCTCCCGACCGCTCCGGGACGCTGAGGTAATAGACCTCTGACAACACAGTTCATCGAGTTCTTCATGGGTATGCTCGGAGGTCGCTTGACCGGGCCCTTGGGCGTTGAACCAGAATCCACAGCGTAAGGGTCGGTCGCCCCAGTCCAGAATTTCCCGCGCCCAACGCTCCGCTTGATCGGGGATGATCCGCAGCTCGGGGATGCGGTCGCGATCCAGGTACAGGTTCTCGAAGCGGCCACCGAAGAAATGGGTATGGCGGGAGAAGTCGTCTCGGGTCAGAGCGGCGAAAGCAGTCAGGATCCGCTGTGATCCGCTCGGAATTGGCCAGGGAATGCTGTAAACTAGTGCGGCAGGCCGGGGCCCAGATCCTTTGTCGGTAGCGGTTATCGGTCCTTCCAACGGGATTGAGGGTCAGCTTGTAGCCAAATCACTCGGTTGGGTCGAAAAGAAAACCGTGAATCGACGCGAATTGGATCGGAGAACATTGGCGTCGATTTGGGAGATTCGCAGTAAAACAATACCCCGATGTCGGGTACGCCTGCCGCGGAACTGAGAGGTGGCATTTAGAGCAGCACTAGGTTGTCCCGGTGAATGAGCTCTTCATCGTCCAGGTAGCCCAGGATCCCTTCGAACCTGATGCTGGGCTGGCCCTTGATGCGCACCGACTCCAGGGCGTCGTAATTGACAAGTCCCCGGGCGATCTCGCGGCCCTGTTCGTCGACACAGGCTACGACCTCGCCACGTTGGAAAGTTCCTTGCACATCCTTGACTCCCACCGCCAGAAGGCTCTTGCCCTGTCCCTGCAGGGCCTGCACCGCGCCGGCATCCAAGACAAGCCTGCCCCGGACCTGAAGCTGACCGGCCAGCCACCGTTTGCGGGCGGCCTGAGGCCCCTGGACCGGGGTCAGCAGGGTCCCGAGCCGCTCACCCGCACCGACCCGTCGCAGCACATCATCTCCCTTTCCCGGAGCGATGACGGTGGTGGTCCCTGAACGGGCCGCGAGACGCGCGGCGCGTACCTTGGTTACCATGCCACCAAGACCCAATCCGCTGACACTGTTGCCGGCTACGGCATCGAGCCGGGGATTGTCGACCCGGATCTCGGAAATAAGCCTGGCGCCCGGATCGAAACGGGGGTCGCGGTCACAAAGGCCAGACTGGTCGGTGAGTAGAATCAACAGATCGGCCTCGACCAGGTTGGCGACCAGGGCGGCCAGGGTGTCATTGTCCCCGAACCGTAGCTCGTCCGTGGCGACCGTATCGTTCTCGTTTACCACCGGCACCACCTGGAGCCGCAATAAGGAAAGCAGGGTGCTGCGGGCATTCAGGTAACGTCCCCGGTCGGCCAGGTCTTCCCGCGTGAGCAGGATCTGGGCCGTGTGGATACCACGCTTCTGAAAGCAGGCCTCGTAGGCCTGGATCAGTCCCATCTGACCCATAGCGGCAGCGGCCTGTAGCTTATGCAGGGATTTGGGGCGTCGGACCCAACCCATGCGGGCCATCCCCTCGACCACGGCACCTGATGAGACGAGCACCAGCTCGCCCCCGTTGCGCAGGAATCCGGTTACCTGATCGGCCCAGGGGGCCAGGACCGTCCGATCGACCCCCCGGCCATTCCGGGTGAGCAGGGTACTGCCGATCTTGACGACCCAACGTTTGGTATTTGGGATGCCGTCGCGAGAGATCACGAGTTAAAGTGGCCAGCTTCCAGTTGCCAGCTGCCAGCTATTTTTGAACCGTAAAGACGCAAAGCAGCTCGTGGTGAGTGACCAGCACTCGCCGCTCAATTCACGCCAAAGGATGCCAATCATTCCCATTATCCACGGCTTGGTCCGGGGCAGTCGCGCCTGGCTCCATCGCTGCTTCTTGGCGTTCCTGATCCAGATACCGCATCAGGGCCTGCGTCAGGTCCCGCGTACCCTCGCCCGTGACGGCGGAGATACCGAATACCGGGCCGGTCCAGCCGAGCCGATCCAGGACCACGGTACACCGCCGCTCAAAGTCCACAGGCCCCAGCAGGTCGCGCTTGTTGAGTACGAGCCAGCGCTCCTTTCGTGCCAGGTTCTCATCGTAGGCTCTGAGTTCGCTCTCGATCTCATGCACCTGTTGCGCCGGATCGACAAGATCGTCCAGGGGCGCGATATCCAATAAATGCAACAACAATCTGGTGCGGGCAAGGTGCTTGAGGAAACGAATGCCCAGTCCCGCCCCCGTGGCCGCACCCTCGATGACGCCTGGTATGTCCGCGACGACGAAGCTGCGCCCGTTTCCCGCGCTGACCACACCCAGGTTAGGGTACAGGGTCGTGAAGGGATAGCCCGCCACCTTCGGGCAGGCGCTGGATAGCTTGCGGATGAGACTCGATTTTCCTGCATTCGGAAGGCCCAGCAACCCAACGTCCGCGAGCAAAATGAGTTCCAGGTGGAGCCGGCGCCGCTCCCCAGATGTTCCCGACGTGGATTGGCGCGGCGCGCGGTTGGTGCTCGACCGGAAGCGGGCGTTGCCGATACCGTGGAAACCACCCTGGGCAACGAGCAGACGCTCACCTTCACGCAAGAGCTCGCCGATGGCCTCCCAAGTCTCTGCGTCCCGCACTCGGGTGCCGACCGGAACCCGCACCAACAGGTCCTCACCACTACGACCGGTCATGTTGCGGCCCATGCCACCCTTTCCACACTCGGCGCGGAACCCTTGCCGATGACGGAAGTCCACGAGGGTGTTGAGATTGGCGTCCGCAACCAGAAAAACACTGCCACCGTCACCGCCGTCTCCACCATCCGGACCGCCTCTGGGGATGAATTTCTCGCGCCGGAAGCTCACGCAACCGCTGCCGCCGTCGCCGGCCTCGACACGGATACTGGCCTCATCGACGAACTTCATGACTTGATTTCCAAGGAACTGTTGTTGCCCCAGCCTGCTTACTCCGAAGTTTGACGGGGATCATGGCCAAAAGACATCGCAGCCCGGACAAAACGCAAAAAGCCCCGTCACTCGACGAGGCTTTTCCACTTGTAGAACTTAAGGACCCGGAAACGGGGAAATCAAGCGGTCTCGACGCTGACGTATTTGCGGTTCCTAGGGCCCTTGACTGCGAACTTCACGACGCCCTCTGCCAACGCATAGAGGGTGTGATCCCTACCGCGGCCCACATTCTCACCATTGTGGAACTTGGTGCCCCGCTGACGGACGATTATATTGCCGGCCCGGACCGCCTGGCCGCCGTAAATCTTAACGCCGAGGCGTTTGGACTCCGAATCACGGCCATTACGAGAGCTGCCGCCTGCCTTTTTGTGTGCCATGGTGCTCTTTTCGCCTCAACCGGTATTGATGCCGGTAACCTGGAGCTCCGTGAACCACTGACGGTGGCCTTGGCGCTTCAGGTGGTGCTTACGCCTGCGGAACTTGACGATCTTGACCTTTTTGCCACGGCCATGAGATTTAATGGTAGCCGTGACCTTGCCGTCGTTCAGGTAGGGCTTGCCAACCTTGACGTCCTCACCGTCGGCGACCATGAGCACCTGGTCGAGCTCGATAGTCGCACCGGCCTCGGCAGCGATTTTTTCGACTTTCAGGGTGTCACCCTCGGCAACCCGATATTGCTTGCCTCCAGTTTGGATCACTGCGTACATGAAACCCGTCTCTCCAACAATCTGTCCGGTTAGCGTCCCTGGGATGGGACAAGCCGAAAGATATAAAATACTAGCTTGAGCTGCCGATCGAGTCAAACCATCCGGACTTAAAGCGTTCGTATCGGGCCGAACCAAGCTAACAATTCATGGGACCCTAAAAGGGCCGTTACGGGGGGTCACACAGAAGAATTACCGGCTTGACAGCCCCTTGCCTCGCCTCTAGTATTTCTGGTCGATTATTCAACGAATAACCCCCACGGCGATATGGACCTGTCGGAGATTCGCGCTCCCGTCGCAGAGGATATGCAGATCGTCGACCGTCTGATCTTGCGACGACTCAAGTCCGATGTGACCCTCATCAACCAAATCGGTCACTACATCATCGAGAGTGGCGGTAAGCGGCTGCGCCCGCTCAGCGTGCTTCTGGTGGCTCGTGCCTGTGGCTATCAGGGTGACCGGCATACCGGGCTTGCCGCCGTGGTGGAATTCATCCACACCGCCACGCTTCTCCACGACGATGTTGTCGATGGTTCGGAACTGCGTCGCAGCCGCGAGACTATCAACTCGGTGTGGGGCAACCAGGGGAGTGTCCTGGTCGGTGATTTTCTTTATTCGCGTGCCTTCGAGATGATGGTGGACCTGGACGATATGCGGGTGATGGATATCCTCTCCCACGCTACTAACCGCATTGCCGAGGGCGAAGTGCTGCAGCTGCTCAACTGCAACGATCCGGACACCACCGAAGCGCGTTACCTAGAAGTCATTGAGCGCAAGACCGCAACTCTGTTCGAAGCCGGTACTCGCCTGGGTGCGGTGCTGGCCCAAGCCCCGGAAGAAATGGAAGCCGCTGCCGCACAATACGGCTTCCGGCTCGGGATCGCCTTTCAACTGGTGGATGATGCCCTCGATTACCGGACCGACGATGATCGACTGGGCAAGAACCTGGGTGACGACCTGGCCGAAGGCAAACCCACGCTCCCGATCATCCGAGCGATGGAGGTGGGCACCGACCAGGAACGCAAGCTCCTGCGCCAGGCTGTCGAGAGTGGCGGACGGGATCGAATCGACGCGGTTGCCGAAGCGATTGAATCGACACGGGCTATCGACTACACTATCTCGATTGCGCGCCGACATGCACAGTTGGCCAAGAAATCGGCCGAAAGGCTTCCCGCATCGGCCCAGCGCACGGTATTGAAGAAGCTGGCGGATTTCACTGTTGCGCGCACCTACTGAGGCGATTTCTGTCAAAAAGTTCATCGCCTAGCTTGTCTTTTCGTCCGTTTTCTGCGTTGCGACAAGGTTACATAGCTCATTATGCGCCTGTTGTCGCGCCTTGAAACAAACGAAAATCCGGCGCAGTTCAGTATCCCATTTTCCGCCAATCGCCCAAATCGGGGTGTAGCTCAGTCTGGTAGAGCACTACGTTCGGGACGTAGGGGCCGGAGGTTCGAATCCTCTCACCCCGACCAATCCACACGCGGCTTTTGTTTCCTTACGACGTCACAAACCCCGCGTTTTAATCCGCATGGGGTCAACCGTTCGCATTTCTACATCTGGCAACTGTGAGGTTGCGTGAATCCACATCGGATGGCAGATTATCGTCATGGCCTCTGCTGTTCAGCTCTACGAAGCACTCGCCATGGCACCGGACGACAAGACCCGTGCAGCTTCGCGGAGGCCATTGAGCGTCGGGAAGAGCACTATCCTCCCCTCCCTGACCTTATACTACCCGTGCCTATCTGCGCGAAACAGAGTTTCGTCTGCGCAAAGAGATCGGACAGGCCCGTTCGGACCTCAAGGTCGAGATCAAGCAGCCCCGCTCAGAGTTCAAAACCGAAATCGAGCAGTTCCGCTCGGAAACCAAAGCCGAGATTGAGCAACTCCGCTTAGAAATCGAACGGGTCCGCTCGGAGCTCAAGAGCGAGATCGCGAATATCAAGCTGGATTTGATCAAGTGGATCGTGCCGATGATGTTCGCCTAGGTCGCGGTCATTGCGGCCCTGGTCAAGCTATTTTAGGTCACTGCGTTCTCAGGCACGCCGCTCCATTGTTACTACGATGACAACAAGAAGCGCGCGTTGAGCAACTTTTGATAAGACCTCGCCCGGAACTTGACGCATATCTAAGAATCGTTCGACCATCCAGGTTCCCGAGTCGAACGAAGCGCAGCCAATAGAATACATGTTCCTACATTGCCGGTAGGAGCCATTCAACACCTGGAGCACATTGCGCCGACGAAGATGCTACCGCATGAAGAATCGGCCTCTTCATCCTACAGGAGTTCACCCATGAACGCACATGCCCCCAGCTGGTTTGCGATCCTTTTTACCGACCTGGAATGCGCAAGGACCTTCTACAGCACCCTGCTCGGTATCATAATGCCTGATCTTGTCACCCCGGCCGGGACCTGCACAGTGTTCCCGCAGCTGGAGGCCGGCGTTTCCGGCTTCTTGAATCCCCCTTTATGGGCTTTAAGCTGAGCGCCAACAGTGGCGTGACCATCTGGCTCAATGCAAGTGGTGACCTGCAGATCCCACTCGATCGTGTTGCAGAGGCGGATGGTAAGGTGCTGCAACCCAAAGAACAGACCGGCGAGTTCGGCTACATCGCGAGGATCCTTGACACCGAGGGGAACCGCATCGGCTTGCATCCACTAAATTAAGGGTCCGTCCGGTATACGGCCGTTCGATTGCGGAATCGAGGCGGCCGGTCGGACTTCCCGCTTGATGTCATCAAGAAGGATCAAATGGCACAGAAACGGTCGGTAAACGCCTTGCTGTTGTCGGTGAGGACCTTGGTGACGGTGAACGAAGCCGAGTCGATCAGGCGCTTGAGGAAGCCGTCGGCGGCGGTTGCCGACTTGTCTCCTTGAGGATCTCCACGTAGACCCTGCGGGTGGCGCGGTCAACGGCAACGAACAGGTCCGTGCACTGGTCTTCATCCGGCATCTGCGGCAGGTACTTGACATCGACATACACAAACCGGGCGCGTAGTCCTTGAAGGGTTTCACCGGCGGTTTGGTGCCCGCCTCGTGTATTGCACCGCATCTCACGCAGCTATGCTTTGCGCCCGCGCAGAGCATTGACCAGGATTTCCTTGTTCTGATAGCGCACGTCCTTGCCTTTGGCGATGAAGATCACCTGTTCGGCAATGCTGCCGGCGTGGTCTCCGATATTGGCAAGGGCGCGCAGGACGAAGACCACGTCTAATACCTGGCCCACCAGCTGGGTGTCTTCGAACACGAAGGTCATGGCATGGCGGATCGCCGCGTCGAAGCCGTCATCCAGCTCGGAACCATCTTCCAGCATCTCGTGTGAGTCTGCCGTTTCTCCATTGGATTGGGGTCCGGCCAGGTTATCCAGCTGGGAGCCGTCTTCAAACACATCGAGGGCCAAATCCACATCGACTTTGGCAAGGGCATCGAGACTGCGTTCCAGCAAGCGACGGGTGACCTGGTCGAGGCTATGGATATGATGGAGTATCTTCTTCGACGCAGGCCGCCGGCTCGTCCGTCCCACGAGTCGGATTACGCACCAGGCGATCTGTGTGGCCTTGTCCCCCGCCCGCTCCAGATCGCCGGCGACCTTGGACAGAGCGAGGATAAACCGCAGGTCGATGGCGGTTGGCTGCCGCTTGGCGATGAGGTCGAAGATGGCCTCGTCGATCTCGAGCTCGCAAGCATCGATCCTGCGTTCGTTATCGACCACCTCGCGGGCCAGGCCGATGTCCCCTTTGCCTAGGGCACTGATGGACTTGCGTACCTGCTCCAGCACCTGCGCCCCCATCTCCAATACCAGCTTGCGGGCGTTACCGAGCTCCTTGTCGTATTTGCGGACCGTGTGGCCCTTGGTAACTTCGGTCATACCGCACTCCATTCGGAATCGGAAACTGTGAATCTTGTCTTAATTAGCGGTTGACACGACGATTATGTCAACAGCGGCTAATAGGATAGCGCGGTTCAACCGAATCTGCCGGTGATGTAATCCTCGGTAAGCTTGTGCTTGGGACTGGTGAAGATCTGGTTGGTCTCGCCGACTTCCACCAGGTCGCCGAGGTGAAAGTAGGCGGTACGCTGGGATACCCGGGCTGCCTGCTGCATGGAGTGGGTTACGATAGCGATGCTGAAGTTCTCCCGCAGCTCGTCGATCAGCGCTTCGATCTTGGCCGTGGCGATGGGATCCAGGGCCGAGCAGGGCTCGTCCATCAGGATCACTTCGGGAGAAACAGAGATGGTGCGGGCGATGCACAGGCGCTGCTGTTGGCCCCCGGAAAGCCCGGTTCCGGGTTGATCCAGCCGGTCCTTGACCTCATCCCAAAGCCCCGCCTTGTGCAGGCTCGACTCCACCAACTCGTCCAGCTCGGCCTTGTTGTTGGTGATGCCGTGGATGCGCGGTCCGTAGGCGATATTCTCATAGATGGATTTGGGGAAAGGATTGGGTTTCTGAAATACCATACCGACCTGGGCTCGCAGGGACACTATGTCCAGCTTCTTATCGTAGATCTCGACCCCGTCCAGCTTGATGGTGCCAGTGACACGACAGTCTGGGATCTCATCGTTCATCCGGTTGAGGCAGCGCAGAAAGGTGGACTTGCCGCAGCCGGAGGGGCCGATCATGGACACCACCTCGCGTTTTCCGACGTCCAGGCTCACATGCTTGATAGCGCGCTTTTCCCCGTAATAGACATCGACGCCCCGACACTCCATACGGGCATCCTTGACGGTGTAGTCGCCGGCCGTGTCCTCGAAGGCGAACTCTTGTTCCAGGTCGGAAGCGGTCATGGTGCCAGCACCTTCGGTAGCCACCTCGAAAGTTGTACTCATTATTGTTCATACCTCGATTCAATCTGGTGTCGGGCTAGCCCGTAGGATAATGGTGCGGTCCCATCCCCCTTCACTCACGGCGTCGAAAGCGCCACGATGGCAGACCATCTACAGCCATCGAAAGAAGCGGGAGGATCCGAC
>Ga0049113_10000263_pt1 | contig 10565 bp, 10 predicted proteins | sample WorMettanBELIZE1_FD_55214 | JGI IMG/M metagenome (GOLD analysis project Ga0049113, IMG submission 55214) | Marine gutless worms symbiont microbial communities from Max Planck institute for Marine Microbiology, Germany - Olavius tantulus BELIZE.1 | ecosystem: Host-associated > Annelida >... | reverse complement strand
TTCGAGCCATATCACTAACGGACAGCTTGGGAGGGTAACTCATATAGAGGTAAATATGATCTTTGCTGACACGCCCCTTGATAATTTGAATTCCATTTTTGTCGTATGCTTGCCTTATGATTTCGCGAGTACGGACACTGACCTTCTTTGTCAGCATCTTATATCGATATTTCGTAATCCAAATAAGGTGCACCCTTGAATCATGCACCGTATGCGATGAGCTTCTGTAAGACCTCATAAATGAGAGTAGACTAAACGTCTTGCATTAAAGTGCATAGTTTTTACTAACGAGTTGAAACAATAAAATGAAAATTGAAGTGTTGCCAGTCAATCTGGTGAGATATACAGACCACCTATGTCCAAACTGATCGAACGCCTGATCCGCCCGGAGATCCAGGATCTCGATGCCTACCAGGTCCCGGATGCCGCAGGCCTCATCAAGCTGGATGCGATGGAGAACCCCTATACCTGGCCTCAGGGGTTACGTCGTGAGTGGCTGGAGGCGCTGCAGGCGGTCCATCTGAACCGCTATCCGGATCCCCGGGGAGACGAGTTGCGGGCGGTGCTGCGGGCGTCCATGGGTATTCCGGATGCAACGGGGTTACTGCTGGGCAATGGCTCGGACGAGTTGATCCAGCTGCTGGCGCTGGCAGTGGCACGGCCCGGACGCAGGATGCTGTCCTTGGATCCGGGCTTTGTCATGTACCGGATGATTGCGCTGTTGACCGGTATGGAGTATGTCGGGGTTCCGCTGCAGGCCGAGGATTTCTCCCTCGATCTGCCGGCGTTGCTGGCGGCCATAACAAGGGAACAGCCGGCCATCATCTTCATCGCCTATCCCAACAACCCGACCGGGAACCTGTTCGATACCGATGCCGTCGTGCGCATCATCGAGGCGGCACCGGGCCTGGTCGTCGTCGATGAGGCCTATGCCCCCTTCACCAATCGCAGCTTCCTACCGCGCTTCGGGGACTGGCCCAACCTGCTGGTAATGCGTACCCTTTCCAAGATGGGGCTGGCCGGGCTGCGACTCGGCTATCTGGCCGGTTCCAATGACTGGCTCGCCGAGATCGACAAGACCCGATTGCCTTACAACATCAGTGTGTTAAGCCAAGTAAGCGCCACCTTTGCGCTGCGCCACCGGGAGGTTCTCGACGAGCAGACGCAGCGGATCCGCACAGAACGTTCCCGTTTGTTTACCGCGTTGTCCGGGCTGGATGGTGTCCGTCCGTATCCCAGCGAGACCAACTTTATCCTGTTACGGGTGCCCACCGGCCGGGCCGATGAGTGCTTCGAGTCCCTCAAGCGTGGCGGCGTGCTGGTCAAGAATCTCGATGGTACCCAGCCGCTACTCGAGGACTGCCTGCGGGTAACGGTAGGGCGTCCGGAGGAAAACGATACCTTCCTCGCCGCCCTCGAATCGGCCTTGTAGGCATAGGGGTATAGCCCAGGGCAACCGAATGATAATCTCTGCTCAAATAAGCTGTTGTCGGTAAGCGAGTCGAGTCGGTTGGGCAACCTGTCCGACTCTTTGGAGTGCGCCGGCAGAGCGCTGCCTCTGATTAGAACCAAGCGGTGCGCATTACTGCCACGGTGTTTGCCGGGAATCGACGGTGCGGCGTTCCACCCTCAGCGCGGCAACGGCGCTTTGGTTTGCGGCCGGTTCCCATTCAAAGCGGCGTCGGATTCGTGCCCGTCGGGAGGCCGGTGCTAGTGGCCCATCATCGGCGGATCTCCTCCCAAGGACTGGGATATCCGGTTGCCGCCGCACGCCAAAGGGCAGGAGGCTTTCCGAACGGGTAGTGAATGACAGGTAGCTATTGGGATTTACAAACATGGAGGAAACAATGAAAAGACTGATTCTGGTTGCAGAATTGGTGGCATTGATAGTGCCTGCTTATGCTGCACGAGACGGCTGGGTAACTGTCGATAATCTCAATAGGAGAACTTGTCCAACATCAACGTGCGGAATCGTCGGGGTTCTTAAATTCCGTGAAAAGGCAACCATTCTCGAAGAAAAAGCCAGCTGGGCTCGAATTACAAAATATTATGATGCCTCGTGCGTCAATGGGTTTAGTCACTATGTAGATAGTAGCAATAAGAAATGCGTATCTAGCAATGGCAAATTTTCCGAATGGGTGTCTGTTAAGTATTTAAGCTCAACACACCCGCCAGATCCTGCGGCAACCGCTTCAGTAAATTACGCTCTGGTTAAAAGTTCAGATGATTTCAGGATTTATAAAGACGCATTTGCTATAGCTGCTGATCAACTAATCACCTCTGGTAAATGTTCTGCTAACGATTTTCGTGAAATGGGTGGCTGGATGAAATCGTCCAATCACAGAAGCAAGCCCATCTACTTTACTTACTGTGGCGGGATGCGCAGCAGTAACAAGGTCTACTTGAATTCAGCTACCGGTGAAATCATGCGATAAAAGCCCAACAAAGGGCTGCTGACCCAAAAACGCTGGCGCGTTTTCGGGCCGGCTGATCCCAAGCGATAGCCGGCCTTTCATTGCCTCTGCGTTCTCCGCGTTTCTGTGGTTCAAAAGACAAGCAACTCGATGGGTTTTTTCGATTAATTATTCGGTTGCCCTGGGGTATAATCCCGGACTTAAGGGCGGGAACCATGAGCGTAGCAGACCTGTCTGCAGCGGGTAGGGGTTCCGTTTTTTCCATCTTACAACTCTCTTTTTGAATCTACAGATTGCGCAGATTTCTACAGATGAGAAATGAAATAATCTGAGAATTTATACTGCCATACGGCACAATCTGAGTTTTTGAATTTCCCCCTCACCCCCGCCCTCTCCCGGAGAGGGTGTCGCAAAAGCCCTTTCGAACCACAGAGAAGAGCGCAGGCTAATTCTCTGTGTTCTCTGTGGTTTAAACTTCACAGACTGGCAGCTGACGTCACCGCTTTTTACGACACTCTCCCGGAGAGAGAAGGCCATCTCCTGATCGTAGTCAATTTGGGTGAAGCGGGCCAGCACCGGATGGTGGAATTTGCTGAAAGATCCGAAGAAGCGTAGTTGGATGTCTTCAAGGCGGAGCTTGGAGAAGAAGACCACGTGTTCCGGCTCGTTTTCCGGACGAATGGGGCGTAGCTGTACCAGAGGCCCGGTCCTGAGGGCGAAGTCTTCCTCGAGTGCCTGGGGGTAGGGACGAATCGCCAGGCGGTGATGGCGCGGTGGGGATTGTGACCACAGGCGGATGCTGGTCTCGACGGCCAGCACGTCGTGGTCATCCGCAAAGAGCGGATTGAGGAGACGACAGCGATGGGTGGGATATCGACGATCAGGTGCGAAAGCTTGACCAGGGTCAGGCAGATGGCGTCGATATTTGCCGCCTTGTGGCCGTGAAGCCCCGCAGAATGTTGTAGATCCGGGTACGCGACATGAGCTCTCGCGCCAGGTGCATGTTCAGCGGCGGCAATGCCACGGCCTGGCCGCCGATGACATCCGCTGCGGAGCCGCCCTAGCCAAACAGGATGACGGGACCGAAAACAGGATCTGAAACGATATTTGCCATCGGCTCTTGGCTACCGGGGCGGTGCACCATCTTCTGTACCGAGAATCCATCGACTTGAGCCTCCGGGAACAGTCGCCGCAGCCTTGATCGGATGCGCTGTTCCGCTTCCGCCAACGCCTGGGGGGGTGTCCAGGTCGAGGACCACACCGTCCACGTCCGAGCAGTTGGCAATATCGGGAGAGAGGAGCTTGACGGCGACCGGAAAGCCGAGTGATTCGGCAGTTGCGCAGCCTGCCGGTGATCCGGCGATTCGGGTAGGAACCGTCGGTAAGCCATATGCCGCTAGGACCACCTTGGCCTCGGGATCGCCATGACCATTTTCCCCTTGGCCAGGGTCTTGCGCACGGCAGCTTGCGCCACCTCCGTGGCGGGTACGAATGTCTGGGGCACCGAAGGCGGCGTTTGGATCAGAAGTTCCTGGTTTTGACGGTAGCATACCCGGTGCAGGAACGCCCATACCGCGATGCTTGGTAAGCCATAGCTCGGGATGCCTGGCCTGGACGAACAGGTTGCGCGCCGGCAACGCGGTTTCCCCGCCGATCCAACAGGTCAGGACATTACCGCCGGTCTCCGACACGACCCGGATCATTGCCTCGGCCGCCGCCATGCTGGACGCCATGGCAGTTGGGGTGTGCAAGACCAGAAGCGTGTCGACCTCCTGGGCCGAAATCAGGATCCGCAAGGCATCGGCATAGCGCTCACCCGTAGCATCGGCCCTGATGTTTACCGGGTTGCTATGGGACCAGACCGCCGGGAGTAAGGCATCGAGCTACTCCAGGGTTTTGTCGGTGAGGCGCGTGAGGCTGCCACCACCCTGGTTCAGGGAATCGACAGCCCTGGTTCCAATGCCCCCACTCTTGGTCATGATCGTCAGATCGTCACTCCTGAGCGGACCCGAGCGGGCCAGAGTTTCCACCGCCGCGAACAGTTCCTCCGTGTCCTGTACCTGGACATACCGGCGCGCAGAAAGGCCGCGGCGTAAACCGCATCCGATCGAACCACGGCATGGGCTGGTACAAAGCTGGTAGAGGTGGCCTCCGGGAGGCCTGTGGCCTTGACGATGAGTACCGGCTTGTTACGAGCAGCCGCCCGCACTGCCGACGTGAATCCACGTGAATGGGCAAGCGTTTTCATGAACAGCAGGATCGCCTTGGTGGACAGCTCCATGCTCAGAAAATCGATCACCTCGGCGAATCCCACATCGGCACATTCACCCAGCGCGATGAAATGTGAGAAGCCGATGCCCTTAGCGCGTGCCCAGTCGAGGATGCCGGTACACATCCCCCCCGATTGGGAGACGAAGGTGATCTTGCCGGGTAGCGCGGAGCGGTGGAAAAAGCTGGCATTCAGGCCGATTCCCGGAACTACCAGGCCAAAAGAGTTGGGCCCCAGAATCCGCAGGTTTATAGGGCCGTGCAGCCTCTAACATGGCCTCTACCGCCATTTTCCCATGCTCGTCATGCCGACTGGACATGCCGGCCGTCAAGACGATCGCCGCCCGCGCCCCCCGTTTGCCGAGCGTGCTCACGAGCGAGGGCACAGGTTCCGGTGGAGTGCCAATGATTGCCAGCTCCGGTGTCATCGGTAGCTCGGCGAAGTTCGAATAGGCCAGTACCCCTCCCACGAACTTGAATCTTCGGGTAACCGGCATGATAGGTCCGTTGAAACCGCCGTGCAGGAGGTTCTGGATAACCATGGTGCCGATGCGTCCCGGCTCCTGGGAGACCCCGATGAAGGCGAGCAACTCGGAATGAAAGAGGGAATCGAGGTGACGTAGGCTCATGTTTGGCCATGACTCGGGATGATGACCCGCGCATGTTATGATTGAGATTATCTCGCCTTACAATTGTTGTCTTGCACCATCGCGCACCACCGGGAGCAAAGTCGTTGCTATGCCCGCACGGCAGAAGCAGCGGTCGGTGCGTGTGAGCTATTCCGTATGAGGGACCGCGAGGCTTACGAACAACGATTCTCCCGTATCGTCAAGCAGACGCCGTTCGGTCGTCTAGCGGTCGAGGAGCGTGCTTTTTTGTGCCGCCAGGCCATGGAGTACCGCTTCTCCCAGCAGGAGCTGCGCCGGATCAGCGAGATCGGCGTCGATCTGGCGATGTGGGACGCGCCTGCACTCATGGCGGTCTGGCCCGCGGCACCCCCGGCGGATCTGCCGCCGAAGGAGCGGCGGGCCTTAGTCGTCGGCGGTTTGCAGCGATACGTGGAACGTCTGCGCACTACCCCGAGGAAATACGGCACGCCCGTTACGACTCGCGGGTCGGGAAGGTACCGGGTCCGGGTGCGCGATTGGCGACGCGGACACCTCGGTTTGGGCCGCTGTCCCGTCGCCTCAGAGCGAACCCGTTGCTGCAACCTGTTGACGCTCGATGCAGTGGAGAACTGCGGCTTCGATTGCAGCTACTGTAGCGTCCGGTCCTTCTACCACGACGACGAAATCCACTTCGACAGCTGTTTTGCCGACCGGCTCGGTGCCCTACGGCTCGATCCCGAACGGACCTATCACATTGGAACCGGCCAGGCGTCCGACTCCCTGGTGTGGGGTAATCGCTTCGGGGTGCTCGACGCGCTGTTGGATTTTGCGCGCCGCCACCCGAACATTGTCCTGGAGCTCAAGACCAAGTCCAAGAATATCGCCTATTTGTTGAAGAACCCGGTCCCTCGGAACCTCATCTGTACCTGGTCACTCAATCCCCAGTGCGTTATCGAACACGAGGAGCAGCGGACCGCCCGGCTCGACGAGCGCCTGAATGCCGCTCGGCGCCTAGCCGACCGGAGGCTCCTCGTCGGTTTCCATTTCCACCCCATGATCCATTACGCCGATTGGAAGGCGGATTACTCGGCGCTCTTGTCCCGAGTCGAGCAGGAATTCGATCCCTCCGAAGTGGCGCTGGTCTCGTTCGGCACCCTGACCTTCACCAAATCCGTCATCCGCCGCATCCGCAATAGCGGCTGCAAGACCCGGATCTTGCAGATGCCCCTGACCGCCAGCGACGGCAAGCTATCCTATCCCGATGCCGTCAAGCTTGCGTTGTTCTCCCACGCCTATCGAAGCTTGGCCTCCTGGCACGATCGGGTGTTCTTCTATCTGTGCATGGAAAACCATCGCTTGTGGCTGCCGGTATTCGGTTTCGAGTATCCCTCCAATCAGGTGTTCGAGGCGGCGATGAAGGCGAATTATTTCAACAAGATTCGTGGATATCCGCACCCGAGCTGATACTTGTCGTAGTGTTGGGGCCCTGAATCTTAGAAACTGTCTGGTCAACAACAGTCCTGAATGATTCGGCTGAACCGGCAGGATCTCCCCGGAAAGGTTAGCCGCAAATCAACGTCAATGGACTAGTAGTCTGGCAGGAAAATCCTGACGAAAATAAAAGTAAACTCTCAAGTCTCGAAGATACGCCAAACCCACCAATCGAAGATTGACGGACTACTAGGTTGCGTTAGCCGCACGAGAAAACGCCTGGAGGAGAACGGCGGCGGCGGTTCGGCCGATTGCAGCTCAGCTGACCAGCTTGGGATAGAGAGCAGCGGCTAGGGCAAAGAACTCCCGCGCCCCCTTGCCCCGGGGCTCCAGCTCGAACACGGCCAATCCCTCGCTGAAGGAGCGCCGAAAAACAGTGCGCTGGCACAGCCGCGGCTTGAGGAACTTGATGCCCGGCAGCGAAACTAGCGCGGCGGCGGCTTCATCGGTCTCGCGGACGGCATGATGGGTGTCGCCACGGTTTATGAACCCGAGAATATCCGCTAGTTTGTCTCTTTGTATCGAGTTCACCAGACGGATGTAACGTTGCGTGGACCAGATATCCGCCTGGGATGGGGGCACGGGGACCACTACCCGGTCACACAGCGCCAAGGCCTGGTGCATCGAGTCCATATCCGCCGTACCGACGTCGATCAGGGTCTCGTCTGCGGCATTCAACCGCTCCGGGGTGAGCCCCGACTTGTCTCCGATGCGCAACGGGGGATCAAAGCCTTCTTCCACGCGCACCTCGACCACATCGGCCAGGGTCGCTTGGGGATCGGCATCAATAAGCTGGACTTTCACCTCAGCCATGGCGAGCCATACCCCCAGATTGAAGGTAAGGGTGCTCTTGCCCGACCCGCCTTTGAAACTTCCGATTATGGTTATCATTGCAAACTCACGCCCCCTGGTCGGATGAACAGCTTCGAGGCTACCTTGTCAACAAAATTCTAAATCCTGCCTATTCAAAGTGATGGTCAGTAGTAAATATTTCAGCAAGTTCCATATCTTTCTGAAACGACTATACTTATACAATCCACAAACCCTCATTCTTCATCTTTCATTCTTTTGAATAGTTCAAATCCCTTATCTATCAGATTATCATCGATATTGACACAACTCCATTTTGCCGACTGTTTAATAGCTTCAATCATCTGTATAGCGGTAGGTTTCAGCTTGAATTGACTGAATAACATTCCCAAGTTCGAGAAGAATTGCACTTGTTGTCACATAACTTATCTGTGATTCTTTTAGCTTCTCTCTCATTTCAATTGCCTGAGAGTGAAAAGTATCCCGTCGATTTCCGATAGCAATCAAAGCCGAAGTGTCAACAAAAATGGATTTCATGATTTCTTGGGCAATCCGTATAAGTAGTGATCATGGCTTTCTGCAAGGTCTTCTATACCCGTATCTACTGAAATAGTATAATACCAAAAATTATCCCATGCATCTTATTCTATCGACAGATCTTCTTTAAATTTCAACAGGGATACCTTCTCTTACAAGAATTTTTCAGTTCTTTGATGATATGTAATATCCTCTCATTGGGAAGAGCATCTGGCAATTTGATTGTCAATAGCATTTCTGCCTTACCCTGATTATCTATGTGGTGGTTTATCAACTCAACCTGACGACATGGCTAGCCGGCCAATACCGCGCTTACCGATGACTTTCAGAAAGCATCCTGATCTCGATGCACGGACCGGGTTGGGCTAAGTTATTTGCTAGCTGACAGGTCTCGGGAGCAGATACCCATGTACTTTAAAATGTCTTGTAAATCCACACTTGCGACTTACCCCTTTCGGATCGGAAAAGAATGGCAAACCAAAAACCAGTGTTGTCAATATACTTGATTTTCCAATCTGTATCACCAATAAATCGAAAACCGACAATATTTAAGTCAACCATTCCATGGAACAGAGAAGGGCTTCTCTGCGTCCTCTGTATCTTCGCGGTTCAAATGAAGAGTTGGATGATTCCGTTAAGCTAAATCTGGTTTTTTCAGTATCCGATTGAGTTCAAAAGCTACTTGTGGGGATACCTCAGGGTCCGTTCCCATTTTCTCCGTTTTCCCTTAAATGTATACTTTCCGATTTCCATTGAACTGTAGAAGATGCTTAGAATTTCGACAGTATCTTGCCTGATAAAGTAGGCAATTCTGTAATGATCGTATAGAAGAATTCTTATTTGTCCATCCAGTTCATCATGGTATTTAACCGATCTCTGGAAAGCTTTCTAGGATTTGCATTTTCTCATATATTCCTTCGATTACCTTTTGAGCGGAAATAGGATTATCTTCTGATATGTCATCATAGATATTTCGAAGCCATTTTACAGCTGCCTCTGTCCATCTTATTTTCGCCATGCGCTAAGCCTGCGCTTCATTTCTTTATTCGAAATTGTCTTCCCTTCTCTTGAGTCTTTATAGTCCCGACGCAACCATTTATTCAAAGGCAAGTTCTCCGAAGATTTCTTCATACGTTGCATTTTCAGGTTGATTTTTGATCACATCAGCCATTCTTTATTTTCACAGTGGACATGATTCACCTCTGCGTATTTTTGGCATAATGTCACCCTTCACCGGGCCGTAGCGAAAGACTTTGTCAATTCTGCGACATTTATGCCATGCGGAAAATTCAGTCGTTTGCGCCTTACGGCGCGGCCTGGTCCAGGCCAAACACTGGTTGTTTCAGTAATCGATTGTTTTCAAAAGCTACTTTGTGGGGAGACCTCAGGGACAGACCACTTTTCTCGGCGAGGGTGTTACCACACGGTACCACACTACACCACAGGAACAGAGACACCTTGGAGCCTCGATCCGTAGGGTCAGCGTTTAGTCGCCCCGCCTCCCGGCCCAGCCGGCGGCGCGCCCGGTCCTCCCGGAGGCATGGTCATACGCTCATAACCGGCAGGAATCTCGAACATGTCGTGGAGTTGCTTGCCAAGACGGATGTTCTTCAGCTCGCTGACCATACCTCCCGGGAACTCCTGACGCACGGCAAGTTCAAGCTCGGAGTCGAACCACTGAAAGGTCCGTGTCTCTGGCCGACCGGGCACGGTCGCGACCAGTTCCCATTTCTCGACCCGGCGCCCGTTCAGCTCCTCCATGGCAACGAACTTGAGCTCCCTGGTCTGTCCGTCGAACATCTCCTGACGCAGGGAAATGCCTCGTTACCTTATCGATCCACTGGGTGCTCTTCATGGTCCGTTTCTGGTGAGAAGCGACCATCTCCCACTTCACTTGATGGCCGTGTACCCACCGATCTTCTCTTCCCCGAGCTGCCGGCAGGTCAGTCCTAGCATACCGCCACAGGGATCCTTGGCCTACATCGGCTTTGTACCCGGCATCGCAGCTCCCGGTCCACCCAGCGGTCGCTCCATGTATTTTTTCTGGTTCGGAAACAGCGTCCATTCGATACCGCGACCCTCATCGGTTATCCGAATGATTTGCTACCCCTGTTGGGACAACTCGATGCGCACCCGCTTGTCACCCACGAACAGCTTGCCGGAAGATAGCGTTCCCTGCGGTCACTGCTGGAGCAGCTCGGCAGAAAACTCGGTGCCGACGAGCACCGTACCAGAAGCCGCTGCCAACAGTCCGATGGCTAGCGAGCGCCAAATCGTCAATATCTACAGTGAGACCTTTGCGCGATGCGTAAACTTCCAATTTATTAAGCCCCCCGTTTTTCAATCAACCGGCTGCTCGTTATTTGTTCGAACGAACCTGAATTCATCTGCCTTTTGACTGATTCCGGGTATTTCCCGCGCTGTTCTCCTTATTCTC
>Ga0049113_10000262_pt1 | contig 10566 bp, 17 predicted proteins | sample WorMettanBELIZE1_FD_55214 | JGI IMG/M metagenome (GOLD analysis project Ga0049113, IMG submission 55214) | Marine gutless worms symbiont microbial communities from Max Planck institute for Marine Microbiology, Germany - Olavius tantulus BELIZE.1 | ecosystem: Host-associated > Annelida >... | reverse complement strand
CAGAAACTGGAGGGAGAGTCACTGTTAGAGCGTTTGCGGCCGGAGGTCAATGAGCAGTTGGCGGGACAAGGAGTGTATATCAAGTCGGGAGAAATGAGCATTGTCGATGCGGGCGTCAGCCGCCAAACAGAGCCGCCCGAAGCAGGGAAAAGATCGGCAGAACACGCAAGACCCGGAGCGGGGTTATAAAGCTCATGATAACGTTGATGAAGCTGGATTCATCAAGGCGACAGACTACAGTACGGGTAGCCTACATGATTCGAGTTGTGCCTAAAATATGGAGAATAAAGAAAACAGCGCTGGAAATACCCGGAATCAGTCAAAAGGCAGATGAATTCAGGTTCGTTCGAACAAATAACGACCAACCGGTTGATTGAAAAAACGGGGGGGCTTATCGCGCAAAGGCCTCGATCCACCTATTCCATCGGAATTAGGGAAATCCCGAGGGTGGGATTAGAGTCTAGAATCCCGTTTAGGCTGGCTGGAAGATTGTGTACGAATTCTACCCTATCGTTCTTCGAGAGATCGTAAGCTTTAGTTTGCAGGGATGCAATAGCTGGATTCCCCACGAATACCTTCTAGTCTGAGTTAACAGCTTCTCAGTCCACCCGGTCCCCGGCGGTCGCCCCATCCACGCCAACCATCCCCACACCAGCTTCCCCCATACCAGCCACCCCTCCACCAGTTCTCCAAGCAAGCTGGGTTTCCCTGCGGGAATTATGAGTCTTGCCCGTGGCCGGTCTCGGTCTGCTGGGCAAAGGCCGCCAGCAGGTTTTGCAGATTGGCCGGATTGGCGACGTGTACGATCAAGGGCCGAACCCACAGCCGCTCGTCGTCGATCTCCGAGACCAGGCCGTGGCCACGTAGCTGCTTCAACAGCAACCGCTTGTCGTCTTGGCGGTCGCTGCCGGTCTCGCCCAGAAAGTGGTTCAGTTCCGGCAGCAGCTGTTCCAGATGGACGATGGCCATGTCGTCGCCGACCCCCTTGTCCACCTCGTGGGCGGCGTAGAAACGGCGCAGGATGGCTACCAGCAGGGACTGTTCGAGATTGAGCCGTTGGCGACGTACCAGGGGATGGCTCCACTGGTCGCGGTCGCCTTCGTCATAGCGTCGACGACCTGAATGAAGGCGAGCCCAAGCACCTCGTCGATCTGCATACCCAGATCCAAGGCTACCAGCAGGCCATCGATAGTATCGCGCGCGGTCAGCGCGGTGCGATACAGATTCGGCTTACGCGCGGCCTTCAGCACGCCGGTCCTGAGTAGCTCCTGCACACAGTCCTTGACGGCGCGCTCGACCGCAGGACGTCCCGATGGCGTGTCCGCCACTTCATAAAGCGCCGAGTCCGGCGCCTGATCCGGTATCCGGTCCGATCCCTGATCCGGGGTAGTCGGCACATCCGGTTGCTCGTGCATTACAGATCCAATTCGATACCGCCCACCGCTCCGGCATTCAGCGCGACCCGCGGCAGGGTGAAGCAGGGTCCATTTACCCTGCCGGTCACAGAGTTCCAGCGCCTCCTCGTCGGCGATGGGCAGGCCCTGGCCTCCGGGGCCATGGTCAACCACAGGGCCAGGGCTTTCAGGTCGTTACTCGGTGCCAGCCGGCGCGCGATCTTGGCAATCGTCATGACGCGATCCTCCTCGGCCAACAGGCTCGACCAGCACGCGTTGGTCGAGGGCATTGAAAGCCGACCAGAAGTCGTCGTCTATCTCATCCAGGTCGGTGATCTGCTCGATCAGCTCCAGGATCGGCTGGATGCTTTCCTCCAGATCCTTGAACCGCAGCCGTTCCACCAAAGGCAAACTGCCGTTGGGAAAGCCCACCGGCGGCAGCGGACCAGGCACCCGGCGCAACGCCTAGTGGGACCAATCCATGGCCGCCGCCTGGGCGAGAAGCTCGTTCAGCAGCGGCCCACCCGATGATGCTCGCTCGCCAAGCCGGTGCGCAGAAAGCCTTTCCAGCTCGAGGCTGCGGGTCAGCTGCTGCTGAAAGGCGTCGAACACCTGGCCCTCGTCGGTTTGCAGCAAAGCGTCTTGACTGTCCAACAGGGTATCCACGATCTGCCCGCGATGGCTGTCCTGATTGACTACCGACTCGCGCAACCGCTGGTCGGCCGCCCGATACGAGTCCTCCACGCGGCGAAAATCGTTACGTAATCCCATAACAGGGTATAGACCTCACGAATCGCCTCGATTGCCGCCTGCTCGGGCAAGACCTCCACCTTGCCCTGCTCTACGGTCGCCAAGCTCCGCCTCCAGATCCGCGATCCGGCTTTTGAGCAGCTTGGCCCTAGTATCCGGGTCGGGATTTAAGCGAAACTTCAGGTTCTCGATCTCTCGCTGTACGATGGATAACCTGGATGCGGTGGAGGTCATGATGCGATTCCAGCCCATCGACAAACCGAAACGCCGCCTCCAGCGCATCGGTGGCGATCAGTCGGCTGTCCAGCTCCAGAATCAGTGCCGCCGGATCCATTGCCGGATCTCGCGCCGGGCCAGGAGGCGATAGTCCTCGTCGCACTCGATTTCCCCCGCCTCGTGCGCCAACTGCAAGGACTCGCTCAACAGCTGCTGGGCAGCATCCAGATTGATGCCATTGATCTGCTCGTCGAACAGTACCTTCAGCGGGCTGATCACCAAGGGCCCGTTACGGGCCGCCAGCAGACGCCAGGCGGGCGTGCTGCTTTTTCAGACCCAGCAAATAGCTACCGCGGGTTTTGGAGGCTTCGGTCATTTCCGTCGGCGGCCTTGAACCCCTACTTCAAAACGCAATGCCATTTTTCCTCGTTCCCACGTGTTGAGACTGTGAAAGTATTACTGAATTTTCAGAACTTCAGGGACAAGGCAACATAATCTCCCTCATTTGGCCGAAAATATTTCTTCTCCTCCCCACGTGATACAGGATTCAGCGTGAAATATGGCAACTTCATCCTACCGCACCCGAGAAAACCGAATACTTTCACAGTCTCGACACGTGGGAATGAGAGAACCTGCAGATACAAAAGATGGGACGGCTTCCCAGGTACCCGTTATTAAATCCTTTTATTCCCTTCCGCGGTATCTCCCTCGAAACAGAACATACAAGATATGGTGAGCGCCTGCCGACCGTCCCAGGAGGGTGTCGTAAAAGATGGATCGATGGGCACGCTGCGCTTGGTGCCTCCCAACGCAACAATCAGGATACGGAAACCCTCGCGGAATGACCAAAACCTTGTGATCCATTTGATGGACGCTTGCTTTGCCCATCCTACATACTCATTCCCGAGTCCGGAGCGTGAGAGCTAAAGAAACAGGGATACGCCATACCCGAAGTCGGGATCGGTAGAGCGCGAAAACCACCCCCCCCCCCGTCAGCAGCTATGTGCAGAGCGGCATGCAATCCGTTCCAACCGTCGACCAGGGGCATAACGGCAATCAAGCTGTGCCAGAAGACGCCGTTGCCTAAGCGACTGACGATAACGAATAACTACTACACTCTATACATACCGTAGTGTCTGACTCCAGGTCCGGCAAATAGGGGCTTCAATCTCATTCAGCTGTTACAGCCAGGGTCTCATGTCGATGCTTCGTTCGGTGGCAATCGATCACCTCGACCAGTCGTTCCTCCAGATCCCCGATAATGCCTTCCCAGCTCATGCCTTCAGCAGTAGCCTGGGCACCTTCGCCCATGATGCGAAGCCCCGCGGCGTCGCCGGTGGCCTTCTCGGCGGTCTCCCGGAAGGCATCGGCATCTCCCATGGGAACCGTGACGCCGTTCTCCCAATTACGTGATGTAAATGCCAGCGGCACCATCGTCGAACACGACCACCACAAGGCCGCTCGCCATGGCCTCGGGCACCACATTGCCGAAGGTCTCCGTCAGGCTTGGGAATAGGAACAGATCGCCGGACGCATAATGTTCGGCGAACTCCACGCCGACCTTAGCACCGGTCAGTAGTACGTCGGGACGGGCGTGGCGAAGGGGCTCGACCTCGGGTCCATCGCCCACGAGAACGAGCTTGGCATTGGGGATCCTGGATACGATCTCCTCAAAGGCCTCAAAGACCAGCGCCAAGTTTTTTCCGCCGCCAGCCGACCGATATAGAGCACAATCGGCCCTGCGGATCGACAACCCCAGCTGCGTCTGAGTTCCTCCCGTCGCCGCCCCGGATTGAACCGCTCCGTATCCACGCCGCGGCTGAGGACATGGACGTTCCGAAAGCCCAGGTCCGTAAGCTCGGTGCGCAACTTCTCGGTAGGGATCAGGGTGACACCCGAGCGGTTGTGGAGGCGGCGTAAGGCCGCGACGATCCACCGCTCCAGTAGGCCGAGCCCATAGTTGTCCGCTATAGGTGTGAAACCGGGTGTGGAAGCCGGTCAACGTGGGAATGTCGTTGGCGCGAGCGGCCTCGAGGGTCCGTGACCGAGTGGCCCTTGGGTAGCAATATAGATGGCATCCAAAGGTGCCTTGCACCACATTCTCCGAAAGCGTCGATAGACCGGCAGACCGAAGCGCAGATTGGGATAACTTGGGATGGGCAGACCCAGCACCAGGGTTTCACGCCACCCGTCATCGGACTCGTGCGTAACAGACTCCGCAGCCCCCACCGGGAGGTGACCGGGGTGACGGAGACGGCCGAGATATCTGGGATTTATCTTTTCCGGTACGCCGCGACCGCCATGAAGCCTTAGCCGCTCGTTCGCTTTTCTGGTGGGGGCGAACCAGATGAACCCGATGCCCCCGCTGCTCCAGCCCCTCCACCAATTGCTGCAGGGTGTTGCTACCCCATTGATCTCGGGAGGATAGGTCTCGGTGACAATACATACTCGGAGGGTCTTGGCTTCGACGCTGCCCATGATCCGAGTTTTAGCGTTCAAGCAGCTTCGACAAACCGAGTCGTAGAGGAAACAAGTCGCTGTGCAGCCTCTCGATCATCCGGGAGCGAACGCGCGTTGGCTGTCTCCAGGCCGAGTGCTTCACCGATGGAATGGCGACAGTACTCGGAGATGTGCCGACGTGAAAGCGCGCTGCCGTCCAGCGGCGGAAGCAGCCGGATATACACCCGTAAACCTGGATGGCGTGCTACCCGCATCAGGTGAGGCAGCAGGGCATCATCACCGACGAAAGGGGCGACCGGGGCTGGCGCGGCATTGGAGCCATAACGCAGAGCGACCGGCTGGACCAATACTCCATCGAGCTGGCCGGCACCAAGCAATCGCGGGTGAAAGCGGTGCAACCGGGAGCCGTCGGTGGTGGTGCCTTCGGGGAAGATCACCAGGTGTCTACCCCTTTGCACACGTTCACCGATCTCGGAAATGAGAGCACCCGTCTGGTTAGCACCGCGGACAATGAAGAGGGTACCGATTATCTCTGCTATCCAGCCGATCAGGGGCCAAGCCTTGATGTTCGCCTTGGACAGAAAATCGATCCGAGCCCGGGAGCTCAACACTGGAATGTCCAGCCAGGAGATATGATTTGCCACCAACAACGCGTTGGGAATGAGCTCCCCCGTCACCTGCGCGCGCGACAAAGGCGCACATACCACCAACGCACTACCTCCGGGAACCATGCCGCTCGCAGTCCGAGACGCCGCCCCACGGCGACGCCCAGGACGATCATTACGCCCATAAGGCAGGTGCTCGCCAACGCGCAGCAATCGCTGCCAGGACTTAAGACTCGGCATGCTGTCAAGGCCGGTCGGTGCGTTCCATGAAATGGCGAGAATACGCAGAATCGAGGTCGTTCATATCGAGAGCATCAATACGTCGGCGACCCTGAAATCCGCATCGCGGCAAGGCTCGCCCCACGCCTTGGCACCCAACTGCACGTAGGCCTTGAGAAGCTGGGGAAGGGGGGGCATCCAGCACATCGTTCGGTACGGGAGAAACCCGTAAAGGGACCCGGAGAGTCACCCGGATCTCGGGAGCTGCCATGGCCCGATGGCGCAGGCGATTCATGATTGCTGCCGCTTATATGTCCTGTTCCTCCAACGGCAGACTGGCACAGCCGAACAGGTAATCGTACCCGTGCAGATTGACGAAGCTGGCCAGACCGGACCAGAGTATCGCAATCGTGGCGCCCTGGCGGGACTCGGCGGCGATACAGGTACTGCCAACCTCCATATTCGCCCCGGCGGTGCCCGAATGGCTTGCAGATCGAACTCGCCCTCTGAATAGAAGCGGCCGATGCGGTCCGCGTTCTGGTCGGTGAGGATACACGTACAACCCACCACGCGGCCGGTTTCGGATTCGCGTACCAACAGGTGCCGGCAATAGGGATCGAACTCATCCATATCCAGGCCGGTCTCGCCGCCCTTGAAGGTTACCCCCCCCATTCCTCGCCGAAGATCCGGTAGCGTAGGGCCTGGGTCTCCCGGACATCGTCGCTCCATGGGCAAGCTCCACGAACAGGCGGCTGCTAGGCTTGATGGGCGACACTGGTGCGCTCGACCCCATTTTGTACCCTCGGAACAAACCAAATCATTGAGAGAGTACTCGTACCTTATTTCGAACCTGTGTCCGATTCATGAGGAAAATTTGAAAGGGCTCGGCGCCCAAGAAGCTGGTTGGTTAAAGGAGAGAGCGAAATACGTCATGCCTGAAATCGGGATCAGGGTCAAAATCGGGATTCGATTGCGATCCCGGTCCCGGCCGGTGGGTGGGTTGGGCACGGACCATTCATCAAGACGGTTCGCGCCACCCGGCAGAGCCAGCCTGAAAAATCTCCCGCACTCATCACATCCTACGCCCTTTGCCCACCCACCTAACTCGCTTCCCAGCCACCTCCAATCTCCCCAATCAGCGCCGAATCATTCAGCTTTTAACCAGACAGCTTCTAAAATCAGTCAGCCGCTACCCACCTCCGGTTCATAGACAAGATCATCGGTGTTCTTGAGCATGATCTCCTTGAACCCGACTCCGAGGAAACGCCGACCGACATCGAAGCTCAGGACCATGATGCCGATGAGCACCAAGCTGTAAGCGATACTCCAAACCTCCTCGCTACCCCCCAGGGTGTAGGTGGCCCATTCCGCAACCGTGATGTAGTTGGTAAGACCATCCGCCAGCAGCAACCCGTCGATCTGCTCCTGAAACAATGTGTAGGGTATATAGCCGATAAAGAATCCGGGTAGTGCCGCCAGGGCCGTCATGTACCCGAGTCCGAGACGCGCATAGGTACGCACCTCGCAGCCGACCATGAATACGGCGCCCACAGCGAGCAGAGGGCCGCCCACCAGGTGGCCCCAATAGAGTCCCTGCTCCCCTGCCGCATTCGGGATACTGCCTTTACCCGACAGCCAGGCACCTAGGATGTAGAGGTTGAACAGCACGATAGCAGCCATGAATCCCTGGAGCGGCAACATACTGCGAAACATGCGGAAGGTACAGAGTGGAACGCCCTTGGCGCAGTAGGTCTCCTTGTCCATGAAGACCGATTCGGGCGCCATTACGGAGCATTCGGTACCGAAGCCACACTTGGCGATACCGATGCCCAGCAGGACCCCCGGGGCCGCCAGCCAGATCACCTCCGACCAACCGATCTGACTCACTGCACCCTGGATAGTACCCCCGAAAATAGCCAAGACCAGCGGCACTCCGAGAAAGACGATCAGTATCCCATTCATGAGCAAGCGGGCCGGATCGCGCCATGGGCTGTAGTCCGGGTCGTAGCAGGGATTATGGTGATCGGGGTGACAGTAGCAGTGGGTTGCGATCTCCCGGGTCTCTTGATGGCGGAAGTAGTCTCCCAACCCGGCCCGGAGGGCGAATCGAAAGGCCAGGAACGCAAAAGGGATCCCGCTCAGGAGCACGACCCAGGAGGCAATGCTCATGGCGGGAATACCGCCGACAAAGTGATGGGTGGTACATCCCGCGGCGAGCCGGGTGCCGAATGAGAACAGCAGACCGCCGACGAAGGCGAGCCCAAGCATTCTCTTGTCATAGCGCACCCAGCTACGCACCTCTCCTTCGCCGAGACCCACGAACCGGGCCCCCAGCAGGGCACCGATAATCGTCCAGTGGATTCCGGGTTCGTAAACCCGACCGACCCAATTCAGACCTAGAAGCTGCTCACTCGCCGCATACATCTGGGCAAAGCCGGTGGTGACGACGATGAAGTCGTCATGGTCCGAGTGGATGTAATAGAGGATCTCGGCGATTCCGACAAACACCCCCCCCAGCCAGAAAGGCCATTGTTTTCTGATTAATTTCGAAATCATCTGTTCATCTCGCTGGACTCGACACATACTTCTAGCTCCCACGCTCCAGCGTCATGAAACCTTGTTCCGAGCAGAGCGAGGGATCTCGGCCGCTGGAGCGACCACAACAGCATTCCCACGCTGGAGAGACTTGTGAAAGTATTCGCTTTTCCCGAATGTCAACACACCCCAGACCGGCGAGCTCAGGCCCCTGAATTCTCGGCCGCCTGCTTGGCCCGCCGTGCCAGCCACACCTCTAACCCCTTGGCATTGAGGGCGATGTCGACATTGAGGACATCTCGGATTCGGGATTCGTCTAGTGCGCAGCCCTGACGTCGGGCGCGGGTAATCAACTGCTCCGCCACACCGGCCTGCAGCCGTTCGCTACGCCCTGCCTGCTCATTTCCTTCTTCCGTCAATGCCAACGCGGCGAGGTCGCGGATATTTTTGCGCAGCGCGTCCTCCAACGACCAGGGATCATCGAGACGTCCGTAGTGGGTTAGATAGGCGGCCTTTGGATCGAAGCCCATCAGTCTGTCCAGGCTTTTCTGCCAGGCATCGGGATCGAAGGCAACAGGGGTGGTGGGAGCGAACAGGAAGGGACCGTCGGGCGTGTGGAGCTCCGGGTAGGCAATACCGAAGGTATCACCCGTGAACCAGCCGCGGGTGTGCTCGTCGAAGACACAGCTATGGTGGTTGGCATGACCTGGGGTGTCGATAAAGGTCAGCGGCCGCCCATCGAAGTCGATCACCGTGGAGTCTGCCGCCACTATGATGCGCTTCGCGGGGATCGGCGTCAGGGTGCCAAAATGCCGAGCGAACTTCTCCGCTCCATAAACGGCGGTGGTCCCGACCACCAATTTGGAAGGATCGATCATATGGTCCGCGCCCTTGGGATGGACCACCAACCGGGCATTGGGGCAGCGGGCCATGAGATCACCGGCGCCGCCCGCATGGTCTAGATGCACATGGGTAGGGATGACATAATCGACGGTCTCCGGCGTGAGCCCGAGAGCGGAGACCACGGCCAGCATTTGGGGAACCGAGCGCGCGGTGCCCGTTTCCACGAACGCCAGGCGATCGCCTGCGCGTATCAGATAGCAGGCGGCTAGGTTAGGGCGATACAGGCCGGTCTCGATGCAATAGATACCAGCGGCGACTTCTTCGTAGTGGGATTTGTTCATATTAATATACCTTACTAAGCGGGTCGGATTTGTGACGGTAAAATCCGGTCCCCCAAACAGGCTGTCCGGCGTTGTTTGGTGCTGCCCGAGAAGGCATCCGAGCCGCTTGCATCCGGGCCACGAGCCGACTATTTTACCTCTTAGCATCTTCCCAGTAATTTCTCGGACCCGATTATGGCCGCCATCATCGAACGCGTCGATAGCCTCGAACAGACCGTGCAAGATTTCGTCAGGAGTGTCGGTGCCGAATTCCGCAAGCTCTACAACTCGCAACGGCAAACGGAAGCCGAGCTGCGCCTATTCAAGGACAAAATACGCGTCTTCTAAGGATGAAATGAGTGATTTCAAAGATAAGGCGCGCCGCCAGCTTCGGGAGATGAACAAAAAATGGAGGGAGCTCTCCAACAAGCTGGGTACTCTGGTGGAAGACCTGGTCGCCCCGAGTCTTCCCCGTATCATCGAGAAGCACCTGAACGAGCCTGCCTATGACCTGATGGTCCGGCTCAAGCGCCGCTTACCCGACGGGCGCATGAAGGAATTCGACGCCCTGGTGGTCACCCCCGACTGCGTCTGCCTCAACAGCACTAAGGTGACCCTGCGTATTGCCGACGTGGACGGCTTCGTGGCCGACATCGCTGAGTTTCGGCCCTTCTTTCCCGAGCACGACGCCCTGCCCCTGGTGGGAATCCTCGCCAGCCTCGGTGTAAACAAAAGCGTGCTTACCTATGCGGAGAAGCAAGGTTTTCTGGTGTTGGCGGTGGGCGATGAGCTCATGGAAGTCAAGAACCAGCCTGGCTTCGAGCCGAAACGTTGGTAACTTGGACCAGATCCGGAGCGGCGGACCGTGGCTGATACCGGGGTCGGTGGTAGACACAGCCCTTCTCTGAACGATTACACAACGAGGGTAAGAGATGAAAAACATCTTCATCATTAATGGTTCTTTGCGGGCAAGAATGCCCAAGGTGATGAAGCCGGCATTGTGGTGGTAGTCATAGGTCCCGTGAGGGATCAAAACACCGGGGGTGAGATGGCGGGAATCATGGGCATAAACGAACTCTATAACATGGCCCACGACAATATACTCCCTAGTAGGAACAAAATGCGCATTTTAAAGTAACTTTCTGGAAAGACGTGTAGCTTGCCGAGAGATGATAGACTAAATTGGGTTAGAGAGCTTCTTGTGCACAAGGAGGCGATGGCAGA
>Ga0049113_10000259_pt1 | contig 10725 bp, 14 predicted proteins | sample WorMettanBELIZE1_FD_55214 | JGI IMG/M metagenome (GOLD analysis project Ga0049113, IMG submission 55214) | Marine gutless worms symbiont microbial communities from Max Planck institute for Marine Microbiology, Germany - Olavius tantulus BELIZE.1 | ecosystem: Host-associated > Annelida >... | reverse complement strand
GGGCGCGACCTGAACCCCTTGCCGGACCAACCAGCGACACAGAGCCGTCACTAGCAGGCTCTTGCCCGCGTTCGAGGTCGTGCCTTGCACCATCAGCGTGCAGGCGATCACGTCTTCACCCCCCATCTCACTAGATCGTCAGGCAGCATTCGCAGTGTTTTCCACGCTGGTAGTGGTAGATTCTTAAATGGTAGAGTGATTCATCGACCAACGGATACGGGTCGTTAGGCTGCCGAATCGTTCAGACCCCACCGCGTTATTCCGGCAGGTCTGGCCGGAATCCAGATGCCAGGGACAGCAAAAGCAGGGGGGCTGAACCAGTGGGTGGTGCCTTTACCATTTAGAAACTTACCACTATCTCCACGTTTTCTACGACCGGAATAGCCCGGGCAGTTCGTACATCTTCCTGGATATCCGTGCATTTATCAGTACTCCGTAGCAGTACCTTTAATCATCTCGTAACGATCATCCTTGGCTGGATGCTCTGTCCGAACCTCAACCTATGCGGGCTCGATGGTGGTGTGGCAAGGTCACATCGTCTCACTTCGATGTAGTTTATGTCTTCTTGTGAAATGACAGGTACGTTCCCCAACCAAATCCCCACCTTTGGAGAAACCCGTGCACGGCGACGATGACATTGTTTCGCTCTCGTATCTCTTTGACCGGCCTCGCAGCAATCATCCCTGGTTGGACGTCCTATCCGAGCTCGACCAGAGTTCTGCCATCGGCGAACCGCCGGTCACTGCAAACTGGCGCATGGACCACCGGGTGGAACCATCCCGTGAGGATGCCTTGCTCGCACCCGGAGGTTTCCTGGAAATCGCCAGCTCCTGCAGCGAGTCGTTCAGGCAGGTCCGGCAGAATTATTTCGAGCAGTTTCTCTGTCGCCCCGTTGGTACGGATAGCGGATCCGAGCCGCCAGCCTATCTGACTGACGCCAACCTGGGTAACCGGATTCCCGCCGATCGGGTCTCCCCTAATCACAGCCTTCTGCATCGGGCCTTGTCAGGCGGATACCCTGCCGGTGACCTGGAAATCAAAATCGAGAATAAAATCGATCAATCATTATCCACAACAATCGACGCCGCGACAGTGGACCGTCTTGCCGCCTCCGTCCGGAGTGCCGGGGAAGGATCGGTTCGATGCTTGGCTGGTCTCATCTCCGATACTCTGGGACCCACGGAGCCCCACTGTTGAGCCGCCTTTGCCTACGAGGTGGAAGCACATATCCAAGGGGAGGATTGGACGGAGGCCGCGATCCGGTTGGGATTGGGTCACCTGGATACAGGCGACTGGCTGTTGGCTTGGCGCTATTCGCCCCAGGTCCCCTCTACCGGCCTACCGTCTTGGAGACCGCGGATAACGGCTTCCACTTTCTGTCCCCTCCCGGTGAATACTATGAGATTACCATGCCGCTGGCCGAGGGGTGTCCTCTGATCCGTGAGCCATACATCCCCCATTGAAGGATGCTATCTGTACAGAGACTTGCATCGGGCACCTGGGGTGTATTGCACAACCGCCTGTGGAGGTCACTCATGATAATGAGTTAGAGGTTTGGTATCGGTCACGCCGGGGATCGCATCGCCGACAGTTAAGCGAAAACCAAACGGCGGTACCCGGACGCGATTGGATCTTGAGGCACCGGAACAGAGCATGACCCCGGCAGAGCTCGCACCCGCCTCCGTAAGAGGCACCCTGGAGGAAATCGCCCGCACCGGCGATGGGGAGTATCTGCGCCATCTGTTGTGCGGCCGTGAGCTACCGGCCCTCGGCGGCGGCGAAGAGCCCGCCATGCAAATCACATCAGCGAGGTCGCCCTGACTGTCCTCGCCGCTGGCCCTGGCCGCAGTGTCCGCCAGTTGCGTCGCGCTTTGTGCAACCAACAGACGGATGCCCGGTTGAAAGACTACTGGCTCTCCTTGTTGCGTGAGCCTGACACCAACCCCGTGTGGGATGCCGCTCGCCGTAGCGAGCTGCTGGAGGCCTGGCGGGGCATCCTCTGGTTGCCGCGGCCGTCCGAGCAGAGACCACCGTTGGACGTGGGGGCCATGGATACGGGTCTGCGTCTACTGGTACTGGCCAGCACGGTTGCGGGACACCGCAAAGTAGAAACTATCCTGCGCACGGCACTACGGCGCATGGCCGATGCGATCCCACTCGATCCCACGACTTGGGTCGAGCTGATCGCGCCATTCCAGGCCGGTTGGCCGGAGTTGCTGCGCGACCTGGCGGTAGAGATCTGGCCCGATCCGGAGCCGCGTCCTCTGGCCATTCTGCCGCGGCTATCGGCGGACCTCGCGAAGCTCTGGGAGGCATTCGGCGAAAACACCCGCGGCGCTATCCTCGAGGCCCTGAATCGCGGCGATGCGGAAGCCGGTCGGCAGCAGGTGAATGATTTGATCTTCTCTCCACCGCGAATAAGTGGACCCCCACCCCAGGAAGCACGCCGGCGAATCCTACAACTCAGCCACGCACTCTGGCCGACTTCCAAGGCCACAGTCCTCTGTGGAGGCCCTTTATGACGACCGGGATTGGCAGGAGGAACGAGAGGAGGCAAAGGGCAGAGCCATAGAGGTTGACCGTCATGCCGCCTTGGAATCAGTCAACCGCGGTCTGACCGCCATGGAGCAGTGCCTACGGCGCGGTGACGAGATCCGGGCGCGTCGTTACCTGAATGAACTCGTGAGAAATCAGGCTGCCCAGGGGTTGCCGGATACGGATATCCATATCACCAAAACTCCGAGCAAGGCCGCTGTGCTAGCCCGTGACGCCGGCTTGTTGGAATGGACGGAGCAGCTGCGGCGGGAGGCGTGCCGACGCAACCAACAGGACTCCGTACCGGCAAACGGCCCGGCGGACATACTCAAGGCCCGTGGCGAGTTAGACGCCGCCGAGCAACAGTACCGCGCCAACATCGAACGCTGGCCGAACAATGAGGTGAGCCGCCACGGCTTAGCCAATGTACTCCGTAAGCAAGGGCGCCATACCGAGGTTCTACAGCTGCTCTCGAATCCTTTGCAGCCTGTTACTACTCGGGATCTGTATGATCTCCATCTGCATGGCATGATTCTGCTGGAATTGGGGCGTTGGGACGAGGCCTTAGACGCCTTCGAGCGCGGCTTGGATGCGACGGGCGTACCGGTCCACCAAGCAGCCTTCCGGCACGGTCTGGTGCTGATGGATCTGAGCCGGCGGGATCCCGAGGCCGCCCAACAGAAACTACGGGATCTACCGGAGGATGCCCCCCGGCTGAATGTCTATCGGCTACATGCAGCGGCGGGTCGCAGGAACGAGGCCGAGGCACGCGCCCTCCAAACCCGCCTCAATGCGGATATCGTCCGCATGGATTTCACCACCCGCCCAGCCTTTCGGGAGCTGGAGGCAGCCTATTGTCTCAAGGGTAGGGCAGGGATTTGTGAACCGGACGAGGCGGCCTACCGGGCGGTCATCGATGCCGAGATCGAGATAGAGCAGACGGCCTGATGCGCCGGCTGTCTATGCAATATCCAGCGAGGCTTCGCCTGAGATCGACGAGCCGTGAGTCGCTGTTGACAAGAACCACGAATGCACACGAATGGACATGGATCAGGATGAGGAAAAGAGAACTACGAATCGCGCGAATCAATTCGCGAAGATTCGCGTGATTCGTAGTTTTTCCTCTTGCTTGCCGATAAGACGCCGGCATGACCTAAGCAGACGATCAGCAAGCCCTGGTGCGTCGACGTATTCTTAAGGTTTCACCCGGTCGATGAGAATTTTCACGGCACCGGCCTGGCCCGGTTTGACCATGCTCACTTCACCTTCCAGGTCACCGCTTTGGGGTGTGGCCTGGCCGCTCTTGGAGATGCGGGCGCCGACAATAATCTCCGAGAATCCGGATAGCTTCATAGTAGGCATCACCGCCATACCGTCGTGGAGAGTGATGGTCGAGGGCAGGTCTCGGACGTGTCCGCGATGGACCGCAAGCGGCATAGGGGAGCCGGCGGCCGCTTTGGCGTAGATGAAGAGGCTGTCGTTGATGTTTGCCTGGGGCCAGAGGGGTTCCGCCAGGGATACCTCTACTCTTATCCCGGTGGCGGCCGCCGCAGGTTGGGGGGTAGCCGGCCGTTCCGGGTCGGTGATGTCGGCAGTACTGGATGGAGTCTCTTGCGCGGTGTCCCCGGTCTCAGTTCCAGCCGGTGTCTGCTCTGGCTTCGGCCCCGCGTAGCTACGGGCCTGGGTTATGTAGCGCGCGAGCTGCGCGGCTTCCGTGCTCTCCGGGTCGAAGGCCGCCAGCAGCGTCTCCCATTGCTCGATAGCTTGGTCGTAGCGGGTGGCTTGGAAGGAAATAAGGCCCGCGAGCCAGCGGGCACCGGTGTGTTCCGGGTCGAGCTTCAGGGCGGCTCGGATCAGCTCGGCCGGGCGGCCCACCAGGATGCTGCCGTGGTTGGCGGCGATCGCCTCGGCATAGGCCACCAGAACATCCGGGTTGTCCGGTGCCAAGCCGTAAGCCCACTCCAGGGGCTGGAGAGCGCGCTGCGGCTGGCCCATGACGAAGTAGGTACGGCCCAGCATCATCCAGCCTTCCAGGTCGTCCGGGTGCCGTTTCAGCCTGTCTGCCAGGCGCTGTGCCATCACCTCCAGAGGCGGGATCTCGCCTTGGGGTCCCGGATGTGCCGTCGGCGCCTGGGGCCCCGAAGTGGTGGCGGCTGCCAAACGGGGAATGAGAGCACTGTTCCCCAAGTGGAGATACAGGGAGACCACCACCGTAGGCAGGAGGACCGTGAGCAGTACGGCGGTCCAGCGTCCGCCGCCGGCCTCGCGGGCGGGCTCGGTGGGAATACCCTCGAGGTCATGGAGCAGCGCCCGCTCTAGGTCTTGGCAGGCGGCTTGGTATTGCTGCCGATCCAGGGCGCCGGCGGCCAGATCTGCATCCAGCATTCGAACCTGCTGGTGGAAGAGGGCCAGGGTGATCTCGTCTCGGTCCGGGGTATCCCTGCCGCGGTCGCGCTGCGAGATCAATGGGAGCACGACGAACAGAAGTGCCAGTCCGACAAGCCCGGCAGCCAAACTCCAAAAGAGGGTCATTGCTTCTCAATCTCTTCGATTGAAAGTCCCGAGACTTCGGCAATGGTGTGGGTGCTGATCCCTTTTTGTTTCAATGCCTTTGCCATTTCAACGGCTTTCGCTTTCGATCCTTCTTTCAACCCTTCTTCCCGGCCTTGTGTTCTACCTTCTTCTCTTCCATCCAAACGTCCATCGTGATAGCTGGAGTAATAGAGGCTGGCCTGGTAGCTCAGGTCCTCGACGTACTGCTCATAATAGGCCCGACGCTCTTTTTCCTCCAGGTTGAAGATCCAGGACCTGTTTGGCCTCGCGCAAGTCCTTATCCCGGAATTCGTCCAGGAGGTCCCTGGCTATGTCGTCGAATTGGTTGACTTTGAGCAGGTAGTATTCCGGATAGAGTTCGTGGGGGTAGCGTCGGTCGAAGAGTTCTTGTTGTCGGTTGTTCAACCAGAGCTCGTCATGATAATGCAAGCCCAGAAATCGGGTCTTGCCGTACCCCAGGTCGAAGTGGAGGATGTTGATCGAGAGCACTTTAATGACCTGGCGTAGGGTTCTCCCATCACCAGGTGCTCGGTAATGGCCTTAGCGCTGGCGAACAGGATGTGTTGCAGGAAATCGAATTCCCGTTCGTATTGGACTTCGATGAGGAGGATTTCCTGGTTGCGGTTGCGGACCTTGAGGTCGACCCGGTTGGCCCTGTCCCAGAGATGGTCACAGTTGCTCTCGCTTTCCAGGAGCTCCAGGATTTTGGATGTCGTCCTTGAGTAGCTCCGAGAGGAAGCCTTCCAGGATTTCGTAATTGGCCTTGCTGCGCAGCAGGCGTTTGAGCGCCCAGTCGAAGCTGTTGAGTTTTCTGGTGTTCATGGTGGATTCGGACCCAATGGCATTCGCCTCGGTCGCGTGTTACCGGCCGCTAAACTGGAGGAAAAGCTCCGAATCACGCGAATCTTCGCGGTTGGATTCGTGCCGGTTCGCGCAATTCGTAGTTTTTTCTCCTTGATCTTCTCATCTCCTAGTTTGGCCCCCTCCTTTTCCGGGAAGAGAGAGATGTTTCTTGCCTGTGGGATCCATCCCGGTCCGGGGCCCTTGTAGGGGCGAGCAGCGCTTGCAACCGTTGTTGATCCTGCTCGGAAAGGACGTTCTCCGAGGCTTGTCGTCTGCGCAGCAGGGTGTGGATCAGGAGCCAGGTGCTCACGGCGACGAGTAGGAAGGGGCCGAACCAGAGGAGGTAGGTGGAGGGTTTCAACGGTGGGTCGTAGAGGACATGATCGGTGTAACGGTCCACCAGGTAGCCCTTAATCTGTGCCTCGTCTTTGCCCTCCTGTACCAGCCGGTACACCTCTTCGCGCATGATCTGCGCTACGTCCGCCTGGGAGACCGCTAGGGTCTCGTTCTGACAGACCACGCACCGCAGCTCCATAAGCAGGGCGCGGAATGCGGCGGCCTGTTCCGGGGTGTCGAAGGCAAACTGTTCGAGGGTGTAACCGCCCGCTATGCCAGGTACCAAGGCCCCAAGCAAGGCGAGTAAGGGGAGGGTAGGACGCATATTCTAAGGCTCGGATTTCAAGGTGGTGTAGATGGGGTCCAGTCGATCCTTCCAAATATCAGGAGTGATCGGACCTGTATGCTTGTAGCGAATGGTACCCTTGCGGTCGATGAAGAAGGTTTCGGGGGCACCAACCACGCCCCAGTTGACAATGAGGGGGTCCGTGTCTCCTACCATGGCGGTCAGGGCATAGGGATTGCCGTGGGTGCGTAGGTAGTCGATGGCCTGAGCGCGTTCGTCCCGCCAGTTGAAGCCGATGATCTTGACGCCTTTGCGCTCGGCCAGTCGCAGCAGCTGCGGGTGTTCTTGACGGCAGCTGACGCACCAGGTGCCCCAGACATTGACCAGGGTGATGTCACCGCGCAGGGCTTCCTGGGTGACCAACTGGGTAGGGTCGAGGAGGTCGGGACGCGAGAACGCCGGCGTGGGCTTGTCGATCATGGTGGAGGGGATGGCGCTGGGGTCGCGCATCAGACCACTGAACAGCAGTACCGCCAAGGCAAGAAATATCCCTAACGGCAGTAAGGCGCTGATGGATTTGCCCATGTCTCAGACCCTCGCGGTCGCCGTGGCCGTTCCAACCTTGGCCTGACGGCGGGTAGTCCGGTAGCGGCGATCCGTGATCGCGAGGATGCCACCCAGAGCCATGCACAGGCCACCGAGCCAGATCCAGCGCACGTAGGGCTTGTAGTAGATACGTAGGGCCCAGTCACCACCCCCCAGGGGCTCGCCGAGGGAGACATAGAGGTCGCGTGCAAAACCCCAGTCGATCGCCGCCTCGGTCATGGGTTTGGGGCTGGTGAAATAGGTGCGCTTCTCTGGCTCCAGCACCGCGATCTGCCGGTCTCCCTCGAAGACCAGAAAGCGACCTCGGGCGGCCTGATAGTTGGGGCCAGGGACTGTTTCTACGCCCGCGAACCGGAAGCGGTAGCCGGCAGCCTCATGGACATCACCGGGGGACAGGCGGATGTCTTGTTCGCTGCCGAAGTTGGAGACCATGGTAATGCCGAGGATGAACATGGCGACGCCCAGATGGGCCAGGAGCATGCCGTAATAGCCGCGTCCGCCACCTTTCAGGTCCGCGGCCACGGCCCTAATGTCCCGCCGGCGGCGCAGGCGTTCCCCTAATCCTGCCAGATGGGACAGAAGCACCCAGGCCACTAGTCCCAAACCTAGGGCGACCAACAGGGGGCTGCTCGTGACCTCGGGTAGGAACAGGTCGGCCGTGCCAGCGACGGTAAGGGAGAGTAGGGCGGCGATTCCGAGTCCCTTGAGCAAGCGATTGGCCTTGTCCCGTTTCCAGCGGGTCAAGTGGCCGAGACCCAAGGCCAGGGCCAGGAAGGGCATGAGGGCCAGGAACATCCGGTTGAACCAGGGGAAACCGACGGAGATCTTACCCCAGCCCATGGCCTCGTAGATCAGGGGGGCCAGGGTGCCGAACAGGACCAGGGCGGCGAAGGCCGTCAGCAGCAGGTTGTTGACCAGCAGGAAGCTCTCCCGGGACAAGGGGTCGAAGCGCCCGCCGCCGGAGACCTCCGGTGTGCGCCAGGCGTAGAGGGCCAGGGAGCTGCCGATCACCAAGCACAGGAATACTAGGATAAAGGTGCCGCGGGCGGGGTCCGTGGCAAAGGCGTGCACCGAGGTCAGCACCCCGGAGCGCACCAGGAAGGTACCGAGCAGGCTCAAAGAGAAGGCGCACAGGGCCAGGAGCAAGGTCCAGGTCTTGAGTGCCGCCCGCTTCTCGGTGACTGCCAGGGAGTGGATCAGGGCCGTGCCTACCAGCCAGGGCATGAGGGAGGCGTTTTCCACCGGATCCCAGAACCACCAGCCGCCCCAGCCTAGCTCATAATAGGCCCACCAGCTGCCCAGGGCTATCCCTAGGGTCAGAAAGACCCAGGCCACGGTAGTCCAGGGTCGGGACCAGCGCGCCCAGGTCGCGTCCAGCTTGCCGCCCAGGAGTGCGGCGATGGCAAAGGCGAAGGCCACTGAGAAACCCACGTAGCCCATATAAAGCATGGGCGGGTGGATAGCCAGCCCCGGGTCCTGGAGCAGGGGATTGAGGTCCCGTCCCTCCGGCGGCACCGGGAACAGGCGCGTAAAGGGGTTGGAGGTCAAAAGCATGAAGAGCAGAAAGCCGATGCCGATCAGACCCAGCACTGAGATCACCCGCGCTGCGACCTCAGGGGGCAGATTGCGGCCGGAGGTCGCCACCGCCGCGCCCCAGCCGCCGAGCAGGAGGGCCCACAGCAGGAGCGAGCCCTCGTGGGCACCCCATAGGGCCGAGATCTTGTAGATCTCGGGCATCAGGGTATTGGAGTTGCGGGCCACGTAGGCGACGGAAAAATCGTCGCTCAGGAAGGCCCACAGCAAGCAAGCGAAGGCTAGGCTCAAGAAGGTGAACTGCCCCCAGGCCAGGGGTCGCGCCATCGCCATCCAGGACCAGCGGCAGGTGAAGGAGCCCCCGAGGGGAAAGGTGGCCTGAATGACGGCCAGGGCCAGGGCCAAGATGAGGGCCAGGTGTCCGAGCTCCGGGATCATTGGCCCGTGGCTGTCCCGGTACCGACCTCCGCTTGGACCGGTCGCAGGCTGTCGGCCACCTCCGGCGGCAGGTAGGACTCATCGTGCTTGGCCAGTACCTCCTCGGCGTAGAAGCCCCCGTCCTCACCCAGGCGGCCCTTGGCGACCATACCCTGACCCTCGCCGAACAGGTCCGGCAAGATCCCAGTGTAGCTCACCTCTATGGTCTCGGCATTGTCGGTGACCGCGAATGTCAGCGCCAGCCCATCTCCTTGCCGGGTCAGGCTGTTCTTTACCACCAGGCCGCCGAGCCGGAACCGGGTGCCCGCTGGGGCCTCCCCGGCAACCACCTGGGAGGGGCTGAAGAAATAGGACAGATTACTGCGCATGGCACTGATGGCTAGGGCTGCGGCGATGCCCACGCCCAGGATGGCGAGGACGACAAAGACGAAGCGCTTGTGTCTGGCCTTCACTGGTCACCCAGTCACGAACTATTCACGTGCAACCGGGCTGCCTCCACTCGCCCGGGCCCTCAATGCCCGTGCCTTCAGCAAGCGAGCGAGATGGATCAGCGTGACGCGGTGCCGGCGGCCAAGCTGCACCAGCTCCAGGACCAGTAGGATCAAGGCCATGCCGTAGGTACTCCACACGTAGAAGGCGTAACCACCTTGGGCGAAAAACGCACCCATTATCACCGGTCCCGCACAACCACTTCCTTGACCCAGGTGGTGTCAGCCTCCCGGAGCAGGATGATATTCCGCACCCGCACAAAAATGGTGGCAAAACCACATATCCACAGGCCAAAGGTCATGATGAACATGAACCATAGGATACTCGGTTCCATAACAGCGGTAATAGTCATGGCAGTGTTCTCTATGTTATATGCTCGTTGTCAGCTGTTCAACAGACATACAGCCATTATCCGGTAAACCTGTTATTTCTGCGAGTCTTTTTGCGCCTTCACTAATGTTACACTCGATTGGAAAATATTTTGCACCATGCACTAATAAGCCAGATGGTTCGTGTAATTCCATTGGTTAAAGCAACATAATCAAAAAATTCTTCTTGAATTTTTACCAATCTCTTGAAAATTAAGTACTTCTTCCGATATATAGGTATTTCTTCAGTACGCTCATAACACACTACGTTTGCCAGGGGAACAGGGTTTTCAATACCGTAAGAAAATCCTCTTTCTGCGTAATGAAGTTTTCTATCTTTTTCCACGTCTCAATATGGCCTATACATTAGTATCTGAATGGATGCCTGTAAGGCTCATTTCGCCAGAGTCTCAAAAACTTCGCTGCATCTACAATCACAACACAACGTTTTTCGTTCATATAGTTCGTTCGAGATAAAGACATATACACACTAGCATGGTCTCGCAGTACGATTTCAAAAACTGCTTTTACCTCAGAATAGTAATCCTGTACAGAATGGAAAGCGATCACTTTTATACTACACACAATTTTGCATCGACTGCTGCCCAAAGGGGAACCAAGCGATGTTTTTGGCGGTTAAGTGTCAAGTTCCGCCAGACTATAGACACGTTTTTTGAAGAGGTTAGGCTGTTTTTGGTACCAGTTTTTCATGGCCTGAAGGGGTGGGATGTAACCCAA
>Ga0049113_10000254_pt1 | contig 10859 bp, 4 predicted proteins | sample WorMettanBELIZE1_FD_55214 | JGI IMG/M metagenome (GOLD analysis project Ga0049113, IMG submission 55214) | Marine gutless worms symbiont microbial communities from Max Planck institute for Marine Microbiology, Germany - Olavius tantulus BELIZE.1 | ecosystem: Host-associated > Annelida >... | reverse complement strand
ACTGGAATCAGTTTCTCTTAGTTGTAAAAGCAACCGCTCTAAAACAGCAAATATCACAATTTTATTTGCAAATTCTAAGCACAGAAGCTAGCTTTTACATTTATGACAGGCCTGTGATTGGTACAAATGTGGTAGCTTGCTTTGGTGCTTAGAATTTGCGAATAAAATTGTGATATTTGCTGTTTTAGACCGGTGCCTTTTACAACTAAGAGAAACTGATTCCAGTTTTGTTTTTATAATAGAGATTGTGCACGGCATTGTGTGGTGCATTGTACTGAACTTCATTGCATCAATTTGCTAGAATTCTACTGCTTATGAAGATTCATGCAGTGGCAAAACTCGAAAATGTTACTGCCAATCTGTCGAAAGAAACTGGCAATTTTTGCGTCAACTGGCAACTATTTTAGGTCCCGATTGACAGTAGCACATATTCGCATTTAATATCTGAGATATTGAATGCGATTGTATGCTGGAGTCTAACTGTTTGCCATTATTTATTTTGCCGGTTTCTTGGAGTAGGAGTGTTGAACATATAGCTCAGCTATGGCAGAGAAACCGCTCGAAACTTGCATCGTTTCGATTAACGTCCATAGCAACTTTATTTGCTAAATCACAAAATTGTATTTTAGAGCCACCCTATAGGGGCATCAGGGACAACATAAACGCTTTATCTGAAAGTTTTGACCCAAAGAAACTTTGTAGCAGAGTTATATCGATAGAATATCAGTTGTGTTCGTAAAACAGCGAAGTAGCGTTTCTGAGCCACCCTTTGGGGGACTTAGGGGTAACGTATGCGATTCGTCCTTAGCTCGTTGGAAAGCACGTGACCGACTTCCTATAGGTTATAGTTGAACATTTTTCGCTAGCTCTTACGGACGATGCACTATGAACGAAATACGTCGAAACCGGCCTTTGCTGAAGGGGGTGAGTCACTTTGAGGCTAAATATTAGGTTGAAGGGTTACATTTACCGCCAACATCTATACACCGTTAGGGGTATGGTCCTGCGACAACTTTGCCGCTGGAAGTTTTCACACAAAGAAACTTCGTTGCAGACTTTATTAGATTGAACTTGAATTTTATTCACAAAAGCGACAAATTCGCTTTTTAGCCGCCTTTTTGGGGAGTCAGAGTTAACTTACGCACTTCATCTATAGCTCGTTGGAAAGCGCGTGGTGGACTTCCTATTAGCGATAATTGACTATTGTCGCTAGCTCTTACGGTTCAGACGTTATAAGCAGATATTCGTCGAAGTCGGCGTTTTTCATAGGGTGTGGGTCATTTTAACGCAAATTTCAGGTGGAAGGGGGCATCGCCCACCAACCTCCGTTGGTATAAGAAAACTAGAGTGATTAGGCCTACCCTTTCATGTGGTATCAAAAATATCGGCAGAATGCTCTTCCGTTTCGTCACAAAGCACACGTGTGTCAGACAGACGGACGGACGGAGAGACAGAATTACGATCCCCAAGACCGCGCTAACATAGCTGCTTCGCGCGGTAAAAAATCTACGGCAGTTATGCATGCAGTGCTGTGGGTTATGATGTCTGACTGGGTGTGGAACTGCCGAACTGCGGATACGACCTGAGCTTTGGCTAAGACTAAAAACTTTTTTGAAGACTGTTGTGTTCTGTTAATGAATAAAAAAATGTTACGAATCGGAATGTGATGCTTGTGTTCTTAGCTTGACGTTAGGTACGCCTAAATTATGTGACTGCAGTTTGATGGCTTATCAAACAATGATTGTCTTAAAGTTTGTGGTCAAATGCCATGGCCATTCAACAATTTGTATATTTTGCAAACACAAGTATTGAAACACAGTTACGGACTTTTAAGGTTTAAGTAATCAAACACCTCTCAGTGATACCGTAATGCTAAAAGTAGCTTAAACAGCTGCTGATGGCGATGAGCCATACTGTCAAACATGCACAAAATGCCCTCTTTGTCTCTGCACACACGTGACGTCAAATCCTGTTCAAAATCAAATGCCAGCAGAACAAGCCCGGCCAGGCGACCGTGCAACATGGAGCGTCTGTAGTCCGTCAATACACGGGTCAGCGTCGAAAAACTGCTTTCGCAGCTAGCCGACGACGCTCCAAATGTGAAAGCAAGTCTCAGGACATATCTAACGGACGGCAACCCCTTGCTGATCAGAGGGTCTTGCAAAAGCGTCAACGTCCGGAAAAATTAGTTCGCTTCATGATTGTTCAAGTTCGTGTTGAATACGACCGTTCCAACAGAGTATGCATAAGGACAGATAGGCTTAATAGGCCTGCCCGTGCATCCGCCCGCCCAGGGGGGGGGCAATTTCTCTGTAGGGGCCAGGCTTCCTGCCCACCCCCCGCTGGTGCCGGGTCTACCAGTCATTATTATGTACATTATTGTTTCCGATGATTATTATGTGCATTGATGTTTCCAATAATTGTGTGCATNATTGTTTCCAATGATTATCATCTTCTCGCTCCTTACANCACNGACTNAATGGGCTGCAGAAAGTCCCCAAATGACAAAAATAAAAATGGCGGGTTAGACCGGTACGCACTCAATGCTTTCTTTACAACTCTGTTTCTGGGCTCACTTTTTTGGACAACTCGATGGACATAGTCGCAAGCTTGGTTTAGAGTTCAGTAGTAGTAAGCACTGACAGCACTGACTCAATGTTTCCAGTCATCATTATGTACATTATTGTTTCCGATGATTATTATGTGCATTAATGTTTCCAATAATTGTGTGCATTATTGTTTCCAATGATTATCATCTTCTCGCTCCTTACAGCACCGACTTAATGGGCTGCAGAAAGTCCCCAAATGACAAAAATAAAAATGGCGGGTTAGACCGGTACGCACTCAATGCTTTCTTTACAACTCTGTTTCTGGGCTCACTTTTTTGGACAACTCGATGGACATAGTCGCAAGTTTGGTTTAGAGTTCAGTAGTAGTACGGTAAGCACTGACAGCACTGACTCAATGTTTCCAGTCATTATTATGTGCGTTATTGTTTCTGGTGATTATTATGTGCATTATTGTTTCCAGTGATTATGATCTTCTTGCTCCTTACAGCACTGACTCAGTGGGCTGCAGAAAGTCCCCAAACGACAAAAATAAAAATGGCGGGTTAGACCGGTACGCACTCAATGCTTTCTTTGCAACTCTGTTTCTGGGCTCACTTTTTTGGACAACTCGATGGACATAGTCGCAAGCTTGGTTTACAGTTCAATAGTAGTAAGCACTGACAGCACTGACTCAATGTTTCCAGTCATTATTATGTGCATTATTGTTTCCGGTGATTATTATGTGCATTAATGTTTCCAATGATTATGTACATTATTGTTTCCAGTGATTATGATCTTCTCGCTCCTTACAGCAGTGACTCAATGTTTCCAGTCATCATTATGTACATTATTGTTTCCGGTGATTATTATGTGCATTAATGTTTCCAATAATTGTGTACATTATTGTTTCCAATGATTATCATCTTCTCGCTCCTTACAACACTGACTCAATGGGCTGCAGAAAGTCCCCAAATGACAAAAATAAAAATGGCGGGTTAGACCGGTACGCACTGAATGGTTTGTTTGCAACTCTGTTTCTGGGCTCACTTTTTTGGACTACTCGATGAACACAGCCGCAAGCTTGGTTTACAGTTCAATAGAAGTAAATCAGTTTGTTGTAAATTCGGACCAAAACATTTGCATTCAAAACAAGATCTATATTTGTGTAGCGATGCATTAAAGTGATCAACCTCACTGAAATATATTGGCATGCAATTTTCCTCAGTTCCATGTCTATCAGTTGATACAAAGTTTAGTGACCAGAAGTTCTATGCAGCTTGAATGTTTCGTGTCATTCTGAAGAAGTTCAACTTCAGTTATTTGAGTCATACTGCTTACCGATTCTCACTTGTGCTGTTGGTAAATTGAGATTGACTGCTAAAGAATGTGTTCTTGAACAGTCGTTAGAAAAATGTTCACGGGCGAGTATTTAAGTTATATCGATTGGAAACAGTTATAATCTATTTTTGGGGATAAGCGTGCAAAATTCCATTATGTCCATAATTTTCTTGGTACCTTACTTGAGATGTCTAGAAAACTATTCACGGTAAAAGACAGTTTGCATGTGTGGTGTGCATAGTTTGTTGGCCGTTTCTGAAGACTGCAGCCTGCTACCGTTTGTGCAGCAGTTACAATATTTGTTTACACTATTCAGCTAGGATGAGTAGAAATGTTGTATTTGATAGTTTTAAGAACTTTGTTCATATGTGATCCTCTATCTTCATTCGTATACTTTCTGTTTTTCACGGACTTGGCTTTACAGCCCATTGAATCAGTGCAGCAAGGAGTGAGAAGATATTAATTATTGGAAACAATAATGTGCATAATAATTACTGGAAACAGTAATGACAATAATAATCATATGCTAAATGAATGTTGTACAAAGTGGTCCAAAAAACTAAGCCCCAAGCAGAGGTGCCAACAAAGCATTCAGTGCCATACCAGTCTAACCCATCATTTTTTTATTTTTGACATTCAGGCAGTCTGAGACCCAGGACTGAGCGCCAGACTGCCTGAATATCAAAATTTAGCAATAAGTGATGGGTTAGACTGGTATGCACTGAATGCTTTGTTGGCACCTCTGCTTGAGGCTGTTATTTCGACCACTCTGTACAACATTCATTTAGCATACACTCCACGCCAGAGATGAAGGACACAACAATATTAAATCATCCACATACACTATGGCACCAATAAATCGTTGATTAACAAAACAACCAAAAATTATTTTCCTTAACTGAGTAATACATATTCATCGGTATGTCAGTAGTTACTCAACATGCAGCATAACAAGTACAAACAACTTCCCAACAACAGCACCAGTATCAGAGAGGTCAGCACATTCATCTTTTGCCACTGAAATTATGGTGCCCAAGTCAAAGTAGCCTGGTACGTCCTGGAATAAACGTGACACAAAAGAGATTGCAGATTCATAACTTTAAGACTGGATGAGAACATAAAAGATGTTTGGCAGTTAAGCATTCAGTCCCAGTAACTTACCAAGTTTTAACTTTTTAACACATTGTTAAACCAGCTCCACATCAATAATTCTGGCATCATACGGCTACAACAACCATTTTGGCTTATTATTCTGGCAAATAAAATTACAGAACGCCTCAGAGTCGGTCTTGCACTTGTTGTACAGTACGCTGTTCTGAAATACTCAGCAAAACCTTTCGCAACCTTATGGTCATCACTGGACCTGACATGAAAATCAATAATGGGTTTAGTGTTAAAGTTTTTGTGCCAGTATCTCCAAAATTGAATTTAGTTCTTGTTAAGTAGGTGAATGCTGATTTGTTATGAAATGCAATCATAGCCTCCCACGCTATGAAGGTACATGTTTTAATATCAACAATGTAGCNAGAGTGCCAGCTACCATTCTGTTTCNATAAGTTATGCCAGGNAAACTGACCTTGACTCGAGATCATCGAGCTCCAGTCTAGAAATGATGTATACCNTTGACAGATATTTTAGCCATACATTCATTGCCTGCTCTCTGCAGGGCTTCAGTAATGCTGGAGTAGGTGGTTTTGATATTACCAACAATCAAATCAACACAGNTATTCCCAAGGCCAGAAGGTGACACTGNTGTAAAGTATCTGCAGGAGGAATCATAATAACCACTGGAATTGCGCCAATCTTAGTGATTATTACGATTCTTCCTGTATATACCTTATAACGAACATGGCTGGGCATATGTCTACAAAATAGTCTTTTGATACAAGTTTCTATCAACACGTTGTTAAAAAACTATACAGCTTATGACACTAATATTTAATGGAGTGTAGATTACACCAATCTGCTGTATTTGTTCTTAAGCTGAACACTAATAAAAAATGATTAATGCTACTGCCTTAAACTAGCATTAACTAAGGTAAATGCCGATTGTGACAAATATCACAATTAAATAACTTCCATTTCTGAAACAGGGTTTTAAAACTGTAAATAACCAACAATGCTGTCACACATGTCAAAGTTTGCATCATCAAGTGTATTAGCGTTAACAGAACTGCTTATGAACAACACACGAGTTGATGAAGCGTGCACTGCATGTACACAGGGTCAGTGATAAAAGCACAGCTCCTTCCACTTCCGCCTGCGCTTCTGACGCTCACTCAATAGTTTTGTTCTCACCACCGCCCATGGTTTGGCCACTTCTGCTGATGTTGACAGAAAGGCGGTGATCTCAGCCTTGCCTGTACACAGTAAAATGAACACGGCAAAACTAACTCAGCTGAAATGTACACTACTAATGCAGTAGTAGTAGTAATAATAATAATAGGCTAATTGTTATTACTGTTTACGCTAAATACATTACTTTGGCGATTTTGGAAACAAGAATTCAACAATACTTATTAAATGTGCATTATTTTTTGTTTCCTGCGGAAACAGTAAATCAACTTTCAGTAACAAGCTGTGTCCTGAAAGGTTAGTGATTCAGACATTTTTGTGCACTTGTTCATAAATGATATCACTAGTTACTTACTTACTTACTAAACAGTGCAACAAAATACTGACCAGCAATATATTTTCATGCCACACATGCATTCAAGGAAATTGGTTTAAGAACACCTTCCTACATATTGATGCAGTNCTATAGCTGCTGTAATGTTNATCACNTGAGTGAATAGGACACCACCTTCGAACAATGAAACAAGTTAACTTAGCTATGGCAGAGAGACTGCGCAAAGCTTGACTTTCTATAGGTCATAATTGCATATTTGTTACTAGCTCTTACGGCTGAGGCAGTTATACATCGAAATCGTTCTTTGTTGATGGGGGTGGGTGATTTGGGTCTAAATATTAAGTCGAAGTGTTACGTTTAGCGACAACATCTATACACCGTTAGATGGGGGACAAGTTCTGCTACAATTTTGCTGCTGGAAGTTTACACACAAAGGAACTTTGTAGCAGACGTTATTCGACTGAACTTTAATTTTATTCACAAAAACGACAAATTCGCTTTTTGAGCCACCCTGTGGGAGAGTTAGGGGTAACGTACGCACTTCATCTATAGCTTGTTGGAAAGTGCGCGGTCAACTTCCTATTTGCTATGATTGAACTTTTTTCACTAGCTCTTACAGTTCAGACGTTATAAGCAGATATTGGTCGAAGTCGGCGTTATTCAACGGGGGTGGGTCAATTTAAGCGCAAATTTCAGGTAGAAGGGGACATCACCCACCAACATCACTTGGTGTCAGAAAACTAGAGTGATCATCCTTTCATGTGACATCAAAATACCCTCAGTATGTTCTTTCGTTTTGTCACAAAGCACGCGTATGACAGACAAACAGAATTACGATCCCCAAGACGGCGCTAGCATAGCTGCTTCGTGCAGTAAAAAGCACATGCTGCATGTCAGCTCTTACCTGGTAAACCTTTCCTTTCTGGTTCAAGCCATTTCAAAAAGTAGTTAACCACGGCACTGGTTTCTGCAGATGACCAGTGACAGTACTCGCCTCTTTTACAACCTGTAAGTATTGGCAACATGTGACTAATGAAGTTTTTCTTTACAGTAACTGCTCGCAAAACAACTACCGTAATAAAATATACATATGTCACTACTCATTAGAATTATGTGAGATCTATTTATCAAGACAGTGAAAACTGGACGACAACAAAATGCACTATAAAAATCCAAGAAAATTAGACAAAACAAAATCAAGCAAACTGTCAGATAGCGTTATGAGCCTGCAAAATTTGTATTTCTCCGGAAAATGTCCAACCAATTTTTCTGGAATATTTCCATAATTTTCCAGCTTTAGTTTTGTGTTGAAAAATGTTTTATGTGTAATTCAGTATGACGACAAAGACTTTTTAATTAGATGATTACTGACAATAACATTTACTAAATATGACAATGAGAAACTGTTAATGTAGCCTGAAGTATGACAATAGAGTGGTTTCTGTATTTGGTACAGAACTCATTCTGGACATTTTAGTTTGCTGTACTTGTCACAAACTGATCTGTGTCATTAGGCATTTGTTTATTTTAGCATGATGTTTTGTTTTAGTTGCCTAAGTCAGAAGATACAGATCTTTAACATTGTTGATCCTAGTGGTAGTAGGAGCAGTTCATAGTAGCAACTACTTAGACTACATAGACTGCTACTATTTTCATGATAAATAAATAACCACATGCACTAATCTACGTAAACATGCAGAATTGCCTCTGATTCACTGATGTTACTGTTTCTTGATTTTATCATGAGAAATAATGATAAACAATTTGAAAAATTGCAACTTAGTGGTCGATATTGTACCGCATTTTTCCGGGTGCTCAGAAAATTTTCCCAAGAAGTATTCTTCCAGGAGAAAATTTACATCACTACTGCCAGACAGGCTGATACTGTTGCAGAGTAATTACTTGATTAATTCCATCTGTTCAGAAAGTTAGCTGGGTGCGCCACTCATGCATGTCTAGTTCAGCCAGCTTTGCAAAACACATTCTCAAATGAAGTGCCGGCTGCAGAAATGCCAAGCAGTTCAGCAACAGACCACATCACCACCAAAGTATCACAAATGCTAGTAGTGCAAGTGCAATCATCATCATCATCAATCTCAGATAACTTGCTGGGGCTTGGCACACTTTGGTAATCTCAGCACTAGATCAGAAGTGGCTAGTTGACATGCGCACAGCCTGCTATCAGCATCAACAGACTTGTTGGTTAGCAATCTCAGCAACTCTCAATATCACTGAAACTCTATCCAATGATACATCATGCAGGCATGCCCCCAGATTCCAGACTTTAATGGATGACATCACTTACGTGGTCTTGCAGATGCAGCTGGAATCCAGTCAGCATCATTCCTATCATCATCGTCGTCGTCGTCCTTTTGTACTGTCTTTCGCTCAGTCCTGAGCTTTTCAAGGCCCTTGGCTGGTGGTCCTTTTACTCTCACTGATCACACACCATCCACCGTAAACAAATAAAAACAAAGTCCACTTGTTGCCACTGCAATGCTGTGCTAATCCATCTGCAGAATCATTTGAAGTAAATGTAAACGTGAATCATACGAAAAACAGAAAAGTAGGTAACTCTTGGACACAGATTATCTGAAAAGGGTTAACTTATGCAACCCATATTAGGGTCGATGAGATAGGGAGAGAGAGACAGAGAGCTAAAAAGTGAAAAAAGTCATGTCGATGCTGTTTAACCCCCTCAGCACAATATTTTTAGTCAACAGAACAATAGCATGATCCCAAAGAATATGTAGAATGTCATAGATAGTATTCTCGCATTCATGCATTAATGGCACACTCATAGGCGTAATTTCTGTTCTCACTGTCAGCAAAATACACTGTGTCTCAAAAAAGTTCTCACCTTTAAACTCTCTGTAACTTTGTGAAATATTAACCAATTTGAAAATTTTCACACTGCTGGAAAGCGTATGAAATCTTCTACAAAACCCATACCCATCTCACTTCAGGCATGTTGCTACACTACCTTGGGAAATTAAAAATTCAAATTTTCTGCAGATATTCAGCAGATATGGAACAAAATGCAAATTTGGATATTTTCAGTGTTAAACATAGCGAGTCTTTTCCTCCTACTGGTTGCAAATAGAATTTTCCAATTTACTATTCTTTTACTTATTTACTTTTGCGATCACTTTATGGCACTGGAAATTCGTCACAGCAGATGTCACTGCATGGTATTCAGCGTCGAGGACAAGATTTTGATTATAGTTGTTCCGGACGTGCGAAACACACTTTATTCTTGGCAACAAGTGCGCGCACTTTAGCGCACTTTATTCCGGGAACTGCACTTTGCATTTTTCCAGGGTGAAATTACATTTAATTATTCCTTTCCATTAGTAACTGCAATTTTCTGCATTGTAAAACAAATTCTGTACTAACTAACTGACTGATACTTTACCGGTCAGAAATAATGTGTACACAAGTTTCAGGTAGCCTCTTTCGTATTCATTTTATAATTTTAACATTCAAGATGTATATACACCACAAAATCTAGCTTAAGATTGACCATGAATGCACTTTTCAATGCCCTTTAACGCATTTTTTCAAAAGTGTACGCACTTTAACACACTTTATTTTTGCCGTAAACGTGCGGAACAACTATGATTTTTGATAAAAAGTTGTATTTGAAGGGGTAAACAGCAAAGAGGTTGACAGGCGATTTTCTCGTGGACAGTCCTGTGGGTCTGCGGCTTGTCCTCTTAGCTCGAGACTTCAATCATTAACTCCTCAACATTTTCTTTAGTGAAGGCACTGCGAGGTCTGCCGCTGCCTGCCGCCTGTCAACTGTGCCTGTGTCTCGCAACTTTTTCAACTGCTTCTTAACAGCACACTTTGTCCAGCTTTTCTCAGGAAATTTGTCTGTCAGCCTCTTTGCTGGGTACCCCTTCAAATGCAAACTTTTTATCAAAATCTTGTCCATTTTCTTCCATATCTGCTGAATATCTGCAAAAATGTGAATTTTTAATTTCTCAAGGTAATGTAGCAACATGCCTAAGGTGAGGTCGGCAATGTCGTAAGCGTTTTGTAGCAAATTTCATACGTTTTCCAGCAGTGCAAAATTGTGAAAATCGGTTAAGATTTCAGAAAGTAATAGAGAGTTTAAAGGTGGGAACTTTTTTGAGACACAGTGTACATCCCAACCTTTTATGATTCAGCAGGTCAATCAGTGTGAAAAACCGCACCTAAAAACGACCAGTGATGAGCAGTAGTTAACTACGTACTTAAACTACTATAAATAGTTAAGTGAAAAAGTTTAACTACTACAAAGTAGTTACTAGTTGACAAATAGTTTAACTACTTTGTAGAGTAATTAACTATTAAGTAGT
>Ga0049113_10000250_pt1 | contig 10926 bp, 16 predicted proteins | sample WorMettanBELIZE1_FD_55214 | JGI IMG/M metagenome (GOLD analysis project Ga0049113, IMG submission 55214) | Marine gutless worms symbiont microbial communities from Max Planck institute for Marine Microbiology, Germany - Olavius tantulus BELIZE.1 | ecosystem: Host-associated > Annelida >... | reverse complement strand
ACGATTCAGGCGGTCCTTGTCGTCAACCCAAGCACCCACATAGACGCCTTGAGATGGTGTTCCTGGTTGCGGGAGCAGCCCACTATTCAGGACCTCTGAACTGGTGGCCCAGTGCGCTGTGCCGTGCAGTCCTTTAATGGCCGATAGCCGTCGGCGTTGGTGTAGGGCATAGGCTGCCCAGGGGAGCAGCATCAAGGACAAGCCGGACGTGAAGATCGCTACACCTTGCTGGATGGTTGCGGTATGCAACGATCCCCAGGTGGCGGTCCACACAGCCCAACTCCAGGGCCAGTAAAGGTTGCCGGTGATTTTGCCGCTCAGTGCCGGATGGTAGTGGAAGGCGTTGGCGAGATACTGGGTCGCGGCGATAGAAGCCAACAGTCCGCAAACAAGTACGATTCCGGCGTTGCGGAATCGCCTAGCTGGCGGCCTGGAAGGTGGGGCGGTGACGCCTATTTGGTCTGGCATATTAGGATGGGTTCTCGCACAGGACTACGGGCCCCATAAACCGAATTCTTTCGAGGTCTAGACGATGCTGGCTAGCCGGTATACGGTGGCAGGATCAGGTCCTTATCGACCATGACGTTGAACCGATAGCCCGGGCGGACTTCGAGTGTCGGTTGGATTTTCAAATTCCGACGCACCATCTCACGACCGACTTCTCCCCACTGGCGAGCGGTCTCAGCCGCCAGGATTTCCTGTGCCGTGAGCTCCGATTCGGAATCCGAGGATGGGATCGCGATCTGCGCACCGGCGCCGAGCAGAGACAACAGGGTGGCATTGCCGAAGATGCGCCAGTAGTGGTTATTCACTCGATCGCGGAAGCCGGTGTATCCCGCTTGATCGATGCCCGACATACCGCCAAGGTCCAGCGTCGAATCGTCCGGGAACTGGATGCGGTGCCACACGGTCATCACGCGGCGCTGCCCCATGGCGATGTGGTGATCGTAAATGCCGACCAGCCTGGAACCGCGTGGGATCAACACATGGTGTCCGCTGCGCGAATCCATAACGTCTTGGCTGACCTGGGCCAGCACTTCTCCCGGTAAATCCAAATTGATGCCGCCGATTAGCACCGCCGGAATCAAACTACCGACGCGCACGATGAAAGGCGTGATGGCTGGACGCCGGGGTTCGCTGCTATAACCGTAGTGCCGCTGGGTTTGTTTGAACAGGCCCTTCCGCTTGCGCAGGTTGGGATCGGCAGTGTCACCCGGTAAGGGCAGGGGCATGGTCGGCTGCTCTAGCTCATCCGGGTCGTGTATTGGCGGCGTCGTTGTTTGTTCTATGGATTGGTATAGGTCATCCGTCGGAACCACTGTGGCGGCCAATTTCGCGTCGTAAGCTAACCGCTGCTTTTCTTCCAAGAATTGATCCGGCGGCGAGAGGGGCGCGAGGCCAAGATCAGGGTGGCCGGGCGCAAAGGGTTCATCATCTCCGATCCCGTCAACGGGCGGCGGTTCTTCCCGGTATTCGTGAAACAACTCGCGGGCAGTTCGCCCTGCGGCCACGGGGTCTAGGGGGCTATCCAACTTGCTCCCGATGCCGATAGCTGTCCGGTTCTGCTGGGCGCGCTGGAACCCCGCATAGACGAGCACCGCAAGAATGGCTAGGCAGAGGACGCTGACCACCACAAGTGGTAAGCGGTTAAAGCGCCGAACACCCGGGACGGCATCGGAATCCGGTGACAAGGGTGCCAGTTCTGTGCTCACGTGCGTACCACCAGTGTCCGAATTGCGCCACCAGCTGGGGCCAGGCGACCATCAGCATCGGTTAAATAGAGCCGATCGGCACACCACTCGCGGGCGATGCATACGCCGGCTCGATAGCCAGTTTTGCCGATCTCATCAAGGACATAGGTCAGCGGCAAGGGTGCCGATGTGGTTTTCTGGTCGGTGTCTTTTGCCTGTACGCCAAATCCGCGCTGGCGTAGTGCCTGTTCCAGTTCCCAGCCGAAACTCGGGGTGTACGGATCGTGTGATGGCAAGCCCGCGGATAAATCGAGCCGAAAGCTGCTCGGCGGCAGGATGTTCACCGTTGTCTTGGCCGGAGCGTGGGCTGCGGCCAGCGTTTGAACCAGGTCCTCAGCAATTTGTCGGTACTGTGCGGAGGGGGTGCCGGTAGCCTCATAGCTGGCCGCTGAGGACGTCCCATGCTGCCAGGTAGTGGCACACCCACCGAGTGCGCTCGAAGCCAGTAGCAGGACTCCCAGGGCGGCTGCTGGGGTCAATCTAGCCATGAGAAGCCCTCCGGGCTGGTTCGCGATTTACGAGCAATTGTCACGCGCTCTTGCTTGCGACCGACGCCGAGGACGAGGACGGCGCGGTCGAAGACTCGATCGACGATGTAGCGGTCGGCTTGAATGCGGTAGTTCACTAGCACCTCGCCCTGTGAACTGTGTACAAGCAAAGCGGGGGTTTCCCCCTGATGGATACCCGGACCCAGGTGAAGAATCGTGCGCTTACCGTTGTTGTAGACGCGCAGTGGCCGCCACGCGCAACCAGAGCAGCCGGTAATGGTGTAGTCGAAATCCAGCGTCGAAATGTCTTCCTCGGTTTCCGGTAAGCGCCGCTGTGCTTCGGCCTCTGCTCGATCCCGGTAGTACGCTGACCAGGCCGCTGAAATCTCGTCTGGATAGCGGAACGTGATGAGCGGCATCGATCCGGTTTCCCGAGAGACCAGATTCAGGTGGTAGCTTCGCCGATCGGTCACGAGCGCCAAGGAAGTTTCAAGTCCGGAGGCTAGTGGCTTGAGCACCACATGCGTGGTGTCGTTCGCGCCGACGGTTGGCTTCACTTGCCAGCGGATGGCATCGCCGATGTGCATCCCGTCGCGCTGGATAAGCTCCCCCGGCTGTAGGGCGATTAAGCACAGGTCCAGCGGCGCGCAGGTGATCGTCGCTGTCGGATCGCCGTGTAGGTAGATCACCTGGCCGTTGTGACGTAGGGGGTAGGCATCCGCTTGCTTCACCTTCGGCTGCTGGAACGCGGCACTGTTGGACGCTTGGCAGAGAAGGGCGGCAAGCAGCAACGCGCGTTTACTCATCGGCGCCTCCGATTAGATCGCGTGACCAGTTAAAGTCCAGGACATACAGCCCGAGTGGATTGAGCAAGAGGGATTCTTCGCGTACCTCGCCGCCAAGCTGAATGGTCGCAATACCGACCATGCGTGTCGGTGCGCGCGCCTTGCCGCTCCGGCTATACGACGTTTCTTGCCATTCGACCCGCCAGCTGTCAGCGGACAGCGGCAATACCTGGAAAATATCGACCAGGACGGTCTCATCATTGCGAAACGGCGAATGCTCCTTGTGGAATTGGCTTATCGCCTGGAAGGCTGGATGTTGGCGGCTCAAATGCGAGTAGGCGCGCGCAATCGCACGCTTTTGCAGCTCCACATCCGTCCCGACCTCCCGCACATCTCTTACGAACCTAGCGAGCTGGGCGCGGATGACGCGCGCTTCCTGATCTGCCGACAACCCCTGGCCGGCTAAGGCGACGTGCGCCGGCAATCCAGCACGGTCTAGCTCCACGACGTAGGGGACCAACGTGGCTTGGCTTGCAAGGTAGATAGAGCCTGCGGCCAATACCAGGCACACGGAAAGGGCTAACAATGCCGCCAATCGCCAGGTCCTGACCGCGGCGACCAAATCGCCATATCGTTCGTTCCATTCTTGGCAAGCAGCCAAATACGGATTTTCACTGTGAGTTTTTGGCGACATGCTTTTGAGCGTCCCGGATCATCTCCGCCAGCTTGGCGCGGTTTTCTTTGTTGAGGCCGCCGGGTGCGTCTGCGTCCTGGGCGAAGCCGCTGGCAGCCTGGGGCATCGCCGCGGCGGCTTTAATTCCTGACGCAGCCGGGATGCCTGGGGTGGCTGCCGAGTCGGTGTGGGATTCGCCCGCCTCCCTGGCAGGCGCTTGAGCACTGGTCTGGCTTGCAGGGGCCTGTGCAGCGGCGGTTCCTGCTCCAGCACCAAACCCACTCGCTGGTTCGTTGCTCGGCGCAGTACTTGAAGTCCCGCTCGACATGGCTTGTATGTCCTCCCGATAGGCATCCGGCGGCGGTACCTCGCGCTGATCTGCCGTGGTCATGGCCGGCACATCGGCTGGGTGGGTTCCCAGCGGGGATGCCTTGGGGTCTGCCCTCGCCGCAGCACTGGTGGGGACAGCAGCAGCGCCCCCAGAGATGCCCGAAGTGGCACTACCTAAACCACCGGCCGCCTGCTCCAGCGCGGCCTGCTTTTCCGCCTCGATCCTGGCCGCATGGATCATTTGGGCCATCGGAGAATTGCTTCTCACGCCGCTGCCCACGGCTTTTGCCGCACCTTGTCCTAGATTCTTAGCGGTCTCCGCTACCATGGTCGCAACGCCGAGTCCGGGTGCTGCGTACTGCCCGAGTGATCGCACGGCTCCCATCTGACTACCGGTTTGAGCAAGTTTTGCTGCGTCTCAAACTGCCGCCATGCTGCTGGCTACCTGCTTCGCATTGGCCGACGCTACAGCACTAGCCCCAGCCGCCGCTGCTCCTGCTCCCGCAGCAATCGCTATGAATGAACCGGCGCCCGAACTAAGCGAGGAACCATTAACTACGCCTTGTACGATGTTTGGGAGCGCCCATACCAAGACCACCAGCAACAGCAGAACGCCTATTAAGGAAAATACGTTTCCGATTGCCCCCCAGTCCGAAGTACCGAGTGCCCACCCGTGGATTAGTTGCTCACCTAATCCCACGATCAATAGGGTAACGAACAGCTTCATTCCAACGCTTATGCAATAGGTGATGTAACGCATCGCGTAATCATTCGTCCAGGGGTTGCCGCCGAAGCCAAGCAGAATAACGCTTGCTGCTGTTACGAAATATGTTTCGCAGAACACAAGCAAGACGAAGGCGGCTATTAGCCCATAGAGGACAACGATTGGGACAGACAGGAGAGAATAGACGAATGTCGATGTCTATCCGGTAGCTGAGTTGTAAATCGCCCCGGACAAATCAGCCCCTCGCGCCAAAATTAGGGTCGGGCTAATGTCGAAAGAACCATGCGGATGAGTTCGACGACGAACTCTTGGAAGTCCGCATTTTGGAGCGCCAGTACTCCAAATTTCCAAACTAGCGAGATTGTCGCCAGTGCGAGCAATAACCAGGTTGCGGCTTGCTGTAACGGTCCGATCCATTGAGTTGATGCGGTATGGAACGCCTCCTCCAGTGACGGAGCAGGAGTAGCTTCGGCAGTGCTAATGCTCCCGCAAGCGACTATAAAAATGGTTGCCACAAGCCACTTGGATCGCGGCATGCCAATAGAAGGGTAAAGTCGTTCCATATCGCAGATAGAAATGGCTTAGTCAGAAGGGCAGGTGGTTTTTCCTGAGTTGTTCATAGTCTGTGGGGGGAGGCGGCGCATGTAGTCGTTTTAGTGTTTCCTCCTCGGCATCCTTGGCGGCACTTAATGCTTCAAGCTGGGCCGCCATATCTTCTGCCTGCGGACAAGATAACGAGCGGTCCATTACGAGGTACGTCCCTATCGAACCAACAATGGCGGAGCCAATTAAGGCACCAATGATTGCGGGGGATTTAAACGGTGTTTGTTTCATGGGTCCTCCTGTATTACCGGAAAGGTAGGTGGTTTCTTCGTAGCTGGTCATGGTCTGCTCGGGAAGTAGGTGCCAGCAACCGTTGTAATGTGGCGTCTTCCATCGCTTGCCGATCCAATTGCACGGCGCTGTAATTTCCTTGGATTTGCATCTGCGACATCAGCAACTGGCGTAGCTTTTGCAGTTGGGACAACTGGTGCGAGGCGATCAAGGAACCGGCTTGCAGTGCCTGCTGCGTCCCCTGCGCCGACATCAGTTGTTGCTCCAGCTGCCGTACCTGGGCGGTTTCCGTCTGGAATTGCCGTGCCTGCAACCCGGCCGCATGCAAGGAACCACGGATCGAGTCGTGGCCGTGTCGGGTCCAGTCCCGGTAAAGGTCGGCATAGGTTTGCCGGTTTTCGCCGGTCCGTGGGTTGTCCCGGTAATGCTCGAATCCCTGGTAAGCCGCCCGGAACTGCTCGTCGAGGTCCGCCGCGCCGTAGGCAATCGCTTCCCCCTGCTTGGCGATCGCGTCTAGCTCCAATAGGGCGGCCTGCACCCCCTGTCGATCCCACTTGCCCAGACGGGCGGCGTTTTTGAGCATCCGCCGGTACTGGTCGATGGCATATTTCAGCTGCTGCGCACGCTGAGCTGCGGCCTCGACTTGGAGAAGCGAGGTGGAAACCCCCGCGAGCGCCGCCGCGACGACTTTTTTGGCGATCTTTCGAATGCGGCCTCCGAGTCCAGCTACCGCGTCCTGGCTGAATCCCGGCAGCGTGTCTTGCGGGACTGGGAAGATCGGTGGAAATAGTAGGCAGAGCACCAGCATTCCCCGGACAACCCATCTACGCTTCATACGACACCTCTCGCTCTTTCATCCAGACGAACGGCCACCGCGTCCCATGTTGGCTCACCAGTTCGCGTACCCGCGTGAGGTCTTCCTTGCTCGAAGCCCCCGTGAAGGCGAGCGCCAGGGGCCCGAGGTTGAAGTCAACGCACCGCCGGCCATCGTTCGATGGCTACGAAGTACTGCCGTTTGGGGCGCATGCTGGCAATGAGGTGGATTTCGGTTTCATTGCAACCCAGCGCGCGGTACAGCGTCTGGTTCTCGTCACGGCTCGCTTCGACGTTCGCCAGGAAAAGTTTGGTCGGGCAGCTCTCGGCCAGAACATCCAAACTCCCGGGGTTGGCCGCATCGGATAGGCTCTGGGTTGCCAGCACTACCGCGCAATTTGCCTTCCTGAGTACCTTCAACCATTCGCGGATTTTTTCACGGAAAACCGGATTGCCGAGCATCAGCCAAGCCTCGTCCAGGATCAGCAAGGCCGGCTGGCCTTTCAGTTAACGCTCGATGACGTGGAACAGATAGAGCAGCACTGGTAAGCGCACCCGATCTGAGCGATGCATCAAGGCTTCGAGCTCGAAGCATGACCACGTTCCCGCGGAGAGTTCGTCATGCTCGGCATCGAGCAGCTGCCCCAGTGCGCCAGAGACGGTGTATTCCGTGAGCGCATGCTTCATGTCTCGGTGCTGTAACGTGCTCTGTAGGTTGTTCAACGTGCGCGGGGCTTGCCCGTCCCGGAGCAGGCATAAGGCGCGGTGCAGCTCGTTACGGTGCTCTGGCCGCATCTCCAAGCCCTGTAAGGTCAGCAGTACGCCGAGCCAGTCCTCCGCCCAGCCAAGCTCTCCGGGTTGCTCGATCTGGGTTAGCGGGGCAAAGCACAGATCGGATTCCTCGCTATCGCCTGCCAGGGTGAAGTGCTGGCCGCCAACGGCGAGCGTCAACGGCTCCAGGCTGAAGCCTTTATCGAAGATGAACACCGTGGCGTCTGGATAGCGCCGGAATTGCGCGGCGATTAGTGCCAGCGCCGTCGATTTGCCCGAGCCGGTGGGCCCGAATAACAGCGTGTGTCCGAGGTCCCCGACATGGAGGTTGAACCGGAACGGGGTGCTCCCCTCCGTCGCGGCATACAGTAGCGGCGGACTATTGGGTGGGTAGAACGGGCACGGCGCCCGATCTTTGCCGGCCCACACTGCCGATAGCGGCAGGAGATCGGCCAGGTTCAGCGTATGCAGCATGGGACGCCGTAGATTCTGGTTGGCGTGTCCAGGGAGCGAGCCCAGAAAGGCTTCGACCGTATTCACGGTTTCCAGCCGCGCCGTGAAGCCTAGGTTGTTGATTACCCTACGCACCTGTCGGGAGCGGGGAGCCAGCTGCTCCGAATCCCGGCCTTCGAGCACGACAACACTCGTGTAGTGACCGAAGCCAACCAGCCCAGAACTGGATTCGGCCAGCGCAGCGTCCGCCTCTCCGACCATTTGCGCAGCATCTTGGTTGATCGCCCCTTTCGGGGAGTTGCTATGGAAAATCTGATCGATGAATCCTCGAATTTTTTGTTGCCACTTTCGACGATGTGCTCGCAGGCGTGCCTGTGCCTCTACCGCATCCAGGAAAACGAAGCGCGTACTCCAGCGATAGCGAAGTGGCAACTGGTCGAGAGCGGCCAGGATTCCGGGAAAGGATTCCGGCGGGAAACCGTCGATCGCCACCGTTTGAATCAGCCGCTCACCTAACCGCGGAACGACCCCCGGGTTAAACTCTTGGGCACCGATCACTGCGTCCAGGTACATCGGTACCGGCGGTAGATTCACCGGATGGTCGTTACCGGTCGTCAGGCGATTCAGGTATTGCAGCAGGCGGTCTTGCGTATGGGCACATCCGAACTCATCGACTATCCGATGCCCGCGCATCCGTTCTAGGCGCAGCGTCCCGGATAGCCGGTCTTCGATCTCATTCAGCGCCGACTGGAACTCCTGTAGCACGCGAGCGCCGATCGAGTTATCGGCTGCCTTCGCTTCGGCCCCATCCTCGCTGAAAATAATCGCGTGAGTTTGCTCTGTAGCAGCAGCGGGGGCAGAAAGGTCAGGACCAAGCCGTAAGAGCTTTCATAGTGGCCGCCTTCCTGTTGGAACTGCATCCGCCGTTCGCCATCGATTAGCGCACTGACGGTGTCGGGGAATGCGCTCTCATGCGGCTCCGGGTAGCCGCGTGCTTCCTCTCGAATAACATCCTGGTGCAGCATCCATTCCGAACCCAATCGCGATAGCGCCCCGCTCACGACACTGCTGACCTGGTTCCGTTCCGCTACGGGCACGGTTGCCAAATCTTCTCCCCGATAGCACCATCCCGCCAACAAGCTCCCATCCTTGTTGAGGACCACGCCATCCTCGATGACCGATCACCAATTCAGTAAATCCGGGAATCCCAGGGAGCGATCCCGAAAGGTCTTCAAGGGCACCATCCGCGCCACGGTTATTTATTCCTTACGTGACGGGAGGGGGGCGCGAAAATCGTCGCATGCGCCGGGTAGTAGCTGCGGTAGCGAATGTGTCGCAGATAGACCTTGCTCAACAACGGATCGACCTTCGCCATGGCGCGCAAGGCGGCTAGCGCACCGAACCAGACGAAGACGCCAAGCGCTGCTGCAAGCCAGGTCATGGCGACGACGACCAGGATCACACTGATCATGCTTACCACTAAGGCCAGTTGCCGCTCATATCCGAACAGCAAATCGGGTCGGCTCAATGAGGCGTGAATAGGAACCCGGCGCAATTCGATCGCCATCAATGCACCACCGCGCCGACGGTTCCAAAGAGCAGCGAAAGGATGGACGACGCAGAAACTAGAAGGCCGATCACCAATACCAGCATGATGAGACGCCGGGTAAAATCGGAGAACTCACTGCCATAAATCAGGGACACGCCAGCGGTAGCTACCCCCAGTAGAGAGACCACCATGGCTACCGGCCCGGTAAGTGAATTTTTGATCTTTTCCAACGGCGTTTCCCACGGCATTCCGGTAACCGTATTTGCACAAGCCGGTTCAACCAGGACCAAAAAGGAAACGGCGAGCAGCCCACCTAAAACGAACGTCGCTTTCATAGACTTCCCCCTTTTCAGGTGGGCCAATTAATCCAGACAATACGAATACGAATTGGTACCGCCATCGAAGCCACCCACTGTGAGCGCCTCCGTCACCTTACGCTGGCTGCCATCGCGTTCGATAAAGAGCGCAAGGTCGACCGCTTCGGCGATCAGTGGACGCATGTCTTTCTGTGAGCCGGATTCCGCAACCAGTTGTTCAAGCCGGATCAATCCGGCCTGCGCGCTGTTCGCATGCATGGTGGCGACGCCCCCAGGATGGCCGGTGTTCCAGGCTTTCAACAACGCCAACGCTTCCGCGCCCCGCACTTCGCCCACCACGATGCGATCCGGGCGAAGTCGCATAGTTGCCCGCAGCAAGCGTTCCATGCTCACGTCTACGGTCGATCGAAGGATGACTGCGTTCTCTGAACGACAACGGATTTCCGCCGTGTCCTCGATAATCACCAGCCGGTCGTCGGGATGAATCGCCGCAATCCCGTCGATGATCGCATTCGTGAGTGTCGTCTTCCCCGAACCGGTACCGCCGACCACCAGGATGTTTTCGTACTGCTCAATCGCACACCGGATGCGTTCTCGTTGGCGTTGGTCCACGATGCCTTTCCGCACATAGTCGTCCAGCGTAAAGATCGTCGGCGGCTTCTTGCGAATCGTGAACGCCGGGCTGCTCACCACTGGTGGGAGCAGGCCCTCAAACCGGCTGCCATCCAGCGGAAACTCGCCCTCGACGATCGGCGTTTCACGGGTCGCGACGACGCCAAGGAATCCGCGACGGTCCCGATCAAGGCTTCGGCGTTGAGGGGCAGCACCCGCCCGATCTCCGTCATGCCTTCGCCCAGGGAGTCCGTCCACAGCCGGCCATCGGGGTTCAGCAGGACCTCGATCACGCTGGGGCTTTCCAGCGCGCGGAGGACCTCTGGTCCGGCCTCGATACGCAGCTTTTGCAGGCGGCGTTGGTGGGTTTGGTCCAAAACTAGCCTAGAAGTTTTAGTGGGATTTTTGCTTCTATCACTGTGAATGAGTATAATCAAGTCCTCGGAGGACAAACCATGTGCGGCAAGTTCTACGGCAAGCTTAAGGCGCTCCGGGTAGAAAAAGGCATGAGCCAGACTGAACTAGCCCGACGGGTAAAGTCGTCACCAAGCTACATCTCAAAGCTGGAAAACGATCCATTCATCCAGGTGAGCCATGCGATGCTGCAACGGCTAGCCAATGCGCTTGAGGTGTCCGTAGAAGAAGTCTGGGAATCCCCTTACGACGAACTGGTCGGCGACCCAAGTACGGGACCAGTTAGGGCAGAACGGGCCGTTTTGCGGGCGTTTAGGAAGCTTGAGCGGAAAAGCCAAAACAGACTTTTAAAAACCTTAAACCACCTCAAGGAGCTCGATGAACGAGACGATGAACGAGAAAAGACCCCCCC
>Ga0049113_10000245_pt1 | contig 11046 bp, 7 predicted proteins | sample WorMettanBELIZE1_FD_55214 | JGI IMG/M metagenome (GOLD analysis project Ga0049113, IMG submission 55214) | Marine gutless worms symbiont microbial communities from Max Planck institute for Marine Microbiology, Germany - Olavius tantulus BELIZE.1 | ecosystem: Host-associated > Annelida >... | reverse complement strand
AGCCTTGAACATCATCAATGGTGGCCACGCCTTCTCGCCTGTCCGGTTCGCATGGACACCCGATAATAATTTTTCAAGCCTTGTCCAATCAATCAGCTCATAAACCTCATCCCGCTTCTTGCAAGGTATCGTGTTCTATCAGCATTGGATCTGCTAAGTCTACGTTGTTACAAGTTTTTCCACGCCAACTTTTGGTCCCCCGGTGCGCAATTTTTAGGAGTCAACCTTATCTTAAATTTCAGCAACTTTGGGGATCTCGGGCAAAGGTCTCTGGAAAATGTCGGTACAGGTAGGACTGATGCGTCAGTAGACTTCAGCGGCGCTCCAGGCGACGCATCACGCGGCGGTACAGCATTCGAAAACAGCCCAGAGGCCGGGACTCAATCCGAACAGGAGCACCGCACAGGCAACGACAATGGGTTTCACTTCGATCTCCCGGTAGCGCCCAAACAGAAGACCCCAGCGTTTAGACGAGCTTGACTAAACGGGACAAGCGCAACACTACCTGCTGCGACATGGGTCTTCTTAAGTCATCAGATGGGAGTATGGAAGAAACCCATCGGAAGAACACAGAAAGGGAGGAAGCGATTAAACGGATGAGCGAAGCACGGCACTTTCCACCTAGCCTTAAAGCCATGTGTTTTGCCGGAGTCTACGCGGTAGCGCAGGCGAAGACGAAACACATGGCATCCGACATAGTGTCATGCCATTATGGGACTATCGGCCGTCAATCCACTCACAAACATCAATCGCAGCGTCCTGACCATAGTCCGTGCCGACATCATGCCGACACACGAGCCCAGCCTGACATTCACTATCCTTGTCGCAGTCACCTTCACCGCGATTGCAGGGGCCACAGTCCGGATCCGTACAATAGGACCAATCCCAGAGCGGTCGTGTGCAAATCTGGGTGTCTGACAGACATCCATACTAGATATTTGCCCGTAGTCTAAACCAACGTCTTGGGCATAGACTAAACCGGATTGGCATTCAGCGTCGCTGTCGCAATCACCCTCGCCGACAGCGCAGGGATCACAGTTGGGATCACTGCAATAACTCCAATCCCAGGGTGACAGCCTGCAAGCGCTGGTATTCGGCTGTTCACACACATCCATCGTGCTCGCTTGACCATAATTAAGGCCGACGTCATGGACACAAACCAAACCGGCTTGGCATTCGGCATCGCTGTCGCAACCACCTTCGCCGGCAGCGCAAGGACCACAGTTGGGATCGCTACAATAGTCCAAATCCCAGGGTTGTCGTGTACAATTACTGCTACCCGAGCTTATTGAGAGGGGGGTGTATTCTCGGCGAAGTATTCGTGGCTATCGGCATTTTCAATCACCAAATCCGGAGTTCTGGAGGCGAGGTTTTCGCATAAGGCCTGACCGTAAGCATGATCATCCGTATTGGCAACTACCGTGAAATGCGAGACTTCGTGGACAATAGTCCCGGCCTGTGAGTCGGTCCCCGTCCGTGGGGCCGACCAGAAGTAATTGCAGAGATAGATCTCGTAAGGTCTGTGCGGATAAACATAAACGCAATACGGCTCGTTGCAGTTGCAATTGAAGGTGATAACCTGATTGCTCAATGCACTAGAGATCGCATTGAAATTTCCTTCCACCGTCGCATATCGCGACTGGGTATAAGTGCCGAACCATTTCAAGTATCGCGGGGCGTTGCTGCGTTGACTGAATCAGTGCATTGTTCAAGGCGGAGTGTGCCTCCGTCGCTATTGTCTCAGCCGAAGCATGGGCGTTGCTGAGCGTGTTCGTTTCGCTCGTCGTACAACCTGGTCGCTTGGCCTGGTCCGATGTATGGGGTTTCTTGTCCGTTACTCTGTACCTTGAGAATCGGTGCAGTGAACTTACCCTCCAATGGTGCGTTCCAAGGCAACACCTGCACGGGCGTAGAACCATTGTTAACGAGCATCGCATCGGATACATCATAGGTGGGCGAATCTACCTGAAGCGACGCGCTGAGGGATCCTGTTGCCGCGGCTACGCCCTGCAGAACTCCGAGCGCAACGAAAACCGCGATAGTAAGGCAGAACTCCCAACAATTCTTTGGCGAGCATGCTTTGCGAAAAGATTCATCATGGTTAAACGTGCCTCCCATCTATACACTTTGGAAGTGTGATTTCTTAGCTCGAAGCGAACAAGGATTGGTTCATCGAGTCAATAGAAAACCTTGCCTTTAGTTGTCAGATTCCGGCATCATGCGCACCGGATTTTGTCCACAGTGCATCGTAAAGTCCGCTGGTGCGGACTAGCGGGCGGGCGATCACCGCTCGCAAACGTTCCTCGGCGGCGAACAGTCGGACCCGTTTTCTGGCCCGGGTGATGCCCGTATAGATGAGCTCCCGGGTGATCGCCCGGCTTTCGGTCTCGGGCAACACTAGCAGCACCTCGTCGAATTCGGAGCCCTGACTCTTGTGGACCGTCATGGCGTAGACGGTCTCGTGGGCGGGCAGGCGCGACGGCAGGATGCACCGGATGCCCTCGGCGGTGGCGAAAAACACCCGCAGGGCGCCATTGTTCCCCGGATCGGCCAGGACTAGGCCCACATCGCCGTTGTAAAGCCGCAGGGTATGGTCGTTGGCGGTGAGCATGATCGGACGACCGACATAGAACTCGCCATCGCGCCGGATCAGGCCTGCGGCCTCCAGGGCCTGTGCCAGACGTTCGTTGAGGTGGTCGCACCCTTGGGGTCCCGAGCGCAAGGCACACAAGACCCGGACCCGGTCCAGCGCCGACAGCGCTGCTTGCGGATCCGGACTTGTCAATACCCGCAGCAAGACAGGTACTAGCCGCTGCTTGATCAGATCGGCCAGGATCTGCGGCCGCGGTGCCTCCAGCCCAACGTCCGGATACCGGTCATCAGCCAGGATGTGGAGGCTCGCATCCCCATCGCCTCGGTTCACGGCCCTAGCCAAAACGCCGATATCACTATCCTTGCCGAAGCGCCAGCTTTCGCGCAACACTAGGATCCGGTCGCCCAGGTCAGGACCGGGTGCAATAGCAGGCGCCAGTCGGTCACCGGCCACCGCCGCGACCTCCGCGCACAGTCCCGGTGAGTAGCCGGGGGACCGATTCCGCCCACAAAGGTCGCCTAGCACCCTGCCCGCCTCCACCGAGGCCAGTTGGTCCTTGTCCCCCAGCAGAACCAGCCGGGCGCAGTCCGGCAATGCGGCCAGCAGGCGGGCCATCAAGGGTAGATCCACCATGGAAGCCTCATCGACTACCAGGACCTCCAGGTGCAGAGGATTGTCCGCGCCGTAGCGTGGCGTGGCGTGTCCCGGGCGATAACCGAGCAAACGATGCAGGGTAACGGCCTCCTCGGGGATGCGATCCAAGGTCTGCTCAGTCACCGACAACCCCGCCTTGGCGGTGCGGATGGACTCCGAGAGCCGGGCCGCCGCCTTGCCAGTGGGGGCGGCCAAGGCTATGCGCAAGGGTGCACTCTCTGCCTGCTCCACCAACAGGGCGAGGATCGCGGTCACGGTGCGGGTTTTACCGGTGCCCGGTCCACCGGAGACTAGGCACAGGTGTCGTAGCACCGCCACCGCGGCGGCGACCCGCTGCCAGTCGATTCCGCCGGTGCCGGGGAACAAACGCCCGAGCCCTGCCTGCAGCCGATGGCGGTCCACCGCCGGTGGGGGGGAACGAACACGCGCAAGCAAGGCATCCGCCACCTGCCGTTCAAACCACCAGTAGCGCCCGAGGTAGAACCTGCCGTGCTGGTCGAGAATAAGTGGGGCGAGTTCGCCGGGCTTGCCGACCACGGATCGGGCACCTAAGGCGTCGATCCGGATCCCCGGAGCCGGCACCCGCAGCTCATCCGTGCCCCCATCGCCATGCAACAGAGGAAACTCCCGGCATTGCTCCAGATCCAGGCAGACATCACCCTCTCCCACCCGGTGGCTGACCAAGGCCGCCGCTAACAGCAGATCAGGGGCATCGCCGCCGGCCAGAGCCTCCATCCGGCGCGCGAAATGGAGATCCACTGCCCGCAGCATGCCTTGCGCTACCGCCTGGCGCAGAAATGCCTCCATCAGCGAACCGCATTAGCCAAGTGGATAGGGATGCGCTATGCCCGAAACTCGGGATCAAAGCCGGGATAATGAGTCAAGTTCGTGCGCCGTACAAAAAAACTCACGTTTCCTCATGCAGCACTCGGATGCCTTGTGCCCATTGCTTTATATCCGCAGACTACGCAGATTCTCACAGATTAAGCACAAAAGTAATCTGCGTAATCTGTGGACAGCAAGTTTATGCACTGCACAAGAAATTCACGTCTCGTCGGTCGCGAGGCAAAGCCTCGCGAGTGTTTTCCCGCGTAGCCTAACGCCACCGACACACGAAGCGAGATCCGCGTGGGCTCGACAGCCAGGGCGAGCACGTATAAATCTCTTTTTGATTAACGAGTTACGTTCGGTTGTCAGTCCGTAGGATGGGCAAAGCAAGCAGCCCATCCTACGGGCTGCTGCCAACGCTTAACTTAATAGCATTGGGGTTCCCACCTGTTTCTCGGACCTAATCGGGGTTCACGGTAGACCGTGGGAAGACCGGCTTGTAGTGATGGTCATCGAAATTCATGACGACATACCGGATACCCATGGTGTTTGCGATTTGGTTCAGGATGGTGATGCAGGGCATCGCGTTCTCACTCGCGAATTTGGGAAAGTACGAATAGGCACTCTCATTAGCCCATGAGCCGGGCAAAGCCTCGAAGTGACCGCACGGCTCTCCGTTCGGGTCACGCAGACCGATATCCCGGCCCTGCTTCAGATCGACCAGGTTGGCGCGCAGCGCAGGTGCCAACTCGTCGATTCCAACCAGAAACCCTTGTGCCCTCACGCTGCGCAAGAGACTGTCCAACTCCCTGTCAGCAGAGTGATTATTCGCCATCACCTCATCTCATTGTTACCAATAAAGAAACACATTATGAGACCTTTGCCCGAGATCCCCAAAGTTGCTGAAATTTGAGATAATGTTGACTCTTAAAAATTGCGTACCGGGGGAGCAAAAAGTTGGCGTAGAAAAACTTACAATAATGTAGTTTAGCAGATCCAATGCGGATAGAACACGATGCCTTGCAAGAAGCTGGATCCAGACAGGGGTCGAAGCCCAAACGCATAAGCGCCGCTTCTAATTGGCGGACATCCTCCCCCGCGATACCGGGAATCAGGTCGCGATAGGCCGGTAGCTTACCTTGCAGAATGAAAACGGGACGGCCCGAGGCCGTGAGCAAAACAGTGTCTTCCTCCAGCTGGGCGTTGCGCACCGACAGGGTGGAAATCAGGCTGGGACCGGCCTTGAGATTGAAAGGTGCAATAGAGACGGGTTGCGGCAGTCCGAACCCTGGCCGTGCCTCGGGTCACGAGTTCGATGCTCAGTACGCGCTTCTTGATGGGGGCCAAGATTGGCGACGGTTTCGGGGGAACAGTGCGGGCAGCAGCATCCGCCGGAGATTCGATCTTGGATCCGGCGATCCAGCCGACCGCCGCGGCGATGACGACCACCACCACCGCACCGGCCAAAACCGCGACTCGTTTCCCTGCCATGCCCTGACCTAAACCCATAGGTTGGGGTGAGTTTGCGAACCCCAACAAATCATTATATCGAGCCAAAGAGTTGGGGTTCGTTCCTCACCCCAACCTATACTTAACGCGAGGTTCGCGCGGGTCGGCAGCGCGGAGGGTCATGTGTGGGGGTAGGTTGCGTTAAGACTCCAGCACTGACTTGGCAGATGATCAGCGAGCCTTTAGGCGTCGAACGCAACACGTTACCTCCAAACAACGCCAAGTAATTCAGGATTGCTAACACACAGGCGAGACCGATTTTATCCGGATCCGATCGACCCAGGCCTTGGCCGACACTTCACTGCAGAGGTTCGAGCTTGCGGCCACCTCGAAGGTCAGGGTCACCGTTCGATCCGCGAACCGGGAGAGGTCAATATCCGACCGCTGTAGCCATTCCGCCTCGACGTGTTCCATGCCGACGGCGGAAGCCTCGTCCACCGGTGTGCCGTCCACCAGGACGCTGAAGCTTGCGCTGGTGTAGTCGTTTACCGCCGCGGCGAGATTGAGCCTGCGCACATAGCTCAGCTCCGGGCTGGGACCTAGCACGATCTTGCGCGAGGTGGAACGGATTTGTTTGCCTGTTTCACATGCGTGGCCGGAGGATACCTGCCCGAAGAGTCTGGGGCCCCCTGCATCGTCGGTAAGCAGCTCCCACCCCTCGCCTTGCCAACCGGAGTCGGTTGTCTCTTTCGCTACTTCTTTTGCCGATCCTTCGGAATCCGGACCCGGGGCGGAGCCCCTGAGCATACTCGCCGCTTCGAGGGAGGTCCCGATGATCCCCGGCACGTCGATCCCGAAGGACACACCACCACCGGCGCGTGGGCCCCCGGCAGCGGGCATCGCATCCTGGACCAGACCGGCTACTGCCAGGGATTTGCGGACGATCCCGTGCACATCGATGCCTAGGGATACACCCTCCCCGCCCGCTCCCCCGCCGGTAGGCTCGGAGGCGCGATTATCGGGCTCCGGACCGGTCCCTTGCCCCTCCGGCCTCGACGACTCGACGAGAATGCCGGGGGCAACCGACTCGGAACCGGCATCGGTCTCGTCCAGTGCTGATTGCCCTGCATGGGACCTAGCCGCTTGGTCGCTCTCGTGGTCTCCCCGCGCGTAGATCCCCTCCGGCTGCCCAGGGTCCGGGCGGTCGCCATATGGGCCCCGCACGGGGTCAATCACCTCGGGTTGCACTCGGTCGGCGGTAGCCGTCGCAGCCGCCACGACGTCCGCTTCCCGATCCAGCAGGCCCCAAAAGCCGGCGATGTGGAAGGCGGAGGAGATGCCCACGTCGTTGAAGAAGGGCGCCGCGGTGCCGCATTGATCGGGTCGGTCCCCGGTGCTCAGGGGGGCACCGTGGGACATGCCGCTGATAGTGTAGGATTCGACCAAGGGTTCACCTTCCGCTCCTTGCCACACCCGGCACAGGTGGCCGCCCACGGTCCGCTCCACGGAGGGATTACCCGCCACGCCATGCACGTCCGTCCACTGCTTGACAATCTCATCGGCATTCAAGGGTTTTACTGCGGAGTCGGCGTCCCCATGCCAGACCGATACTTTGGGCCAGGGTCCCCGGTGGCAGGAGGCACCCCGCACCAGATCGCCCCATTCACGCGGGGTGCGGTTGCGACCCTGGAAGATGCTCTCGAAGGCTTCCTGCATATTGTCCGCCGTGCGATAGGGCACCCCTGCAAGGACCGCCCCTCCCGCGAACAGGTCCGGATAGGTCGCTAACATCACGGACGTCATTGCGCCCCCCGATGACAGTCCGGTCACATAGACCCGCCGTCGGTCAAGCCCGTGGTCCGCAAACATACGGTCGATCATTTGTTTAATGGACAGAGCTTCGCCTTCACCCCTGCGGGTGTCTTGGGAGCGAAACCAGTTGAAGCAGCGCAACGGGTTGTTGGTCCAGTGCTGTTCGGGCAGCAGGAGCGCGAAACCATGGCGATCGGCGAGGGTCGACCAGCCAGTGCCCTTGTCGAACGAGACCCCGGATTGGGTGCAGCCATGTAACAGGACGACCAAGGGCGCCGTTGCTGGGAGCCGATCGGGGGCATAAGTGAGCATCCGTAGCTGCCCCGGGTTCGACCCGAAGTCCCGTACCTCCACGAGTTTGCTAGTACGTGCATCGACTCGGTCCGACCAGGCCTGTACCTTTGCCAGGGCTGCCAGCAGCTGTTCCCAACAACTGCGAAAACGGGTCTGGCGAACGAGATCGGCGAGTTTTGAGATGCGCGCCATTTTGGGTCCTAGATTGATCATGGGGGGCCTCGCTTGATCTGGAAGGCTAGTGAGCTTACCGATCGCTACCAGCTTGGCAGCCGGTAAGAACACCGTGTGACAGAGACCGGGATCGGGGTTACCGTCCCGCTCCGGATCGAGCCACACCGGGGGGCGCTCTCCCCCCGCCGGCTCGTAACGCTGGGTGATGACGTTGCGTTGTCCCCGGGACCAGACGCCCAGCTGCACCGCACTCACCGGGTAGCTACGGCAGACCCAGATTCCGAACAGCTCCTGTGCCAGGCCCTCCCTGGTTTCCGGTATTGTGGCAAGCTCCAACAGCCGGGCCAGGATCTCTCCGAAGGTACGGTGGCCGGAGAGCAGCGGCAGCGCGGGTGGGGAGTTCGCATGCCCTGTCGGGGACTGCGGACTCAGGGTGATGCGGGGGGCCGTCGGGTCCGCCGTGCGGGTGGTCGGACGTAGCCGTTCGTAGCAACGGATGGCCTCGACCGTATAGGACTGCTGGGGAGCAGCTATGGACCCGAGCAACAGCTTGGCGGCATAGGGGGGGGTCGCCGGTGGTGAGCCACGTCCTCGGGGACCCGGTGTTACTAGACCGCCCGCTACCAGCATAGTCACGCGGAAACGCAGGTCGCGACGGGACTCGCCGAGGATGTCGGCCAGTCGTTCGCTGAATTCATACCGCTTCAACCCAGTCGTCATGGCACACAAGCTACCACGGCTCAGAAGCGGACGCAAAAATAATTTAGTAAACGACGATTAATTGTTTATGAGTTGGAGCAAGGGTCGGCAACCAGTCGCCAGCTGCCGGCAACTGAAGAACCATAGAGACACAGAGATTTGTGTAGGCGGTATTGGTGGACACAGCCTACCCTACGGGTCCGGTTCGTCGAACCGCATCAGCCAGGTAGACGCCTTCTTGGGCAGCACTAAATAATTCCGGACAGCATATTTGAGGGACCGAATTTGGCTGGAAGCGCGTCAGGGCAACCGAATGATAAATCGATAAAACACAGCGGGTTGCTGGTCTTTTGAACCCCAGAGACGCGGAGAACGCAGAGGAAATGAAATGCCGGCTTATCAGCTATCTGTCATTCACGACCCGTTGGGAAAGCCTCCTGCCGGTGCCGGCTTACCACCCTTTGGAGTGCGGCGGCAACCGGATACCGGTCCTGGGGTGATCTCCGGTGATTGGCCACTAGCACTGGCCTACCGATGGGTACGAACCTGACGCCGCTTTGGATGGGGACCGGCCGCAAACCAATGCGCCGTCGCCGCGCTGCGGGTAGAACGTCGCACCGCCGATTCCCGGCACACACCGCGGCAATAATACGCACCGCTTGGCTCCACTCAGAGGCAGCGCTCTGCCGGCGCACTCCAATAGATATCGGGATCGCAATCGGAATCCCGACGCCGATCCCGATCTCTGGCATGCACATTCCAATCCACTCGGCTACCTGGCTGATGCGGGTCGCTGAATGTCAACACACCATGTAGCTGATGGGATCTTTCAAGATCTCTTCCCAGGGATGACGCCCGGCGGCGGGTTGTCGCCGAGGTAAGCGAAAGAATCACTGGTTACGTGTATCCATCAGCTGTTCGATGATGGGCTGCAGGATAATCTCCATGGCGAAACCCATCTTCCCCCCGGGAACCACCATATTGTTGCGGCGGGTCATAAAGGAGTCGTGGATCATGGACAGCAGGTAGGGGAAATCGATGTCGAATTTTTTCGGATCTTGGAAACGAATGATGACGAAGCTCTCGTCCGGAATCGGAATGTCCCGAGCGATGAAGGGATTGGATGTGTCGACCGTGGGCACCCGCTGGAAATTGATGTCCGTCAGGGTGAATTGGGGCACGATAGTGGTGATGTAGTCCGGCATGCGGCGCATGATGGTGTCCACGATAGCCTCGGCGGAGTAGCCACGCTCCAGGTTGTCGCGGTGGATTTTTTGAATCCACTCCAGGTTGACGATGGGAACGACCCCGACCCCGAGATCCACATGCTGGGCGACGTTATTCTCTTCGGTCACGACCAGCCCATGCAGACCTTCATAAAAAAGCAGGTCCGTACCCTGGGGGATATCCTCCCAAGGGGTGAACTGGCCGGGAGCGAGGTCGGTGCCGAGGCGCGCGTTGAGATCCGCCGCTTCCTCGTCACTGTGAATGTAGTACCGCTTCTTGCCAGAACCTGTCTCGCCATAGCTCTTGAACAGCTCCTCGAGCAGGTCGAAACGGTTCGCATCCGACCCGAAGTGGCTCAGGTCGCGATGTGCCCCCGCCGCCTTGGCCATTTCGGCTTTCATCTCGGCGCGGTCGTAGCGATGAAAGCTGTCGCCTTCGATGATGGCGGCGTTGAAGCCGTCGCGGAAAAAGATGTGCTCGAAGGCCCGCTTGACGGTCGTCGTGCCAGCACCTGAGGAGCCGGTAACCGCAACGATCGGATGTTTCTTGGACATGGGTCTCTCCCGTTCTCTTGAGTTATCTCTCGTCTTCGGGACGCATTGTATACCGATCTGCTCCCATGTCTGCGTTTTCCTTATATGATTGAGTATACTGGAACTATGATCAAGTGGGCTCAGGCCTTGCGTGCTAACCAGGAGTTTCAGTCCGCTCTAGTGCGGATGGGATTCTGGGTGTTCGGAGTGATTTATGTCGGCAGTGCCGCGTATACCGGATATTACCAAGTCGATTGGGTTTATTTCTTCTCTTGTTTGGGGTCTATTTCCTAATTCTTCCCGGTATATTGATCAGCGTACTGATCCACCCGGAATGGACGACCCGCCAATACCTGGGGCTTGTCCTGGACATTACGGCGGTCAGTCTGGTCATCTTTCTGACCGACGATGCCAGCCCCTTCTATCTCGTCTATATCTGGATCCTCATCTACGCCATCGCCCGGTACGGGCGTGGCCACCTGATCTTCGTCTCGGTACTGAACCTGCTGACCTACACCCTGACCACTGTGGTCCTGGATGCATGGCGGACCCATCCTTAGGAGCTGATCGGCGATGTGCTGGACCTGTCGAAGATCGAGGCCAAGAAGCTCCACCTGGAGTCCGTTGCCTTCGATCTGCGCGGCAGCATGAAGGAAGTGGGCGCCGCCCTGAAAACCCAGGCCCTCGCCAAGGGACTGGAGGTAATTCTACGCCGACCCAGAACTTCCAGACCGGATGATCGGCGATAAGCTCCGGGTGCGTCAGATCCTGTTCAATCTGATC
>Ga0049113_10000244_pt1 | contig 11100 bp, 9 predicted proteins | sample WorMettanBELIZE1_FD_55214 | JGI IMG/M metagenome (GOLD analysis project Ga0049113, IMG submission 55214) | Marine gutless worms symbiont microbial communities from Max Planck institute for Marine Microbiology, Germany - Olavius tantulus BELIZE.1 | ecosystem: Host-associated > Annelida >... | reverse complement strand
TCTGCGTTGTTGCAAGTTTTTCCACGCCAACTTTTGGTCCCCCAGTGCGCAATTTTTAGGAGTCAACCTTATCTCAAATTTCAGCAACTTTGGGGATCTCGCGTAAAGATCTCAGGTAGCATTTCAACTTTGTTGCTTCCTAGTGAAGGGTGCCTTCACAAATCCCCTGGAGGAAATCCTTCAAGGTTCCCGTATTTGGACAACAACAAAACTGGAACACCACCGATTTGATAGACCCGTGGGGGCGGTTTCCAATCCATCTAGCCCGACAGGCCACGCCGACCCCTGGACGGCCTGGATCAGGGCGAGCGCGTATAAAGTTCTTCCCGATAGTCGAAACTGCTGCACGGCCATGGTAGCCTTCCGCTATGATCGCCAAAGACATCATCAGCCGCGATACCCTGAAACTGTGCCGGGTTGCTGGAGCAGGACAATCCCGATGCTTTTCCTCGCTGTGCTGTGCGACTTCGGCGACCGTAAGCCGCAGGAGGTTGTCACCTACATCGTGCATCGCTTGCGGGAGCTGTTGGGTGCCAACGAGCGGGGGTTTCGTGATTATATGAACATGCTGGAGATCCTGTCGGAGAATCGGGATCTGCAAGCACAAGTTGAGGAGGCCAAATGCATGTTGACCGAGATCAATATTGAACGCTTGCCGTCCTTTTCCCTCGGCTTTGAACATGGTGAGGAGCAGGAGGAGGAAAGAGGTGAGGCACGGATTGTGCATCGCCTGTTGAGCCGGCTTGGGGTCGCGGAGGTTTCCGAACTGCTCAGTCTGGCACCGGAAGACGTGGAATGCATGGTAGCGACAGGAGGCGACGAGGATTTGGAACGCAATCGGCATTGAGCAGCATTCCAGTCAAGGTAGGCGCGTATAAGCTGCTTTGTCGTGGGGGAATAACCGTACGGATGCGGAGGACCGGAATGGTTCGACGCGGCGTTTTCGTGGTTCAAGCGGCGGGTTACTTGCAAGACCATGTTTCCGAGAGAATTTATACGCGAAGAAATTCCCGGGTCGGGCGGTACGCTTAGTGAAAAAGGAGGTCATGCACAACTGCGTAATGCAGGAGCTGTCCGTAGATTTCGCCGAAGCCGCGTAGGAAAAGCCCAAATCATCCTGAAACCCTGGAAGCATATACCCGCTTCCCGGGTTTTTTTGTTTGACGCACTAAGCGTGATTGAACGCGTCCCGGACAGATCGACGACGGTGCCCCCGGTTTTTCGCGTGCTGAACTTCACCCCATGTGCGGCATAGCCGGGTATATCATGCGCGACGGCGCCAGGCCGGATCCCCGCGAGTTGGGGCGCATGATCGATGCCCTCGCCCATCGCGGTCCCGACGACCGCGGCATTCACATCAATGGACCCCTTGGGTTGGCCCAGGTCCGCCTGTCCATTATCGGATTGGCGACCGGGCACCAGCCCATGGTGTCGGAGGACGGACAGCTCGCCCTGGTGGCAAACGGCGAGGTCTACAACTACCTGGAACTGAACGCCCTGCTCCGCAAAGAAGAATGTCCCCCCCGCACCGAGTCGGACTCCGAAACCATTCTCAACGCCTATGCAACCTACGGCATGGACTTCCTCTCGGAGCTGCGCGGCATGTACGCCTTTGCCCTGGATGACAGGAAAAAAGGCCACACGATACTGGCGCGCGATCGACTGGGGATCAAACCTCTCTTCTACATGTGCCTGCCGGACAGAATCGCTTTCGCCTCCGAGATCAAGGCGCTCCTCAGGATTCTGCCGCAATGCGCGGAGCTGATGCCGGCGGCGCTGCGACGGTTTCTCCAGAACCAATTCAGCAGCGGTGAGGATACCCTCTTTCAAGGTATCAAACGGGTCCTGCCGGGACAGGCGCTGATTATCGACCGAGCACTCGAGATCACACCCCGGCGCTATTGGTCCGCGACGCATGTGGCACCGCGGGATATAGGTCCCGAGGAAGCCTGCGAGGAGTTGGGCCTCCTGATGGACGCCGCCATGCGTGAACATATGCGCTCCGAGGTACCGCTCGGGCTCTTCCTGTCCGGGGGCGGCGACTCCGCGGTGCTGGCGGCCATGCTCCACGCGCTGGGCGCCGGTCCCATACGCAGCTTCTCGGTCGGTTTCAGGGACACGACTATGGCCGACGAGCTGGACGCGGCCGCCCGCATCGCCACCCATTTCGGGCTCGATCACACCCCGTTACGGTTGGATCTGGGGCGCGTTTTCGGGCGTATCCCGCATACCATCTGGGCCGCGGATGAGCTGATGCGCGACTACGCCTGTCTGCCCACGTCCATCCTGGCCGAAACGGCCGGCGAGCAGCTAAAGGTGGTCTTTTCCGGAGAGGGCGGAGACGAGGTCTTTGCGGGTTATCGCCGCTATTCTCCGCGTCTGCCCGAACGCTGGCTCAAGGGTATGATCAGGCCCGGCAGCGGGGGCTTTCGGACCCGGGGGCAATGGAGCGGGTATTGGCGGTGGCGTCTGTTCGGCTCCGCGCTGAGCACCCTGGGCCGGGTGGAACGGGAGCCCGTCTTGCATGCGTGGCGGGAATCGCCCCTGGCCTGGAGTGACCTACAACGCCGCCAGTACGTGGAGCTGAGTACGGCATTGCCGGATAATCTGTTGGTCAAGACGGACCGGATGCTCATGGGCTTCGGCGTGGAAGGGCGGGTGCCTTTCCTAGATCACCGGCTCGTCGAGTTCGGCCTGTCACTGCCGGACGGGCTGAAGGTGCGCGCTTACAAGGGCAAGTGGCTGTTGAAGCAGTGGGCGGAGTCCCGCCTGCCCGCGGGGCACCTGCAGCGGCCCAAGCGCGGTTTCTATGTACCCGTAAGCGACTGGCTCCGGGGCGACAGGCTGTTCCGACTCGGCGACCGATTGGTGAGGAATCGCGGCATCCGCGATTGGTTCAAGGTAGAAGCCGTGGGGGAACTAATCGGTGCCGGTCGGGCCGGACGCGGGGTCTCCCGTGAGATCTGGGGGCTGATGCAGTTCGCTATCTGGCACCGCCTCTTCATCGAGCAGCCGGGGCTCAAACCGGCTCCAGACGAGGAAGACTCCCTGGAATGGATTGTGTCCCCTCCATGACCAACCCCGGACGGATCGCCTGCTTCTTCTCCACCTCCGGGCACAGCGGGGTCGACCGGGCCGCCAGGCACCTGATACCCGCGCTTGCCCGCCGAGGGTATCGCGTCGACCTGCTCAAGGTGCGCTGTCACGGCCCCGAGCTGCAAGAGGTCCCGGCAGGCGTCGAGGTCATCGACCTGGGTTCACGCCATACTTATGGCTGCGTACCCGGGATCGTACGCTATCTGCGCCGCAAACGGCCGGTGGTCATGTTGTCCGACAAGGACCGGGGTAACCGCACGGCCCTCTTTGCCCGGCTTCTGGCCCAGGTCCGCACCCGGCTAGTCTTCCGCTCGGGAACGACTATTTCCATCGATTTGGCTACCCGCGGCCCGCTGGAACGCTGGATCCAGAGAAACTCCATGGGAAAGCTCTATCGTTTAGCCGACAACGTGATCGTCAACTCCTGGAATGTGGCCGACGACATGGCCGCCTACACCGGCCTGCCGCGTCACCTCATCAACGTGGTCCCCAACCCGGCGGTGCCGAAATGCCTGTTCGAACAGGAGCACGAGCGACCAGATCATGCCTGGTTTGCACCGGGAGAGCCACCGGTCCTCCTCGGTGTCGGCAAACTGGGAACACGCAAGGACTTCGAGACCCTGATCCGTGCTTTCGCGCTGGTACGCCGACAGCAGCCCTGTCGGCTGGTCATCCTAGGAGAGGGGAATCAACGCAACTACCTAGAAGGGTTGATCCGCGAGTTGGGACTCGGGGCCGAAGCAGAGCTGCCCGGTTTTAAGCCTACGCCATTCAGCTACATGGCCCATGCCGCCGTATTCGTATTCACATCCTTGTGGGAAGGCAATCCTCTCGTGCTGCCCGAAGCACTGTGCGTGGGTACACCTGTAGTGGCAACCGATTGTCCAAGCGGCCCTCGGGAGATCCTCTCCGAGGGCTGCTACGGCCCGCTGGTTCCACTCCGGGATCCAGTGGCCCTCGCCAAGGCTATCGTTCAGACCCTGAACGATCCGCTATCCCCGAAGACGCTCAAGGAAGCCGCGCGACCTTTCGAAATCGAGACAGCCACGGACGCCTATCTCGAGGCGATGGGTTTGCCGCGTCGGTGTGCTGAAGAATAGCACAGTAGTATTTTAACTCCGTTGTTTCCGGGATTCAAATGCTAACAACAAATTTCGAATTTATCGGTTAAATGAAAAACTGGAATACTGGCATTATAAAGAGTATATACAGAACAGATGTTGGAACGTGACAGAGCCCTGCGATCGAAGATTTTAAACTAGTTTCCGGTAGTTGCGGCGACCGCGACCCTAGCCTTTTTCTCGATCAATGAGCTATACCGGTTTTTTTGGGGTTCCCTCGCAATCCTGGGTCTGGCACAGCTTATCGCCGAGCGGTCGACAGATGAACGAGCAATGACTTTCGCGATACATAGCGGCCTTCATGTGCATCTGGATTCCTTTCCTGCTATCGGTTACGGACGCGGACTCGATAGAAAGGTCCTTATCCGTTGCACTCAGATACCTAACTCTACCTCTTCGCCGGCTATTTATTGATCACGCGATTCCGATTGGTAGGGCAGCCCCGGCCACTGCTTGCAGGTACCTTCGCGATATTGCTCGTGTGGATCTCAGATAGACTGTTTCAGCTCGCGACCGGCGTCAATCTGCTGGGAAGAGAGACCGTCGACCAGGGAAGACTGACGGGTATGTTGCCAGGCGTCGAGTTCGGACTTGTGCTCGCCGTGTTGTCCCCCGTCTGTTTTCATGCCATGCGCGACTACGGCAGGAAGGTCCCCCTTCTTTGGCTGATCCTGGTTCCCTACCTGGTGATGATCCTTTACAGTGGAGTCCGCGTATCCTGGGTGCTGTTGATTATTTCTGTGGTCCTTTACACGGCTCTCCTGGTAGCTGTGAATGGCACGTTCAACTGGCGAAGGATAGCTCTGAACCTGTTTCTCGTGATCTCAGTGTGTGGCGTGGCTGTTTACCAGACAGGCTGGCTAAAAGAACGATTTGTCAAGATAACCGGCCTTGCCTCCGGCGGCGAGTATGAAACCATTAACGCATCGCTAAGCAACCGTCTGCCGCATTGGGAGGCCGCGATCCAGATGTACAGGGAAAACCCTATCAACGGGATTGGCGTCAAGAGCTATAAGGATTCATATGCGCGATATTCGAACGGCGACAAAACACCTAGGAGCCAACCGCATCTATTCGTATTGGAGGTTGCCGCGGGAACGGGCAGCATTGGACTGATCGGATATGGTGCGTTTTCGTTATCATAGTGGCGTCGCTCTTTCGATTGGTACGCCAAGGTCAGTATGAATCTGTCCCTTGGGGTATTCCCCTGCTATTGGCTGCTTTCCCGTTGAGTGCAACGGTTTCTATGTATTCACATTTCATATCCGCGATGATTTGGTACTTGGCGACTGTGTTCTTTGGCCTAGCTGCCTACGAGCAAGCGTCGGCAGCGGTATCCTCACCACCTGCAACCAATCGGCAATGATGTGTCCGAGCCGAATCGCCATTTTCAATGATAGAGACGATGCGTGTCGCCACGCGACGCAACGCCTCCGACGAGTAATCCCGCCAGTGGCCCCGCGTCAAGGCAATAAAGTAGAGGAACAGCAAATACCGCTCGACCAATTGCGCATCAGGCGGGCTGTCGCTCGCTGTACGCAATACCTCCGGCAGCTCCGATCTGTCGCGGACGGGATGGACCAGGCCATCGAAACCGTAGAAACTCCTGCCGAGCACGACCACGGGCCTTCCAAAGATCATGCTCTCTATGCCGACGGTCGAGTTCACGGTAATCACGAGCCTAGACCGCGCTAAGATCTTACGCACATCGCCACTACCGACCCAGATCACATCCGGATAGGTACGCACCATCGGATCATAGTTGCTTTTTCTCCGGTCAGCCGGATGCAGTTTGATGACGAGGGGTAATCCCGGAGCGACTTCCTGCAAGGCACGACGGACATCCGCTATGGCTTCCTCAAGCTGATTGCCGTATAATGGCGAATGCATGGTCAGCTGACTGTCATCCCTGACCTGGAGAGGGAAGAAAGCGAACTCGTGCGGAAGCGTAGGTATTTTCGATGGTATTAGTCGATTTCCCCCTTTGATCGTCTTCTGGTGTCTGATGCCATAGACCGCCAGCCGGAGATAAGTGATCCAAGATGCACGAAGGCGTCCTGTGTCCGGTCCTTGAGGAAGCGGCAGCTGATTGTTCCGGTAGGCGGCCAGGAATCTCGCAAGCGCCTGCCTTTGCCCCTCGGTCCATCGGAGCGCCCGGATTTTATCCAGGCTCCACGCACGGGCAAAGGACGAGAAGGCGTTGACGCCCATTGGATCAAGTTGGAGCGTGTCGGGAAGATAACCGTTTTCGCCGAAGACAACGGCAATGTCGCGACGACGTGCCAACTGTTCGGCGATGGTCGCGGCCAGGCCGGAGCCGTTCCAAAGGAAAATGGCCATAGGACAGACACGTTCGAAGAAGCGATGGAGCTCGTCGACCAACCAGCAATAATAGGGTACCTGCTTTAGGACGCTTGCCCGGTCGGTTTCGGTGCGGAGCTTCGGGACTAGATATTCGGGGTCGATGTTTACTCCCTCGGGAAACTGCTGTGCGCTCCCGCGGTGGCGATCGGGGTACAAGGGATAATGCAGCTTCCGCAACACACCGCGGCTCTTGTAGTGGCGTGAAAAGAACGCCGGGACATACGCGGGACCTAGATATTGGCCGAGGGTGGAAAAATACTGGATCATGTGCGGGCCGAGATCGATAAAGGCGATGGGGCGGGCCATGTCAAGTCGCCTTGATGTGGAGAAAAGCGGGCTTCGACCGGACCATTTACCGCATCCCCTGCGATGCAGTTCCTGTGTGGGTAGTGCTCAACATGTAGTGATTCTATTCTGAATGCTTATTGTAAAGTTCCAATCGGACAGATTAACAGGACTTTAAGAGGAAAGTAAAATAAACCAGAGTCTCATTGTCGGCAAGCGCCGCCGGATGTGCATATGAACGCGATTCTTCTGGTCAGGCTCTCCGCCATCGGTGACATCGTTTTCGCTTCCCCCTTGGTGGCCGCCTTCCGGCGCGCCTACCCGGAGATCCATATCGCCTGGTTGGTACAGCCGGAATACCGGTTCCTGCTGGAACACCATCCCGACCTGGACGAGGTCATCACCTGGCCTGTCCGTGAGTGGTACGCGCTCTGGCGCCGGCGCCGCTTTGGCAGTCTCGCCCGAGCGTTCAGGGCCTTCTGTAAGCATCTGCACGCGCGCCGGTTCGACCTGGCCATGGATCTGCAGGGATTGCTCAAGAGCGGGCTGGTGACCCGCCTCTCCGGTGCGCGGGAGCGCATCGGTCTGGGGTCCCGGGAAGGCAGCCGATGGCTCATGACCCGAGTCGTCCCCCGGGGTGGAGACAGCAAGCGCATTGGCTCGGAATACCTGTTTCTGGCCCAGAGCTTGGGGCTGCCGACCCATGACTTCTCCATGGCCGTACCCTATGGACCAAAGGCCACCGATTTTGCCCGCGAGCTGATCGAGCGCGAGGGGTTGAACCGTGGATTCGCCGTCATCTGTCCCTTTACGACCCGTCCCCAAAAACACTGGTTCGACCCGCGTTGGGCGGAGCTCGCGGATCGGCTCCAGACCAGGCCGGGCCTGCCGGTGGTCATGCTCGGGGGGCCCGGGGACCGGGAGGCCGCGGGGCGTATCCGCGACCTGGCTACCGACGGACCGCTCGACCTCGTAGGCAGGACGACTTTGTCGCAAGCGACGGCTCTGATTGCGGAGAGCGCCCTCCTGGTAGGCATCGACACGGGCCTCAGCCATATGGGTATCGCCTTCGACCGCCCGAGCCTGTTGCTGTTCGGGTCCACCTGCCCCTATCTGGACACTACCCGTGCCAATGCCCAAGTACTGTATCATCGTCTGGAATGCTCCCCTTGCAAGCGCAGACCCACCTGTAACGGCGCCTTTACCTGTATGCAATCGATCACGGTGGACGAGGTCCTGGACGCGGCCAAGTACCTGTTGGGACGGACGGTTTGAAGATCCTGCATGTGGAGGGGGGACGCAACCTCTATGGCGGTGCCCTGCAAGCCCTCTACCTGATGGAAGGACTTGCGGACCGCGGGCACCGCAACGCCCTCGTTTGCCCCGCGGGAAGCGATCTGGCACGGGCGGCAGCGGTCTGCGCCCAGGTCTATCCCCTGGCCATGGGCGGAGATCTGGATCTGCGGCTCATCCCCAGATTGCGCCGTTGTCTTCGGCGCTGCCGGCCAGATCTGGTGCACCTGCACGGGCGTATCGGTGCCGACGTGATGGGCGGCATCGCCTGCCGCCTAGAAGATGTGCCGGTCGTCCACTCGCGCCGGGTCGACAACCCGGAACCCCGCTGGATGGTCGCCCTCAAGTACCGCCTTCACGACCGGGTGATCGCCATCTCGGAAGGCATCGGCCGGGTGTTGCTGAGCGAAAGACTGCCCGCGGCAAAGCTGCGTCTCGTGCGGAGCGCGGTGGATCTACAGCGCTTCGACCGTCCCTGCGACCGGGAACGCTTGACCTCCGGGCTGGGAATTCCCGCCCAGGCGCGGCCGATCGGCATCGTCGCCCAATTGATCTCACGCAAGGGGCACCGCTTTCTGATCGCGGCCCTGCCGCCCCTGGTAAAGGCGTTTCCGCACCTGCGGCTACTCGTCTTCGGAAAGGGTCCCCTGGAGCAGGATTTACGGCGGCGCGTTGCGAGCGCGGGACTCGAAGATCACGTGCGATTCGCCGGGTTCCGGGAGGACCTGCCGGACCTGCTGCCCTGTCTGGAACTGCTAGTTCATCCCGCTACCAGGGAAGGATTGGGGGTATCCCTGCTTCAGGCGGCAAGTGCCGGCGTGCCCATCGTAGCCAGCAATGTGGGCGGCATCCCGGAGGTAGTCCGCCACGGATGCAACGGATTGCTGGTACCACCGAAGGATCCCCGAGCCCTGGGCGCGGCGGTGGCGATGCTACTCCGGAACAAAGGGCGCGCCCAGCCGCTGGAGGATGCGGGGAAGGCGCTGATGCACAGCGAGTTCTCCATAGATGCCATGGTGGAAGGCAACCTAGCGGTCTACCGGGAGCTGCTGGCGGAGGCTGTTCATAAAGGGGCCTGAAAGATAAGAATAGAGACTTACGACTCACCCGGCCAGTTGCGCGATGGCCTGGGCATTGCTGGCCGCTTTCCGCCGGGCGCAGGCATCCCTGAACGCGCCCACGCCGAGCCGGTTGATCACCCGCAGGAAGTTGCCGCCCAGCACCATCAGGCTCATCTCACCACGGACCTTGGCGAAGCCACGCACCAGGAAGTGATTGAGAAGCTGTCTGGTTAAAGTAGAGAGCGGGATGCGCCAAACCCGAAATCGGGATTCGATTGCGATCCCGATCCCGATTTACGTTGCGACGCACCAAGGCTCGCTGATCGTCCGCCCAGTGCCGGCGTCTTAACGTAACCGACACCCAGATTACCGCCCATGCCGCCTGCCCGCGCGGGCTTTGCCTCAAGTGCAGGTTGCGTTGAGCCGCGCGAGAGAATGCTTGGGGAGGCACAACGTCGAGGGCGGTGTAAGCAACACGACATTAGCCGGGCCTGATCTCTTCTCGCTTCCAGCCGTTCTCCGAGACTGCCAACACTTCACCTCGGTCCGCGTGCCATTCGGCAAGCACAAAGCGGGTCACGGGGTTACCGTCGAGCATGAAGGAATGGTCCGCCGGTCGGTGGGTGTGGCCGTGGATCAGCTGTCGGGCCGAAAAACGGCGCATGTATTCCTCGACCGTCCGCTGGTTCACATCCATGATCGCTTGCGTCTTCTCCGCTACGGCCGCGCCACTCTTCCGGCGGTAGTCTTTAGCGATGGCGCGCCGCTTGGGTAGGGATTTCCAGAGAAATAGACGCCTCGCCATGGGATTGCGTATGCGGCGGCGGAACTTCTGATAGGGCAAGTCGTCCGTACACAACAGATCTCCGTGCATGAGCAGTGTGGGGGTTCCCACCAGGTCCACTAGCGCGGAATCTGCGAGCAGCGTACAGCCAGTGTCACGGGCGAAGGCGCGCCCGATCAGGAAATCTCGATTGCCATGCATCAAGTAGCAGCTAGTGCCCGACGCCGTCAGCTTACGCAGCGCGGCGCGGAGGTCGGAATAGGGGGGCTCGTCATCGTCGTCGCCGATCCAAGCATCGAACAGATCACCGAGAACGTAAAGAGTCTGGGACTCCCGCGCGCGCCTGCGGAGGAAACCGAGAAAACACTCGATCGTGACTGGCCGCTCGGGGGCCAGGTGGAGATCGGAGATGAAGAAGGTCGTAGGCACTTGGGGATGGTCGGTCGAAGGTCCGGATAAAGGCTACGGCGAGCGTAACCGTTCAGACCCCCTCTGTGTTTACCATCCATAGCACCGGATTTCAGCACTCCCTGCCGGAACGATGAGGTAGGGTCCGAACAATCACCGGCAAAGCTGTACAAAGACTACCGGATCCGCAGATAGAGAGCATCATTACAAACCTTTTCCCGTAAATACGAGAAACGGCTTGTGGAATCACACCAGCTTAATAGCGCCTCAATCCGATAACCGCAGGTGCTCCACGATTCGGTCTTCGACCAGATGCTCGATCAGGATCTTTTCCACGTCTTCCCGGTCCACATAGGTATGCTAGATAATCTCGGGATAGACCACGAACACCAGACCTTCGGCGCAACGGTCCAGGCACCCTGCCGTATTGATGCGAACGCCTCCGGGACCTGCGATGCCCAGCTCCTTGGAACGCCGCTTCAGGTGATCGCGCAGACCCGAGGTGTCGCATTGGGCGCAACACTAGCTGCCGTCGTCTCGCCGGTTGGTGCAAAAAATACATGGTGAGACCTTTGCACGAGATCCCTAAAGTTGCTGGAATTTGAGATAAGGTTGACTCCTAAAAATTGCGCACTGGGGGACCAAAAGTTGGCGTGTAAAAACTTGCAACAACGCAGGTCAGTAGATC
>Ga0049113_10000243_pt1 | contig 11108 bp, 10 predicted proteins | sample WorMettanBELIZE1_FD_55214 | JGI IMG/M metagenome (GOLD analysis project Ga0049113, IMG submission 55214) | Marine gutless worms symbiont microbial communities from Max Planck institute for Marine Microbiology, Germany - Olavius tantulus BELIZE.1 | ecosystem: Host-associated > Annelida >... | reverse complement strand
GTATCATAAGTGACAGGCCTTTCTTATTTATGCCTTTCTACGTCTACATCATTCAGAGCATAAGGGACGAAAGCTATTATGTCGGGACTACGGCAGATCTATCAAAACGGATTGAAAGGCATAATCAAGGGCGCTCTTCCTATACAAAAGCCAAACGACCCTGGAAATTAGTCTATTTCGAGGAACATCCAGACCGGTCCAGCGCGATGAAAACGGAGTACGCTATAAAGCGACGCAAATCGAAGGATTACATCGTAAACCTTATTCAATATACAGAACCTGGTTAGAGCGTCCCGCTTAGCAAGCGGGAAGGTCGCGAGTTCGAGTCTCGTCGCTCCCGCCACCTGACTTCCAATGCCTGCCATGTGTCATGGCAGGCATTTTTTATTCTTTCCTGGAAATTCCGTTGTTCCCTGATCCCATGAAGCCTTCGCCTTCAATCACGACAATTTTGTCGTGATTTCTGGTTTAAAAATAATTTTTTTAATAGATAACAGGTAGTTGTGAGATAACTTAANCTGGCCTGGTATTTNCTTTAATCATCGACAGTATCCGTTTCAATAGAAGGAGTACACCATGCAAGCCCGACAGGAGCATCTTTCCACCCAAGCCGTCATCATTCTACTGGTCTCCACCCCCACGCTGATCGCCGTTGCTTTCTGGAGTATCATGAATCCGGCCTTGGCGTTTGTTTTTCTGACGATCGCAGGTTGTTTTGCCCGCCCCTTTCAGCAATATCTTGGAAAGGTCTTTGAGCCGTCCGAAAAATGATGACCTGTGTTTAATCTATTGATATTAGAAGGTGTTCGCGTCAACCGGCGGACTTCATGGATAGCGATCCGTGTTCGCGATGGGACACTGTGCGGTGCGGACAATTGATTTTCTCATTTTCCGACTTATCATTTGAGGTGTAGGCAGTGAGAGGCTGCGCTTCTGTCTACGCTTTTCCTCCTTAACGAGTCTGGGGTTTTCGCATGTTTCCCCAGACTCTGTTTTCTTTATGGCCCCCCCTGCGTCATCTCACCGACGAAGAATTCATTCGGGTTCCCGATACAGCGCCAGGACACCGGATCTGGCCACTTTCTTGATACCATAGGGCTTTAGCAGGCGGAGAAGTGCATCGATCTTTTCCTGGCCACCGGTGATTTCGAAAATATAGTGGGTTTGCCCGGTGTCCACGATTTTCCCCCGGAACGTATCGATGATCCGCAATACCTCCGGGCGATCCTTGGGTTTGGCGTTCACGCACACCATGGCCATCTCACGTTTGACCGCTTCTTCACCGGTCATGTCCCTAACCTTGATGACATTGATCAAACGCCGGACCTGTTTCATGATCTGTTCGAACCGCTCCGGACTGGATTTGGTTGTGATGGTGATCCGGGACATTTCCGGATTTGCTGTAGGAGCACCGCAAATGGTCTCAATATTGTAGTTGCGGCTGGCGAACAAACCCGATACCCGAGCGGTTACACCGGGTTCATTCTCGACGAGCATGGTGATGATGTGCTTATCTTTCGGCATGGGTGCCAATTTTTGGGGTTAATTTGGTATGTCCGGATCAGGAATTGGAGCACCTGACCGCATTGGTCAGGATAGCACGCTTATAATAAAATCTTACAGCCGGGTCAAACCCGTGGTTCGGGCAGTTTTCCGAACTGGAACTTACAAGACAAGCGTACCGCCGGTATGGGAAACGGTTTCGATCGGCTGCCCTGGCAAAAGATAAAGGCCGGCGTATGAAGCCGGCCTTTTTAGATTGATCTATGAGTGTTTTATACAATTAGTTATCTATATCAATGGCTTACGACTGATTTCCTCGGCGTCCGTGTCGGGGAGTATGCCAAAGGCGATATCGCTCTCGTTAAAAAGTTTCTCGCCATCACTCAGGATCAATGCGTGGGTCAGCACTTCATCCATGTGTTCCACGGTTTCAATCTGCAATTGCCGTTGCACATCGGCAGGAATGTCCTTCAGATCTTTTTCGTTTTCCTTGGGGATAAGTACCTTTTTGATCCCTCCGCGATGGGCCGCCAAAATTTTCTCCTTCAGGCCGCCGATGGGCAGTATCCGTCCTCGGAGGGTGATTTCGCCCGTCATGGCCAAGTCGCGATACACCGCCCGCTTGGTTAATGCCGATACGATCGCCGTACACATGGAGATGCCGGCCGATGGACCATCCTTGGGGATGGCGCCTTCCGGCAAGTGGATATGCAGGTCCAGATTTTTGTGAAAATCTTCATCGATCATGAGCCGTTTGGCCCGGGCTCGTACATAGCTGACGGCCGCCTGGGCAGACTCCTTCATGACGTCCCCCAGTTTTCCGGTGATTTTGAGATCACCCTTTCCCGGCATGGTAATCGTCTCCACCGCCAAAAGTTCTCCCCCGACCTGGGTCCAGGCCAATCCGGTGACCATACCCACCTGGTCCTCTTCTTCGATCTGGCTCTTGCGAAATCGAGGCGGTCCCAGGTATTTCGGAATGGACTTTGCCGTAACGTGCACCGGCGTTTTCCGGTTGTCCTTGATGATTTCCCGGGCGATCTTCCGGCATACCGAGGAGATTTCACGCTCCAGATTTCGAACGCCCGCCTCCCGGGTGTATTCGTTGATAATGGTGAGAACGGCGTTTTTGGAAATATTAGGCGGCAGGCCATCGAGCCCGTTGGCTTTGACCTGTTTGGGAATCAGAAAATCCTTGGCGATGTGGAATTTTTCGTACTCGGTGTACCCTGGCAGCCGGATGATTTCCATGCGGTCCTGGAGGGGCAGCGGGATATCCGGCAGGGTGTTTGCGGTGGTAATGAACAGAATGTTGGACAGATCATAATCCAGATCCAGATAGTGATCGTTGAAGCTGTAGTTCTGTTCAGGATCGAGTACCTCCAGAAGCGCCGCAGACGGATCGCCCCTGAAATCCATGCTCATCTTGTCCACTTCGTCCAGGCAGAAAACCGGATTGTTCACCGCGATTTTTTTAAGAGACTGAAGAATTTTTCCCGGCATGGCGCCGATATAGGTTCGCCGGTGGCCGCGGATTTCCGCCTCGTCCCGGACGCCACCAAGGGAGAGTCTCACAAATTTTCTCCCGGTGGCCCGTGCCACGGATTTTGCCAGGGAGGTTTTCCCCACACCCGGCGGGCCCACGAAACAGAGGATTGGACCGCGAATCTTTTTTACCAGTGACTGGACCGCCAGATACTCGATGATGCGTTCTTTGGGTTTCTCCAACCCGTAATGGTCCTCGTCAAGGATGACCTCCGCTTCCGGGATGTCATTTCGGACCTTGCTCCGCTCGAACCACGGNATGCTGATGATCCACTCGATATAGTTGCGGACGACGGTCGCTTCCGCCGACATGGGCGTCATCAGCTTCAGTTTTTTAAATTCCTGGCGGGACTTGGCAGCGGCCTCTTTGGGCATGCGCTTTCTTTTGATGCGCCGCTCCAACTCCTTGGGTTCGTCGCTGGGATCCTCCTCGGCGCCCATTTCCTTCTTGATCGCCCGCATCTGCTCGTTGAGATAGTAATGCTTCTGGGTTTTTTCCATCTGCTCCTTGACGCGGGCCTTCACGCGCTGATCCATCTGGAAAATTTCCACCTCTGTTTTGATCAGCCGGAGCAGCTGGGCGATGCGGTTATCCAAATCCAGGGCTTCGAGAAGCCGTTGCTTGTCTTCAATCTTGAAATTGAAGTGTGCGGCAATGGTGTCAGCCAGCTGAGAAGGGTCGGTAATCGCTCCAACGCTGCTCACCAGCTCCTTGGCCACATTCTTGTTGAGCTTGGCATACTCGTCAAAGGTTTCGTTCATTGCCCGGATCAGTGCCTGTTTCTGAGCATCGCTTACCTGGGGGTCTTCGAGCGGTTCCAGCTCCACCAGAAAAAATTCTTCATTGGGCTTGAAATCGGTGATACGGGCTCGGGATTTGCCTTCCACAAGCGCTTTTACGGTACCATCGGGCAACCTGAGAAGCTGAAGCACGGTGCCGATGGTTCCTGTGGTATGGATGTCTTTTTGATCCGGATCGTCTATCTTGGCCTTCCGCTGGGTTGCCAGAAACACGCTTTTGTCTTTGTTCATGGCATCTGCCAGGGCATTGACGGACTTGGGGCGTCCAACAAACAGGGGGGCGACCATGTGGGGAAAGACCACAAGATCCCGCAGCGGCAGCATGGGAAGCGTCTGTCTGTTTCCGGTCGTCTCAGGGATATCTTTGTTGAAAATTTTCGGTATCATGTAATCTCGTATTTATATGATGTCGTTTGGTTGCATGGTTCATCTGAACAATTTGGGGCCGGATCAAGCCTGTTTTTTGGTTTGCTCGTAAAGGAGGATGGGATCCTCTTTTCGAACGATGACCTCTTCACTGATCACACACTCTTTGACATTATCGATGGACGGGATCTGGTACATGATGTCGAGCATGCTGGTCTCGAGAATGGCCCGCAGTCCCCGGGCACCGGACTTCCGCTTCATCGCCTCCTTGGCGATGGCAGACAGTGCGCTGTCGGTGAATCTCAGATTAACCCCTTCGATTTCAAAAAGCTTTTTAAACTGCTTGATCAGGGCGTTTTTCGGTTCGGACAGGATCCGAATCAGCGATGATTCCCGCAGCTCATCCAGAGTGGCCACCACCGGCAACCGGCCCAGAAATTCAGGGATCAGACCAAACTTCAGCAGGTCCTCGGGCTGGACTTCTTTGAGAATATCACCAATATTCCGGTCATCGGTCTGCATGATTTTTGCTCCGAATCCCATCACTTTCGATCCGAGGCGCCTCTGGATAATCTGTTCCAGACCTGTGAACGTGCCACCGGAGATAAACAGAATGTTGGATGTGTCGACTTTCACAAAGTCCTGCTGGGGATGCTTACGCCCGCCTTTAGGCGGTACGCTGGCGGTGGTTCCTTCAATGATTTTCAGCAATGCCTGCTGCACGCCTTCACCGGAAACATCCCGGGTGATGGAGGGGTTGTCCGATTTCCGGGCGATCTTGTCGATTTCATCAATGTAAACAATTCCACGTTGGGCCCGGTCCACATCGTAGTCGGCATTCTGCAACAGCGAAAGAATGATATTCTCCACGTCCTCTCCAACGTAACCGGCCTCGGTCAGACTGGTCGCATCGGCAATGGTAAACGGGACGTTCAGAAATCGTGCCAGTGTCTGGGCCAGCAGGGTTTTCCCGCATCCGGTGGGTCCGATCAGCAGAATATTGCTTTTCTCGATCTCCACCTCACCCGTGTTTACGTTCGATTCCAGACGCTTGTAATGATTGTGCACGGCGACGGCGAGCACCTTTTTCGCTTCATCCTGCTCGATGACATAATCGTCCAGCAGCATCTTAATCTCTTTGGGCGCCGGAAGCTGCTCCATCTCGCCGGTTTCTTTTTCCGTCTCCTCTTCGATGATCTCACTGCAAAGCTGGATGCACTCGTCGCAGATGTAAACGGCAGGGCCGGCGATCAGCTTCTTCACCTCTTTCTGGTTCTTTCCGCAGAATGAGCAGAACAGGTTGTCGTTGCCATCCCCTTTTTTTGTCATGCTATGCCTCCACTTTTTTATCGATGTCGTCCAGATCCTCACGGCTTTGGATAACATGATCGATGATGCCGTAATCCATGGCTTCGATGCCCGACATGAAGAAGTCCCTGTCCGTATCGCGCTGGATCGTGTCCATGTCCTTTCCGGTATGCCTCACCAGGATTTCGTTCAGGGCATCCTTCATTCGAAGAATCTCTTTGGCCTGGATCTCGATGTCCGACGCCTGTCCTTGAAACCCGCCCATGGGCTGGTGAATCAGTATGCGCGAGTTCGGCAGCGAATACCGTTTGCCGGTGCTTCCAGCCGTCAGAAGCAATGCTCCCATGCTCGCCGCCTGCCCGATGCACACCGTGGCAATATCCGGCTTGATGTACTGCATAGTATCATATACTGCCAGCCCCGCGGTGACAACACCTCCCGGCGAATTGATGTAAAAATTGATATCTTTATCCGGATCTTCGGATTCGAGGAACAACAGCTGGGCGATCAACAGGTTGGCAATATCGTCGTTTATGGCGGATCCCAGGAAAATGATCCGATCTTTCAGCAACCGCGAATAGATGTCATAGGCCCGCTCACCCCGGCTGCTTTGTTCGATAACCATTGGAATTAACGGCACAGTTTGCTCCTTCCGGTCAGATTGGCGTCCATAAAAAAACAGACTAGTCGCTTGAACTAGCCCTTAATCCGTTTGGGCGGTGTCCTTTTCCGCCGTGTCGTCAGATGCTTCGGGAACGATTTCACTGATTTCACTACTATCAATAATAAGTTTCATGGCCCCTTTTTCAAGCAGGGTGTGTTTGAAAAACTCGTGCTGTTCCGGGTTTTGCTCATAATAGTTGCGAATCTCGTCCGCACTCTGTCCCACCCGTTGGGACATGTCCGCGTATCCCGCCTCCAGCTCTTCATCGGACATTTCGAGGTTTTCCTGGTCGATGACTTTGCCGAGGATCAGGTGGCGACGGACCTGTTTGAGGGCCGTATCCCGATACTTTTCCCGAAGGGATTCCCGGCTGATGCCGGCCTCCTCCATGGACATCTGGTGGAACGCAAAGGACCGCTCCGCATCCGACACGATGGCTTCCAGTTCTGCCTCAACCATGGCATCCGGAACGTCAAAGTCCACCCGTTCAAGAAGCGCTTCGAAGGCCTGCTCGTTGATCTCCTGTTCCACCCGCTTGTCGTACCCAGCCTTCAGGTTCGACGTAATTTCTGCCTTGAGCTCGTCGAGGCTCTTGTAGTCGCCTGCTTTTTTGGCCATGACATCGTCGATGGGGGGGAGCTCCTCCTTTCGGATTTCCTTCAGATTCACCTGGAAATCGACGGTTCGACCGGCGATACTCTTATTGTAATAATCCTCCGGGAATGTGACGATGACCCGCTTTTCCTCACCGGCGGACATGCCCACCAACTGATCGTCGAAGTCGGAGGTGATCATCCCTTTACCGATTTGCAGGGTGAAATCATCGGTTTTCTGAAGCTGAGGGATGGGCTGTCCATTTTCAGAACTCTCGTAGGTAATTAGAACATAATCATCGGCTTGGACCGGCCGCTCCTCCTCGATAGGTTCCAGTTTCCCCAAATTTTTCTGGAGCATTTTGAGTTGGGTATCAATTTCGGTGTCANTGACCTCATACAGATGTTTTTTTAGAGTGAGCCCTTTAAAATCAATTTCCGGAACTTCCGGTCTGAGCTCGATGGTAGCGGAATACGCGTATGGCCCTTTACCGGTGAGTTCGGGTGGATCCACCTGTGGACTTCCGACGACTTTGAGGTCTTTTTCCTTGATGGCATTGATCAGCGACTCCTGGATCAGCCGGGAGAGGACATCCGCATTCACTTCTTTCTTGAATCGGCTTTCGAGAACCGATCGGGGGACTTTTCCAGGGCGAAATCCTTTGATCTTTGCGGTTTTCCCGAGATCCTGGTAGGCTCTGTCCAACTCCCGGAGGACATCTTTCTCCGGGATTTCAATGTGTAATGTTTTTTTAACGCTACTGNCATCATCAACGGTGACCTGCATGTTCTTCCTTTCCATTGGGAACGCGCTCGTGCCCCGGGCATTTGCGGCGATTTGTTGTTATGGTGCGAGAGGGGAGACTCGAACTCCCATTCTGTTGCCAGAGCTGGATCCTAAGTCCAGTGCGTCTACCAATTCCGCCACTCTCGCGTCGAAGGGATAAGAGGCGTGATGGTTCGTTCTTGACATCGAAGGTAGATGAATGAAAAAACGCCTTTTGTAAACTTTGAAAATTAATATTAACCTTCGGAAGTGTCAAGAAAAATTGGGATGCTCAATGGCCCTTCAAACCTATTTTCACCGGCCGGTTCTCTTGATTCTGGGTCTGTTGCTGGCAGGTCCCCTGATATGTTTCGCCGCGGCAACCCAACCCCTCAAAATTGTGGTCATCGATCCCGGACATGGCGGTCGCGAAACCGGGGCGATCGGTGCCGGCGGTACCACCGAAAAGGGCCTTACGCTTTTCCTTGCCCAGCAGATCCGGGAAGTCCTGGGCGATCGTTACCGGACGGTTCTGACACGGTCCGATGACTATTGGATGGATATTGCGGCCCGCACCGCCACCGCCAACAATCAGAAGGCCGATCTGTTTATCAGCCTTCATGCTGGTGGTGCCTATGATTCCCATCTGGACGGGATATCTGTGGTGATTTTTGGCGGAAAGACCGGCTCCACCGAGGCCATGGATATCTCAGATCGGATGCCGCACGGTTTCACGCCGTGGGAGTCGGGATATCTCCGGCATGTTCCGGAAAGCCGACGGCTGGCGAAGACACTGGTCCGCACGTTGTCTGAGCGGTTTTCATCGAAACCCGTTTCTCTGGTGGAGGCGCCGCTGACGGTATTGGCGGGAGCGGACATGCCGGCAGCCCTGATTGAAATTGGTTACGTGACCCACCCTGCCACCGAACTTCGCCTCAAGGAGGCCGAACGGATGGGAGAACTGNCNNGGGCCATTGCCGGCGGCATCGATGATTTCTTTCTAAAGTAATCCGGGGTGGTCCCGGAGGCTATGGGGTGTCGGAATGCAGGCCGGGAATCCGTGTCATGGCCGACCCGGTTACCGGGGTCGATGACTTGCGGTAAGGTCCAAACAATGGTAGAAGACATCCCCTGCGGGCAACTATTTTTTCAGGACTCTCAGAAAAAAGATCGGGGCGTGGCGCAGCCTGGCAGCGCGCCTGCTTTGGGAGCAGGAAGTCGGAGGTTCAAATCCTCTCGCCCCGACCAATGATTTCAAGCACTTAGGGATTGTTCCTGAGTGCTTTTTTATTGGTTTTTGGGCTTTATGTTCCCCATATGTTACCCACTATGGTTTTTATAATGTTCAGCAAGACTCTTTTGCATCAGTTGTCTATGCTCTGTAGGAAGGTGGGTGTACCTATTGGTCATTGTAATGTCTTTATGTCCTATCATTTCTGAGACTTCCTTAAGCCCTACTCCTGCTAAAATAAGATTGGAACAGAATGTGTGTCTGAGGTCATGGAAATGGAAATTCTTGATCCCTGCAAATTCAAGGACTCTCCACCATGCTTTATTGAAGCTTTTTCTTGGTGTACCATCAAGATGGGCAAATACAAAATCTGTTTTGACTTGAGTGATCTTTTTCCGGTGTCTCATCCAAGCTTGATGGTCTCTCCATTTTAATAATGCATCCTTGGTTCTTGGCATTAAATCATCCGTTCGTTCACATTCATTTTTGGTGCGAAATAAGGTAATAAGCCCATCATCACCAAAACCAAAATGNATTTTAGACCATCTCAATTGTAGAATCTCTTGTTTAGCAGCACCATGTTCAGCACCAAGATAAATAATTGATGGCATATAGAATTTTGCTCTTATTTTTTGTGACGCTTCAATTAACAATTCTATTTCATATGGGAAAAGGAACCTATTTCGCTCATGTTCCGATTCATTTAGCTTGGTGATACTTGCAGATGGGTCAGAAGTGACAGCACCTAATTCAAGACCATGTCGGAAAACCTTTTTGAATATGGAAAGGTATTTATTGGATGATATATTGGAGTTCTTCTTTGCAATACCATTTCTGAAATNNAAAATTTCATCTGTATCAAAACTACATAATAATCTTTTACCATATCCCCTTTCCAAAACATTCAGCCAAATTTCATAATCCTCTACTGTCTTTTCAGCTAATGTCCTATTTGACAACCTTTCAGGCCATATTTTTTTAAGGGATGTTGACACTTCAGAAAAGGTCAATGCTGAAAGCTTTTCTTTTGGTTTGGGTTTTTGCCCTGAATCAAGCATTGCTCTAAGATCATTAGCTTCTTGTTGAGCAAGTCTCTTTTTCCGAAAGGTATCGTGATATATCTTCTTCCCTGTTTTTGGGTCTTTATAGGTAACAACGTAGCTGAAGTTCTTCTTGTTTTCACGTTTTTGGATAGTAACTGTTGCCATAACTATAGTTCCTTTCCAAAAACATATTCTCTATCTACCTGATTTTCAAAGAACGATAAAACATCTTCATACTTGAACAGCCTACGACTGCCGAGCTTGAAACTTCTTAATTCACCTGATTTTGTATACCTTGAGACTGTTGATGGATGAACTCTTAAAAATTTAGCAGCTTCATCTCTTGTCATAATTCTCACTATCTGATTAGCTTCAAAATTCTCCTTTCCTTGCATCTTATGTGCATCAGCACAATTTTGGTTAACATAATTATTCATCTTCCCTCTCCTTTTTACATCATTTTTCCCCCTTTCATGGTTGAAGGGTTACCAAAAAGCTCTAAAGCACCAAGGGCCAATTCCCCTGATATGCTTTTCTGAAGCTTTGAAGAAAATTATACCTCGGGTTTCTCAATTGTTCAGATGTTTTTTTAACTTTTTTTTTGGTTCACAAAATATTCAATCATTTCAATGCCATAATTTCTTTCTTAGATAAGATATTTCGCAATATGGATTTGAGGTCGTTTTTACACCTTTAGGGCCACTTTCTGAGGGGAACTAAAAAGTTTCTTGAATAAGAATTTGCTTCATCTTTATAGACATATAGCCTGTTATGTTCAAATAAAATGGAAGCCAAAACTAAGATATATCCTTCAATTCTGGTTAAAAATGCCTGTATGAACAAAAAAGTATAAATAGATATAGAAGCATATATTTAATTCTATAAGGGGGAAATGGCTAATGAACAAATTAGATAAATTATACAGCTTTCACATCAGCACGATTGAGAAAGATGCAATCAGGGAGCTAAAGAAACATGATATCAATGTTAGCAGATTTTTAAGAGGTGAAATAAGAAGGCTTTCTGAAGTATTGAAATCTCATGATGGAAGCAAGGTTACTAATTAACAATAGATTTCAAAACAAAAGAGTCAGATTCAGCAATGTTCAACTCTTTTTGAACACCATCAACAATAAGGAGAAAGGAAGTATTGCTTAAAAAGGAGAGTTTATCATGAAGGAACTTAAAGCACCAAAAAAATATTTGGTTAAGAAAATGAACAATCTTATCTTGGATAATCAGTCTGCTGAAATAAAGTTGTTGCTTTTTAAAAAAGGACAATCAATTC
>Ga0049113_10000241_pt1 | contig 11114 bp, 9 predicted proteins | sample WorMettanBELIZE1_FD_55214 | JGI IMG/M metagenome (GOLD analysis project Ga0049113, IMG submission 55214) | Marine gutless worms symbiont microbial communities from Max Planck institute for Marine Microbiology, Germany - Olavius tantulus BELIZE.1 | ecosystem: Host-associated > Annelida >... | reverse complement strand
TACCATAGACTTCAATTGCATAGTTGGCCAACCCTGTTAAGTTCATCACATGTACCGAAATTACATTCTTATCTTCCGAAATATCTTCAAGCTTGGAGATGGATTCTACATCAGCAGATTTGTTACGTGAGCATTGAATTAGAGACTTGGTAATTAAATCCCAACTCCTGGGAGTTTTTATCAAGAATAAGTTCATAAACTTTTCAAATCGGTCGGCTAACGTCTGAACTCAGCTGCGTGCCGTCAGACTGGCGCGGGCCTGCCCTTGCAAGGAGTGACGGTTAGGCACGTCCGCTACAAAGATTTGTTATGTTTTTGAAATTTCAATAATTTTATCAATAATCCAGGATTGTGTAAAACAGACCACCGAAAACTATAACCAGGGAGATAAGATTAAATTCCCCAGTTCAATAAGTAAGTGCAACACTTTTAGGTTTTAAGGCTTTCGCGATATGACGCGATATTATGCCAAAAACCTATCGACACCTAAGCGCAGAGGAGCGAGATATCCTGGCCGTACTCAAAAGCAACGGGCACTCAATAAGGCAAATTGCCAAAGTGCTAAGCCGCAGTCCGAGCACCATTAGCCGGGAGCTCAAACGCAATTCACCGCCCGTCTACAAAGGCTATTACCTTGCCCACAAGGCCCAACAACGAGCCGATAAGCGAAAGCACCAATCACATCGACGTCAGCGGCTCAAAAACGACCTTATTCGAGCCTATGTGGAAAAGCACATTGGCCTGGGCTGGTCACCGGAACTGATCGCCGGCAGGTTAAGCATCGAACATCCAGATCAGTCCATCAGCCATGAAGCCATTTATCAATGGATTTATACCGATGCCAGGCATTTAATAAGCTGTTTGGTACGAGCCCATCGTCGACGCAAGAACCGAGGATACTCGCGTAAACACAAAAAGTCCCATATCCCCGGCCGCGTCTCGATTCGAGAACGCCCAGCAGCGGTGTTAAATCGCCACCAGATTGGTCATTGGGAGACCGATACCATCAGCTGCCGAAAAAGTTATCAAGCTGTACAGGTTAGCGTGGAGCGCAAAGCACGATACGCTAAATTGGCCAAGCTGAAGGCGAAAACCTCACGACAAATGAGTGTGGCGTTAGTCAGAAGGCTCAGTCGCTTTCCAGCTAAAATCAGACGATCCATCACTTACGACAATGGACCTGAAAACGCTGAACATCTGCGAACCAATAAAGCGTTGGGAACAGCCTCATACTTTTGTGATCCTTACAGCAGCTATCAACGCGGAACGGTAGAGAACACAATCGGACTGGTACGACGCTTCGTGCCGAAGAAAACCAACTTGGCTGACGTTTCCCAACCTCAATTGACAAAGATCGAACACTGGCTTAACAACCGGCCAAGAAAATGCTTGAAATTCAAAACACCGGCGGAAGTCTTTAAGGCCGAGTGTTGCACTTAAACATTGAATGCAGGTTTCGTATTTCGAGCTTCGTGCTTCGATATTATCGAAGTCGGGACCTATCCAAAGTCGCAACTTCCGATATCTGCTCTGGAAAATTGGTTTAATGAGGCTAGCCTAGAAGGGCCAGAAACTGTTATCCATCCACACCTTTTCCGTGACTTCCCGATCGATGTCGGACAAAAAGTGCAGGTGCTCCCGTTCCCAATCCGCCAGCCACCGGTAGAGTGCCTTCTCGTCAGGATCCTCGGCCGATTCGGCCCGCTCTGCATACAGACGGATGGCCCGCTCCTCCATGGACATGGCTGCGGCAACGGCCGCTGCTTCAAACCCGGCCGCGGCGATCTGTTCCTTCAACTCTTTGGACAGCACGCGCGAGGCGACCTCGCTGGCGTGTTCCTCGTCTGATTGCTCCGGAAGAAAACGGCTGTTTTTTTGGTAGTATTTGTATTGATCGGCCAAGACCTGGATATGCCGTTCTTCCTCCTTGGCCATCATCTAAAAAATTCTTTGACCGTTGGCTGTTCTGTCTGATCTGCAACCTTCTGGTAGAAGGATCTGCCGCGTCGTTCGAGAAGAATGGCGCGTTTGAGAATGTCCAGAGTACCGGTTTCATTCATGTCAATATTCCTTTGAAAATGTGTTGACGACATCCNTGCGATGGACAGCAGGCGCAACATTCAGTGTACGATCTTCACAAAGTAACCTGTTTGCCGGATGCAATCAAGTGTCACCCGGATGCATCATGGGTCATAACGAGGTGCCGACCCCCAGGTGACAGTTGTCGGAATTGAAAAATTGACAGGACACGGACCGTGGGTCGAGGTGCAGAATGTTATCGTATCGGGGCACCTGGCGATGCTCCCGAAGGAGCCGGGCATCATCTCCGAAAAATGCGGTGAGTAGGCCGTTGAGCTGCCCCCTGAGAACGCTGTAGGAATAGTGTCGAGAGGCGATGCGAAAATTCTGATCCACCATTTCCCGACGTCTTTCCGAAAATTCGAGGATGCTGCGAACCTCCCGGACGGTTTCCTTAGACAGGTATCCGTCCATAGTGATGAGGTCGAATCCAAGGGGTTCAATATCTCGAACAAATGTGGAGTACCTGTTGATGAGTAGCGGCTTTTTAAAGTAAACCGCTTCGAGAAACGCGTTGCCAAAGCCTTCATATCGGCTTGGGTATGTGATGAAATCCGCAAAGGGGTACACATCCCAAAGAGAACACCCGGATTTTCCGGGCATCATTCGGGTCCAGGGGTCCGAAATGTGCCCACTCACCAACCGCAGATCCACGCGATGTTCGCAGGCATAGTCTTTGAGCCACTCGGCATATTCGAAACCCTCATCGCCGGCTTCGTGGGAAATCACCAGTTTGTTTCTCGGATCGTCGAGCTGCTTGACCAGTTCGATGGCAGATTCGATCCCCTTCCGTTTTACGATACGTGTGGGCTGAAGGATCATCCGATCGTCCGGAGACAATCCGATCGACTCCCGAAATGCCAGAATTCCGGCCTCATCCGGTACCGGCGGATGTTCGAAATTGAGAACATTGGGGATAATGGTCGATGACACTCCGGTGCGAAGGGCCAATTGCTCCTGGGCTTCGGAGTTGATCACGACATGCTTGATAATGGGAAGACCCGGGGGAAAGGCCATACGAAGATAATCGTTGACGGCGTTACGTGAGAACCGCATCCGTTCCCAGAAAAAATCATGATTGTGGGAAATGGTGGGAATCTGAGTTTCAGCGATGGTTTCGGTTAGCGCAAGACCAAATGGGACGTGCATGGGGATGGTCAGCACGTTTTCAGCGATCAACAGATCGATGCTGAATTGATGGATGAATTTATGGAGCTGAACCTTTAACAGCGATCGAAGATCATGGATGGTTCTCGTGACTCGCGGACTTCTCTGCTTGGTCCCTAATATCTGCTCGTTAATCCATTGGTTCTGCTCATACCGAAAATGGGCCTCGGGAACCAAGAAGCTCTTTTCAGCGTCCCGATCGATTTCTCCGGCGAACCAGAAACACCGGTATCCATTCTGCTCGAAGACATCCGCCCATTTGCATGCTTCCAGCGATACACTGTCGGTGCCTGAGAAGCGGGTGGATACAAAGCCGACATTTTTAATCATGGGTGCCCGAACCTAATTTCGCATCTCGCTGTTGATATTGTCTTCTCGCGAGGTCTTTTCCAAGCAAACAAGGTTTTATTGTAATACCCCTTTATTTCGAGACAACCCTTTCTATCAGCTTTTCAAAAGAAAATGGTTCGTCGATAAAATACATGATTGTTAGGCGTGTGTTAAAGCAAATAATACAACATATTGATGTCTGTCAAACGAAAAAGACAATATGTTGGGTAAAGTAGATATAACGGGAGGGTAATGAAACAGACAGGGAGTCGTGCTTCGGCGGAGAGATATCTTCGATGGGTATCCCATCCGGGCACGGAACCCGCCGGCAGGGGCAGTAGGCACTGCGTATCTGTTGACTATGAGTTGAGAGATTCGCGTCAGGCTTCAATGGAATGGACGTTTTCAGCGATGAGCGCCGCGGCCTCTGTTGGTGAATACTGGCCCATATCGAGAATGAGATTGTATAGTCTGGCGTCATTCCAGTCCTCACCAAAATAANTCTGGATGTAAGCCTGGAGATCCTTTTCTTCCCGCTCGATCAATTTTTTGGCGGCGNCCCGGTCAAGATTTTCATGGGCCATGACATAATCCATTTTCTTATCGTTATCCTTGACTAACCGAACATGAAGCGTGACCGGGCGGCCTTTGAGGATGCACTGGCCACCCCATCCAAGGATGATGACGTTTCCCTCATCGTAGAGATCCTCAACCAACTTCTTTGTCGTATCGAAGTACTCCTTGTCGTCGAGACACCCATGTTCCCGATCGACGACACGCTGTACAATCGTACACGTGTAGCGATCCACCAGGCGGAGCAGACGTCCCTGGGCTGTCTTGTGAAAGACCTGGGCCTCTCCTTCGGACAGGTTCAGCCGTTTGGCGATTTCACCAATNAATTCTTTTCCAATGTAGGCGTATCCCAATTTCTCGGCAGCCGCTTCGGCCACGGCTTCGCTTTCTGTTCCAAATTCACGACTGATGGTTACCACCGCCATTTCCACCTCCAATTCCTAAAACGATTTCATGCAACTTTCGGGTCATTGGATTTCCGCCAGTAAATCCTGAGGGAGTTCGCACACTTCCGACGCTTTTTTAGCTTCCACGTAATGCGCGGCGGCCAAGGCTGCAGTACAGCCGTCGGCAGCGGCAACAACGATTTGACGGGCATATTTTTCGCGAAGGTCACCGATCACATACAGCCCCGGAATGTTGGTTTCACATTTTTCATCTGTGACCACGTATCCGTCCGCATTCATTTTCACCCCCGCCGGCACAAGTTGGTTGTTGGGATCAAACCCGATAAAAATAAATGCCCCATCCGTTGCCATCTCCCTGGTTTCTCCGGTTTGGGTGTCCTCCAGATCCACTCGGTTTACCCCCTGCTCATCCGCCTTGATGGCGGTGACGACGGTGTTCCACAGAATTTCGATCTTGCACTCATCGATGACACGTTGCTGGAGCAATTTGCTGGCACGGAGAGCATCCCGTCGATGGACGAGATAAACCTGCTTGGCGAGTTTCGCGAGATACAGCGCCTCTTCGGTGGCGGTGTCGCCACCGCCGACCACCGTGACGGTTTTTTCCTTAAAAAAGAACCCGTCACACACAGCACAGTAGGANACGCCCTTCCCATAATATTCGTCTTCCCCGGGGATACTGAGTTTTCTAGGGCTTCCCCCTGTTGCCAGGATAATGGCGTGCCCTTTGAGGATTTTGCCGCCGGCAAGCCGGACCTTATGGTGTTCGAGTCCGGGATCCACTTCTTCCACTTCGTCGGAGATGATTTCAAGACCGTAGGACTGGGCATGCTGGGAGAATTTCATAGCCAATTCCATTCCGGAAATATGCTCATAACCAGGGTAATTCTCGACTCCATCGGACAGGGTCATCTGCCCGCCCTGTGCCGCTTTTTCAACCAGCACAGTCTTGAGTGCGGCTCGCATGGCATATANTCCCGCAGACAGACCGCCGGGGCCTCCTCCGATAATGATGATATCGTACATTTCTTCCACGACGCGATTGCCTCCTTTGTTGGGTGCTCGGGGGATTATTCGAAAAAGAAGCGAACGGGACAAAGATAAGGATCTTTTCCCATAAAAAAAGGTGTCTGACAAGTCATGATATGCACCGGAGGTGCCGTTTTCAGGGGTTGTTTTGTATTGCATTCAATCCGGGTAGGATTATATTGGCGCTGATATGATTACCCGTGCCGCCGCATATTNTCGAGGAATGCCCGGAGGGCTGTGGGTGCTTTCCGTTGGCTGGTTTGTCAGTGCTCTGGGTTTTGGCATCGCCATTCCGTTTATCTCAATCTATTTTCACTCGGCCCTGGGACTGTCTATCACGCAGATCGGCCTTTTTTTTGGCGTCATGGCCGTTGTGCGGAGCGTATTTCAGATTCTGGGAGGGGAAATTGCCGACCGGATGGATCGGCGTTCCTTGATGATTCATACCCAGATTATCCGGGCGATAACGTTTTTTATAATGGCCATCGCCGTCTACCGGGACTGGGGCTTCTATGCCATAGCCGCTTCCTTATTGATGAATTCCGTGTTCGGAGCTCTGTTTCAGCCGGTTGCCAATGCCGCTGTATCTGACATTCTACCCGAAGAGGCACGGCTGGACGGATTTGCCATCACCCGCTCGGCCATTAACCTGGGCTGGGCGGCCGGGCCCGCCCTTGGCGGTTTTCTGGCCGGCTATTCGTATGGGTTTCTGTTTATCATGTCCGGGCTGATCACCCTGGCGTCCGCCATGGTGTTTTTGTTTTTTCTGGCTGCCAGGCAGATGGAGCGGCTTCCGGAACGGTTTCGCTTTTCCGATTTGGTTTCCGTTAAGGATGATCCCTGGTTGGCGATACATGCCGGCCTCATATTTATTCTATTTATGGTCCATTCGCAGCTTCTGGCTCCCTTTTCGATTTATGCGGTGGAAATGGTGGGCATTTCCGAGCAGCAGCTCGGGTTTCTCTATACCCTGAACGGCCTTCTGGTGGTCACGCTTCAGGTGCCGGTGACCCGTCTGTTGTCCGGATTTCGATTGACCTCGCAAATGGCTGCCGGTGCGATGATTTACGCCGCCGGGTACACTTTCATCGGATTCTGCTCCGGGTTTTCCATGTTTATGGCCGCTGTGTTCATTGTCACCATCGCTGAAATGGTTATGTCACCGGCTTCGTTAGCGTTAACGGCCCGGCTGGCTCCGCGGAATCGCCAAGGCCGATACATGGGCATATTCGGGTTTGCGGTATCTTCCGGGTGGTCTTTCGGCCCCCTGTATGGCGGCCTGATCCTGGATGCCGCGGGACATCACCCGGTAGCTGCCTGGGGAATCATTTCCGTGCTGGCTGTGGCATCCGGTCTGGGTTACCTGCTGCTTGCCCGGCGGATGCCGAAAACGTTCAATGCTCCGAGCTCATCCAAGTCAAAGTGAAAAGGGCCCCCTTCCAAAGGGAGAGGCCTTCAAAAAGAAGAAGGCTGTTTGCCTATGAAGAGCGACATAATTCCCGGATAGCGGAGTACGGAGTTTCAGCAAGTTAAGTTTAGAGGGTTCCCATTCGCAATAAACGACTCTTTGAGTCTCCAAACTTAAAAAAACCTCGGCATCGGCGTCGCTATCGGTATCGGAATCAAAGGAGTGTCATCCTTTTCGGTGTCGACACCGATTCCGAACCCGAACCCGATACCGATGAATCCGCTATTGCCCATAAACAATCCACCGATTTTAATGAAGATATGGCGTTTACTCGTAGCGCTTCCATATTCGCCCAGTATTGACCTTGGTATTTTCCAACCCTATAGTGGCGAAGTTTGGAGCTGCGGCGACACGTCACTGACCTAAAGATTAACGGCAGGCAGAGTGAATCCATACGGATTCGAACCGAGAGAATCTGAAAATGGCTGATCCACGGGAGAACACATTCGATCTTTGTGTTATCGGTTGCGGGCCCGGCGGCTTTGCCGGTGCCATGCGAGCCTTTGATGCCGGAAAGCATGTGTGCATTATCGAGAACGATCAAATCGGAGGCACCGGTGTTTACTGGGGCGCGCTGTCGTCCAAGACCATGTGGGAGCTGGCGAAGGATTTCTATGTCGCGTCCATGGTGGATCGGGGATACCGGGCGTCCGGNTTGGTGGTGGATTATCAGGCCATGCGCAACAGCGTCATCCAGGCCGTAAAGGAAAAGCAATACCAGATGCTTTCCCAAATCGAGAGTTTTTCTCCCCGGCGCTGGGAAGGTCCCGGCTCCGTTACCCTAAAGCGCGGTTGGGGTGCGTTTGTGGATTCCCGCACGGTCGAAGTTCGACTTCATGATGGAAGCACGGAAACCGCCTCGGCCGAACATATTCTGATTGCCACCGGATCCAAACCGCGTGATTTCCCGGGTATCGAGGTCGATGGCCGGCGGGTCCTATCCTCGGATCACATCCTCAATCTAACCGAATTTCCACGGCGGCTGATGATCATCGGGGCCGGTATTATCGGATGTGAGTACTCCGCGATTTTTTCGAATTTCGGCCAGACCAAGGTCTACCTTGCAGACTATGCCGAAAGAATTATCCCCTACGAAGATGAGGATATCAGCGATTTTGTCAGCGGCAAGCTCAAAGAGAACGGTGTGGTGATCTTCCAGACAGCGATACTCCAGGATATCGTCAAGCAGCNGGATCACCTGGAGGTCATCCTGGATTTTGCCGACGGTCGATCCGAGGTTGTTGAGGTGGACGCGGTTTTGATCTCCATTGGCCGGACGCCCAACATCGGCTCGCTGAACCTGGATAACATCGGTGTCGCCCCCAATGAACGGGGTGTTCTCGAGACCGATGAAAACATGTGCGTCAAAGAAAACATTTATGCCTGCGGCGACGTGACCCATTATCCCAATCTGGTTAATCTGGCAGAGATGGAAGGACGTTTCGCGGTAAAGCATATGTATGGGTTTACCCAGTACCCCCTCAACTATGAAAACATGTCCACCGTGATGTTTTTCAGACCGGCCGTAGCCGCCGTCGGACTCAACGAAAAAGGGTGCCAGAAAAAGCAGATCCCCTATCGCGTCGCCTCTTATTCCAATTCCCTGGTGAGTCGGGCCATCGCCATGCGGGCAACCGGCGGATTTGCCAAAATCATTGTGAGCGATGACGAAAACGAACGCATTCTGGGTATGCGGGCCGCCGGGCNCATGGCCTCCAATAACATCATGACCATCGCCCTGTTGATGGATCACTCCGGCGGGCTAACCGATGCGCTAAAGACCGTCCATCCCCACCCGACCATGTCCGAGGGCATCCAGGAATGCCTTCGCGTCCTAGTTGGCAAGTCCATATTTAAATCCAAAGCGTTTCCCGAGCAGATTAAGTTGAGGAGGTGGTCGCCCATTGGCGGCTATTCCGACCTGTAGAAGCGGTTTATCAGATCATCTAAAGCTCGATGGCGTCGTTGTGTCGCAAATTGTAATGCTCACGTATTGTCCGTTAGCCCGTTAGCCCGTTATCCCGTTTGCCGGTTTGCCCGCTTGCCCTGAGCGAGTGAAGCGAGTCGAAGGGTACTCCCGTGTACGCTCCGCTTTCAATTTCCGACACGCCTTGCCCTCGAACTTGATTTAATCTGCTAAACCGCTTCTACGCGCATATAGTGAGAGTCCTCCGTGAGGGCATTCAAATCTGAAAAATAAAAAAGGCGCGGAATATTTAAGAAATTCCGCGCCATGTTCTATCCATTCTCTGGTTCATTTATATAAGCGTTGTCTCCTCTAACGCCAGCCCAAACTGGCGAATTTGTAGTGAGCGAAACGAACGAAAAAATGCGTTCGAGTTTACGGCCTTTCTAACAATCAAAATAAGGGATTATTCTTTACTCAGAATTTTCCCCCTACCTTTGTTCAGGCACAAATTCAATCAACCATATCTCGGGAGATAGGGCTACATAGCCGCCTACCAACCTTTTGCGAAATGGAGCGGCCTGGATCATGATGGACTTAGATCTAACGCTTGAACGCATTAGGCGTGTCAGCGATCTGCTGCAGTGATTAGTTNGGCGGCTCAGTCAGCATGGGCTTGTTGAAACNACAGCCGGAACCGGCCTTCCTTGGGACTATACACAATGCAATCCCAGTTGTTGTAGACATTGTCCGTCGCAAAGCAAACAAGCTTGTGGTTTGAGAGCCCTTTTTCTTTTAGATCGAAGAAAGGCTTGTCCCCAAGGTCATAGGTGAGATTTGGATCGCCTTCGATTCCTGAATCTAATCCACATTTGATTTCGCCGGAAAAACCATTTGCGCTGAAGGCATATTGCCATTTCATCGGAAACACCAGGCTTATTTCTTCGTCATTCTCGAGTTCGTCATCAATGATGTGAACATCCCATCCGCTCGAAGTCCAAATCAATCCAACCCGATGAACTTCACGCTTCCAGTTCGGCTTTGAATCCTGAGGTTTCCAAATGCCTAACACCAACTCGTCCCGATCAGCACCGCTAAAACGCCCAGAACACAGCATAAGGAGACGAAAATCAGGATAAATGCCAGATAGAGCCTTCACTTGGTCTGGGGACAACTGTTTTAGGAGATTGAGATGATTGACCTGATCCGTGGATGTGAGTGTGTGTGGCGCGAGATCTTCTGTTCGAGCATTTGATGCAGCAAATCCAAAAATTATGACAATCACGATCCCAAACAGTGGATACCTACCTAGTTTTTTACCACCTACGACAACGCCTGCTCCTACAAGCGCAAACATACTGAGCAAAGCCCAAAAAAAAGGATCGTAGATAAATGTCAAAATATCCATCCTGTCTCGGCACAATAAAGGTTTGCCTAACGCTGCGCTTCAGCGGCGCCCTGTTTCTTGCGTGTCCCACTGCAAGCGCCTTATCAGCGTCTCACCTGAGCTGTTAAGTTTGAAGTCACTTCTTTTAATCGATAGAATGTTCCAGGACCTCTATTTGGGATCATTCCTTCTTCCTTTATGGTTTGCTCAAGTTCCTCTTGAGTCACGGTCCATTTACGAAGCGTTCCAGTTGCCTCACCAATGTCTCCTCTTAAGTCTGGGGCATCAGATCTTACATCAACCCCGATTATTGTCGGAATTTTTGTGTTGGTTACTTTCCCTCTGATGGTGATGACTTTTCCCAAATATAAATCAAGATCAGATTGGTTGGTCACGATAGGAATATTAATTTTCTCCTCCGCATACGATGCGTAGGATAAAAATTGGACTAAACAGACTGTAACAATTATTTTCCACATTGTTAGTATTTTTCGCAAACGTTTGAGCTCAGCTGCGTGCTGTCAGGCTGGCGCTCTGTTTGCTCACGCAGGTTGCGTGAAAGATAGGCACGTCAACCGCAGCGATTTGTTATGTGAAATGTATTTGTAAATATTTTGTTTTCTCGGCAGCATACAAAACAAACATACCCTCAAGAATCATTTAGTTTATTTCCTGCATTCAATGTTTAAGTGCAACACTCGGCCTTAAAGACTTCCGGCGGTGTTTTGAATTTCAAGCATTTTCTTGGCCGGTTGTTAAGCCAGTGTT
>Ga0049113_10000240_pt1 | contig 11125 bp, 9 predicted proteins | sample WorMettanBELIZE1_FD_55214 | JGI IMG/M metagenome (GOLD analysis project Ga0049113, IMG submission 55214) | Marine gutless worms symbiont microbial communities from Max Planck institute for Marine Microbiology, Germany - Olavius tantulus BELIZE.1 | ecosystem: Host-associated > Annelida >... | reverse complement strand
GCGTTTCACTTAGTCGGGAGGTCCAGACATGGAAGCAGATGCTTATCGATGAATTTTAAGTGTCGGTAGAAACCATAATAAGTGTCTGTCATTAATCAAAACCTTTATAAAATCAATAGTTAACCAACAGCTAAAGTGCGACCTTCCGATTTCGAAGACCAGTCACCATAAATGGTGATGTAGTCTTCCTTCAGCTTTCGGCACAGTGGTTCTAGGTTCCGGGCACATAACGGCCTAGAGGATCCAAACTCCCGCACACGTACATCCTAAGTACTCTTCGGCATCCCTGCCTGCGCGCGCTTCCCTGCGCTTGCGTGGAGCCGCCAGCAGGCTTCAAAGAAACATTCAACCTCCCTTGTAGGAGTGCCAATCGAGGGGTGTCGAAAATAAGACGCCAAGGAAGGCAAGAATGGAAGGGGAGGAAACCAGGCCAATAACCGATCGTTTTTTGCGGTTCCCAAGATTCAATTAGACACCTACTTTTCGGAAGAAAGCCATGTCCAATGTACTCGGGGGTCGGAAATCCGGCGACGGCTAGACCATCCGCTGTCCAGAACACGAGGACAACGATCCGAGCCTCTCAATTCCACGCCCCGGATCAGAAAAATGCCTCGACGATCACAAGGCTGCTTCCGCCTATGCCGCCTGTTTTCGTCTGCTGTTGATAAGTTTGAGAGCGCTTGTGTACCGTTAACGCGCCGCCGCCACTACCGACAATCGAAGACAAGAACCTGTCTAAAATTTTATTATTGAATTTACTTGTTCTGTGGGGCAGTATAAAGACCAGTTAATCCGAGTGAAACGAGGGGAATTCTGAACAAATGAGATTTCTAACGGTTCTTTTGTTTTTCTTCCTATTAACTGCTTGCGCCGCTACAAGGTTAAGTGGGGTTGTTGACCCAAGCTACAGAGATAATTTCCAGGTAAATAAAATTATCGTTGTAGGTTCTGGTATGCCGATAGATGAGCAGAAAGTCCTTGAAAAAATTTTCGATCAATCTTTTGCAAAATATGACGTTGAAGTATTGAGAGGTTTAGAGGTTTTCCCTCCCACAAGGGATTCTTCCGATCAAGACGCTTTCAAAATTGCCAGGAACGAAGGTGCAGACACAATCTGAATTGTAAGCACTAGTGGTAGGGATGTTTCGAAAACATACATACCACCAACGTATTACCCTGGCACTTCAACAAGCTATATTTCTGGATACGGGAATTTTGCGACTGTAAATACCTATACTACACCAGGATATACTACAGGCGGATATAACATCAGAAAACCAAGTATGAATGTGAATGTTTACCTTAAGAACGTCAAGAACAAGGAAACCGTTTGGGTTGCGGAGGGACTTAGTAGTGGCAATGCCTTTGCGTCATTTGCTGATTTAACAATCAGCGTAGCAAAAACAAGTGTTAAAGAGCTGGCAAACGAAGGCTTGATAGCGGAAAAATTGGCGCAGAGTCCCGATCATTAATGTTCACGAGACGCGCAGTAAACGCGTGTGCGCGGAGCCGATCAGGGCTTTGCACGTGCTCGGCAAAGTCTCGTTCTGTAACAGCTTCCAGAACTGGAAAACCAGTTATGTCAGTTCACCACGCAGGGGCCATGCCGGTGATGGGCTGTCAAAGCGCACGGAAACGCTCACAGGGGCGTTTCGGCGTTATTCCAGTACCTTTACCCACTTGCCCTACAGCGTGTTGGAAGCCGGTAGAAGCGTTCCCAGACGGTTTGGGGCTGTTCATGTATGCCTGGATGGAGCGAAGGTCAACCTAGTGGAGATTAAACGATGAGCACCGCCGCTTACCGAGACTTGGAAAACTTGCCGGAGCGGGCTATCGATAAACTTTTCGATGGGCAGTTTCACGCGCAGTCGCGCTCTGCCACGCCGTATGTACACGCACAATCTTTTTGGGCGGCAATCTATTCAACCAATTTAATAATGGGATCGGAGGTTCTGGGGGGGAATAGCCGAATGCAAGCCCAGCGGAAAACCTCAAAATCGAGCCACACGCGGTATCGGAAGATTACTGCCTCCCGTGATCCATACACACTCCGGCATCCCTGCCTGCGCGCGCGTCCTTGCGCTTAAAGGAGAAAGAACATCTTTCCTCTAACCCCAAGAACTCTACAGAGACCTACATGGCCTCGGGGTATAAACACCTCCCTCCACCTCACTCCCTAAAGCGCTACTACAGGCTTATCAGAGAGCGACAGACCTGGTTTCTGGCTTACATAGAACCTGTCAGTAGAGCATCAAGAGAGAGACTTTCAATCGACCGCCCGGTATACCCTTGGTCAGCGAGCGGAACCTTTTCCAGTTCTCTAATGGGTTTGACGGGCTAGCAGACCGACCGCGTCAATCGATCGAGCTTCCAAACGACCAAGGTGTCTCCTTCGCGCAGGTAATCGAGCGCAGCTTGAAGCTGAGGCCGTCTCGGTAAAGACCTTCTCGCCCCCGGCCTGTCTCAGGGCGTCAAGCTGCAAGGCGTGGTTTTGGTCCTGGGTCGAAACGCGGGCGTATCCGACTAGCATCTTGCAAAATCAATAAAGGTTGATTGTTTTGCAAGGATGTATTTCGAGATGGCCTTTTGCAACACAAAATAGGGGCCTGAAGGAGGAACTGGCTAACAGTCTGGCAGTCTCGCACTAACAACGTTTCCCTTACCTAAAGTGGATCAGTCGGCATCCACAAGCCACCTAGATCGAGGGGCACCGCGTCGAACGGCGGTATGGCGGCTTGGGCCGTTCCCGTATAACGGCCAACCCCCAACCATTCACCAGACTCTAATCGGTACGCTTCCACGACGTGCTCAACCGGCTCAACCAACCAGAAAAACGACACACCATGTCGCGCGTACAGCGGCATCTTGATTTCCCGGTCGATGCTTCTAGTTGACGGCGATAGGATCTCGCAGATCCAATCCGGCACAATTTCAACTTTATGGCCTGTCGGAAACTTAAGCTTGCGCTCTCGACGCCAGCCCGCTAAATCCGGCACAGCCACTTCAGTATCCAGAACAAAGTGAATCTCCGGCTCGGTAATTATCACCCACCCGCCAGGACCACCAATACCACTATGAAATGGATTAGACAACTTACCCCCCACAAGGGAGTGTGTGTACCCATGTGGGAACGCCGGACGCGGCTGCGTATGGAGGCGATTATCTAGAATTTCCCCAACGACGCTGCCCGGCAGAGTTTCCAAATCCCGATAAACCGCTGTACTCATCGCTCACTCCGATAGAAAAAATTATCACACAGGTGGTCCAATCGATTTTTATGCTGTTTTACAGCAGGTTTGCGATCATAGCCACTATCCCTTGGGCTACCTGCTGCGTCTTTGCAGATATCTCTTAAGGACGTTAGTAGCGACCGTATTCGAAAATGATCTGGATCTTCTTTGGATGCTTCTTCAAGAATCTGCCCTATACAATTCTGAGCATCGTCTTGACTCGTATCAGGAAGTGTCGTTATCTCTTTTCTCGCCTGCTTTGAAAAATCGACTACGGCCTTAATATCCACTGGATGATAACGGCTATTCTGTATGTTGGTGACAGCTGCCTGATCACTAACCTGTCCAGTGACATTCACCAAGTTAGCCTTTATATCCTGGGTTATCATGGTTGCTTGCGACTTATCTTCGTTCTTGAAAGACATACCTTCTCCTAATATCCCGGATTTTTCAAGCTCCAATGTCTAATCGAGCAATGAATTCCTGACTGTATCAATAATCCCAACTACTGTACCTCTAGGTATTTCAAGATGAACATCTGTTGATGTATCCTATTGATTTAGCGATTTTCTCCTTGATTTCTTGGGCGTAAGGAAAAATAAATTTTCTTACCTCTTTCATGTTCGAAACCATATCTTCCATAGTACTTATGGGTTGATTTATTGTGGCTATCGAAACTATCTTTGCTATGTCTGAGTTTTCAAAAATGATCGATTGCCATCCATGATGAGGGTTGAACGCCTTCGGTGATCCAGTTATCTCCCGATAGGGAGGAATTTCGTTTGCGCTACCAGCATAACCATTCAGTTCGACATTGATCCACTCGAGGAATTCTTGGAGTTCCAGCTTTGTCGCTGCGACTTTTGCTTTCAGCAAAATTTGTGCGACCTGGATACTGCTGTTTAGGCAGTCTTCTTGTATCTGCAAAATCAGCGGCGTTTGCTTTGTCACTGTTTGATCTCCTCGCTCTGGTATTGCCGAGAATTTGGTAATTGATTCGCGTTTTCTGATGTCCCGGTACGTGGGCGATCCACCATAATCCTACGTCTCTACCTTATTGACGAATGACAAGTGGGTACTGTTCATGGCGCATGAAATGGATGTTCGGCACTTCTGTTTCAAGGATGCCTTTGCCGAGACTGATACTTGCATGGGCGGTGGACTGTTTGATGGGCCATCTTACTTAACTGGACAGATGGAAGAACCCGGCAGTGATCCTTTTTTCCATTATGGATGCGATACTCATTGTCCTCAATGCGACCCAAATTATCTATGCGGCCATCATCAGGATGGCACAACTGCGCGGAGGCGTTGATCTGGGCGTTTAGAGACAAGGCGCGTGTGTGGATCGATCCCAGCGAGGCTTTGGAAACAATGATCGCTGAGGATCGCGTTGGCTTCACCGATAGGTTTGGCGAGGATTTCGATGTTGCAAAAGACATTGCACGTTTTGCAAAACTTTTGAGAAATAAGCTGAACCTGAAGTCTAGCAAACCAACGAGGAAAGGCTTGCGCCTGCCGTCTTAAATTCGTATTCATCAAGCCATGATATACACGTTCGGAGCCAGCCCTATGGATGGTTAGTGCCAGAAATTCTAGATCACGCTCACTCATGGCTTTCGCTTCCTCAATACTATAATACCTTAATACAAGGATTAGTATTTGGTGTTCTCCATACCATCGGAAATCTGATATGAAAATACCGACAGAAGTTTTCGAAGAATTGATAAATCTGAACGAGTCAGATACCCTTGATTTTAAAGAGGGTCAATACTCTTTTGACGCTGATACAAAGGAAGCGAAAAATAGGAAGCGAGCAAATTTTGTAAAAGATATTATTTGCATGGCCAATACCCCTCGCAAAGCATCTGCCTATATCGTCTTAGGGGTTCGCGTCTTACCGGATGGGAAGAAGGAACTCCTAGGGCTGAGCAACCACGTGGACGATGCTGACCTTCAGGAGAAAGTTGAATCCCTCTGTTCACCCCATCCACGGTTCAAATACGAGCCGGTCACATATCAGAACAAAAGTTATGCTTACATCGAGATTCTTGCGGACCAAAGCTTCAGTACGCATTTGCCTCAAAAAAACATCGGTGCTCTCCAGAAATTTGGGGTGTACCACCGGAGGAACTCACAGAACGCACTAGCGGATGGCAGGGAGCAAGAACGGATACATGCGTGGTTCCAAGGCTCCTGTGAGATTGGGGACACGCAAGAAATCGAAGACCCGGAATGGGACCAGTTTTTCCGTGCTGTTCACGGTTTCGAACCCTCTCGGAAGTACCTCCTCTTCGTGTCCCCTGGCATCTCTGAACTGGATGGTCCCGTCGATGGCTTGGCCAATGTACCATGGTTCTTTATCGCTGACTTCGATCCAGACTCTGCGACAAATGGAGTACTCCATAAGGTGCATAAATCAATGGAAGACCGGGTATCTCTTCATCGCGTGACACGTGACACACCGATTGCCATCAATCCCAGTGGGGCAACCTACTGGTATTTCGCAAGAGGCATAAGAGGGCGAGATACGACACTATCTTCCGGGGAGTGGCTTGAATGGTACCTTGCCTATGCTAATGATATGAACGACAAGATTACCAAGTTTTCAGCAGCCACCAATGCCCCCGTGACGGTCGTGGTACTCTGGAGGGATAGGGACTTGGTTCATCATCTGGATTCGCTCTTTGAAACGTTGTTCACTTCGTTTGGTAACAGTGTCGAGATTGTGTTTATCACGGATGCCAAGGACATATGCGGCGAGCTCTCCAAGAAATACAAAGCACCGCACATTGCACTGCCGCTGCCTCAGTTCTTCCACGGCATGGTGAGTCTGCAACAGGTTCGCCGTGCGGATTCAAATGAGGTCATCTTGCCATCAAGCAGTGGTGCCGATATAACCCTTGAGGACCAAGACGTTGCATGGATTCAGGAAGAAATTGAGCTGGTGCACAAGAACACTGGTCTTCATCCTACCGAAGGGACTGATTTGCCCCCCCCATTTCTTCGGGGAAAAGAGATTTCCTGGTCTGAGTTAAATCTGCATACCGATGTCGACCGTGAGATTACTGATAAGATTAGGAAGGTCATAAGACGAGACCTAGAAAATAGGTCGACAACACGGATTAACCTTTATCATGCACCGGGAGCAGGGGGGACAACCTTGGCCCGTCGGCTGCTCTGGGATTCTCGGAACGAATTCCCATCCCTCATCCTTAAGCGTACTCAACCCAGAGAAACAGCTGAACGAATTCAGAAGGTATTCTCGTTAAGTGGCCAACCTGTCCTGATAGAGGTCGACGGGAGCCGAATCTCGGACAGGGAATCCGATAACTTGCACACTATTCTTCATGCAAACAATACGCCATTCGTAATGCTGCAAGTATTGCGCCGTTTCAACAAACCAAGAACTACAGAGCGCTCATTCTATCTTCCTCCGGAACTCAGTACTGCTGAGAGCGCCCGTTTTTCCGCCGTGCTGTCAAGGGCAGTACCAATCAAAAAGCGCGCCATTGAGAACGCAGTTAGGTCCGAAACTGCTGGGTATCGTTCTCCGTTCTATTTGGGACTGGTTGCCTTCGAACGGGACTTCTCTTCCTTAGGACGGTACGTCTCGATACATATTTCAGACCTAAGCGAACTTCAGAAACGTATACTCGTGTACTTGGCGATAGCCCATTATTACGGGCAGCAGACGATTTCGGAGCAGTCTTTCGCCGATATACTTCAGATACCGCACAACTGCAGTGTTTACCTTAAGAAAGCTATTTCCTTAGCGGGTTTGAAGCTTCTCGTAATGCCTGAGAATGGCCAGTGGCGTACCGTCCACCACCTTGTAGCTGAGGAAATAATTCACCAAGTTATGAGCGCGCCGTCGGGGGACACACGGGCCTGGAAAAGTCTCCTTGCCGATTGGGCTGTAGATTTCGCCAAGTTTTGCGTACGCAGGCTTCCTGAGCCAGCTGAGGAAAGTCTGGAGCTTGTGCGGCGGGTATTCATTTATCGCGATGAGTCCGAAATGCTTGGAACTGAAGCATCCAACACTCGGAAATACTCGCAAATTATAACGGATATCCCTGTCTTGCAGGGTAGAAAACGGGTTCTTAAAAACCTCATCGAACTATTCCCAAACGAAGCCCATTTATGGGCCCACGTGGCCCGTTTTTACGCGAATGAGCTTGGGGACTTTGACCGTGCCATCGAGATGGCCGAAAAAGCTTTGGATCTTCAGCCGGAAGACCATGTTTTGCATCATATGAAAGGCATGGTATGCCGCACGCAAGCTTACACATTCATCAATGAAAAGCGATCCTTGGAAGAGGCTCTCCAGAAATCTAAACAAGCTTCAGAGGCTTTCTCGTTAGCCAGAAATCACGGCCCCGATGACGAACACGGCTTTATCAGCGATGCTCAACTCATCATCAAGTTTCTAGATTATGCCGGAAAGGTAACTAATACAGATCCAGTTACAGCTGCGTCACGGAATGATGACCCTTGGGTCAGGGAAGGTTTCCAAACAGTAGAAGACCTTCTCATGCACGTGAGGCGGAGACGCAGAGAGTCTGCAGACTCCGAGTTAGAGCAACGTTGCCGGGCCGATCTCGAATTGCTCTACGGAGAACATGAGAGGGCGTTACAAATCTGGGACAGTCTCTTGGCACGCAGAAAAGGCGAAGTCTACGCGCCGCCTATCCGACGTCAAATTGTTTGGGCATTTCTTGCACGCCGAGAGCGTAACTGGGCAAGTCTTAACCCTAAGGAGGTAAAGCGGAGCGTGTCTTTGCTCGAAGAGAACATCAAAGAAGATCCCAGCGATGAGCGCAGTATCAAGCTCTGGATGGAAGCTATACGACATCAGCAGAATCCACCCGCCGTTGAGGTAGTACTTGAGAAGGTTGCCTACTGGGCATCGAATACCGATTCACTTGAAGCAGACTACTACCTCTATGTCTTGAATATACTATTGGCCATCAATGGCTCAACCGTTTCCGCTAACCATGCTATACGAGCATTAGAGCGGTGCAAGGAGAAGTCCCGGTACCGATATGACAGGACGTGGTGCCATGAATGGCTCGGTAAGGGGCAGGGATTTAAACAACTTGTTTACAGGGAGAATCTTGGCAAGTGGGATCAGTTGTCCCGTTTCTGGGAACAAACCAAGCAACTTAGCCAGGTTCGGGGGGTCATCTCAACTATCAGGGGCCCACAAGCTGGTACTATTGAAATCAAGCGAAATTTAACGGCGTTCTTCGTACCAGGTGTATCGAAGCACTCGGTAGGACGATCCGAAAACCTCTCGGTCACGTTTTTCCTAGGATTTAGCTATGACGGCTTACGTGCGTGGTCCGTGGAGAACATGTGACACTCTAAATGGGATAGGGGTCAGGTCGACTGGGCTGGTGGTTAACTCCTCGAAAGCATAACCGCGTGGCAGGGGTGGTGCTAGTTCTTCAGTGTTTGCTTTATTTATCGGTGGTAGTGACGATGAGGTGTTGACTGAAGCCACGTTCTCTGTCCGCGGTCTTGCTCGAACTGTCCTTGCCACTGTCTGGTTTGGGGGACTGCTATTGCAAGCGCAGGGATGCGCGCGCAGGCAGGGATGCCGAAGGCTATAGGGATGTAGGAGGGTTGGATCTGAATGCCACGATCCCAATATGTCCCGCCTGCTTGGCCTTTAGCCTCCGTTCTTAAGTGTCCCCGCGATTTTTCTTTCTTGTAGAGTGAATCCTTTGACTGGCTGGTTGCTCGTGTGTTTCAGGTCTTCTTGAGGATTGGCTCTTTGGGCTTTTTTCTTTTTGAAGATTGTTTTGTAGTCGTCAGGCAATTGTTGATTTCTTAAAGTTTTTGATTAATGGCAGACACTAACGGTAGTATTCACCGACACTTAAAATTCGCTATCGGTTGATCTGGTTCCATGCCCTCACTACCCGGCTAGTAAACCGCTGGTGGAGAGGCCAATTGCGAGCGAATTCCAGCGGGTTGGGGAGAACGGCAGGTGCCCATCCGGTATTTTCTGACTGCGGGGAAGCGGGGATTCAGGCGTGGTGCGGATCGAGGTCAAAGAGCATCCTTTCGGCCTCTTCGATGAGCCGTTCTCTGCTCCAGTCCCAGTGTTTTGCTTTGAGTTCCGCCAGCTTGAGGTTGAGTCGGCGGCGGTATTCTAGGTCATCCGGCGGCTTGTGTTTCGGTTTCCCACCTGGTCTGCCTGAAAGGCTAGGCAAGGCTTTCAAAGCCAATGCCAACCTGGCCTGCCCGGCGCGCGTGGCTTTGTCTGCCGCCAGCGCCCACTGCTGCGCCTTCTGCTTGAGTCGTTTACTGGCCTTAGTGCGCTCTTTTTTCAGCCTGCGGTCCAGGCCGAAGACGGCAAACAGGTGGCGGGAGATGGCCTTGACAGCAGCCAGGCCCTTCCAGGAGCCATCGGGCAGCCGCTTACGGGGCTGGGATAGGGCTGACCAGGTACGTTCTTGTCGATCTATCGGGAAAACCGTCAAGCGGCGATGGAAGAAACGGTCAAAAACGATCCGGTGGCTGACAGTATTTACACCTTGGCACAGGCATCGTCGCCGTGGGATGGCACGTCTTCTGAATTGTTGCTGGCGCTTGGTGAGATCGCCGGGGAACGCACCGTCAAGAGCCAGCGGTGGCCGGGGAATGCCAACGTGCTATCGAAGTATTTGCGGCGGATCATGCCGCCGTTGCGCTCTGTTGGAATCGAGGTTTCGTTCCAACGTAAAGGGCACTCGAGGTCTCGCAATATTCAGATCAAGGTTCACAACTGCCGCCGACCGGCCTGATGGTCCGGGATCGGGTCATTCTTTAGCTCGCTTATTTGGTGACTCATATTAATCACTCAGGAGGCACTCGACCCGGATTTTCCCAATCATCTTTTTCGATGAGCGGAACGATTTGAGCGACCATTCTTTCCGCCCCTTCCGCCACACGGCCGGTTAGCATCCGACAGTGCTGGGCGTTCGATACCACCGCTTCTAACTTCGGGAGAAATCCCGGCTGGACACGCCTGGCTATTCTCAGGCCACATCCCGGAATCCTTCGACTCGCGTTACTTCTGGCCAGTAAGGATCTCAGCCATTATCGGGAATGCGGTTCCTATTTTAGTTTTGTAAAAACAACGTTTTCTTTACGCTCCAGCTGGCACCCACAACCGTTCTAGGTCAAAGGGCACCGCCTCGAAAGGCGGTATAGCAACTTGAGCGGTACCGGCGTAACAGCCAACCCCCAACCATTCACCGGCCTCTAGCCGATAAGCTTCCAAGACATGCTCAATTGGCTCAATCAACCAGAGCCACGACACGCCATATCGCGCATACAGTGGCATCTTGATCTCTCGGTCGATGCTTCTGGTGGATGGTGACAGGATCTCGCAGATCCAATCCGGTACGCCCTCGAATTTATGGCTTGTCGGGAACTTTGGCATCCGTTCGCGCCGCCAACCCGCTAAATCTGGAACAGTCACGTCTCTATCCAACGAAAAATGCACTTCCGGTTCGTCGATGATCCACCACCCGCCAGGGCCGCCAATACCATTGTGGAACGGATTGAACAGCTTGCCGCCTACGGCGGAGTGCGTATACACATGCGGCGCGGAAGGACGCGGCAGCGCATGGAGCCGTCCATCGAACAATTCACCGATAGCCCGCTCCGGCAGGTTTTCCAAATCCCGATACGCTGCGGTGCTCATCTCATCATGGACCTCGGCCAACTCCATTGTTCCGAAAAGTATACTTTGTGGAACTACTGCTTGTGATGTTCCTTTTTATGTCCCATAATTTCATTCCTACAATATCTAAGATGATATGGGACATAACAATGGCGATCATCGGTTATGCGCGTGTGAGTTCGACTGGACAAAGCCTGGAAATTCAACTGGACCGCTT
>Ga0049113_10000238_pt1 | contig 11216 bp, 15 predicted proteins | sample WorMettanBELIZE1_FD_55214 | JGI IMG/M metagenome (GOLD analysis project Ga0049113, IMG submission 55214) | Marine gutless worms symbiont microbial communities from Max Planck institute for Marine Microbiology, Germany - Olavius tantulus BELIZE.1 | ecosystem: Host-associated > Annelida >... | reverse complement strand
AGGACGCCAACTTCGGAAAACTGCAAACAATGGCTTTAGGGTCCTACATACTCAGACCATTGCGTGAGAATACCCTTAAAATGGTGCATAATCCCGTATAAAAATGGCAAACCTAACCAAGCGAAGGCCATTCTTGAACATTCCGTAACAGATAAATGGCCTGCACATCGGCTTGATTGGGTTGAGGAATTTTTAGGATCTGTGGAAAGTGGCAAGGTTTTGAATAACAGTGCTTTTGATCCCGGCCGTTCAATTCATTAATTAATTTTTCACTTAATTAATCACCGTACAACGGTGAATTTTACTGTTAAGAAGTCCTCTTTGTAGTGTATATAAAAGGACTTATGCTCCAATACGGAGGATTTTATGAAACATGAGAATGAAAACGCCGGCAACCTGCACACGGGACTCAAACGCAGGGAGTTCATGGCCATTTTGGCGGGTTGCACCGTCGGGCTGATGGTGCCCAGCCTTTCCCATGGCGAGGAAAAGATTGCCGCGACCACCGCTTCGCGATCCGACCGGTTGGGCACACTCCTGCCCCTGCGCAAGCTGGGTTCTTCCGGTGCGGTCGTGACCAACCTGGGCGTGGGCGGAGACCATGTGGGGAGTGCATCGGAAAAGGACGCGCAGGCCATCATCGAAAAAGCCTTGGAGGAGGGAGTGCGCTTCTTCGACAATGCCCCCCTGTACAGCGGTGGAAAAGCAGAGGAACGCTATGGAAAATTCCTCACTCCAAAGTACAGGGACGTTTCCTTCATCATGACCAAAACCTTGGCCACAAACAGGAAGGATGCCTTGAGGGATCTCGACGCTTCCCTCTCCCGCATGAAGACCGACTACGTTGACCTATGGCAGGTGCATGCCCTCCAAAACCCGAAGGATGTGGAAGAGCGCGTTCAAAACGGTGTGCTCGACGCCTTTCTCGAGGCCCAGGAAAAGGGCAAGGTCAGGCACATAGGCTTCACCGGCCATGGTTCCTACAAAGCCCACCTCAAGATGCTGGAGGAGGTCAAAAAGCAGGGTGTGAAGATGGCCGCCTCGCAGATGCCGGTCAACCCCGCCGACCCCCACTACGAAAGCTTCGTCACCCAAGTGGTGCCCAAGTGCGTGGAGGCGGGCATCGGGGTGCTGGCCATGAAGACGCTGGCCTACGGCCGTTTCCTCGGAGGGAACAAGGGTTGGCGTCGCACGGAAGTCTCCGTCAAGCCGGCGATACCGGCGGTTCTTTCCGTGGAGGATGTCTTCGGCTTCGTGTGGTCCCTGCCCACCACCTCCCTTGTCAGTGGTATGGAAAGCGTCCAACAGGTTTCCCAAAATGCTGCCATGGCGCGAAAAACATGGAACTGGAACCAGGCCGAACGCCAGATACGCATCGACGCGGTGGCCCCCTTCGCCGGCCCGGATCTCGAATTCTACAAGAACTGAATTTCCTCCGCGCGGCACAGCTCAAACGTTGGATTCTGAAATGAAAATAGATATCAGATATCTGCGGTGGATTTTTCTTGGGCTTTATGTTGCCATTGTCACCGGCCTGCTCGGGATGGCATACGCTGGTCAATTGCCACCATGGCTTTTCCCATTGGAGGGCCTTAGGAGTAATAGGTTCCTGACAATCTTCGTATTGCTCGTCACATTAGGTTCGCAAGCGCTTTTTGTGTTTTCAGCCGGGACGATAAACCTGTGTCACCCTATCCAGCGTCGCAGGTTACTTGCTCCTGTCATTATTGCCTCCTTGATGATGACGGTTCTTGTGGGTGCAACGTTCGTATCATTGATCGAGCTATTCAAGGTGGATGATGAAAGCACAAACGCTTGGATTTTCTGGGCACTTATTGGCATTTCTTGGGTTGTATGGAGCATTGTGTTCTTCTTCAGATACAAGGATGTGAACCGCTATGTCGCATCCAAGGGTTTGATCTCAGTAATTCTTGCAGGGAGCCTGCTGGAGTTGTTAGTTACAATACCATCACACATTGTTGTCAGTAAGCGTCCCGGGTGTTTCGTAGGCCTGCTAACATCTTATGGCATTACAGGCGGCATTGCAGTGATGCTGTGGGCATTTGGACCTGGTATAGTACTTATGTTTCTGAGCAAAAAGAGAGAGCTCGAGTCCTGAAAAAAATCCAACAAACGGATACATTCGACTCGCTTGGGGCTTCCGTCTTCGCCAAGGCTACGCCGAACAAGTCGCTCCTTCGGAGCTTGAGGCTCCGCCGAACGGCTTCCGACTTCGCTCTCTGAGCTACGACGGGACAAGTCGACCCCACAGGACGGCCCCACAAGCCGCTCGCTCCCTTCGACTGAGCTCCCTACGGATATGCTCAGGGCAAGCAGGACAGGCAGGGCATCCCGGATCAGACGTTCATAGCCATATGAAAAGATGATAAGATTTCAGGATCAAAAAAAATTTTGTAGAGATAGATATCGTAAATCAAGAAGATGAGGATTTGCCATCGCGTGGTGATGCGTACGTCACTATAGAAATATCATCACATGGTTTTTCTGGTCATAATGACCTTTGGGTATCTTACGGTTCGATACAGTCATTTTGTAAGAACTTGATTCGCTTGGAGGAGGTCAGGACGGGCGAAACCATCCTAGAATCAATATCACCGAATGAGTTGTACATCAAAGTTTTCTCAACCACCTCTCGAGGTCACATGGGAATTCTTGGTTCGACTGGTTACAGTATTCAAAATGAAAATTCACGATTTAAGCATTCGGTAAGTTTTGGTTTTGAATTTGATCCATCACAACTTATAGCGGCTATCAAAGTTGACTGGGTAAAAAGGAATGGCGCAGAGGAAGTTTGATAAGCGGTACTCGAAATAAACTGCTTAGTCTTTCGCAACTCTTGACTTAAGTCGGATCCGTCGAACAAATGCGTGGACCAAACGACGTGAAGATAGCGGTCCTACGTTAAGGCCGTGCAGGCTAGAAATTTATTCAGGCCTCAATGTCCCGGCGGACGTCGAAAACCACCTTTGGTTTATACGGAACATGGCGCTTTGCTCGCTGCAAACGTGCTTAATTCCAAGCAAGCCAATACGCTCAGCTCAGACGGTATGTGCGGAATTGAGCAATTTATTCGTTATATTGTTAAATATTCAGAAAAGTAGCTATAATTATAAAACCAGATAAATGAAGATCTTTGGAAAGATATTACTGTCGGCAATTATATGGTTTGGAATTGCTTTCGCAGTTTCATTGGGTTTTGTTCTTATTGGTTTCGTAGTTGAAAGCGTTGAATTCCCATTATTTTCCGCAATGATAGGAATGCTTGCCGCACTGACAACGTTTGTGTTTGGATTGATTTTTAGCATCATACGGATACTTAACAATGCAGACGTCCCTAAGGATGAAATGGGCTAAAAGTTTTTGTAAACGAAAGCGGTTATTTCAAAATGATCCTTTGCCTATATAATGAAGGTACGTTTTGTGGCCAGGCAGTTGAGTTGAACGCATAAAAAAGTCAATGGAGCTGACAACGTACAGGCCGCGGTTAGCCAATAAGGACGTGCAAGGGCGGGACTCAGTAACGCCACAGCTCACTTCAGCGTTAGCCTAAAATTATGAATCTCACTAAAAAAATCAAATTGCATTAGGAAAAGAAATAGAATGTCAACGGAAAAAGTGGTGAAAAACTTAGCTAAACAACTCCGAAACATTGGACCCAAGCTGGCGGCGAGTTTGGTTGAAGCTGGAATTGATTCTCCAGAAAAACTGAGACGTGTTGGAGCAAAGAAGGCTTTTAAAAAAATGTATGCCGATGGTGATTTTTATGGCGATTTTAATGCAGCCTATTTATACGCCTTGGAAGGTGCTATTCGAGATTGTGATTGGCTGGATATACCGGAAAAGATTAAACAGGAATACAAGGAGTACGCTCAGAATCTTCAAGCAAAAAAGCGACCGAAAGGCTAACATGTCACTGCAGCAGACTCCTTCGACTCGCTGTGGCTTCGCTGTTGTAGGCTACGACCCCATAGGACGACCCCACAAGCCGCTCGCTCCCATCGACTCCGCTCCCTTCGACGCGGCTCAGGGCAGACAGGACAGGCAGGGCTGCCGACGTCAAACGTTAGATATGCATTAGGCAATATCCATGAATAAAAGACTGATAAAAGCGATTTTATTGCTCAGTTTAATAGTAAGTATGGCGAGCTCAGAAGCGCAGGGTGAGGGCCCTGAGGAAAAGGGTATTACAGAGCTCTACCACAATATCCTGATCGGGGAGCTATTCCCCTCAGGAAGTGTTTATTTGGAACGGTTTGCATTCGATGGCGGATTTGATAATCAGCAGAATTTCGACGGGTTTAATTATTCTGAGCACATAGAGATATATCCTATCAAGAAGGCAAAATGGGTTTTTGGGAGAGCCTCGTTCAGCCGATTGGTTAAAGCGGCGTATATCGGAGGGAATGAAAAAAACAGCAAATATTTCAAATACCCATTTTCGAAAGCACGTCAAGATGCACTCCTATACAAAGTCGAAAAGAAGAGAGCGGACACACCGATAACGGTGGTTTCAATCAACAATTATAAGATTGAAGAGATGATCTATTTTGATGGATCCGATATAAGAGAGTATTCCCAGATAGAATATGAAGCGGCCATGAAACATATTGGAGATGATCACCGGCGCAAAAACAAATATGGCTCTACACTATCGGAGATTAGCAGGGCTAATACGGTATTAAATGCGAGGAAGATAGCTTTGTTCCGTATAAAGAACGTTGATTATGATGTATTATTGTCAGTCTATCATACTCATGGAATCGAGTACGCCTCTACTGTCTATGTTATAGATTTCATAAAGAATAACGAAATTATTCTTTCTAAAGAAAAATTCAATATTGATGGGCCCTATTGATCCGGGATTATAATTTTTTCAATCTTTTGTTTTAATATCCAACACTACACTCAAGCCGAAGGCTCAACGCCCAACCTGAGTTCTACGTTGTGAGATTTGAGAAATGCTTTCTATGAAACTGGCGTTTTTAACAATTGGACTGGTAATCATTTCAGCTAATTACTCTATATCCGGAAGGTCATCATTGAATGCTCCTTCCGTGCCGTTGGCGCACCAAGAATGCTCTAATCATAGCGACTGTGTATTAATACAACTTGATTGCGGTGATTGTGACTGCGGAACGCCTGTGAATAAAAAGTACGAACCCGAACACAAGATTGAAAAGGAGAATCGGTGTGCCGGCTTTCGGGGGCCCATATGCGACCTTTTGTGTCCCTCAACCGCATCCATATGTCAGGATGGAAAATGTGCGGAAAATTAAACGTCATAACAAGAAAATTGACTCGGATTACGCCGAAAAATGCAGAATGGTCATATATGAAGAAAGCCGTCACTCCTGATACCTTGACCTTACGGCTTCAGGTGAGGGTGATCTCAAGTGCTGGTTTCCGAAACGAAACAATCCAAACAACATCATGATCAAACATTTCCGCATCCAAATTCCACTCTCTTTACGAGACAGCTTCGATCTACTCAGTAAATGTGGGGATGATATAGTAAGTTGGCAAACTCATGGATCTGATGTTGAAAATGGATTTCTTATGTGGAAGCAAACCCTTTGGTCATTGACTGGAAAAGCGATAATCACGGCGAAGCTATCGCAGGTAACAGAAAAAGAAAGTTTGGCTATCATCGAAGTACACAAGCCTCTGCAGGTTTTAGATCCACTAAAGATTTGTAACAGGGTGTTTCGAAAATTGGATAACGCGGTGAAAAAAAAGTTAATTGAAAATCATGATATTAAATAAAGTTAGAAACACAGCGCGTCCGATTATTATGTCGATGGAAACTCCTGGAAATGGCCCTGCAGCTCCCGCCTCCATGCTCTGCCTTCAGGTCAATACAAGGAAGGGGTCAAATGATATCCAGAAGCACCAAGGAGTGCATTTTCCGTGACTGCGTTAAAGAGATCAACATTCCTGAGTTGCGAATCGAAGTATATTCCAGCGAAGAAGGTTCATCCGTATTCTGGATGCACGAGACGTGTTTCCGAGTATGAAAGATAATACTAAAATATNGAAAGAGACATCCGTGAAAGTCGAATTCCGTCCTTCTACTGTTTCTGAATACAAACGACTTAGGAGACTGGTCGGATGGCCGGAAACTGAGGATGGCCCTACAGAAAAGGCATTGCGTAACTCATTGTTTTCTGTTGTGGCCACAGAACAGGATACTGTCCTTGGCATTGGTCGTGTTATTGGAGATGGAGGGTTGTATTTTTATATTCAGGATCTGATCGTTCATCCGGACTTTCAGGGCAAAGGAATAGGAACATCTCTGATGAGCTACCTGATGGAGCACATTATGGCCAATGCTAAATCCGGTGCCTTCATTGGCCTTATGGCGGCCAAAGGGCTTGATGCATTTTACGAACGGTATGGGTTCCGGACACGCCATTGGGATTCTCCAGGAATGTATCGGAGAATCAAATAAGGACCTGATGAAAAAACATATTCTGTTACTGAGACTAAGCTACTGGTCTACGGCAATTGCGGATTTTGCGGTTGCCGTTTTGGTGTTAATCCCTGAACAGATGGGTTTAACCGAAATTGAGTATCCCATGGGGCTTACGTCCGTCATTGCATTGTCCTGGGGTATTTTGTTGCTGATTGCAGACAGAAGACCTATGGAAAGAAGATGGGTGTTGATTCCCACAATCATTGTTGTCGCTTTGTTATCTTCCGTAAGGCTCATATTTACACTAAATGGGACTCTTGAATTCAGTGCCGGATTCTTATTTTTTGGACTCAGCCTGATCATATTGATGGCATATAGCTTTTTTTACTCGAACAAGTTTATGGTAGAATAGAGAATCGAAAATCTGATGACAAAACGATTAAATGGCAGAGGACTTAAATAGCCCGGGCATCCCGGTCGCACCTAGCAGCACAGGCGTTCATTGACACCATCTGGACAATCTTTTACCCGCTAAATTATTCTCATATTATGAAAACCATGACCATATTTATTCGTGTTTATATCATCTCCTTGTTGATAATGAATTTTTTGGTATCTGATGCAACTGGTGGAAATGAGAGCCCGGGTACTCAGAGTTCCAATTTTCCGTTGAGCAGCGAGGATTTGACCTTCGACGATATAAACAGGTTGGTTGATCAGGTATTAAAAACAAGAAAAGAGAATCATGTTGATCCGGATAAATTAACCAACGATCTGTTAAACATCATTTATAAGAAAAGGGAACAAGATAAGAGACAAGCTTCGATCGTCCTCTTGAGAATGTATCAGTATTCAGATGCTGAAGATTCAGAATTCATCACTCAAATGTACATTGATTATCTCATCCACTCCGCCTGCGGCATGCCCCAAGTTATCACAGAAGATCCAAACCACAGCGACGCCAACCTAAAAAAAGATGCTCGCCGGATTCTATCCGATATAAAGGGAATGGATGTCGATCAAACCCTAAGAAACAAAATCATCAGCATTGTACAGAAGTGGAATGAAGATATATAAAGGTTCATAGCAGAGAGGCGCAATATACGCGATATGATTGACGCCCAACACAGAACGTGGTCATGCGATACGTCCGTTTGGCCATGTGCCGACATCCTTAATTCTTTTGATTTTAGGCCTTAGCGAGAACCTGCTGGCATTTGATTTTAAGGTTCCGTCTTTGGAGCTGAATTAAAAAAATGATAAAAATCTGTATTTTATACATTGTATTGATTCTAACAGTACTGACGGGATGCTCCCAGGAAGTCTCGAAAAAATGGCGGCAGCTCGGCATACCCAGCACGGGCATCATAAAGATATATCCTCATTCCAATGAAAACGGATTCTATGCCGATTATGTCGGATACCCGTCGGCGGACTTGATACGACAAATCTCATCGAATCTCCAGAAATCCGGCTATGTCGAAGTTTGCAGCAAATTTGATGGAATGGTGAAAGGATTCCAAAAGGGTGACAAAACATATGTTTTGAAAACCGCAGATCTTGGAGAAAAAGTGGGTATCTCCTTTTTTAACGAACAGGGGGAGGAGCCCTTGTTGTATGGTCTCTGTTTCAAGGGGTATCAGCTAAGTGATCCGGTGAGACTAAGATGAAGAAATACAAGGCTGTATCACCCCAACATGAGAACTTCTGTCCCGGTGCAATCGGAGGGTACACTTGCAGATCGATCGCCTTGACCATCTGGTGATTACGGTGACCGACATATCAGCGACCTGTAAGTTCTACCAGACGGTTCTTGGTATGAAGCTGGTCATCTTTGACGAAGAGCGAAAAGCCCTTGTCTTCGGCAACCAGAAAATTAACCTGCACGAGTATGGCAGCGAATTTGAACCCAAATCGCAACATCCTACTCCGGGCTCGGCGGATCTGTGCCTTATATCAAAACAGCCGCTTTCGGAAGTCATAGAGCATGTTCTTGCGTGTGGAGTTACGATTATAGAAGGCCCGACGGTAAGGACAGGTGCTCAGGGACCTATTCGATCCATCTATTTCTGCGACCCCGACGGAAACCTCATCGAGGTTGCAAACATGATATGAAAATCCGAATTCCCCCCCACATGGAAAGACGGCGCCTATGGGGCTATCAACAGGGACATTATGCGCTCCATCGCCCTTCATCCTACCCGTAATTACGCAAGTTCCGGAATTTATGATATGATACGCGGGTATCGTCCTGGACGATCAATTCAGCAGGATATCCATCCATCACAGAATATAACTGCCTTTAAATGACGCCTTTTTTCGCTCATAAAAAGACTGCGATGGGCTCCGGTCCGTATTAAGTTGTTCCAATGGCGGTCCGCTGGAAACCACTGGATCATGAAAACCATAGAAAAAGTAAAATATATCTTCGACCAGATAAGAGGGATAAACGACGAGCCGAGCGCCCGCGCCGGCCTCCCCGAATCGGAAATACTCAATTCATTCCAGACCATTGGACTCAGGCCCCCATCGGACATCGTCGATCTTTATAAATGGCATAATGGGATCGACAACCTGAACGCATTTACACATTTCCTGTCATTGGATGACGCGGTGACCATTTATAAAGGATACAAAGAACTTAAGAGGGAACTGCCGGCTTTCGGTTGGAAAAGAAACTGGTTCCCCATCCTCGACACCAATGGTGACATTCAACATTGCGTGGATGTCGAAACAGCCGCCGTAATCGCCATCGATTTGGAATGCGACTCCATGGACACCATCAGTACCCACTATGAAATATACCTGGATGCCCTCATTTATGGATTTAAGAAAAACCGGTTCGTGTTTAATGACGCTTCCGGCGCTATCGAAACAGATGAGCATTCCTGGTCGGAAGTTTCCAACAGGTTCAATATCCAATGATTCAAACGGGTCTCGGGGAAATCCTCGAACGCGTGATATCTTAATAAAACATCTCGGGATGACGGATTAGGTGACTTAAATGTACGTCTAATTAAATCATTGATCAACATTGTTACATCAGTTCGCATCACCATTACGAGTAAGCGACCTTCATATAGACATCGATTTTCGACTCCCGGGAAATCAAACGATATTCATCGAGGGTGTTGACTCCCCGGAGTTGAATTTGGCGGATTCCCATGTGAAGCCGTTATTCCCCGAAACACGACTAACATCAGGCTCTTCAGAAGCAGCCGGCGTTTCCCATGTATCGCAAACCAACATCAAAAACGGGTATTGGAAGGATTTGGAAGGCGCTTTTTAATTCTTTGGATGGCCTGGGATATGCCATCCGTCACGAAGCGGCATTTCGCCAAGAGTTATACACTATCGCTGTTCTTCTGGTGATTCTGTGGTTCTTGCCGTTATCCCCTGTGTGGAAAGGTGTGCTCCTTTTTGCGACCNTATCGGTGCTTGTGGTTGAACTGTTGAACTCGGCCATTGAAACAGTGGTGGATTTGGTCTCACCGGAATTTCATGATCTGGCGAAGCGGGCAAAAGACCTGGGTAGTGCGGCTGTCATGGTAAGTCTTATCCTTGCCGGACTGTTGTGGATTATTGCCATAATTTCCGTATATATGAACGCAAGCTAGGAGTGATGACGTTTTGGTTTCCGGCAATTTGATGGAAGGATTCCCTTAATGATCGATACCGCGGTCGATCTTTAAAAAACGACTCTGAACTGCAAAAATAGAATATGAGGAAAGCCTGTTGTGAGACCATATCCTATCCAAAATGAAAGACCTTTTTACGAAAATCATTCTATAATGGTACTGGGTCTCTCAGCGATAATCGCCTGTATTCTATTGATGCGGTGCTTTAATGCCGCCTTTTACCCCATACTTCATAGTGAAGATGGGACGGAAATGGTTGCATACTATTTAACCAATCCACATCCTTCTGAAATTTTCCGCTTTTATCAAGGATATATTTCCTTGATTCCAAACACGATCGGATTTTTGGTGACCTCTCTCGCCCCACTCTATCTAATCCCATACGTGTTCGTTGCAATATCCATTTTCTTTTCTACTCTCGCACTGTCCATATTTTCGCTGAAACGATTTCGGTTTATCATGGCGGATGATAAGTCACGGATGCTGGTGTGCCTTTTGCTTGCTTTGATTCCTCTGGGTAATTACGCTCTTATTACCACCTTGGCATTTTCCTTGAACAGTATCTACATCATCTCGCTATTGTTGATACTAGCGCCCGNTCCAATATCGAAGAAAGCATGGGCGGCACAATTTATCTTTCTTGTCCTGGCCGTCTTTTCACACCCGCTCAGCATCTTGTTTATTCCCATTTGTGTGATGCTGTTTTTAGCGAGGCCTTCCAAACCCGACCGAATTTTAAATGCAAGTATGATAGTCATTGCCATTCTATATGTGCTCTTTGGAACCGTTTCACGGACTATGAGTTATGGAATTGGTATCGATACGATTCTTACTACATTCAAATATATCGCTCATCGAGTCGTGTTTGAACCTATTTTCGGGAACCATCTCCGCATGATATTATACGATGCGGATCAGTCTCTGATCATCACGATTTCGGCATGGATCATCGTGGCCGGTTTGTGTCTATTCACCCTATTTTTTTCAAAAACCGAGAGATTCTCAATAAAGAAGCATTTGCCGATGCTTGGCTGCCTGCTTTTTATAATTTTTCGGGATTATGCACCATTTTAAGGGTATTCTCACGCAATGGTCTGAGTATGTAGGACCCTAAAGCCATTGTTTGCAGTTTTCCGAAGTTGGCG
>Ga0049113_10000235_pt1 | contig 11402 bp, 16 predicted proteins | sample WorMettanBELIZE1_FD_55214 | JGI IMG/M metagenome (GOLD analysis project Ga0049113, IMG submission 55214) | Marine gutless worms symbiont microbial communities from Max Planck institute for Marine Microbiology, Germany - Olavius tantulus BELIZE.1 | ecosystem: Host-associated > Annelida >... | reverse complement strand
TATTCATGGTATCTTCTCCTTTCTGGGAGAAGACCCTACACCACCACTTTGACAGATCCGGTCATTTTGGCCTTAAATTGGTACATAGTCCCGTTATTTTATGGATTTCTGTTACCCGATTTTCGATGTCTTTTGGACTGAGCAGATCACTTTTACTCAACAATACAATTGGCTCGATATTGCTATCCTTAACCATCACTAAATATCTCTCAAGTCTCCTGAGGCTAAAATTTACGTCCAAAGATTGGACAATGAATGCAACATCGATATTGGCGGCAATCAATTGAAAATCAACTCTCTTTCCTGGCGTTTTTCTTTTAAGGAGTGATTTTCTGGGTAACACATCATGAATTATTGAAAAGGTGCCTTTATCATAGAAAGTTGCTAAGACCCAATCCCCTACAGCGGGAAGATCAATCGGAGAAGCCGCACTAAAAAGCATTTTTCCAATCAGTTCGGCAAAAACATCATTCTCACCATTATTCAGGATATAGCTGTCTTTATGAACAGCAATCACTCTTGCGATATCAAAGCTCTCCAGTACTACTGGATCAAAATTATCCTGGAACCATTTTCCAAAACCAAGTGCTTCTATGCCATCTGAAATCGTATCCATATGTTGTTTTCGACCACCTAACGTTTGAGCTGAGCAGCAGGCAATAATACCGTGGATGCCCCTCAAGCCTTAACGCGAAACCGCGTAAGTTGTCCCTGTCTGCTCCAGCGATTTGTTAGAAATTTCTTTTATTTTAATTTTTCTGTTCGTATTAGCCTTCCCGAGGAATTATTGATATTTTTGATATCGAAATCTCTGTCATAATCATTATCAATTCTCTCTTCTCGTATTATCCCTCCCTCATATTTCACTTCTTTCCAATGAATATTAGTTCTTTCATGAATCCATACTTTTTCATCTAAGACTTCATTTGTATAGTATTCAATAATATCCGGTTCAAAGTTGAGATTAGTATCAATCTCGACTCGATCCACAAGGCCATTTTCATAAAAGATTTCTGTTTCAAATTGAGCATCAAAGTTATCGTCTGATTCTCCACGAATTGCTAAATCATTTTTAAAGTGTGTCAAACTGTCTATCTTGCCATCAAAGTTTCTATCTTGATTGATTTCGATTAAGCTACCCTCATCATATCTGTAAAATAAATCAGGCTTAGAATCGTTATTCTGATCGTATTCAATAACTCCTGATCGGCTTTTTGTATTATACGAATGATAATAAAAGCCGGCTCCTGCTATTATTATTCCGATTAGCAGCCCCAAGGAAAATCGACCAATCGACCGAGACTCAGGTTCGATAGGTGTGTCCTCCTCATAAATCTCTTCATCTCCATTGTGATCGAGAGCGGATCTAAAGTCCTCAGACTCCTCTAAATCTGATAAAAGCTCTCGCGCCAAAGAAGCATCTTTTTCATCGACTTGAACTTGAACTGGCCCAACAAGAGGATTAAATCCGGTGCCAATACGCCCTCCACCAAACAAATCCTGCACACCATCACCCTTCATGTTGAAATGTATATTTTCCGAATTCAAAATTGATTTGGCGATTGTAATAATTGCAGGATTGCCGGTCTCGTATACAGTGACGAGATTTATATATTCAGGTTTCTCATCTCCTGGCTTTTGCATTTCAAGTTCAACATTACATTCTGCACAAGTCATAATCCATGGTTGGTACTCGGCACCGCATTTAGGGCAGAACATGATTTTCCTCTTTATTTCTACCGTTGAGCTGAGACGCGTGAGGCGCTACAGCGGCTCACGTCGCTCTCGAGCGATATGTTATTCATTTTATATCTTATTTACAGATATATACGCTTCTTTCATGTGAGGATGAATAAAAGAATTAAGTGTCTTTTCGGTAATCATTTAAAAATATTAATCCTAATAAATTACCTAAAAAACTAACTGAAAATAAAACTAACAGATAAAGCACTGAGCTTTCTTGTATAACGAGAGCAATCAAAAGCGTTTGAATGATAGTAGCTATAATCGCAATAATTCGGAGTGATCCAGTATCACCCTGTTCTCTATATTTTTGAATATTACTTTTCAGCGGGCGAACAACATAAGAAATGCAAAGTGCAATTGCATAGGCGAAAACACCCCATGCGTAAAATACCAACCCGAAGGAAAAGTCGATTCTTTTATTTTGAGAATTGTCCACTATTTTCGAAAATTCCTAAATAACCAGAATATCAGTTTTTCCCCATTTATTATTATGTAGAACGGTGCGAGCTCAGCTGAGTGCCGTCGAGCTGGCGCGCGGGTTGCGCTCGCAATGCGCGTGAAAGTTAGGCACGTCTGCTGCAGCGATTTGTTATATTTCAATTAAATTCTTCAGCGCACTCAACTCCCCACTTGCCTTCAATATCATGGTGAAAAACCAACTTGATTAATTCGCCTTTCGGTCCTTCAATCGAGAATGTATAGGCACCTCGATTTTGGTCTATTAGTTCCAGGCCTTGAGACTTATTTAGTCTATCTTGCAGAGCGATGCATCTTTGAGCCCCTTCAACTGGGTATGGTGTGAAATATTCATTAAATAATTGTTGGTGAGATGGAGAAACAAAAACATGTGCAGCCTCGATAGCCCCCTCCGCCTTCAAAGTGAAATAGGAATTTTGAATTATAAAAATTATTGTAACGAGAAGAGTTCCAGTAATTACATATATAATCGTTTTTTTATTCATTAGTTGGGAATATAAATTATTATTAGTGCGCTAGCGCGTTTTTGGGAGCAATTTAGTTATCAATAGGATCATACCAGTGTTATAGCACCAGCTGATTATACAATGAATCTGCCTATTTTCAAAATGTTAGGCCGTTTATAACTGTCTGGTAAAACAGACTTTAGCAACTTTTGCGGGTCATTATCCTAGTTATAGCGCTGGCGCGTTTTTGGGATTTCTTGATATCAGGCTTACGCAAGCCAAGGCCTTGCCACCCTGGATTTAAGCGTCATTAACTTGTGTGGATAGACAAAAAAAAAGCATGTTCCCAATTATCTGAGAACATGCCCGGCCAAATGTGATTTAATCAAACCCGAATTTCTTTGATTAAGTTTTCAGCCTTTTTATCCGTTCTAACAACAAAGATACCCTCTTTTATATCATTGATTTCAAATAGAATTTGAAACATTCGGGCGATACCGAACTGTATTTCATCTTTGGCGATGAAAATAGTCGCTCGTATTTTTTTTCGTTCTTGTACTTCTTTATATTGCTGGGGTATGGACGTGGCATTGTCCGATGAGAAACGAAAGTCAACGACATCATCGAAATGAACGACCTCGATAATTTCTTGTCCAATTTTGTTATCGTTTGACACCTCATGGAAGTAATTTGCGATGTCCGTAATGGATAATTCGCCATGGGGACGGGCGTGTAAGATACTCAATTTCGGGTCATATTCGTATTTTACCGGCAAGGCTGTTCATTCCTTTCTGGGAATTCACATCTTCCCGTTTAGGTTAGGCCGAATTCTCCCGTGATAACGCCATGGGCACATGATAGGCGATGATGCGTTGGGGCACAGATGGATTGATTTCGAGTTCACCCAACGAGCTTCCTATCATGGATTCAAGAATCGCCCCTTTTGTTTCGTCCTCACCACCTTTTCGTTAGTTTACCTATTGGCCTGGGCCAGATACTGAGCGTTTTTCCATGGAGCGTCAGGGATTCCCGTCCGCTCGCCGATTCCAAGACTCTATAAATCGGTAAGCAAAGGTCGCGCCAAGATAAAAAACAAATAAATACAGGAAGATAGAATTTGGAGACATCCCGGATTGCACATTTTACTGTGCAGTGTGCACATAAAAATGTGCAGTTGTTTTTATGGAGTTTAGATAAGATGGGGGGAGATCAGGGGGTTGTTATCCTGTTCAATTTGGACTGATCGCCTCATGGACCCCCTCATTGGGTCCGTTTGATTTCCATAGCGAGTTGTTCCGGAGGGAAGACGACCACCTTTTCGTCGTGGCCTTTTTCAAAATAATTGACATCGCTGGTGCCCCAGGGCGGTATGACAATTCTTGGCATGATTCGAGCCTGGACCCACATGCCGGGTGCTTCCGCCCGACTGAGCAGGAGGGTCATATTCAGGTTATCCAGGTTCAAGCGATGGAAACCGCGCAGCGTCCGGACGAGTCCCCTCAGAAAAGAACCCCACATGCCGTCTGACACCGCATCAATGGATTCGACATGCCGGAAGAGCGCAAGGACTTCTCCGAAAATACCTCCGGGGCTGAAACTTGCCAGAAACTCCACATTATCCTCGGAAAACATGTACCGGTCTTTTTGCTTCTTTTCGAATTCGATCAGGTCGGACCAGAAACTCGTGCCGTGCCGCGCCTGGTAGGCCACGCTTCCGTTCATCAGATGCCGTTGAAACGTGGTCGGCTCCGGATACGCCACCACCTGAAAATGTGGATGAAAAAGGCTTCCCCCGGCGGTTGGCATGTAATTCCAGTTAACCGAGTAATAGGTGATGGACGGATCGTGGGCGTAGAGCGCGTCGAACCATTTAAGACTGGCCGCCAAGGCATCCGTCAGAATGTCGGTAGTGAACCTGTCCATGGGGATGTAGTGGTCGGGAGCAAAAATCGTCACCCCGCAGAAGCTGCAGTAAGGAAACGCGTTGGGTATGACCACCGAGTTGCCGTGGCGCAAACGGCCTCCAGGGATGACATCATCCGGGAACATGGGTGTGCTGGACTCCAGCCGCTCCGGGCAGAATGGACAATTCACTTTGGCTTCGGCTACGAGACCCAGGGGGTGGGAGGGAGCCGGAACTTTCAGCCGAAAGGGCAGAATACGGGAGACTCTTCCGGTGAAGCGGTCGGTCCGGACCTCGATGGGCACGGTTTTCTCTTTAAACCCGTCGTTGAAATCCCGGATCCGGGTTTCGGAAAGTTGACTGAGGAAGATGTCTTTCATTATACAGCCTTCTTTTGGCGGGTGTGGCAACTGGAGAGAATTAATACATCGGCGTTCTACATTCAGGCGTTAGAAAAGGATCCAAGGATTCAAGTATTAAAAAATTTTCATAAAATTGCGCAGCAATTTTATTTGTAGATGCGAGGAACGCGGGCCATGATCGACGTCACCACTTCGTAATTGATGGTCCCCAGCAACGCGGCGATATCATCGGCAAGGATGGCTTCATCTTTCTGGCGGCCGATGATGACGACTTCGTCCCCCACCTGGACGCCCGTAATATGGCCGACGTCCAGCATGGTCTGATCCATACAGACACGCCCGGCGATGGGGGCTCTTTGCCCCCGGACCAGCATCTCACCCCGATTGGACAACAACCGGCTGTAGCCGTCTCCATAGCCGACAGGCACCGTGGCGATAACGGTTGGCTTTGGTGCTTCCCACGTCGATCCATAACTGACCTTGAAGCCGGCATCGACAGACTTTACGTGTACGACCTGGGCTTTCAAGGTCATTGCCGGAATCAGTCGGATGTTGGAAAGATCCACCTCGGAAGATGGGGGCAGGCCATAAATGGATATTCCCGCTCGAACCATGTCAATATGGGCGTCCGGCATTTCGATGACGGCCCCGCTGTTGGCGGCATGACACACCGCAAATGTCAGCCCGGCCGTTTCGAGATCTCTCAGAAAGACGTTGAATTGGTCCAACTGAAAATTGGCGTAGGATTTGTCCGCGCTGTCTGAGGAGGCAAAGTGGGTGTAGATCCCTTCAATTTCAAGACCGGGCAATCGGGCGATTTCAAGCACTTCCTGTACCGCTGCGGGCCGCGCTTTCTTTGGACGACGGGCATCCGGCAAGATGCCCAACCGGCCCATACCGGTGTCCACTTTCAGGTGCACCCGTATCGTTTCCCCCCTGGCATTGGCCGATTCGGAATATGCCTTTGCGGTAGGTAAATCATAGACGGTGGCAGTCACGTCATGGGCAGCGATCTCAGGGGCCAGGGACGCCGGCGTGCGCCCGAAGATGAGGATCGGGACATTAAAACCGGCCTCCCGAAGGGCGATGGCTTCGCCAATGCGTGCGACACCGAGACAATCGGCGCCGTTTTCCAGCGCGGCGTGTGAAACTGCTTCGGCGCCATGCCCATAGGCGTTGGCCTTAACCACCGCCATGAACCGGGAATTGACACGGGTTGCCAGACGCAGTTGATGAACGTTGTTGGCTATGGCGTCGAGGTCGATTTCAGCCCAGATCGTAGGTTCCATAGTTGAAACAACATGGTGCAGGTTCTCAGTGATTTTCTACTTGAGTACCGTGTTGATGGAGGTATATTTGAGTCCGAACGCCTCGGCGACCCCTTTGTAGGTTATCTTTCCTTTGACCACATTTGCACCGAGCCGTATTTCCGGATTATGTTTGCAGGCCTTTTTCCATCCCTTGTTGGCGAGTTCCACTGCGTAAGGCAGCGTGGCGTTGGTCAGGGCCTGGGTAGATGTCTTCGGAACCGCCCCGGGCATATTGGCCACACAGTAATGGATAACGCCGTCGACCACATAAGTCGGGTCGCCGTGGGTGGTCGGTTTGCAGGTTTCAATGCAGCCTCCCTGATCGATGGCCACATCTACCAGCACCGCGCCTTTTTTCATACTCTTGAGCATCTCCCGGGGAACCAGTTTGGGGGCTTTGGCTCCCGGTATCAACACAGCGCCCACAATGACATCGGCCTCTTTGACCAACCTTCGAATAGTTCGGGGAGATGACATGAGCAAAAAACAATTGCTCGGCATGACATCGCTTAGATAACGGAGGCGCTCCAGGTTGTTGTCCAACAGATAAACCTTGGCGCCGAGACCGCACGCCATCTTTGCGGCATTGGTTCCCACCACACCGCCGCCGATGATGAGCACGGTTCCGGGATCCACTCCGGGGACTCCCCCGAGAAGTACTCCATGGCCTCCCTGGGCCATCTCGAGATACTTGGCTCCCTGCTGAATTGCCATCCGGCCGGCGACCTCGCTCATGGGTGTCAGCAGCGGTAGCGAGCCGTCGTCTTTTTGGATGGTTTCGTAGGCGATGCAGATGGCACCGCTTTTTACCAGGACCTGTGTGAGCTCCTCAGCGGCCGCCAGATGAAGATAGGTGAATATGATCTGGTCTTTTCGGATCAGATCATATTCCGAAGGCAGAGGCTCTTTGACGTGCATCACCATTTTGGCCCGTTTGAAAATTTCTTCGGGACTGCCGGCGATTTCCGCTCCGGATCTTTCGTAAGTTCTGTTGGTATAACCGCTTCCTTTTCCGGCATTTTTTTCCACCAGTACCTGATGTCCGTTTTCGACCATGATCTCGACACCGGAAGGTGTCATGGACACCCGGTTCTCTTCAGCTTTGATTTCCTTGAGCACGCCAACGATCATGTCCACCTCCACTCGTAACCGGTTTACCCAGCACCATCTCAATATTCGTTATATATCGGAAAATGTTCGAAAAAACAATAGAAACCCGTTAAGGTGTCGACAATGCGAAGTTCATTGAAAGGCTCCCGGATGCCGGTACACACTTCCTGATAACGCGAATAAATGAAGTGCTTTTTGGCGAACCGGGCCACTTCAACACCGAAATATTGGCGATTCATGATGATAGTTTTTAACTATCATTAGACAGTTATCTGTCCCATATTGAAATCGGTGCTGCCACACCTATCTTGTTTGCATCTGAAATTTNATCCAACACACAAAAACCATTGGANGTGTATCATGGCAGATAAACATAATTACATTGAAACCGACGCTGAACGAGAAGAAGGACATGTAGATACCCGAAGCCGTAATTTCGAGTGCGATACTCCGGATCCTGCCCTCGGATGTAATCTGGGTATTGACGTCCAGGGATAATTCATTAACGTTACTTATAGTTGGAATACACGAGGTGATATTATGGCGAATACACAAGACTACTTCGAAACCGACGAAGAAAGAGAAGATGGACACATCGATACGAGGAACCGGAATTTTGAATGCGACAATCCGGATCCTGCACTGGGCTGTAACTTAGGGATCGATGTTCAAGGATAGTAATCCGACGGTGATAACGACAACTCGTATTCAGAAATATAAGAGGTGATATCATGGCTGAGACACAAGATTATATTGAGAGCGACAAGGAAAGAGAAAAAGGTCACGAAGATACCCGTCAAAAAAACCAGGAATGTGAGAAACCGGATCCGGCCCTTGGCTGTGATCTTGGAATAGATGTCCAGGGGTAACCTGGAACTCGTGAAATCTTGTCGAATGAAGCTGAAGCTGAAGCTGACTTGTTATTGATTTGTGGATTATTTTGACTTGAAAACGGAGTTCACGCTGTAAGAGTTCCTGTTAATCATCGGACTGATAAGATTTCACACACTCATAGACAACAGGCGATGCCCTATCGGGCATCGCCTGTTTATTTTGTAATATTTAGAAGAGTGAGCCTTCTTGTCTAACAAAGATATTGGGTCTAAGGGGAGGCTTTCAAACGACTTGGGGACCATACATTGCACAGAATGGAGACTTCCGTGATCAAGGCACTCCCAGGCGATTCTGTAGTCCATCTACCGCGAGCCTGAAATAACACCGATCATTGGGGGCTCCGTTCGGCCCAAAGGGCGAAATCTTTTCAGTTTGCATTTCATGATTCATCGCAAACATATCTTTTCGAATGAAGGCAACAAGGCTTGTTTAGAAATAGCGCATGATCTTTTTAAATAACCATTTCCTGAAACGATTTAATACACTGTTTGTGTCAGGTGGGATTACCCGTATACGGTTTACCACACTCCTTGCACTTTCCGTCCGGTCCGATGACGCCGATACAATTGCCGTCGCTGCATAGCTTGCGCTTGCTCCAGTCGTCGTCATCTTCTTCATCCGACTCCTCGGTCATCGCTTTCTCGNGCTTCGGTTCCGGAGCCGGTTCGGAATCGGTGTCGGCTTTATCCATCACCGTCTCGACGTCCGGCAGTTCACCTTCATAGGGCTTGCCGCACTCTTTGCATCGGCCGTCCGGGCCGATGACACCAATACAGCTTTCATCACTGCATAGAACCCGGCGAGCCCACTCCTCTTCTGTCGGCGCCGGATCATCCAACACTTCTTCCGATTCGTCGTTGTCAAATTCGCTTTCTACCGGATGTTCACCATTGTGTTCGTGATTCTTTTCATCTGCCATGGATCGCTAAACCTCGCGTTTGAATAGCACAGGGCCAAGGGCTCAAGGAGCCGAGAACAGGCTTATGATATGCAGATCGTTCAGACGGTCCCTGAAACCTCACAACATCTTAGGTTGCTATATCAAATTCTCCTTTTTCAATGAAGCCTGGAATGGAAAAACAAGTACCAAAACGGTTTCTTATCGGATCACCATGACCGGGCAAGGGGCGACTCTCAGCACCCTGTGTGTCACGCTCCCGAGGAAAAGCCCTTCCAAGTCGCTTAATCCCCTGGAACCGAGGATAATCAAATCGCATTTTTCGTGTTTGGCTACAGAGGGAACGGCCTCACGTGGAGGGCCTTCCATGATACGCTCGGTATAGGCAATTTTTTCTTTTTCGAACAATTCTCGAAAGGGAACGAGAAGCTCATCGGATTCTTTCATTATCTTGTTGACCGCCTTCTGGTAATAGGGCTCTCCAAGGATTGCTGGAAAGGGCTTGTGACAGTGGGTTAAAAAGATTTCGGCACCGGACATGCGGGCCAGTTCAACAGCATATTTGGCCGCCTTCAGGGAGTAATCGGACCCATCCACCGGGACCAGTATTTTCTTTATCTCGACCATGATTCCTCCATTTCATGCGATATCCGGATAACAGGTCATGTCGATGTCGCCTTTAAACTTTCACACACTTGCGGTATCCGCCGCTTCGGAAAGGCCAAGTCCTCCTGTGGCGGGCACACCTTGGGGAGAGTCCCTCTCAGCCGTTTTCCGATCCGATTCTAACCTAATCAGCGATCAGATCAACTCCAGAGCGCATGCCATGGAGACCCCACCACCACCACAGAGCGTTGCCAGCCCGAGCGTATTGCCCCGTTTTCTCATGGCATAGATGAGCGTTACCATGATTCGGCACCCCGTGGCGCCCACTGGGTGGCCCAGGCCGATGCCGGAACCCTTCACATTGGTGATGTCCCGTTTCAGGTTCAATTGCCGTTCACATCCGATATACTGGGCCGCAAAGGCCTCGTTGATCTCGACCAGATCAAAGTCCCCAATGGAAAGACCACTCTGATCCAGGAGGTTCTCGACGGCCGGAACCGGGGAAAGTCCCATGATCGAGGGATGACATGCCCCTCGGGCGGCGGCCCGGATCCTGGCCAAAGGTGTCAGCCCGAGTTCCTGGGCTTTTCCGGCAGACATGATGAGCATTGCCGCCGAGCCGTCATTGATACCACTGGAATTGCCTGCCGTGACCCTGCCGATTTTTGGCACAAACGCCGGGGGAAGTTTTTGCAGCTGTTCGAGGGTCAGTCCGGGCCGGAAATGCTCGTCGGTTTCAAATATCAGGGGCGGCTTCTTCCTTTGAGGGATTTCCATGGGAACGATCTCCTCCTGGAAGTCGCCGTCCCGGGTTGCCCGCTCAGCGTTGTTGTGACTCCGCAAGGCAACCTCGTCCATCTCTTCCCGGCTGATATCCAGGTACTGCGCCACAAATTCGGCCGTATCCCCCATAATGTAGGGTTTCCCAATATAGTGACTCAGAGGCGGTTGCGTTGCATCCACCGGGCCATCCTCCGGGTGAGGGATAATACGTGATCCGCAATAGAGCGCATGGATCATGGCATCGACAAACACCTGGTCCTGGAGCCGGGCTCCCCATCGTGCCGATGGCACGGTATACGGAATGCCGGACATGTGCTCCACACCCCCTGCCAATATCACATCGGCCATACCGGCCTGTATCATGGCCATGCCGGAGACCACGGCCTCCATGCCGGAAATACACACCCGATTGATGGTGACCGCCGGCACCGTCTCCGGAATCCCGGCCAGCAGAGCACCCACCCGGGTGACGTTTAACGCATCCGCCGGCTCCACACAATTCCCATACCGGACATCGTCGATCAGCCCGGGATCGATCCCGGCTCGGCGGACGGCCTCTTTCATGGTAACGGCGGCGATTTCTGCAGCATTGCTGTCGCGCAGAGACTGGCCGAATTCACCAATGGCGGTGCGGCATGCCGAAACGATGACCACATCTTTCATGGATGGACTCCTCTCTGAAATAGGGTTAGCCGGTTTGCCGGTTGGCCCGTTAGCCGGTTTGCCCGTTCGCCCGTGGGCCCGTTGGTCTACAATAAATGCCTAAAATTTAACGGGATTATGCACCATTTTAAGGGTATTCTCACGCAATGGTCTGAGTATGTAGGACCCTAAAGCCATTGTTTGCAGTTTTCCGAAGTTGGCGTC
>Ga0049113_10000234_pt1 | contig 11408 bp, 12 predicted proteins | sample WorMettanBELIZE1_FD_55214 | JGI IMG/M metagenome (GOLD analysis project Ga0049113, IMG submission 55214) | Marine gutless worms symbiont microbial communities from Max Planck institute for Marine Microbiology, Germany - Olavius tantulus BELIZE.1 | ecosystem: Host-associated > Annelida >... | reverse complement strand
CCCCAACCAAAACGGCGACCAATTAGACCAATTTATGCACCAGGCGTGAATTTTGGGGAAACCGGAGGCAGATTGGACTTGCACTGGAACAGAGTATCTACACGCCGGGGATGGCAGGTCAGGAGTCACCCGGATCCACCAATATCCGCCCGTGGGTCTTGCCTGCCAGCATGGTCTCGAAAAGGTCGGGGAGTCCCTCCAGGTCAGTAACGGTGGTCAGGATCCGCTCCAGGTGCGGTGGCCGCCAGTCTGTCGCCAGAAGGGTCCAGAGCCGGATGCGTAACTGGTGGGGTACATGGACGGAATTGATGCCCAGCAGGCTCGCCCCGCGCAGGATGAAGGGCATAACGGTGGTACTGAGTTCGGGGCCACTGGCCAGCCCGATGCTCGCGATATTGCCCTCGGGTTTGATAGTACGTGTGATCCGGGCCAGCATTTCACCGCCCACAGTGTCTAGGGCACCCCCCCACAGGGCCTTCTCCAGGGGACGCTTTCTGCCCGGCAGCTCATCGCGTCCGAGGATCCGCGCCGCACCCAGCTCCCGCAGCCAGCCATGTAATTCCCGTTTACCGGACACGGCCACAGGCTCGTAGCCCAAGTATTTAAGGATATCGATGGCAATGGCACCGACCCCCCCGGTGGCGCCGGTGACCAGCACCGGACCCAGCTCGGGCCGCTGGTCATTGATCTGCATGCGGTGGATCGCCAGGGCGGCGGTGAAGCCGGCTGTCCCCAGGATCATGGCGTTGCGCGGGTCCAGTCCCGGAGGCATGGGGACTACCCAGTCACCGGGAACCTCCAGGTACTCCGCGTATCCCCCGTCGTGGTCGAAGCTGAGACCGTACCCGGTCACGAGCACCGGGTCACCTGGCGTGAAACGCCCGTCACCGGAGGCATCCACGATACCCGCCGCGTCGATGCCACCCACCAGGGGAAAAGTCGTGAGGATTTTGCCCTGCCCGGTACCGGCCAGGGCATCCTTGTAGTTGACACTGGAATAGGCGACCCGGATCAGCACCTTACCCGTGCCGGGAGTGGGAACCGGCAGCGCCTCGATCCCGGCGCGATAGCCGTCGTCGTCGTTACGGATGCGGAAGGCCTTATAAACGGTCATATCAGGATACCTCTGAGGAACTTCAGGGTGCCCTACTCCAGGGGCAAATGGGGGGCTGTAGATAAATCGGCGGGATGCGGCCATCCATGGCTTTTCCCGCCCTGCGGCTCTTGCCGCGCGGGAAACTTTCTTAGAGGAAAGTCGTACACGGGGCTTCAGCCTACGAAAAGCTTCCGGAGAAACTGCTTGATGTCCTCGAAACAAACATGGTCGAAATCCCAATACCCTTTTTGAGCGCCAACACCCAGTGAATTGGCAATCTCCTTTCGGGCGGCGAGATAGGTGTGTACCCTTGCCTTGGAAGGATTGCGGGGCCTTTCATTTTCCGGCAGGGCCAACAGGCAACATTCCATATATCGATCCACACAGGCAAAAATCGGTTCTTCCCACACGGATTCGAGGCAAAGATCCTCCAGTATTCCCCGGTCGGCGTTGTTCGACATGATGAATATGCCAATCTGGATGTCTTTCCCTTGGTCATTTTTCCATCGATAAAGGTATCGATGGCTTTCGGTATAGGCAAGGGATATTTTTTCAGGACAGAACAGATGCTTGTGAATGCGGAACCGGCGGGGTTTCATTCCGCGTCACGAACGATACCGAGGGAATGAACCTTGGAAAAACCGTCCGTGTTGAATAAGAAATGAAATCTGTGTTCGAATTGGTTGTTTCCTCTCGCATCCCATGTTTGCACCCCGGTTATGTCTTAGTGTTAGAATATTTTATCGAAGAAGTTCTCCTCATCTTTACCCTCCACCAACAACAGGTGCTTGGACTCTATTCTCCTCTTTTCTCCCCTCTCTTTTTGTTTCATCACCGGACCTCGAAGTCTTCCCCAATACCCGCGAGCAGCATTTCCAAGTCATACTGAAAGGCCCGATGTCGATCCTCCTCTCTGGCAATCAGGAACAAACCAATAAAATCTTTCCCTATACCGTCATCATGGTACGTCTAATATGCCCTTACCATGGCGTCGATGCACTCGTCGGAATGGGTTGCAATAAATAACTGCACGTTGTTTTCCCTGACCATTTCGAAGATAGCCTTCCATAGCGGCATCAGTGCGGTGTAGTGTAGGCCGTTCTCGATCATCGTCGATGAGCAGTATTCCATCCTTCATTTCCAGTATGGCAACGAGGGTCGCCAGTATCTTGATGATGCCATCGCCCATGATATTGATGGGAACCAGTCTGCCTATGCCGCTGATATCGGCATAGATCTTTCCTTCGGCTCCTAGTTTTACATCCTGCAGGTCAAGCTCTATCTCCCGCAGGGCATCAATGATTCCTCCCAACTCTTTCCTGACCAGGACGGCTTCGAGTCGCTGCTGGAGACCGTTCATAATGGTTGCGGGATGGATGAAACTGGCGCGAAGGGTTTCCCTATAATCGGGAGCACATTGAATGTCTATCTGCCCTCCTATTCCAAGATTAGCTGGATTTCCCGGCGTGATCTTTGCTTCGGCATGAAATTTTTTCCCATCCATACCGAAGTCGAATGCCAATCCGCGGGGAACATCTTCCATTGCGATGGTGCTGGATATGGGGTTGTTCTCGGTCGGTTCCTGCTTCCCCGGGATCTGTTCCACAATACCCATGGATATCTGATAAATCAGTCCGATATCAAGCCTTCTTTGTTGAGAACCCGATTTGCCGCTTATGGAAGGATTTCCGGAAGAATCAAACCCGTGAAGAAGATAACTGAAATTTTTGTTGTTAGTTAGAATCAAACCTCTGAAGTTGTGGATATTGACTGCCAACTGTGGATTGGACATCCCCGCCAATAGAAAAATCGCCTCCAGAACGGAGACTTCGCCGCAATTATTTCTCCCAATCAGCAGACTGATCTGCTTGATGTTTTCAATCTCCAGCGATGCAATGGCCCGGAAATTCTTTATGCTGATTTGCTGAAAGGACATAAAGACTCCTTCTACCTTATCGTCGAATCGATGACTCTTCCGACCGGATGGGATCGAGCAGAGGATTTCAGGGCGCGAAACCGCGAGGACCCTAGGGCGGGAAAGCGTAGCGCATCCCGCCTTTAGAAGCCCGAGGTTCGGAACTCCATCATCGAAGCTCAGAGCCTTGTCGTCGGGTCTCCGACTCTGACCATCGGTTCGTGGAATCGCACCGGCGGGTCGGCTACCCGGCCGCTCCCTGCCCTATTCGAGGGTTTTGAACCACAGAGGACACAGAGAATTTTCTAGGCGCCCTCTATGTTCTCTATGGTTCAAGAACGATTACCATGCTGAACCTTACCAAGAATCCCATGGAAAGGCTTCTTCAAGGCCCCCTAAACATCCACCGGCAGCTTGCCGATCCGCGCCCGCCATTCCACCGGGCCCGTCTTGTGCACCGATTCGCCGCGGGAGTCGACGGCGACGATTACCGGCATGTCCCGGATCTCGAACTCGCGGATCGCCTCCATCCCCAGATCCTCGAAAGCGATCATGCGCGAGCCCTTGATCGCCTTGGCCACCAGATAGGCAGCTCCGCCGATGGCCATCAGATAGACCGCCTGGTGTTTCTTGATGGCCTCGATGGCGACAGGTCCGCGTTCGGCCTTGCCCACCATCCCGATGAGCCCGGTCTCGGCCAGCATCTGCTCGGTGAATTTATCCATGCGTGTGGCAGTGGTAGGACCGGCAGGACCGACGATCTCGTCCCGTACCGGGTCCACCGGACCCACGTAGTAGATGAAGCGATTGGTGAAATCGACCCCTGCAGGGAGGACCTCCCCCCGTGCCAGCAGGTCGACGATGCGCTTGTGGGCCGCGTCGCGTCCGGTCAACAGCTTGCCGGAGAGCAGGATCCGGTCGCCGGGCCGCCAGGTAGCGATCTCCTCCCGCGTGATCCGGTCCAGATCGACCCGCTTGGCGTCCGGACCGGCCTCCCAGGTGACATCCGGCCAATCCTCCGGACGCGGGGGCTCGAGCTTGACAGGCCCCTTGCCGTCCAGGGTGAAATCCAGGTGGCGGGTAGCGGCGCAGTTGGGGATGACGGCCACCGGCAGCGAGGCAGCGTGGGTCGGGTACTCTTTGATCTTGACATCCAGGACCGTGGTCAGACCCCCGAGCCCCTGGGCGCCGATCCCCAGGGCATTGACCTTTTCGAACAGCTCCAGGCGCAGCTCCTCGATAGGAGTCGCGGGGCCCCGAGCCTTGAGCTCATGGATATCGATGTGCTCCAGCAGAGCCTCCTTGGCCAACAGCATGGCCTTCTCCGCGGAGCCGCCGATGCCCATCCCCAACATCCCCGGTGGACACCAGCCAGCACCCATGGTGGGAACCACCTTGAGCACCCAATCCACCAGGCTATCGCTAGGATTCAAGATGGTGAACTTGGCCTTGTTCTCCGAGCCGCCGCCCTTGGCCGCCAGCCGCACCTCTACCCGATCTCCTGGTACCAGCTCCATATGGACCACCGCGGGGGTATTGTCACGGGTATTCTTACGCTCTCCGATGGGCGGCGCGACGACCGACGCCCGCAGCACGTTATCCGGGTGGGCATAGGCCCGGCGCGCACCTTCGTCCACCATCTCCTGGATACTCAGCTCCGCCTCCCAGCGCACGTCCATACCGACCCGGAGGAAGACCACTGCCATCCCGGTGTCCTGACAGATGGGGCGATGATCCTCGGCGCACATCCTGGAGTTGACCAGGATCTGGGCCATGGCGTCCCTCGCCGCCGGGGATTCCTCGGCCTCGTAGGCCGCGGCCAGGGCCTGGATGTAGTCTTGCGGATGGTAGTAGGAGATGTATTGAAAGCCGTCGGCGATGCTTTGGATCAGGTCTTCTTGGCGAATCGTGGTCATGTTCGGGATCTGCCCTTCTTGTCAGTCAGTGGAGTACTGCAATAGGCGCTCATTATATGCCGAATATGCCGCGCAGGCTGGATGCGTGGCAATCTTCCCGCAAACCCGGCCCGGCTGGATTTTTTTGCCGCAAATGATGCGGTACTTGACAGTAATTCGATCTGCTTTGCCTGCGGTAGGCAATCAAATCGGTGGGCACAGCCCACCCTAACTATGATGTGGAGAGCTTGCGCGCCTTCTTGGCGTGCGGGTATGATGAATCCTACACGATAGGCGCGTAGCTCAGCTGGTTAGAGCACCACCTTGACATGGTGGGGGTCGTTGGTTCGAGTCCAATCGCGCCTACCATCTGTGAACCGCCGACTGCCGGTGATGAGCGTTTGCCGCCGGCGGTTAGCGGTTTTTCTTCTATGCAAGTGATCTCTCGTATGGATCACCACTGAGTCTCAGGTTTTGTTGCACATGCCTCGCATTACCCTTCCCGACAGTTCCCGGAAACAGTTCGAGGGTCCGATCTCCGTCCAAGAGGTCGCCCGCTCCACCGGTCCCGGACTTGCCGAATCCGCCCTGGCCGGTCGGGTGGATGGGATGCTAGTGGATACCGCTTATAGCATCGACCGAGACGCGACGGTCTCCATCGTCACCGTCCGCGACGAGGATACCCTAGAGCTGCTGCGTCACGCTGCCGCCCATGTCATGGCCCAGGCGGTGCAGGAGCTCTATCCCAGTACCCAGGTCACTATCGGGCCCGCCATCGAGGACGGCTTCTACTACGACTTCGCCCGGGACGAGCCCTTTACCCCGGATGACCTGACCCGCATCGAGCAACGCATGGGAGAGATCGTCGCCCGCGATCTACCCATCCGGCGCGAGGTCTGGGACCGGGACGAGGCGATCCGGGTTTTTGGCGAGCTCGGCGAGCAGTACAAGGTGGAAATCATCCGGGACCTGATCCCGGAGGGCGAGGAGGTCTCCGTCTATCACCAGGGGGACTGGTTCGATGTGTGCCGCGGCCCTCACCTGCCGTCCACCGGCAGGCTCGGCAGCGGATTCAAGCTGATGAAGGTGGCCGGCGCTTACTGGCGCGGCGATTCCCGCAACCAGATGCTGCAACGTATCTACGGCACTGCATGGCGGGATCGGAAGGAGCTCAAAGCCTACCTGCGCCGCCTCGCGGAGGCCGAGAAGCGTGATCACCGCAAGCTCGGCAAGGCCCTGGACCTGTTCCATTCCCAGGACGAGGCCCCGGGCATGGTCTTCTGGCACCCCAAGGGCTGGACTCTTTATCTGATCCTGGAGCAGTATATCCGTGACCAGTTCCGCGCGCGCGGTTACCAGGAGGTGCACACGCCCCAGGTCATCGACCGTGGCCTGTGGGAAAGGTCCGGGCATTGGGAAAAGTTCCGTAAGGATATGTTCGTTACCGAGTCGGAAGACCGGGTGTTCGCCATCAAACCCATGAATTGCCCGGCCCACATCCAGCTCTACAACCAGGGGCTGAAGAGCTATCGGGATCTGCCGTTGCGCCTGGCCGAATTCGGCTCCTGCCATCGCAACGAGCCTTCCGGTACCCTGCACGGACTGATGCGGGTGCGTAACTTTATCCAGGACGACGCCCATATCTTCTGTACCGAAGGGCAGATCCTGACGGAGGTATCCGATTTCATCGATCTGCTGTTCGAGGTCTATCGGGACTTCGGTTTCGACGAGGTGCTGGTCAAGTTTTCCACCCGTCCCCAGCTGCGAGTAGGCAGCGACGCGGTCTGGGATCGGGCGGAAAAGTCCCTGCGCGACGCCTTGGAACAAAAGGGATTGGATTGGGCGCTGCAACCGGGAGAAGGCGCTTTTTACGGGCCCAAGATTGAGTTTTCCCTCCGTGACTGCCTGCAGCGCGTCTGGCAGCTCGGCACCATTCAGCTCGATTTTTCCATGCCCGAACGCTTAGGTGCCCACTATATCGCCGAGGACAACCGCAAACGGGTACCGGTCATGCTGCACCGGGCCATTCTCGGCTCCCTGGAGCGGTTTATCGGCATCTTGATCGAGCACTACGCGGGCGCCCTTCCTCTCTGGCTCGCCCCGGTTCAGGCGGTCGTCCTGAACATCACGGACCGCCAGGCAAACTATGTGCGTGAGGTCGCTAACACCTTGCGTGACAAAGGCTTCCGGGGGGAATCGGACTTGAGAAACGAGAAGATCGGCTTTAAAATCCGCGAGCACACCTTGCAAAAGGTACCCTACCTGCTGGTAGTCGGCGACCGGGAGGTCGCCCAACGGACGGTTGCCGTCCGTGACCGCAAAGGCAAGGATCTCGGCACGGTCGATCTCGATGACTTCGTCGCTCGGCTGAGCGAAGAGGTCGCGCATCGAACTCACTGACGACCGGAACGGCGCGGATTATTCTCTTTAAGAAGCATGCGAAGCGTCCGCGCCGTTGTGCGTTTTTGATTGTTATCTACTTCGGAGGAACCTGCTATCGCTGCGCCAAAGAGAAACCGCGTCAATCATGAAATAACCGCCTATCAGGTAAGACTCATCGACGCGGAAGGTAATCAGGTCGGTATCGTGAATTTGGAGGAAGCCCAGGAACGGGCAACGGAAGTGGGATTGGATCTCGTGGAGATTGTTCCCAACGTGGAGCCGCCGGTCTGTCGCCTGATGGATTTCGGAAAATTTCTGTTCGACCAGAAAAAAAAGAAGTCCGAAGCCCGTAAGAAGCAAAAGCAGGTTCAGGTCAAGGAGATCAAGTTCCGTCCCGGGACGGGGAAAGGAGACTATCAGGTCAAACTACGCAACCTGACGCGGTTCCTGAATGATGGGGACAAGGCCAAGGTCACCATGCGCTTCCGTGGACGGGAGCACGCCCACCGCGAGCTGGGGCTGGAGCTACTGCGGCGCGTAGAAGCCGACCTGGCTGAGATTGGCACCACGGAGCAGCAGCCGCAGATGGAAGGACGGCAGATGGTGATGGTCCTGGCTCCCAAGAAGAAATAGCCATCGTGCATTATACCGTCGTACACGGATTATGCGGAAAACGCGCAAGGGATAACGACGGCCCGATTGCGACTGTTTTAACTACGAATCACGCGAATCGACGTGAATGTTTTCGTAGGGATGAGAAAAATTGTAACCGTTTAGACCTCCCGCAGATTTCGGCTTGATGCGGACATGGTTCTTTGATTTTAGGAGGCTATGAATACGAGAATGGGAAGCCGGGGTTCGCAAGCTCACCGGACTAAAGATCAAGTAACAGACCGGAAACTGGAGGTATGGACAGAAAGGCGGTTTACGTTGAAACATCCGTGGTTTCGTACCTGACTGCTGTCGTGATCGCTGAAGCTGGGAGAGGAGACAGTACAGCGGCAGCGCGGCGGGCAGAGGCGTTGGTGGACATACCAATTCCCGAAATCACCGATGCCGCCGTCTCCCTCTCAAAGACGCTCATAACCAGAGGTGTGATTCCCGAGAAGGCCCTCGACGATTCCGTTCATATTGCAGTGGCGGCCGTACACAGTGTGGACTATCTCCTTACCTGGAACTGCCATCACATTGACAACGCTGAGAGGAAACCCGCGCCTGTACGGTAGGGCGTAGAGACACGATAATTCGATAAGAAACAGCGAAATAGGACAAAGAGATGCCGAAGATCAAAACCAATCGCGGAGCGGCCAAACGCTTCAAGCGCAATGCCTCGGGAACCTTCAAACGGAACGCCTCCCACCGACGGCACATCCTAACCAAGAAGAACAGCAAACGGAAGCGTCATCTGCGCAATCCCGAGGCATTGCACAAATCGGATGTGAAATCCGCACGGCGGATGATTCCCTACTGCTGACCCGCAGCCACGGCGATATTGGATCGATTCCGGAGAGATAGAGATGCCGCGTGTAAAACGAGGCGTTACAGCACGCGCCCGCCATAAAAAGGTGCTGAAAGAGGCCAAGGGTTACTATGGTGCCCGGAGCAGAGTCTACCGGGTCGCCAAGCAGGCCGTCATCAAGGCCGGCCAATATGCCTATCGTGATCGGCGCCAGAAAAAGCGCCAGTTTCGTTCTCTATGGATCGTCCGCATCAATGCCGCTGCGCGCGAGCACGGGTTGTCCTACAGCCGTCTCATCAATGGCTTGAAGCAGGCCGGTATCGAGATAGACCGCAAGGTACTGGCCGATATTGCCTATCACGACAAAGCAAGCTTCGCGGTCCTGGCGGAGCAGGCGAAAGTGGCAGTTACCGCCTGATCACTCGGGGCAAAAGATTTTTCGCCCCCGCATTGTTTTCAAGGACAGTGCCTCCTTTCTCCCAAACTGCTGAGGCGCAGTGGGGTAGGTTGGGTAAAGGCGCGCTGCCAAACCAGCGCTCGGACCGATGGTCTCTAGCGCACCGTGCCCAACAGCGATGGATGATTTTTCAAGGTCCCCTTTTATGTCCCTGTACCCCGAACCCTCGCATGACAATGCTTACCTGTGGAACACACAGAGTTGTTACGAAATAACTACAAGCGTTGGATAGGAGTGGAATTAAGTGATCCCAGTATGAATGCCCAGGAAGCTGCCCAGGCTCTTTATGAAGCTCCCTTCGTTTTGATGTCTCATGGAATGGAAGAGGACCCCATTTTCAATTACTGCAACCTCAAAACCCAGACTCTGTATGAAATGAACTGGGAAGAATACACCTCACTTCCGTCACGTTTGGTCGCCGAGGCTGTGGAACGTGAAAAACGGGCACGTCTTCTTAAAAAAGTGTCGGACAATAGCCATATCCGCAACTATAAAGGGGTACGCATCACCAAAAGTGACAAACGCTTTCTCATTGAAAATGCCGTGGTCTTTAATCTTATTGACAGTGCGGGGCACTATAAGGGACAGTCAGCCACCTTTAAAGATGTGACCTTTTTGTGAGGAGTGATCGATCTATAAACAGCCTGGAATCCAATCCATCAGAAAGCCAAACGGCTAACAAATAATACCAGTGGACGTCGTAAAGGATACTGCTGATTAAAGCTTTTCTTCCGTTTCTGCGGTCGGTGACAGTGCCCGACAGGTCAAGATTATGAACGACAAGACTGGACTGGGAATCGACCGGTTGCGAGCTGATGCCCTGGAGCAGATCGTCGCGGCGCGGGACCTCGCGGGCCTGGACCAGGTACGGGTACGCTATCTGGGCAAGAGCGGATTGCTGACCGGGGAGCTCAAGCGGCTCGGAAAACTGCCACAAGCCGAACGCCCACGGGCCGGACAAGCGATCAACCGGGCCAAGGTGCAGCTCCAGGAGGCCATCGAAACCCGCAGGAAATCACTGGAGCAGGCGGCCCTGGCCGACCGCCTGGCCACTGAGCGCATTGATGTCACCTTACCGGGCCGCGGCCAAAGGCCCGGTGGTTTGCATCCCATTACCCGTACCTTGCAGCGGATCAAGCGGTTATTCGCCAACGCGGGATTCGGCGTCGCCGAAGGGCCGGAGGTCGAGGATGACTACCATAATTTCGAGGCCCTCAACATTCCAGCCCATCACCCGGCGCGGGCCATGCACGACACCTTTTACTTCGACGAGCACCTGCTCCTGCGCACCCACACTTCGCCGGTGCAGATCCGGGTCATGGAGAAGGAAGGGCCGCCGTTGCGGATCATCGCCCCCGGACGGGTCTATCGCTGCGATTCCGATCTGACCCATACCCCCATGTTCCACCAGGTAGAAGGTTTTCTCGTGGACAAGCAGGTAACCTTCGCCGATCTCAAAGGCATACTCTATGATTTTCTGCGCAATTTCTTCGAGCGTGACCTGGCGCTGCGCTTTCGGCCGTCCTATTTCCCTTTCACCGAGCCTTCGGCAGAGGTGGATATCGTGTGTGTCATGTGTAACGGGACCGGCTGCCGAGTATGCAAGCAGACCGGCTGGCTAGAGGTATTAGGCTGTGGGATGATCCATCCGGAGGTGTTCCGCCAGGTGGGGATCGACGCCGACCACTACCTCGGTTATGCCTTCGGCATGGGTGTAGAACGCCTAGCAATGCTGCGTTACGGCATTGATGACATCCGGCTCTATTTCGAGAACGATATCCGGTTTCTCAGGCAGTTCGCTTGAAGGTTCCTCTCGGTTGTTCGGTTACGGCGCGCCGAACTCATCGGCACATGGCAATATCGAAAGGCGTACCCAGGAGCTGTTTATCTCGTTCCTGCGCGGCTTGACTGTGAAAGAATTCATTTTTCACCGGAAGCGGTGGGGTGGAGTTATCATATTTCACGCTGAATTCTGGATCACGTGGGGCTGAAGGAGAAAGATTTCCGGCACCGGTGGCACAAAAGCGGTCGGTGAACTTCTTGCCGTTATCGGGAAGGACCTTGTTGATCGTGAACCGCGCGTTCTCGATCAGGCGCTTGAGGAAGCCGCTGGCGGAGGCAGCTGACTTGTCCTGGAGGAGTTCCACGTAGACCCAGCGCATGGCGCGGTTGATGGCGGTGAAGAGATACTGCCGCTGGTNCTC
>Ga0049113_10000233_pt1 | contig 11460 bp, 8 predicted proteins | sample WorMettanBELIZE1_FD_55214 | JGI IMG/M metagenome (GOLD analysis project Ga0049113, IMG submission 55214) | Marine gutless worms symbiont microbial communities from Max Planck institute for Marine Microbiology, Germany - Olavius tantulus BELIZE.1 | ecosystem: Host-associated > Annelida >... | reverse complement strand
AAAAAAAAGGGTAAAAAGCATTTAAATCTTATCATTTCAACAGGATATATCCCTGTAGCCGATTGCATCAGCGGGTGTAGCCGGTCGATACGCGGTCCGGTTGAGTGTGGTGGTCCCGGATTGCCAAGAACCATTCGTACACCGAACCCGTTCTGCTGTTGGAACAACTATTTGATGCGGTCCATACCGCCCTCTCGAACCGTCATTCAACCCCCTCCACTCACTGCATAAGACAGGATTTATTAGAATCGATTCAGGGACTGACCGACATTCATATTTCCGCTTGACTTACGTTGAGACTTATTTTTTAATATCCGTTTTTGCATCTTGTCATACGCACGTCATTACCCGTTTTCATAAACCATAACTTGTGATTAAGGAGGAGCAGAAACATGGCCAATCCGTATGAAGTGGCATTTGAGCAATCGATCAATGATCCGGACGGCTTCTGGGGGGAAGCTGCCGAGGACGTCCACTGGACCAAGAAGTGGGACAAGGTTCTCGACGACTCCAATAAGCCGTTCTATCGCTGGTTTGTGGGTGGCGAATTGAATACCTGCTACAACGCCCTCGACCTGCATGTGGACGAAGGCCGCGGCGACCAGCCGGCATTGATCTATGACAGTCCAGTTACCGATACGATTAAAACCTACACCTACAAAGAACTGACCGAGGAAGTGGCTAAATTTGCTGGCGTCCTGAAAGGCCTTGGGGTTGCCAAGGGCGACCGGGTCCTCATTTACATGCCGATGATCGCCGAAGCGGCCATCGCCATGCTCGCCACGGTCCGCATCGGTGCGGTCCATTCCGTGGTGTTTGGTGGCTTTGCCGCGAACGAACTGGCCACCCGGATCAATGACGCCAAACCCAAAGTGATCGTTTCCGCTTCCTGCGGCATCGAAGTCACGAAAGTCATCAAGTACAAACCCCTCCTGGACGAGGCCATCGAGACGGCGACATCCAAGCCCGAAAAATGCGTCATCTTCCAGCGCCCCATGGAAACCGCTTCCATGATCGACGGCCGGGATGTGGACTGGGTGGAGCAAATGGCGTCCGCACAACCGGCAGACTGCGTTCCGGTGGCGGCAACAGATCCCTGCTACATCCTGTATACCTCCGGGACCACCGGCCAGCCGAAGGGCGTTGTTCGGGACACCGGGGGCCACGTGGTCGCCCTTAAGTGGACCATGAAAAACATCTATAACGTGGATGCCGGAGACACCTACTGGGCCGCCTCCGATGTGGGCTGGGTGGTTGGTCACTCCTACATTGTCTACGGTCCCCTGTTCAAAGGGTGCACCACGATCCTCTTCGAAGGAAAGCCGGTGGGTACGCCGGATGCCGGCGTTTTCTGGCGGGTCATCTCCCAGCACAAGGTAAAAACCATGTTTACCGCACCGACGGCGTTCCGGGCCATCAAGCGGGAAGACCCCCAGGCTCAGATGATGAACGACTATGACCTGTCCAACTTCAAGTACCTGTTCCTGGCCGGCGAACGGCTCGATCCGGATACTCTGAAATGGGCGGAGAACAGCCTCGGTGTACCGGTCATCGACCACTGGTGGCAGACCGAGACCGGGTGGGCCATCTGCGCCAACTGCATGGGCCTCCACCACTTTCCGGTCAAGGAAGGTTCTCCCACGAAACCCGCTCCGGGGTGGAATCTCCAGGTGGTGGACGAAAGCAACCAGCAGGTTGCTGCCGGCGAAATCGGAGCCCTCGTGGTGAAGCTGCCCCTGCCTCCGGGAACCCTGCCGACCCTGTGGAACAACGATCCACGGTATATCGAATCCTACCTGGAAGAATTTCCGGGTTACTACAAGACGGCCGACGCCGGCTTTATCGACGAAGACGGATATGCCTTTGTCATGTCTCGTACGGACGATATCATCAATGTGGCCGGCCACCGCCTTTCCACCGGCGCCATGGAAGAGGTTCTGTCAGACCACCCGGAAGTGGCCGAATGTGCCGTCCTAGGCGTGGAAGATCAGCTCAAGGGCCAGGTCCCGGTGGGGTTCGTCGTGCTCAATGCCGGCGTGGACCGCAGCCACGACGAAATCGTCGGTGAAGTGATCCAGATGGTCCGGGAACGCATCGGGCCGGTAGCCTCTTTCAAAAAGGCCTCCGTCGTCAAGCGACTGCCCAAGACCCGTTCCGGTAAAATCCTGCGGGGCACCATCCAGAAGATCGCCGACAACCAGGACTACAAAGTCCCGGCCACCATCGACGATCCAAGTATCCTGGGCGAAATGGAAGAGGCACTGAATACCATCGGTCTCGCCAAATCGCGAAAGTAAATTTTTCCAAACCCAACCAGAGCCGGCACGGAAACTCCGTGCCGGCTTTTTTTATTTTTGCCAAGTCTATCGCAAATGTCGGAATGCCGTTCCGATTGAGAAACGGTATACGAATACCAACGTACCGGAATCATCGGTATCGGGATCGGGTTCGGAATCGGGATCGACTTCGAAGATAGCCGTCCTGTCTCGATTCCGATACCGATAGCGATCCCGACGCCGAGAATCTATGGGTGCGCATTCTGTCAAGACTGGGTTGTGTTGACAGAAATACGCGTCACTAAACGGAACACATTTTAGAAAACACCTATAGAACCCGCGATAAGCATCTTTCCCCTGTCCCGTCGACAGCCCCTGGACACCGGTTGACACAAGACCCTGCAGCGTTAGGTTTGGTTAGATATTCAGCCCGGACAAGAGACTATTTCCATGGAATCGTCCTGGACAACGCTGACCGTGCCCCTCGACCGGGTGTTGGAGAAAATCCGGCCCGGTATGAGCATTTTCCTCGGATCAGGGGTGGCAGAGCCGCGTACGGCCATCCGGTACCTGCTCACCCATGGCAAAGGGCGTCTCGAAGACCTTGAGCTTATCCAGCTCATGAGCGTCGGTGAGGCAATCTCCGATGAGGCCCGTCAGGCGGGTCACGTTCGGCTGAAGACCTTCTTCTCCGGCCGGCATGCAGAATCCGCCATATCCGACGGCCGTGTCGATTTTATCCCCTGCCGCTTCCTTCACATCCCCAAACTCATCCGATCCGGTCTGATCCACATCGATGTTGCCATTGTCCAGATTACCCCGCCCAACGAGGCAGGTTATTGCAGTCTCGGGGTCGCCATCGACGCCGCCCGGGAAGCGATGGAGCGGGCCTCGTTGGTCATTGGCGAAATCAATCCGTGTGTTCCGTTTACTCTGGGCGATACCGTCGTTCATATGGAAGAATTTGATCTGCTGACCCTGTCGGAGGAGCCACCGCTTTATTTCCAGCTTCAAAAAACCGATGGGGTAATGGACCGGATTGCAGCCAACGCCGCATCACTTGTTGAAGACGAAAGCTGTATTGCCTTTTCCACCGGTCCATTATTCCAATCCTTTGCCCGGCAACTCGAAACCAAAAAAGATCTGGGCATTCACTCCCCGTTTTTTACTGATGCCTTGAGGGATCTGATGGAAAGTGGCGCAGTCACCAACCGGCGCAAAGAGACGCATCGCGGCAAGTCTCTGACCTCGTACGCTGTGGGCAGCAAATCCCTACTCAACTGGCTGGACCATAATCCTCTGGTGGAATTTCAGTCTGTGGATAAGGTGTATGGTCCGTCATCCATCGGCCGTAATCCAAAATTCGTGACCCTTATCCCCGTCCGCAATGTCGATCTTTACGGACGGCTTTGCCTCCAGACCGGAGAAAGTGGCCTATCCATAGGATCCGCGGAAATTATGGACCTCTTTAACGGAGCCGAGTTGTCCCAGGGCGGTCATGCGATTTTTGCTTTACCCAGCCGGTACCGCGACGGCAGTTCCAACATCGTCCTTTCCATCGCCGATCATCCACACCCATTCAGCCTGTTCGAATCGGTCCGGACCGTTGTCACCGAATACGGTATTGCTCACCTGGAGGGCTGCACGGTTCGGGAGCGGGCCCAGGCACTGATTGACATTGCCCATCCGGACGATCGCCAGCAACTCGTGGAGCAGGCCAAGGAGGCCCACATCCTGTATGCCGACCAGATATTTCTGGCCGAAAGCGCGAAGCTGTATCCATCGGAAATCGATACGGTAAAAACCATCCGGAAAGACCTGAAGGTGCGCTTCCGGGCCATCAAGCCCTCGGATGAGGAGGGCATGCGTCGCCTCTTTTACCGGTTCTCCGATGACTCGGTCTACTCACGCTACTTCCACTCGGTCCGGGCCATGCCCCACGCCAAAACCCAGGAATACGTCAACGTGGACTGGCACCAGGTCATGTCCATCGTGGGTCTTGTAGGAGAGGAGGGAGAAGAACGCATCATCGCCGAAGGGCGCTATATCCGGATTCCCGGTACGGAAAACNCAGAGGTGGTGTTCGTGGTGGATGAGGAGTTTCAGAGCTATGGCATCGCAACGAGCATTTACCGAATGCTGGTTCAGCAAGCCAGGGAGCGCGGCATAAAAACATTTCTCGCCGATGTACTGTTTTCCAACGCNCCCATGATGAAAGTCTTTCACAAAGGGAACCTGCCGGTCCAGGCATACCTGGAAGCCGGGACCTACCATCTCAGCATCGATCTTACCGAAAAAGGCTAATTCATGNTTTTCAAGATCCGGGCGCAAGCNCCCGGACTCGGGTGCTGATTGATATCCACCACCAGAATCGATCGGATGATCCCCTCCCGATCGATAAAAATCAGGGCCCGCTCGGTCAGCCCGTCCGATCGGAGGAGGCCGTACTGATTGGCCACGGCGCCATGGGGCCAGAAATCGGACAGCACCTCGAACCAGAGTCCCCCCATCTGGCGGGTCCACGCGTGGAGGGTGGGGATGTTGTCCACCGTAATGCCAAGCATAACCGCTTCATTTTCTTCGAACAGCTCTTGAATCAGGTTGTATCCCGGCCACTGGCCCGAGCATATCGGTGTAAACGCGGCGGGAACAAAGGACAGAATCACTTTCTTCTTCCCCCGATACTGGCTCAAGGTGATCTGTTTACCGGACACGGCCGGCAGGGTAAAGTCAGGCGCCGGCTGACCGGCCTTGACCTTCAGCTCGCTGTCGAGCGGTTTTAGTTCACCCAGGTCGTAAACGCTTTCCTGGAGCGTTTCGGCATGCGCTCCGGCTTTCGGGAAGAACATCAGGAGGGCGACTGCCGCAAGGACGGCAGCCCGGTACTGCCGGCATGTCATCTGCAAGGCCTCTTGTCATTCAAGTTTGTTTTCAGCTCCGGGTGTAATTCCGGAGCCGCGATGGGCATCACGGACCCGCCATGGGGTTTCGGCGAATCCGATCCATATGTAAAGATGGATGTTCCGGGAGGTTACTCTTCGAATCCCGGTGGACTCTTCCGCCAGGGGAAACCGTTTTGGGCCATTTCATAACCCAGCTCAAAAAGCTTGCCCATGTATACGGGATCAAACGCTTCTTCTGATGGTTCATTGAACGTTTTTGGAATGAACGCCAGGTTGTAATCCATGTTATCGTTTTGGGTCTGCAGATAAAGCCGCTGCAGATCGCCGTTTCCCTGGGTTCGGATCAACAGGCTCACGGATCGTGAGACAATCCGAGTCGCCTTGTTCGGCACAGTTTCAAACTGAGGATGGATAAAACCGTTTCGGATAATCCAGAGGTGGCTTTTGCCCTGCAACCCCAGCTTTCGCTTCGCTCGGCTTTCATCAAACCTGGCCGGGTAAAGGAACACCTGGTTGGCGGTTCCCCCGTCTACATGCATTTCATCTAATTTCTCTTCTCCGGCATCGACTNTAATCAGCACCGGCGGAAAGGCGCCGGGTATGGATGCAGATGCCAGAAGAATCTTGCGAATGAGCGGTATCGCGATGGGATGCCCGCTGTCGGCAATGGCCCCGATATTCCACATGACGGGACGGGCGGCATCCAGGTTGGCGGTGCCGATGAACAACCGTCGCCCTTTGTTATGCTCGGCAGCGATCTGCTCGATGAGTTTGCCGTCGATGATCTCTGTAAGAATATTCTCGAGCGGCGTGGAATCAGCACCAGCCTCCCTACGCAGAAGGGCAAAGATCCATCCCTGTTTGAGAATGTCCTTTGTGGAGGTTGTGGTATAGAACTCTTTGAGGACGGTATCTTTCTCCGGGCCGACAAAGGCAAAGGGCGCGATGAGGGCGCCGGTGCTGATCCCGGTGATCATGTTGAATTCCGGGCGGTCGCCGGCGGCCGTCCATCCATTGAGGAGTCCTGCCCCGAAAGCGCCGTTCGCCCCGCCACCCGAAATCGCCAGATAATGGACAGGCCGGTTAAACGCCTCCGGATCCCGTAGCTCGAGCTGGTCCCTGGTTTCGGCATATCTTTCGATTAAATCTTTCGGCAAAGAATCCCCCCACCATCTTGCATTGGGAATGGGTATCCCCTCGAAGATCATCTCCTCCGAAAGCTCCTCAGGCAGTGGGTTCCGCGGCGGCGCCGTCGCGCAGCCGGCCAGTAGCGCCGTGGTGACAACCAGTATAAGCAGTCTGAACACCAAAGGCGGTATAGTGATGCTTCGCTCCGAAACACCGCCCGTTTGGTTTACAGGCCGGATGCATCCGGCAGGATNTTTCTTCTCTCCGCAGGCGTCCAACGACGCTGCCATTGCGATCCTCGTCATGGGTCGTGATGGGCTCATGTCGGATTCTCCCTTTGATAGTATGAGGGGTTGGACAAAACAACCTGCTACGTAACTCAGAGCATGTGGTACGGCAACAGACCTAAGCAATTTGGATTAAGTGTGTGCTATCTTGGTTTGAATTATATTGTTGTTATTTCATAAAATCGCACAGCGATTTTATTACCACCGAAAATTAATCCCAAGCACGGGTCCATGCATCACAGCCTTAAACTGGAAGAACGTCGGGCCGCTGCCCTCCTCAAAGTCTTGATACAGGGCGCGATACCCGCCAAGAAATGAGACATGCCGAACCGGCCGCCATTCAAATATCGCCGATCCCTGAAGCGCCAGATTGGAACCGACCCCAAAGCCCCCGGCATCTCCGCGAAGCCGTAACGCCCAGGTGTCGGAAAAGCTCCAGATCCAGCGCAGACCGAGCATGGGGTCGGTCCAGGCTTTGATGCCGTCGAGCACCGGTGTCCCGTTGATTTTGAGATTGTTATCCAGACTGGTGTAACGGGCCCCGAAGATGGCTTCCCCGTTGTGAGCGCGTCTTCGGAGAAAGCGATACAGAAAGGCCGCTTCGCCGACCTGGGCTTTGAAGTCAAATTCGACATCCCCTAATGGCTGTACCGCTTTGTCGGCGGACAGGTTGATAAAATTGTAGTCGAAGAAAAAACCGTATCGCTTTTGGTACATGGCCTCGAAGTGGCCGGTAATGGCGGCATTCAACTGGTCAAACACATCCTGAAACTGGACTTCGATACCGGTTGTTTTCGGGCCAATGGTCTGCTCCCCGTCGATACCCACTGCCCAGAGATAAAAGGGCGCTATATTGAACTCCCATGGCCGGTGCCATCTGACCTTCTCGGCGTTTGCCGGCGCAGGCAACCAAAGACAGACAACCAACAGGACGGTGAGAAGTACCGATAGCCTGGTTTTCGTCATCGCAGCAGACCTCCTGTAAGCGGATTCGCGGTTCCAGTAGTCATAGCTGTTTTCCGGTCCGTCCGTCAACATGTCACGAGAGCGACGACATGAACAATATGACTCGTGAGTTCTCGCATGATGGAGCCATATCGCCGTTGTTTATAGGCGTTTTCAAAAAAATGTTCCGTTTAAGTGAAGCGTGTTTCTGCCAACACAACCCCGTGTTGACAGAATGCACACCCATAGATGCTCGGGGTCGGGATCGCTATCGGTATCGGAATCGAGACAGGACGGGCAGCCTAAAAATCGATACCGATTCCGACCCCGATTCCGATACCGATAATTCCGATACGCTGGTTTTTGTATACCGTCTCTCAATCGGAACGGATTCCTGACATCTGCTATATGTTTCATTATTTCTTAATTAATGTCACGAAATGCATGGAAAAAACGNATCTCAAAAATGTGGATCAGGGTTCCTGGCAAGGCGCGGGACGGCGAAAAAGCGCAGCATACACGTAGTATGTGAGCATTTTTCGTCGGCGCGCAACACCGCCAGGGACCCTTAGACGCGTTTTTGAGATACGTTTTTAGTCTTGTTGTGCAAATTCAAAGTCAATAATCTGCCCCGTGCGAAAGCGTTTGACGACCTCCGGGAGTTTGTTCGGCAGNGAGACGACAAACCGGGACCCCTGGCCGGGCGCCGATTCCACTTCGATCCGGCCGCCATGTTGGCGAATGATCTTGTCGGTGATGAACATACCCAGACCGGTACCCCGGTTTCCTTTGGTGGAGTAGAAAAGATCAAATAACTGGCGTTGGGCATCGGCGTCCATGCCGATGCCGTTATCGGTAATATCAAACTGAACGAATCCGTTTTCAGGATAAAGCCAAAAGATAATGATATGGTCCTTGGGGGACGGGTCCTCCCGGCAGGCGTCCAGTGCGTTTTCCAGAATATTGATAAGAGCGGATCGGAGCAAGGTGCTGTCGATTTCGAACGTCCCGCATGCATCATCAAAATCGATCCGGAATTGAATGTCTTCTTCCCGCAGACGCATCTCAAAGGTGGACGCCACATCCCCTGCAAAATCCAGCACATCTACTTGCTCCCAATTCAGGGCCCGTTCCTTGGCATAATAGAGAATGTCGAACACGACGCGCTCGATACGCTCGATCATCTGCCGGGTGATATCGATCCCCTCTTCGATCTTGTCCGGCCGATTCCGGCTGTGCCCGGATGTAATTAAATAGAGTCCGCCGTTGAGCCCGGTGAGGATACCTTTGATACCATGGGCGATGGAGCCGATCATCAGACCCAGAGATGCCAGGTTTTCCCGGAGCTGCCGGATCTGGGTGACATCCACGAACATGACGAGTATCTGAATCAGTTTTCCGGTGCGGGTGAGAATCGGCGATGTCCACACCAGGGAGTTAAACCGGTGGCCATCCGCCGGATCCAGAATCATTTCCGATTCATATGGCTGGGCATCGTTCAGGGTCCGGGAAATGGGATCGCTGCCGGCACGGGNATGGGNAAAGACTTCAAAAAAGCGGAAACCGGTGACCTCTCCGAAATCGTCCCGGAATCGCTTGTTTAAGGTGGTAATGCGAAGATCCCGATTCAGCACGGTGATATAGCAAGGAACGGCATCAAACAACTGCTGGTAGCGTTGCTGGGTCTGTTGAAGCTCGGTTTTAAGACGCCGGACATCCCGAACACCGGCGGCCACTTCCAGAACCAGCTCAATCTCGCCGTCGTTGTTGTATATCGGGGCGGTATGCACAATGACCGGAACCTGAAGACCGCTCCGGTAGATGACGACCGCTTTGACTTCCTGGACCTGCTCGCTGCGAAGGGTCACGCCGACCGGGCAATCTTCGGGGCTGGCCCATGGCTCCTGGTAAATTTCCCAACTGTTTCTCCCAATTTTGTTCCCGAGAAGCTTCCGGTAGGCCGCATTGGCAGAGACAATGATCATCTTCCGGTCATGGACCGACACGACATAGGGCATCTGATCGAAGTATTTGACCCCGCCTTCTACTTCTTCGGATATGCGCTCGATGAACAGGGAGATGTTGTCCAGGACCTGGTTGACGGCAATAAAGCGCTCCGACTCCAGCGCCTCGCTGAGCCGTTCCCGAAAATGCGCATCGACCCCGGACCGGTCGCCTTGAAAGGGTTGCCGGCGGAAATGGATCCTGTTGATGGCGCGCTCGAGGACGAGCAGGACGCCGCTCTTTTCGGTATGCTCGGGGAGAAGATCCGAGGCGCCGGCCATGAGATAGGATAGTGCGGTTTCGCCGTCGGCATGGACCACCATGATGACTTCCGTCTCCGTGGCCGTCTGCTTCAGGCGCCTCAACACGTTAAAGCCGGCCTTTCGATCCAATCGCGCCGATGCAAACACCACATCCGGCGGCTGCTGGCGAACCGCTTCCAGGGCGCCTTTCATGCTGCTGGCCGTCTCCACCAGGTATCCGGAGTCCGTCAAAATTTGCGCCAGACGGGCCCGGCGGGGACGAGACGCATCGGCGATGAGAATTCGGAAGGGCATCTAACGGTCCGTTTGAAAGTGCTGTTTCATCCCGAACATGTCCCGCAACGAAGACTTTTATGGAGGGATAGAACTTTTAGCCTTTTACGCCTCAGCGCCACCCTCGCGTTTCATAAAATCGTTGCACGATTTTATTCGGGAGCCTTTCTGGGCAGAATAATNCGAAAACGGGAACCCTTGCCGGGACGGCTCGCTACCTGGATGGACCCGCCATGGGCTTCGATGACCTTTTTGGCGATAAAGAGTCCCAGCCCTGTCCCTTTTCTACCTTTGGATGAACAAAACAGGTCGAAAATTGTTGCTTTGGTATCGGCGTCCATGCCGATACCGGTATCGCTGATGTCAAATCGAATCTGTCCGTTATCCGTTGAAACCGCAAACCGGATGCAATGGGTTTCCTTGGAGGTGTCCCTGGCACAGGCATCCACTGCATTTTCCAGGATATTGACCATCGCCGACCGGAAGTAACCGGCATCGATCTGAAGGCTTCCAGCGGCTGAACCGATATCGAAGACGAAATCGATCCCCTTGTCACGGACTGTGGATTCCACGACGGCGGCCAGCTCCCGGGAAAAGGCATCGATCTCGACGGTTTCGTAAGTCAATTCCCGTTCCTTGGCGTAGAACAGAATATCGATAACCATTTTTTGGATGCGGCCGGTCATCGTCTTGACGATCTCCCAACCGTCCCGAACCTGGGACTCGTCATCACGGGACAGCCCGGAATCGACAAGATAGATGCCCCCATCCAGCGCGGTCAGCAGCCCTTTGATCTCGTGGGAAACGGAGCTGAGCCGCAACCCCAGGGAAGATAACCGGTCCTGTAAAGCGGATTTCTCCCGCACCAGGGCCTCAAGGTTCTCGGTGTATTCGCGGAGCTTTTCCTGGATAAGACACCGCTCACGAGCCTTGTTGACGGCGATTTTCAGGATGTCGTCGTTGATCGGCTTGGTGATGAAATCGGTGGCGCCGTGTTTTAAGCTCCGAATCGCCAGATCCATGTCCCCATGTCCGGTGATCATGATAACTTCTGCTTCCGGATTTTCATGCTTGATCCGGCGAAGCAGATCCACGCCATCGATTCCGGGCATTTTGATGTCCGTCAGGACGATGGGCGGATTTTCCTTGCGGAATATCTCCAGGGCTTCAGAGCCATCGGCGGCCTCAAAGACATGATACCCGGCGTCCGCAAGGGAGATGTGCAGGACCTTCCGGATCCCTTCTTCATCGTCCACAAGAAGGATTTTGTCTTCCATGACGACCACTCCCGGAGAAGGTAAATGGCGACGAAGACGCAGATGTGCGCCGGATACCAGGCTTTGAAATAAAAATGCCTAAAGTGCCTAAAATGCCTTAAATG
>Ga0049113_10000232_pt1 | contig 11509 bp, 6 predicted proteins | sample WorMettanBELIZE1_FD_55214 | JGI IMG/M metagenome (GOLD analysis project Ga0049113, IMG submission 55214) | Marine gutless worms symbiont microbial communities from Max Planck institute for Marine Microbiology, Germany - Olavius tantulus BELIZE.1 | ecosystem: Host-associated > Annelida >... | reverse complement strand
TTGTACGAGTTTATATCGAGTTCGATGAGATATACGCCGAATTTAAGTAAATATAGTACGTAGATAGATAGTAAACATTGAATTATTACGTTGCGCTGTCGATGCGATGCGAAATACCGCGAAATGAGTAAATGACTAAAGGAAAGGGAAGCGAGAACGGTATAACTACCGGAACGTATTGCCACTGCCGAAAGCTGTCTGACATCGCCAGAGTACTCTACACTACCCCCATCTTTAGAATGTTATCGTCTCGATAACCTAAGACGTGCCATATTGCACAGGTGATAAATGGGTATTAGGGAATGGTTTACAGTAGCTGGCGAAGTATGTCATATGTTATGGGCATTATGTTACACAATATAAACAGTTTACACATGAATATAACATTCAACTTTTTGTGTCGGGAGAATAAAAATTCCCAAATGTCAATGACCGCGAAAATGGATTATATGTAAGTATACACTGAAGTATTTTGGGTGACGCAGTAGCATCTTTTAGGGTGACTTGTGCAAAAGCCAATAAATTCAATGGGACTATCGCAAAATAACGTAGCATGCTAGTGTGAGATAATGTTCATTGCTACGAAAACAAAGAATACTCCTGTGCCAACGGGCACAAAAATGAAAGTCTCTTCACAAGTAGCATCAATTGTGGTGCTCGACGCAGTCATTCAGGTACGTAAATGTTCTGGAAACGTCGCACAGCGTCCAGCAACGACGATTCAAGAAATGTTCGATGTCAATATATATAACCAGTTCCATAATTCTGCTGTGAACATCCACGTAGAAACATAATAAGAACATCCTGGATTATAACATGGAAAATTCAATGATGATGCAATATTCATGTCGAAACGTAGCAGGGACATAAGATGTCCAGTGGTAGTGCAATATCCATGTCGAGACATATAGGATCGTAACATAGAATGTTCATTGATTGTCCAATAAATTGAGCTTCCATGTAAATCGATGTAATATACTTGAGCTGTCAACACAACACTTCGGAGAGCAATCGTGTATTTCGGCTGCAGTTCTGTATTGTTCATAAGTTTTGTGTTTTTTTTTTAAATTGGTGACGAATGGTATTAAAAGGTATGGACCAAAAATGACATGGTAAAATATAATACATTGCTAAAATGGATATACGTTAAGTGCATTTGCAGGGCACAACGGAAATTAAAGATTGAAAAATGCAGAAAAGCAATGTATACAACACTTGCGTTTTTTTTTAGAAAATATTGACTGTACAAGTCTGACGTTATCGATGAACCACGGGCATACTTGTAGGGTTAGCTAACGCAGAAAGAAAAAAAAATTAAAGAAACCGAAAAATGTATTCCTACCCTACTAAGTGTTAGTGCAGACACTNATCTGCTGTCATCACGTGGTCATGTACGTGGCAACAATATCACAGTGGGCTACTATAGGGAATGCGTGTTCGCTCCCATACGGAAAACGATCTTATGAAACTGATATTCATACAATTATAAAAGTAATAGAAAAGAAAAACAGCATTATTGCGTTTGGGGGAATATAATGAACTACTTCAATCAGATCACAGAATTAATCATATGACCTTTAATTGTCCTCTAATGCAGAAAGTTTCCCGCGGTAAAAATCACCTAAACGCAAACTTATTTCTTCCGAGGTTACATCGGAAGTAGTACCAAGGTTCGCCGGCCACAAACCTTTGGCAACAAATTTGGCGCGTTCCTTTCTAAGGCGTTCTGAATTTGGCTGGCCAGTGGCTAGGAAGCCAATTGTGTCGGCCAAATGGATTATAAGCTTACACTTGTCTTTCTCTTTTTGGCGTCCACGAGAAGTATCGTGGTAAATTAAAGGTTTCACTTCTTGAACTTCATCAGTAGATGAACATACAATTGTCTCTGGCTTTTCTGCTTTGACAGAGTTTGGAGAAATGTCAGTAACAGGCTCATCTGTAGAGCTATCAGCACTAACTGTCATAGTCTGCATAGTAATGGTAGACTTAGGGGATGCAATACTGCCGCAGATCATGTCATCTCCAGAAATGGATTCGGAAAAGTCCATGTTAGTCAGTCCAGTTGTAATTGCAGTTTCCTTAGTACAACTAGATATCTTTGGAGGAATCGTAATGAAAGACAGAGTCTCCAAATATGATGGTTTAACAGGTAATGAAAGTGGTTGTGAAAAATATACTCTGGGTGGAGTATCGGGTAAAAAATGTATGGCTGATGATGGAGGTTGATCTTCAAGTTGTTGTAAAACTCCTTCCTTCAGAAGTGGGGGCGTCTCTGGTGGACGCGGAAGTTCTGGTAACGGAGAATCTGGTGATTTAATATCAAAAGATGTTGTAGGTGCATAAACGATGCTGGCTGTAGTAGTTGTCGCAAAAGTATCGTTTTCAAGTTCAGATTGCATAGTAGGAGTTGGATCAAATTTTGGTGGTTCAATTTCAGTCCAAGCATAGCATGCTCGGTACGGTTGAGCTTCATGAGTTTTCAAGTTATTAACGTGACGGGCGAGTTGGGGCCAGTTCGTGGTCTGAAATTCGCAATGACCACATCGAACATGATATGACTCTTTATGGGAACAGCTAGTCATGATATGCTGTCGCATATCTGGCAAATTGTTCACACGGAAATTGCAATTTAAGCAAACGATCGCAAATCCAAATTTGCGTGGAAAGCTGTATAGTGAGTAATCCAAGTCCTGACTCGTCGATGAACTTTGAGCCATTCCTAAAAAAACAAATGTTTTAATTAAAGGAATATAATGAACGTATGCAATATTATGTGTAAAAGTGTTACAAGTGTTAAAAGTGTAGTCATGTGTAATACTACTAATAACGAATACTTATTGCTAACCAACTAGAGATGAGTACGTAATTTGTATAAATTAGGACAGGGGCAGGGGCAGGGGCGACAATGGAGTTCGGGCCGTCCTTAATAGGGCGGACCTTCCTCCAGTGCCGAGGCACTTCACCTATCCAATGCCCAGAGGCAAAATGCCCAGATGTAAAAAAATTATGATATAGATTGCTTCGGAAATATAGAAAATAAAGCATTCGCTGCGAAATTTTTCTAGTCGGGACTGGTGAACTCCAACCTAAATTATCTAAGCTACCCGGGAAATTGAAGAATTACATAGCGGTAGCCATTTACCTAGGCTACATGCCCTAAATTGCCAGAAGGCTCAGTGACTTCGGATAGCACTGCAGTTGCTTATAATTTTTATTTTCCGGTCTGTCAAATATTTTGCAGTCCCTTCTGTGTGGTATCTTCTCATCTGTTGTCTTTCGTAGTAATAATACTTCTCGCAGGTGGAATATGATACGAGATTTCATGCGTCAGCGAGATGCAATAAATAAATGAGAATAGTTGTATTTTATTTAGATTAGTACATATGGTTCCAATGCTTTCGGTTTTCGACGGGTCCTAATTGGACGTTGTGATACCACAATCTGAGAATTCAACTCAGTATTCTGAATTTCGGATTCGGTAGATATCGAATCGAATTTTGGTATTTCAGTTTCAATATCGTGACTGTCGGTATTGATTTCGATTTCAGACTGTACAACTTGATCGGGTGAAAGATTGCAGGGTGTTAAACGATCGATATGAACCGTTTGTTTCCGACACTTGTTTAACTCCTGAATTTCCACGACTAGGGGTGAGTGGAATTTAATGATTTTCCACGGCCCTGTCCAGAGTCTTTGCAATTTCTTAAATTTCATTCTCACTGGCGGTTTGGGCCAGTATAACCAAACCAGTTGGTCGACTGCAAATCTAGTGAGTTTCGTTCTACGATCGTAGTAGGTTTTCTGCGTTTTTGCGACGGACTGTGTTGCCTCGCGAACTCTACGATGTGCGTCCCGCAAAGTATCTCTAAGATTTGTGACGAAGGGGACTGTTAATGTAGAACTTTCGTCTGGTGGTTTTACAATCAGGGTGACTGGCAATAAAACCTCACGACCTAACATGGCCATGTTGGGTGTGATGCCAGTCACGGAATGTACTGTCATGCGATAGGCTGACATAACAGTGAAAAGACGTTGTGGCCAACTATATGGATTTTCGTCAGCTGTTGTTCGGAGCATTTGAAGTAATGTCCGATTCATTCTTTCTGTCTGCCCATCTGATTGGGGATGAAAGGGAGTTGTATGAGTTTTCTTTATGCCAGCGAGCTGGCATAGCTCGTGAAACAACCTTCCCTCAAAATTCTTACCCAAATCAGTATGGATTTGGCGAGGAAATCCAAAAGACGAGAAAAAGCCATCATACATAGCCCTCATGCATGTGGAAGCTTCGGCATCCGGTAATGCGAAAGCACATGCCCACTTAGTAAAGTAGTCGGTGAGGACCAGAATGTATTTAGATCCGTCGGGGGTGACAGGTACCCCAGATAGAATGTCTACTGCCACTATATCAAGGGGTGCTCCGGTGAGCACTTTTTGAAGGTGACCTTTGTGCTTGTTTGGCGGCCCCTTACATGTGGCACAATCGGGACATTGTTGGCACCAACTGGTGACTTCTTTTCTCATCCCTGGCCAGTAGTAGGCTTGGGCGAGTTGCTGAAAGGTTCGACGGCCAGCTAAGTGTGCTGCGAGTGGTCCAGCATGGGCCATCTGAAAAAGTTGTTTTCGTAAACATTCCGGAACCACTAACTGAATAGGGTGGTTTTCTTTTTGGCGGACTAAAAGTCCATTCGACATCGTAATGGTCGGGCATTGTGACCAGAGATTTCTAGTCTCGAGGCTCATAGAGCGCACGAGTTCATCGGGTGGCTGTTGTTTGGAGATCAGCCAGTCAAAGACTGGGCCGATGTCTGGGTCTTCGGCTTGTAATTCGGCTATGTCTCCGTCTGAAAATTCAGGCACTAACGTAATCATGTTGGCCTGTGGAATTTGGAGGGTGTGAACTCCAAGTGGGCCAACTAATTCATTCGCTCGCTCTAGCTCATCTACCCATCGAGTTTTAGATGGTTTGGCTCCACATTGTTTACAATGTTGACGTGAAACACCGTCGACGTTACTATGAAGTCGACCTGGCCTGTGCTCAATTTCAATATCGAATTCGGCTAACGTTTCTACCCACCTCGCTAGAATACCTTCAGGCTTATTAAATGTCTTAAGCCATTTGAGCGAGTGGTGATCGGTTCGAAGAATGACTTTGTTTCCCAGCAAATAATGTCGAAAGTGCTGGAGCGCTGAAATTACGGCCAGCAATTCTCGTCTTGTAGCACAATAATTTCGCTGGGCTTGATTCATAACTCGCGAAAAAAATGCGATGGGTCTTTCTATGCCATCGATTGTTTGAGAAAGGACGGCTCCTAGACCTACATCTGATGCATCGGTGTCGACGATACATGGTCTGTCTGGGTACGGAAAAGCTAGTGACGTGGCATTTATGAGCTCTTGTTTTAGTCGGTTAAAAGCTTTTTGAGCCTCATCGTTCCAGTCAAAGTGAATGTGCTTTTTAGTGAGACTTGTTAAAGGTTCAGCTATCGTTGCAAATCCTTGGACAAAACGTCGGTAATATGAGGCTAGTCCAAAGAATGCTCGAACATCTCTGAGACATTTAGGTGTTGGCCAATCTTGGATGGTCTCGATTTTGTCTGGAAGGGGTTCAATGCCATAGGCACTGACCATGTGACCCAGAAATTTGATTTCTGTTCTAAACAGGTCGCATTTCGACGGCTTGACCTTGAGACCAACTTGACGTAACCTGTCAAGGACTGTACGTAATCGTTCTAGTAGTTCTTGAGGGGTTTTAGCAAAAACCACGATGTCATCGAGGTAGCAAAGACAAATTGTCCACAAATGATCGCGAAGAACGATTTGCATAAGGCGACAAAACGAACCTGGTGCGCCTGATAAACCGAAAGGCATACGGGTAAATTGAAATAACCCACGCCTTGTACAAAAGGCGGATCGTTCTTTGGCCCTTTCAGTCATGCCAAGCTGCCAGTAACCACTGAGTAAATCGATGGTTGCAAAGCAGTTCGAACCCCGTAAGTTATCAAGGGCGTCCTGAATGTCAGGGAGTGGATAAGCGTCCTTCTTGGAGACAGCGTTCACTCGCCTATAATCGATACAGAAACGGAAAGTTCCATCCTTTTTAGAAACTAGGCATACGGGTGATGCCCAGGGGCTGGTAGAAGGCTCTATCACCCCAGTTTCTAACATTTCATTGAGAATCTCATCCTCAGCATCTCTGGCTGCTAACGGTGGTCGCCTGGGAGATTGTTTGATAGGTCTGCTATCGCCGGTGTCGATATCATGTTTAATGATATTACAAAAACCAAGGTCTGTTGAGGACCTAGCAAAAGTATCGCTGTGATCATAAAGCAACTGTTTTAAGTCTCGTTCAACATCACTGGTAAGATTGCATTCATTTACCGTTTCGAGAAACAAAACATTAATATGCTCTGGAAGTTCAATATCCGTTTGATTGGAGTTAGTTGCGGAAATAGATTCGGACATCTGTGTGTCGGGTACTTCGACAGTTTTAACCATAGTGTCAGCAGAAGAAACAACGTCGCCATTCAACGCAGGGGACGTAAATAAACTCTCGGTGCTCTCGTGAAAAATGTCGCATGGTTCAGCCTTAGTAACAACGGACTCTGACAACGAGGGGAAAAACAACGACGAACTCTCACACGAAGTAAACGTTACGAGATCACTGTTAGCGGAACTGTCCCTACCGTTTCCGTGAGGAAGGTAACGAAATGACGTATCAGCACGCGGGCCGGCATACGTATCAGCACGAGAAAACACGAACGGAGTAACGGGGGTCGCAGTTATGGCTGAACAGGATTCATGTACACTACGAAACTGAGAAGCGGAAGGCTGAAAGGGTGGAGCGTCTCCACGGAGGGTGCACGGAGCATTAGTTGACACAGATTCTGGCTCTAAAAACGGCGCAGCGTTATCGCTGGTGACACACGGGTTGGCCATTCTAGACCAAACGCATCGATGTTCAGAATCGATTACTAGCGACGCAACGGATATGAGATCATATCCCATAAGTGAGATTTGACTTTGGTCAATAAAATAGAACGAATGCAATAAAGTGACGTTGCAAATCTGAACACGAAGTTGGAGCGGTCCCTTAATAGGAACGAGGGTTCCGTCGAGAGATCGAACCTCTCGGGTTTCATTTGGTAGTAACTGATTCGGCGATACTGTTCGCAAAACGGAAATGGGGAGAATGGAAACTTCAGCCCCAGTATCAATGACCATAGGCACTCGAATGCCTTCGATTAAAATTGGAATTTTGGGACTTTTGACGTACTGTCTGCTAGAAGCAAAACGGTAGCAGTTTGGAATGCCCAAAGGTTCCAAAATAGCTTCAGAGTTTTCAAGAAAACTGACAATAGGATAGACACGTTCGACAATAGCTAGATCNGTCTGAGTAGCCATGCCCACTAACGGTGGCGTATCCTTTAGTTGGATTGAGGGCGCTGGGGACTGGTGCTCGGCGGGGCACGGTCGCCCTGATTCGAACCCCGCTGCCAGTTTGTTTGATTGGCAGCGTTGTTAGTTACACTTGCCATGTTTCGAGTGATTTCATTCTCGCTTGTGTAGTGGTTCCTTGAATGGCAACCTAATTGTCCACAGACAAAACAAGCGGACATATTTGAACGATATGGTCCGCGTTGATTTGAGTGGTTTCTCGAATGACAACCTGGTTGTCCGCACACGTAACAACCAGTGGGTCGTCCAAGTTCTTGATTTCGTTCGCAATTTCGGTTGTTAGAAGAGTCCCTTGGTTCATAAAATTGGGAACCAAAACGACGTTGAGTGTATCCTCGTTGGTCAACTGAGGCACTACCGTCGTACGAAGATGACCTTTGGCGTTGCCAAGGGGGTTGACCTTGGTCATTTGGCCAATTGCGCGGACGTTCTCCGTTGCTGAAGAAAGGTCGACCTCGTTCAGGGGGTCGATTTGCAATGGGCTGTTCGCGACCTCGACCTTGCCAAGTGTTATTGGTGCCGCTGTCGTTGTTTCGAGGAGGGGGTCGATCCCAATCTTGAATTAATGCGTTTTGATTTCGGTGCTGGTCAGGACGGGAACGGAAATTCCTGGAATCTAAAAAAAATTCGTTGCGACCTGCCGAACGAGGCGGATCTCGATCCGTCGACGATTGGTCGGTAAAACGCACGGTTTTTTGTCGACCATTCGAACCGTTTGAGTTTTTGGAAACATCAGACGGTGCGGGGGATTGTGAACGAGATTGATTACGCTGATTTGGGTTTCCAGATTTCGACTCTGAGTTGGGTCGTGCGCAACGAACAGAAGGTTTGTTCTGTTTTTCAAGGACGGTTTCCAAGACCTTTTGTAACCCATCTAAGATAGGTTGGACAGCTGTATTATTAGTGTTCGTTTCCGGTAGGTTATCGTAAGTTTCTGCTAACCGGATGTTCGGCTTTTTGGTCTTCGCGAGATCTTGTGCGTCCTGAAATTGTCTGGCACGAGCCACCGTATTAGCAAAATCATCGCCTTTCGCATGTAGGCGAAGAAATTGTTGCATTTCCGGATTTTGAAGGCCAGCGATAAAACGGCGTTTGAGCGCACTATCTTTTGAGGTAGGGTCGGCATTAGGCCAAGCCTCACGGTGAATTGTTCTGAGTGCTTGCTCAAAAACAGCTAGGGTTTCTCCGTCGCCCTGTCGACGATTATCAAATCGCTGCATTGCTCGTTCGGGTTCGTCTAAGTAGCCAAAACGACGGCCAATTGCTGCCCAGATTTGTTCATAGGCATCGGACCGGTCTTCGGTTACCTCTTTAAGTAATTCTACGGCAGGGCCCTCTAAAGCCAATGACAAATGTTGAGCTTTGTCAGCATTGCTAACCCAGTTATTAACTTTGCAAACTCGCTCAAAATAGTCTCGATAAGCTCGATGTGAGCTTGTGCCGTTATATGGCTTCACCTGCTCCATCTGTTTGACCACAACAACTGGTGCTTCTACGGCTGGCAAAACAGCTCGTGATTTAACGTCTCCTGAGGTCACTGAAGAAGCTACCGCCATAATATTCGAGGAGTTCGACAGTGCCGACGTGAAAACTTGCGCAGCACTTATGTTTGCTACTGGTTTTATTAATACTTCATAATTAGTGGAATCAACCAGATTGGCTGATGAATTTCCTGGCTGGCTAGCATTGCCAGTCGCAGTAATTGGCAGTACAGTTGGTACCGTTTGAGTTGCCGAAGCAATATTCGTATTAATTTTGGTAGAGGTGGCCCCCGTTGAGTGACTAGAGGGCGAATTGAGGAGTGTATACAATCCCATGGGTGTTTGATCAAAAATTGATTTGACTTCGGTTGACATACTTGTTGGACTTGAAGTTTGAGTAACAGGCGGTTCCTGCACAGGCATAGGAGGCTGTGCATGCTGTACAACTGGTTCAAAAATCATTGCTGCTGGCTGATTTTGAACAGAGATTTTATTTCGATTATCTGTTTTAGAAATTTTCTGAGCGAATTCAACCCTTAATTTCTGAATTTCTGCCTCTTTTTGTAAAATAGCAGTTTTCTGTTTTTCATCAGCAAGCTGCTGTATGAGTTTCATTTCACGCTCAGCCTCAGCACGGGCGAGCTCTCGTTCACGGTGTTTATCAATTTGGGCCATTTCATCGTGACTTTGCATAGCCGCGGCATGACGTTCCTTCTCCTTGAAGTTTGCCTCAATAAGTAGTTTTTCACGCTGCAGTTCAGCCTCAGTTTGCAGTTTTTCTCGTTGGTAAGCCAACTGTTCACGTTTGATATTATCCTCTCGGATTTTTTGTTCTCGAAGGGTGTTTTCTTCCCTCGCTTTCTGTTCTCGAAGGGCGTTCTCTTCCCTCTGACAGTTAGCAAAATGTAAAATTGCAGCCTCTCGCTCTCTCGCGTCTTGACGTTGAGCATTTGCTAGCTCAAATAAATTTTGAGTGAGTTTTTGAGTGAGGTCAATGATACCTACAGGGACGCTGACCATTGTCCTGTTGGTGACCTGTGTTTTCTGACTCGATCGCGAGTGCTGAGAGGGACGAATAGATCGTGATAGAGTAGTAGCTTCGGCTCCTAAAGGAAGCGAGTCCTGATATCGATTGTAAGACGTTATTGACGTACGTCGTGATACTGGAGGAGCTGGAGGTACATTGGTATCTACAGGGGCTGAATTTAGCCATCCCTGGATAGCCGAAATGGGTGCTGCTTTAGTAGCAGTTGCTCCTCTGTTCATCATTGGCAACGTTTTTGTGGAACCGTTTGTGTTAGCTGATTCAGGGCGCTGTAATGTAACAGGCCGCTGACATGTAACAGCTGTCGAGGGAGGCAACGGTGCACAAAATAGAGGATTATCTCGGGCTGCATCTCGTGCAGCGATCCGATGCTGCCTTTGGTGACCATGTAATGCCTCGTGATTTTCCTTAGAGCTCGAGCTATGTGAACTCCTTTCAAATGGGAACTCGGTCCTCGGAATTTTAGAGGATCGGGAGGCTAAAGCCTCTGCTCTAATTGGTTCACCATCAGAGTCTAAGGGATCAGAATCTGCACCAGCAGAATGTGTATCGTGAATAGGACTATCGACATCTCTGGCTCTTAGTGGGTGTCTGATTTCCATGGCTGAAGGGAAAATGGCTTCCCTTGAATGGGGGAGCTGCCCCGTATTTTCTAGCGCGGACTGCGACCGCGATGTGGCAAGCGAGGTTAGTTCAACCTCGAATGATTCCGAGACTATGGAGTCTGTACCAACACGTTTGGGCGCCAGTGAAAGGTCTTGGTGGTTGTTTTTGTTTGGTGGTGGACTTTTCGGCACGTTGGGTGCCATTGGAAGGCTGGTGGTCGTGCCCGGTGAGTTTGAGCTAGTAATCTCGCCCCGGGTCCCACTGAACATTGTAACCGACTGTTGGGTTATCATGGTCTGAACTATCTCTGTCTCAGGGGTCTCGGCTGGGGATGAAGTTTCCCCAAGGTCTGACAAATGTGGGGCGACCTCAGCGGTGAGCCTTGTTACATCTCGTGCAACATAACCCGCCAGACGGCTCCTTTCAGTTTGTTCTGGGACCTTTTCATTAATTGTAGGGGTGGCGGTGGATCTTAAGTTATAACGTTCCATTTAATAAACACGACAAATGGAGAGAACAAAGTGAATAATTATTTTCGGTGTTTTTGAACTTCAGCGCAGCAATAATAAACTATACAAACGATCTCAATTCAAATTAAAGGTTATTATGTCCGATATGTCCGTTTTCAGTACAGCAGCAATAAATGATACGATCGAACGATTTCAATTTCAGTCGAATGCTTTAGTACTACAGGACAATTCCAGCTTTAAAGCGAGTCAAGTCCGGCAACTGTGTCAGCAAATAATTATTTTAAAGTATTTGTATGGTAGAATGATTTCTAAGGTCACATCAAGGACGGAATGAGTTTCCGGTTTCTGTTGAGCAATAAAGCGTTGATGTTTTCAAGCTATTAAGCAGATGCTATCTCGTTCAGTTTATTCGAAGACTTAATTTGTTCAATTTATTTAAAGAACAAAAGTTA
>Ga0049113_10000230_pt1 | contig 11567 bp, 13 predicted proteins | sample WorMettanBELIZE1_FD_55214 | JGI IMG/M metagenome (GOLD analysis project Ga0049113, IMG submission 55214) | Marine gutless worms symbiont microbial communities from Max Planck institute for Marine Microbiology, Germany - Olavius tantulus BELIZE.1 | ecosystem: Host-associated > Annelida >... | reverse complement strand
AAGCCCGGATCACTTAATCGATACCAGCTTTGCAGCAACAGAGCCTTGAACATCATCGATGGTGGCCACGCCTTCTCGCCTGTCCGGTTCGCATGGACACCTGATAATAATTTTTCAAGCCTTGTCCAATCAATCAGCCCATGAACCTCATCCCGCTTCTTGCAAGGCATCGTGTTCTATCCGCATTGGATCTGCTAAACTGCGTTGTTGTAAGTTTTTCCACGCCAACTTTTGCTCCCCCGGTGCGCAATTTTTAGGAGTCAACATTCATCTCAAATTTCAGCAACTTTGGGGATCTCGTGCAAAGGTCTCATTTGATCTGTGCCTTGGGCGAGCTGTCCTACGAGCACTATCGCCACAGCGATAATCTGGTAGTCCGGCTGAACCTGTCCAACATGCAGTATCCCGCGGAGCGCAAGGTCGAGGTCTATGCCCAAGCGGTACGGGGGTTGTCCACGCTGGAGCAGGGTCCCGAGAAGCAGCTCAAATACCTGGACTTCATCGATATCTATGCGGCGCTTGACGATAATGAACGGGCTGAATACCAACGCCACTATCCCGACGAGGCCAAGACCATGAGCCGATTTGCCGAACGCTTCCGCGAGGAGGGTATGCAGCAGAGCAAACACCAAGGTGAAGCCTTAGTATTGGAACGTCAGTTGCGTCTGAAATTCGGCGCCTTGCCCGATGAAGTACAGCACCGGATCGAGCGGACCAGCGAGCAAACCCTGCTCGCGTGGTCCGAGCGGGTCCTCACCGCCAGCCGTCTTGATGAGGTCCTGCATTGAAAGGGTGGGCTGTGCCCACCAATACCGTGCCTAGCTGATGGGCGCTGCCCACCTTACGGGTCCGAGAAAAAAAAACAAGGTGAAGCGGGATACTAGAGCGAAATACGTGATGAACCACCTGACATCCGAGGATCTCTACAGTCTGGAGGTCTACACCAAGATACGCGGCGATTTCCGGGCTAGGGTTTTAGCGCATAAGCGGGACCGAAAGATTCACATCGGTACGAACGCGACGCTTTATTTCGAGGATCGGCTGACCATCCAATACCAGATCCAGGAGATGTTGTGTATCGAACGTATCTTCGAGCCGGCAGGCATCGCCGACGAGCTGGCGGTCTACAATCCGTTGATCCCCGACGGCCGCAACTGGAAAGCAACCTTGATGGTGGAATACCCGGACGCCGAGGAACGCCGGGTAGCACTCGGTAAACTCATCGGGATCGAGGACCAGGTGTGGGTGCAGATCGTAGCTCAAGAAAAGGTCTTTGCCATCGCCGATGAAGATATGGAACGCGCGGACGAGACTAAGACCTCATCGGTGCACTTTCTGCGCTTCGAACTGATACCGGAAATGATTGCCGCCTTGAAGGCCGGAGCAGGCCTGACGGTCGGCACCGATCATCCGCATTACCGCCAAGCGGTAAGCACCAATGAGGCTACGCGCACTGCATTAATGCAGGATCTCGACTAACCGATCTCGGGGCGCTTTACAATTGGGGTCCGATAATTCAGTCGGTGTTGTTTAGGCATAAAATCCCCCCTCCGTCGGGACCAAGATTTCTCGCTGCGCTCGAAATGACAGAAAGCGAAATTAGATGAAATAGGGTACTAGAGGCCTCCCCACCGAGCTTACTCGGCGGGGGATGACCCCGGCACTTGGGCGAGCATCCCCTCACGCAGGATGAAATCCACGACCTGGTCCAGCCCCTGACCTTTGCGCAGGTTGGTAAACACGAATGGTCGCTTGCCCCGCATACACTTGGCGTCCCGCGCCATGACCTCCAGTGATGCCCCCACATAAGGCGCCAAGTCGATCTTGTTGATCACCAACAGATCCGATCGGGTGATGCCGGGTCCACCTTTGCGGGGGATCTTCTCGCCTTCGGCCACATCTATGACATAGAGGGCCAGGTCCGCCAGCTCTGGGCTGAAGGTGGCCGAGAGGTTGTCGCCGCCGCTCTCGATGAAGATCACATCCAGGTCCAGGAAGCGCGCCTGGAGGTCCTCCACCGCCGCCAGATTCATCGAGGCATCTTCGCGGATGGCGGTATGGGGGCAGCCGCCCGTTTCCACGCCGACGATGCGTGCCGCGTCCAGGGCTTGGCTGCGGATTAGGAACTCGGCGTCCTCTTTGGTGTAGATGTCGTTGGTGACCACGGCCAATTGGAAATCCTCGCGCAGGTGTTTGCACAAGGCATCCAGCAACGCCGTCTTGCCGGAGCCGACGGGTCCGCCGACGCCGATGCGTAGGGCCGAATTGTTCATGGACGGTGCCTCAAGAGCGAAACAGACGAGTATACTGGGTCTCGTGGGCGCTGCTGGCAATGGCCAGGGCCGGGGTCGAGGCCCCGATCTCGTGGTCGGCGAGGGTCAGTGCCTTGGCGACGACCGCGGGAACCTCCGCCGCTAACCGCTGGAGTATCTGCTGGCCTTGGGCGCGACCGAGGGGAATGATTTTAATCCCGGCCAGGACCAGCTGCTCCAACCAGCCCCAGGCGTATCCCTGGGCGGCGTTCCGCACCGGGATATCCCAAGCCGCGGCGGCGAAAGCGAACCCTGCGGCCTGACTGCGCGCGAGGGTCGTCTTCCAGTCCCGGACCCCGGCCAGCTCCCAGGCGACCAGTAGATCCGCCAGGGCGCGTCCGCGATTGGCCTCTTCCGCCCGCAGCTCGGAGGTCTCGCGGGCGGCGAGCAACCAATCGATCCAACGGATCATGGCCACCAGGTCCCGAACCCGAGTGGCGTCATGCATGCGTATCAGCAGGGGCAGATCCAGATCGACCATGGGGTTGCCGAGCTGATCCAGGAGCCAGGCCTGCAGCTGCTCCGCGCTCCGGATCCACCCCGCCTCCACCGCCCACTCGATGCCCTGAGAATAGGCAAAGCCCCCGATAGGCAGGGACGGGCTCACTAGTTGCAGCAGCCGCAGCAGCGGCAAGGGGCTATCAGTGATCCCGCTGTCCTTCACCATGGGTATGCCCAGGACCACTATAAGCGCCGCGCTCGGGTTCGATGGGAGCGTCTTCCACGATGACTTCTAGGCCCAGGCCGCGTACCAGCTCGTCCAACACATGATCGTGGGGATACCGCAGGCGTTCGGGCTCGATTTGCAGGGCCACATGGCGGTTTCCCAGGTGGTAGCAAGCGCGGGCGAATAACCAGGGATCTCGGCCGAGGACGGTGGAAACGGACTCCCGGGCCGCTTTGACCTGGACGATCAGTCGTTCTTCGGAAATCAGGCAATCACCGTCGTGCAGATGGTCGCCGCGGGCGAGGAAGATCCCCGCCTCGCGCCCATTGTCCAGCCTTACCCGCAGGCGACTCCTGGCCCGTTGATCCAGGGTCAAGGTAACGCCGAGATCGGTCCGGGCCGGTCGGTCGAGTTTCTTGATCAAGCGAATCATCAGTGTAGTGTACCGGCACCGGCGCCACCGCCCGTAGAATGCGGTAAGCGCGGGAGATCCTTCAGGATGGCACTGCCGGGTGGCGCGAACCACATCAGCCAGGTAGAGAGGGATGCGTCATACTCGAAATCGGGATCGTAATCGGAACCCCGATCCCGAAGTATCCCCACAAACCAGCCTCTCTGGCTCCCACGTTCCAGCGTGGGAACGAGCCACACGCCCGGTCCCCCCCAACAGCACCAAATCATTCAGGATCGCACCAAAACCACCAGCCTCTGCGGCCCGTGAACCCCATAAGCCAGGGTCTGCTCGATGTCGGCGGATTTGGAGGGACCGGAGATCAGCAGGGCATTGCCCGGCATCCCGGTCTGCCAGGCTTGTCGGGTCAGCAATTCGTGAAAGGTCGAGCAGATCTCGGTCGCGTCCAGCAGCACGCAGTGGATGGGGGGCACCAAAGACAAGAGGCGCGGCTCCTGGGGCGTCGGCCATAGGACCAGGGAGCCGGTCTCGGCGATGGCGCCCCGGCAACTGGTAAAACCTGCGTCTACGGATCGGAACAGAGCATCGCGACAGGTCTCCACGGGCTCCAGGTAGGGGATCAATCGAACCGCGTTCCGGTCCGGCCAGCCTTGCTCCAACACCGGCCCCAAAGGACCATTGGGACCATAGAGCAGGGTGCCGCAGCCTTTCCGGTGCAGGAGTTCGTACATCCGCTGGGGCCAGTCGGCACCGACTTGGTGGACCTCGCCGTGAGCCGCCTCCATCCAGACCCGGAAGCGGCGGAAGCACTCCGCCGGGTCCCAGTCGAGTCGGCGCCGGGGGAGGTCGGGTGCTATTTGGTCCGCTTGAATACCGCCTGCCCGTAAGCGTTGGAGGATAGCTGATCTGGCGCCGCTCATGGGAGCCTCCGTGCTATTAACATCGGTTCGGTTGTTTCATTGGAGATTATTTTTCCACAAATGAACGCGAATCAACGCAAATTGCTCGCAATCGGTTCGCCATCATCGACGGGTCTTGATCCATTGACGTTGATTTGCGGACAAATTTTCCATGGGAGTCCTGCCGGCTCAATGTTACCGGTAGTTGCGAGCGTCTGTACTAGTGAGGGACCGTGCGCCGCGATCAGGCGGCAGGCCAATGGATGACGGTTACGCTCGATCATCGGTAAAGTCCGCCTCCTGCGCCAGTCGGTGTAGGCATTTGGGGGCGAGGTGTGGGGGACGCCGGCTCCGGGTCCAGGGTGTAACCAGGCGCGGGAGCAGCGTGCCCGTCCTACTCAGCAGACCACTCATCAGTCGGTAGCGACCAGGGTCGGCGTGGAGCCAGGCCCAGAGTCGCCAGATCGCGGCCTGCCTGGAGTCGCGCCGACTGCCCCGGCCCCGGACCTGGGAATCCGCCCCGGCGCCTACCCCTTCGGCGCGCAGTCGGTTCAGGAGTCGGGGGAGGGGGATGCGTACCGGGCATACCTCACTACAGGCACCGCACAGGCTGGAGGCGTCCACCACGGATCCGGCCGCGGCCAGGCCATGGAGCTGAGGCTCGAGGATGCCGCCGAGAGGGCCCGGATAGACGGTGCCGTAGGCATGGCCGCCGACGCGCACATACACAGGGCAGTGGTTCAGACAGGCCCCGCAGCGAATGCAATGCAAGGCAGCCTGGAGCTCCGGATCGGCAAACATACGTGAGCGACCGTTGTCCAGTAGGATCAAGTGGACCTCCTGGGGTCCGTCCAGCTCGTCTGCGCGACGCGGCGCGCCGATCAGGTTGACATAGGTGGTGATGGGTTGGCCGGTGGCGGAACGGATGAGCAGGGTCAGCAAGGTCGGGAGCTGATCTAGACGCGCGATAACCTTCTCGATGCCGGTAACGGCGATATGCACTTTAGGTACTGTAGTGCACATGCGGCCGTTGCCCTCGTTCTCCACCAGGGCCAGAGTTCCGGTCTCGGCCACCGCGAAATTGACCCCGGTAAGTCCTGCCACGGCGCCGCGGAACTTCTCACGCAGGATGCAGCGGGTAGTGGCCGTGAGGGCTTCGGCATCCTCGTTGTAAGGGAACTCCGGGAACCTGGCCTTGAAGAGCTCGGCAATCTGTCGCCGGTCCTTGTGGATAGCCGGGGCGAGGATGTGGAAAGGACGTTCCCTCGCGAGTTGGACGATGAGCTCCCCCAGGTCCGTCTCCACTACCTCGATGCTTTGGGCTTTCAGGAAGGCGTTGAGACCCAACTCTTCGGAGACCATGGATTTGCCCTTGATGAGCATCCATGCATCGTGCCGGTGCAGGATGTCCAGCACGATCCAGTTGGCCTGATTGCAGGTCTCGGCCCAGTGGACCTGAATGCCGTTGGCGGTGCAATTGCGCTCCAATGCTTCGAGCAGGTCGGGGAGGCGCGCCAGGGCATGGGTCCGAATGGCTTGCCCTTGATCCCGTAGACGTTCCAGCTCGTCTCTGTCCGGGAAAGCCGCCCGGCGCTTGGCGACCAACCCGTCCATAGCGCATCGTATATTTGCTTGCATCCGCCCATCGCGCAAGGCATCCGCGACTCGAATACGCCACTCAGTCCCCATTGATCCGCTCCCACACCAGCTCAGCGATGTGCTTTACCTGCGGCCCGCTTCCCCAATGCCGGAAGGTGCCTTCCAGATTCATGAGGCAACCGCAATCCTGGCCCACCAGCAGCGGGGCACCGGTAGCGGCGATGGCGGCAGTCTTGCCCGCGGCCATGGCGGCGGAGAGCTGCGGTTCCTTGACCGCGAAGGTCCCGCCGAAGCCGCAGCACTCGTCGGCATGATCGGGCTCCAAGGCGCGGACGTTAGCGAGGCAGTTGAGCAATTCCAAAGCTGCGTCCGCAACGCCCAGCTCGCGGAGCGCCGAGCAGGAGTTGTGCAAGACGACATCCAGCGGCGGTCCCAGATCGACGGGCCTGAGATCCAAGATCCGCGCCAGAAACTCGGTAAATTCATAGACCCGACCAGCTAGGGCCTGGGCGCGGGCCTCGTCAGGGGTGCTGGAGAAGAGCCGCGGGTAGTGTACGCGGAACATACCCGCGCAGGAGGCAGAGGGGACCACGACCGGGATGTCTGCAGGAAAGATATCGAGCTGCGCGGCTGCCACCACCCGAGCCTGGTCCTGGTAACCGGAATTGTAGGCCGGCTGACCGCAACAGGTTTGACCCTGGGGGTAGCGGACCTGAATGCCCGCACGTGCAAGCAACCGCATGGCGGATAGACCTGCATTCGGGTAGAGCAGATCGACGAGACAGGTTCCGAAGAAGTAGACCGCCTCAGGTTTGCGCATGGCCGAATTATAATTCAGCGCGGTACAGGTTGTTCATACTCAATTCCGAACGATGCACGGCAACAGACATCAAACACCTTCATGTTCATAATATACTGCCACACGGCACAATCTGAGCTTTTGAATTTCCCCCTCGCCCCGCCCTCTCCTGGAGGGAGAGGGAGTAAAATGCACAGATTGTTCCGTGTGGCAGTAACTAAAAAACGACGAATCCCGCGAATCCACACGAATCTTCATTCACACAGATTTGTGCGATTCGTAGTTTTGAAAAAATGGCACTCCAGTCCCCGCCGGGATATCGGGTTAGGACGTCATAATCTCCGCTTCGTCCGATAAACAATGATAGAAAGGATCGCATGGTAATGTCCAATCGTGCGCACCCCATCGCCGTCTTCGTCTCCTTCTCAGGTCATGGTGGGGTGGAACGGATGGTCGTGAACCTGATCCGCGGTTTTGTGGCGCTTGGCCGACAGGTGGATCTAGTCCTGGTGCGCACGGAGGGCCCCCACCTCGAACGTTTGCCGCCGCAGGTGAATCGCGTGCATCTGGGCACCCGACACACCTTCGCGGCGGTGCCGGCACTGGCCCACTACTTGCGCCGACACCGTCCCGTCGCCCTGCTGGCGGTGAAAGATCGGGCCGGGCGCGTGGCAGTCCTGGCCCGGTGGCTGGCGGGCACCGACATCCGGATTGTCATGCGCCTGGGCACCAATATCTCCACGGCCATGGCGGAACGGACCGCTATGGCGCGTTGGTTACGTTTCTGGCCGATCCGTCGGCTCTATCCACGGATAGACCGGATCGTGGCGGTCTCCGCCGGGGTCGCCGACGACACCGCCCGCATCGCCGGGATCGTGCGTACAGGCATCCAGGTCATCCGTAACCCCGTGATTACGCCGGAGCTCCCCGAGTTGGCCGCTAGGCTCTGCGATCACTCCTGGTTTCAGCCCGGCCAGCCGCCGGTCATCCTCGGCGCTGGCCGCTTACAGCGCCAGAAGGATTTCCCGACCCTGATCCGTGCCTTCGCCCAGGTCCGCAGAGAACGTCCTTGTCGATTAGTCATCCTGGGCGAAGGCAGCGGACGGGCGCAGCTCCAGGCACTGATCGCGGCGCTGGGAATCGCAACTGACCTGGATCTGGTCGGCTTCCGGACCAACCCCTACCCCTTCCTGGCCCGCGCGGCTCTGTTCGTGCTAGCGTCCCGGTGGGAGGGTTCTCCCAATGTGCTCACAGAGGCCATGGCCTTGGGCACCCCGGTGGTGGCGACGGACTGTCCCAGCGGCCCTCGTGAGTTGCTGGACGGGGGTAGATACGGCCCCCTGGTCCCGGTCGGAGACATCCAGGCCCTGGCCCTGGCCATGGCCAAGATCCTGGACTGTCCGCCGTTGCCGGAAACCTTGCGGGCCGCAGTCGCCGATTACACCCAGGCCAAGAGTGCTACGCGGTATCTGGAGGTGCTGGAAACGGGAGTTACCGGGAAACCCGAATAGTCACGATCCCGTTACAACAGGAACCAGTCGAACCCCCGCCTTCTGATATGCAGGTTCAACCCTTCGATAATTTGTATCATGCCATGGTGCACATCAGATCGGAGTTGAACTTCTCTGGGTGTAGCTTTAATTGATGGGTAATTGATGGCGGGCTGTCATGGGATACATTAAACATTGATGTTTGGGACCAACCAAGCAAACCCACCAAGTAGTTTTTTCTATGAAATCATGCACTTTGGAGAAACCACACGACACACCAAGGTGGCAATCGGTCGGTCGCCGAGTCGATTGTCAAGCCGGGAGGATAGGTGTAGAGGGGCTTACCGGCGAGAAGGTCCGTGGCCGTGACCGGCAAGGGCGAATCGCCTAGATTGGTCATTAGAGTCAATCCGGAGCCATCCCCCAGATGCCACTGGACCCGCAGCCCCTGCTCGCGGATCTGACGGAAGGTGCCGGCGTCACTTTGCATACCGGCCAGACGCGGAACGATTTGGTTGTGGCGCAACGTCAGCAGATTCCGATAGAACCCGAGCCAGTCACCATGCGGTGACTCGCCCAGGCCCGCCCAGTCCGGTTTACTGTGATCGAAAGAGTTCGGGTCATTGGGGTCGGGGGGCGCCCGATGCTCCAAAAGCCGCGCGAACCCCTCAAAGCAGGCAAATCCACGACGACGACCCGCGGCGACTGCTGCCGCCAGCTCGGGGCCGAAATCGCAGAAGAACTGAAAGGGCTGGGCAGCGGCGAATTCCTCGCCCATGAAGAGTAGCGGGGGAGCCGGAGCGAGCAGTAACAAGGCGATTGCGGCCCGTAGCCGCTCCGGGTCGGTGAGGCGCTGGATACGCTCCCCGAATGGGCGGCTTCCCGCTTGATCGTGATTTTGCAAAAAGGAGACGAAGGCCGTAGGCGGCAGCGATTGACTGGGCTCACCGCGCCTGGCGCCACCACGATAAACGGATGGTTCGCCCTGGTAGCCGAAACCTTGGGCCAGGCAGCGTCCCAGGTACCAGACGGGTCGGTCTTTGCAGTCCGCATAGCAGCCATCTACCTCGCCGGTGAGCAAGACATGCAGCGCATGGTGGAAGTCGTCGTTCCATTGTGCGGTATATTGTCGCGGGTGCCCATCCCGGTCGCGGACGAGATAGCGTGCTGCGTTGTTGTCGTTCTCCAGGATCAGGTGTAGGTGGCGTTCACGGCCGGGGCCTTGGCGCACGGTAGCCGCCAACTCCTCGAGGAAATCCGGCGCCGAGTCGTCCCGGATCGCATCCACCGCATCCAACCGCAGGCCGTCGAAGTGGTATTCCTCCAACCAATAGAGGGCGTTGTGGATGAAGAAGCGACGCACCATCTCGCTGCCGGGCCCATCGAAGTTGATGGCCGCGCCCCAGGGCGTGTGATGGCGGTCGGTGAAAAACTGGGGGGCATATTGGTGCAGGAAATTGCCCTCGGGACCAAAATGGTTGTACACCACATCCAGCAGGACCATCAGCCCCTTGTGGTGCGCCGTCTGGATCAGGTCCTTCAGGTCCTCCGGCCGGCCATAGCTGCTGTCGGGGGCGAAGGGAAGCACCCCATCGTAGCCCCAGTTGCGCGTACCGTGGAAATCGGCGATCGGCATCAACTCGATGGCTGTTATACCCAGGTCGGCCAGGTAGCCCAGGCGCCGGGTGACGGCAGCGAAGCTGCCTGGCAGAGAAAATGCGCCCACATGCAGCTCGTAAACGACCGCTTCTTCCCAAGGTCGTCCGCACCAATCGACATCGGTCCACCGCCAACTCCGCGGATCGACGACCTGGCTGGGGCCATGCACATCTTCGGGCTGAAACCGAGACGCGGGGTCGGGCACCTGCAACCCGCCATCGATGCGATAACGATAACGGCTCCCGGCCACGGCCCGGCCCGTCACCAGGCCAAACCAGCCTCCCGACTCGCCGCCCAGGGGCAGGAAAGACTCACCGGTGTCCTCTTCGAGACAGAGATCGACCTGCACGGCTGCGGGGGCCCAGAGGCGGAAGCGCACTCGCCCGTCGGCCTGCACCTGGGCGCCGCAGGGCATGGAGTGAACTCGGCGTATGGAGTCACGCATGGGTGGTCGAAAGACCGCAGCTCCCGAAGAAGTCGTAGTGACCGACAGCCTCAAAAATACCGCAAGTATGGTACCTTAGTTTGTTCGCGGGGACGAAGATCAGTGTAGATCTGTCGCCAATAGCGGTAGTTGGCTTCGGGGTAGACACAAAGTGCTCTTTCCGTTCCACCGTGCTACCGCCAGTCCGCTTGTTCGTCGCCATCCAGACCGGATTCCGACAACCACACGGTGACGACACTTCATCTTTTGCAATAGCGCTTGGTTGCCCTCCCGGTGGCAACGGGGCGGGTTTTTCTGTGAAGATCGCTTCCACCCTGGTCTCTATTCCTTTGCCCATCCTTTTCCTCTCTTATTGCGTCTGCGACACATGTGGCTGAGATCCCTCTCGCAATCGAGCTGGAACTAACATGCGCCTTGCACGCAGGGGAGGTATTGGAATAGAAAAATCTCATGGCTACTCCCTGTCACTAGGATAGGCACCAGCCGGCGAAGAAATGGTCCTGGCATATCCGGTACGCTCGCCGGCCAGCAGCACAAAGGCACCAATGGCAAGGAAGGTGCCACCAACGAAGAAAAGCGGCCGGTAGAGATCAAGCCCCTGATAGGCCGCTGCTATGCCAAGGCCAGACAGCGCCTGAGCAACAGCAAAGACACCTCCTACATTAGGATGCCGAATACCACAGACAAGCCGCAGACACACCACTCGGTCTGCCCGCACGACTGCCCGGGCCAGTGCCCCGTCGAGGTCGAGTGCATTAATGCCCACACCATCGGCCGAGTATATGGTGTCCGGCGCAGCGCGTACCATACCGGCGTCATCTGCGCCAAGGTTGCCCCGGGTGCATCACCCGGAGCGGCTGGCCATGCCGCTCCGTCGGGTCGGGGCCAAGGGCGATCGCTGTGCCTTTGAGCCGATCTCCTGGGACGACGCGCTCAATACGGTAGCCGAGAGGCTGAGCCGGGCGATCCGGCGGCATGGACCTGAGGTGGTATGGGCCTACGACTTCGCGGCATGATAAGCCAGATCCAACGGCATGGCATCGCCCGTTTCCGCCACGCGCTGAAGCTGTCCCGCCACATCGGCTCGATCTGTACTTGGCTGCCGGACGCCTGCTAGGTCGCTGGCGTCGGCAGTAAACGCGGCACCGACCCGAGGGAGATGGCCGAGGCCGACCTGATCGTCATACGGAATTTTCTAGTTTAAGGTTTTATTCTTCATATCAAAAACCGACTGATTGGAAGAAGAGCTATTCGTCCAACGGTAGTGGTATGGTTTCGTTGGACT
>Ga0049113_10000226_pt1 | contig 11627 bp, 7 predicted proteins | sample WorMettanBELIZE1_FD_55214 | JGI IMG/M metagenome (GOLD analysis project Ga0049113, IMG submission 55214) | Marine gutless worms symbiont microbial communities from Max Planck institute for Marine Microbiology, Germany - Olavius tantulus BELIZE.1 | ecosystem: Host-associated > Annelida >... | reverse complement strand
AGGTTTTTGGCATAATATCGCGTCATATCGCGAAAGCCTTAAAACCTAAAAGTGTTGCACTTACTTATTGAACTGGGGTTTCGGATTTCGAGTTTCGAGTTTCGAATTTGGATTACTGGATCGTTAACTGCTTAATGGAAGAAACGGGCACCTATCTGCTGTAGTTTCTGACGTAACACGATGCTACATANTGATAGTGAAATTAATACAATCCAGGGCATCTCTTTCCGGCTCCTTGCCCAGCCGGATAATGCCATGCCCGAGCAGTGCGGCTTCATCCCGGCGGAGGCTTACGGATTTTTTTCCCTGGATGACGGCAAAGGTCCCGTTGGTGCTTTGATCAATCAAAAAAAATTTTCCTCGCCGGTATTCGATGCGGGCGTGGGAGCGGGAGACCAGCTTGCTATTTACCACCACGTCGTTGTGTGGTTGCCGGCCCAGGGTCGCCACGGGGTGGGCTTCATCGATGGTAAGACTTTGACCCATGAAGGTCAGTTCCAGATGTGCGCGTTGGGTGACCGATGCCATAGAGGTATCCACCATGACCGTAACGTCGTGACGCTCCCAGATCACTTCGTAAATATTGACTTCTCCGCTTTTGCCCTTGATCGTTGTTTTATCGATACACCGCACAGAACTCTGATGTTCGGAGGACAGCAGGGAAATCGTCTCCTCGGTAGCGACGATCTGTCGCTCTTTTGCCAGGGATACCATGCGCGCCGCCACATTGACGGCGTCACCAAATACATCGCCGGCTTCGGCGATCACCGATCCGAAATGGATCCCCACATAAATGTTCGGCGGAGAAAAGTCGGGTCTGTTTTCGATGGTGATATCTTCCAGGCTCTGATGCATTTCGATCGCCGCGTCGACGGCCGCATTGGCATCCGGAAAGGTGCTCATGACCTCATCGCCGATGGTTTTGACAACCCGCCCGCGATATCGATCGGTCACATCGGACATAATAGCGACGCACCGCCCGATCAGGTTTTGGGCCGTTTTTTCGCCCAGTTTTTCGTAAAGATGGGTGCTTTTCGCCACATCCGCGAAGAGAATGGCCAAATTTTCGGTTCTTCGTTCGCTCATTTTTCGGATGATTCAAATGCGTCTAATGTTTTGACCTTCGCAACCCGCTATCCCGTGAAAGGCTGTTCCACGGAACACCTACGTACGACACAGGACCACACTGACATTGTCATTGCCGCCGGCATCGTTGGCCGCGGNTATCAGCCGGCTGCACATGTCCGGGATGTCTCCCCCGTCATTCAGGATCCGGGCAATTTCATCGTCTGAGACCATATCGGTCAACCCATCGCTGCAGAGCAGATACATATCCCCGCTTTGCCGGGTATCCCAGAGGGTTTCAGGAGTGACGGATGGGCTGGGGCCAATGGCCCGGGTGATCACATTTTTCCCCGGTTCGGCGCCCAAACGTCCGTTTCGCTCCCATTCGATATGCGCCGAATGATCCGTCGTGAGTCTGGTCAATGCCGAATCCCGCAGACGGTATAAGCGGCTGTCGCCGATGTGGAACCACAGGACATTATCACCCTTCGGGATGATCATCCCCACAATGGTGGTCCCCATATACCGTTTCAGTTTTTCGGTGCGGTTCTTCAAGAACAGGGTGTCGTTTGCCTGTCTAACGGCTTCGTCCACCAGAGATGTCAGACACACAATCTCCGCAGGAACACCGCTCCCCTCGGTAATATCGCACAGTTCCTGTGCAATAACATCCGGTTGAAGATATTTTTGAATGATTTCCAGCGCGCTGCCGCTGGCTTCGGCGCCACGCTCGTGGCCGCCCATGCCGTCGGCGAGAAGCATGAAAACGCCACCATCGTCTAAAAAGATGGCGTCCTGATTTTCAGATCGCGACCGACCGGGATGGGAAATGCCGGCGGCTTCTATCTGATTGGAGTGGATCCTGAGAGAGGTGGGCTGTATCGAGTGCATGCCTTAACCATTCAAAACTAATAAGAAAAAACGCATGAAATCTATATATGGAATCGGAAAAAATGTCAACAAACAAACCGCTGGAAAAAAGGGATGTCCCCGGATCTTCACTGGTGGACGACCCCGGCGGCAAATGCATTTTCTGAGGCGCCTCCAACCGCAATCATTCCAGATGTGGTAATTGAGAACTGCCGTGGAACTCCGCTTGACAGGCTTCAAATTAAGTCATATAAATTCTGTTAGTTACCTCACATTTAGAAATAATATCGAAGCGCACGNCAATACATTCTAATACCCANGGATACATGAGATTTTCGAAAACGTCTACAATAGCATTCGCGATCCTGCTCCTTATTTTTGGGACGCTGCTGGTCCATCACGGGATCACCGCCGGATCGCCGTCTACCGGTACCAATCATGCCCTGCTCATCGGCATCGGCGGCTACACCAACTGGGATAAATTACAGAGTCCTGTCCGGGATGCTGAGAGCATCTCCCAAACGCTGATCACTAAGTNCAATTTCAAAAAATCCAACGTCACGCTGCTCACCGACAAATCATCGGAAAAACCGACACTGGTCAATATTCTCACCTACCTGGATCGGTATTCAGGCTCTCTCGGACCCGAGGATAATCTTCTCATTTTCTTCTCCGGTCACAGTATTGAAGACGACAAGGGAGAAACCTACTGGATCCCCATCGACGGCAAAAAGAAAAGCAAATTGACATGGCTGTCGCATACCGCAATTACTGAAGATGTCTTTAATAGCGAAAGTTTCGAGGTCAAAAACCTCTGCATCATCACCGATTCGCATTTTTCCACAAAAATGACACGGAAGAGCTCCGTCACCGTGACCACCTATGACCTGCGCTATGAAGAGAAGATCGCCGAGATGGCCAACCGGAAATCCCGCCAGGTCATTTCGTTTGGTGATCAGCACTGGCCTGGCAGCCCGAAAACGGATGGATTGGGGCTCTTTACGTATTATTTTCACAAGGCACTGGTCGAAAATCCCCTCGATATCATCGATTTTGAAAATCTCATATTTGAGGACAATATCCTGTTTCCAATTATCAAAGTCGCCGGCACCCGGCCGACCCGTGGACGGCTGAAGACGGAACTGGACGCTGGCGGACAATTCGTTGTGAAGAAGGTGGTTGAGGCCCCGCTCATCGACATTCTCGCCGCCGAAGTGAATCCCCCCAAGGGCTATCCTGGCGATGAAGTAATCATTCTGGCGGAAACCAGCGCTCCGGCCGATGAAGTGATCGTCGATTTGTCCGGAAAAAAATACCGCATGTCGGGAAACGATACCCGTTGGAGCTATCAGTTCCGCCCCGAGAAGATCGGTAAGGTGGCATTCCAGGTTGCTGCGCTGAACCGGAATGAGCTGGAAGGCAAGATCAAACGGGGAGAAATCCTTACCATCCGACCCAAAGCCAAAGTGTCCAATGTCCTGGAAGCAAAAGTGGCACCGGCATCCGGGACGAGCGGGGATAGATTTACATTTACTGCGGTCACCGACACCCCGGCCCGGGAGGTCACGTTGGTTATCGGTGACAAGCAATTTCCGATGAGCGGCTCCGGTACCCAATGGACCCTGAGCCAGTCAGTGGATATGGAAGGGACCGTCCCGTTTTCCNTTGCGGCCACAAACGACGACGGGGTGCGCGGAGATCCGCGGAAATCGGCTCTCCGGATCACGCCCGGTATCGTCAACGTCGTTTCGATTTCTTCATCGCCCAAGACCGGCTACGCGGGAGAGGAATACACCATCACCGTGAAAACGGATCGGGCTGCCACGAGCGTCCGGCTGGAAATGGACGGCCGGACGTTTGACATGGTCGGGGAGGGAAAGAGCTGGCGCCTGAAACGGAAGATCCCGGACATCGGTAAAAAGCAGTTCCGGGCGGTTGCCGTGAATTCCCAGGGGAAAAAGGGCGCTGCCCTGGGCGGAGAATTGCTCGCTAAAAAGACACCCCTGCCCATCCCGGATGTCGCCCAGGTGGACGTGAGTGTCGTCGCCCCTGGAAAGGGTTATGCCGGGGATTCGTTTACCATCGCCGCACGCACCACCAANCCGGCGGCAGGCGTGTCGGTGGACATTGACGGACGCCGGTTCAATATGAAAGGCGCCGGAACGGAATGGACATTCGTAGCCGCCATCGAAAAAGAGGGCGTCAGCACATACCGCGTCGTCGCCCGAAACAAAGAAGGCAAGGGTGGCCAGTCCCGCGAAGGGGAGATTACCACCCGGAAACGCCCCGCCGCCCCGATTGGCATCCGCCAGGCCAGCATCTCCCCACAACGCGGTTACAGCGGCCTCGAATTTACCTTCACGGCTGTCACGGATCGCCCGGCCCGCGGCGTATCCGTGCGGATCGCAGGAAAACCCTATGAGATGAAAGGGAGCGGCACCCAGTGGGAATTGAAGCGACCCATTGAGAAAGCCGGGACGCTTGAGATTTCCATGGTCGCATTGAACGCGGACGGGCAGCAGGGCGTTGCGTATGCATCGAAGCTGCCGGTGTATCAAAACCGGTGTGTTCTCAACAAAAGCGGCGCCCTGGTCGATGTCATGACCGGAAACCAGGTAGAGCGGTTCAGGGATAACAAGGACGGCACCATTACCGATCTGGCAACCAGCCTCATGTGGAGCAAAGCGCCGAAACAGATTGCCACCAATTGGGATGGTGCTGCCGATTATTGCCGGCAGCTGTCCCTGGGCGGCCACGCGGGCTGGCGGCTGCCGACCATCGGTNAAATGAAACGCCTGACAGACACCTCCCAGCAGAATCCTGCTTTACCGGCGGGACACCCATTCTCCGGCATCCTGACCCATCTGGGATACTGGACAAAGACCCGGCACCGTTTCGGCCGAAACTATGTGTACCAGATGAGCCTCTGGTTTGGAAGGGAAGCCCATCTGAAAAAAACTGAAAACGGCAANGTCTGGCCGGTGAGATACGCAGAGTTAGCGGAATAAAATCGTAGAACGATTTTATGAAACGCGGCGATGCCGCTCCAAAAGGAAACGGCCTGCCCGCCGGTAGTGTATAGGATTCACCCGCCATATGTGTGGCGTATTCATGCGCCGTATTTTGGGCGTGCTAATTTTTCACCCCCTGCGGAGGTGTTCGGGCAAAGGACAATCATCTATTCTAAGGACCCGTCAATGACTCAGGTAACCATCGGGGCGTCGACCCATACCGGGCAACGGAAAACAACGAACGAAGATAGCTACGAGGTGGTGTTCCCCGATGGCGACAGCAAACATCCAGGGGGAATTTTACTGATTTTGGCCGACGGCATGGGGGGGCATGCCGGCGGAGCCATCGCTTCCCGAACCGCTGTTGACATCGTAAAGGATCGCTACCTCAATGCGACGACTGATGATATTCTAGGTGCCCTGAAAAACGCCTTTCGGAAGGCCAATACGGCAGTCATTGAAAAAAGTGATAAGGACAGGTCCCTGGCCGGTATGGCGACCACCCTTACCGCTATCGTCATAAAAGACGATCTTCTGTTTCATGCCCATGTGGGTGACAGCAGGGCCTATCTGTTTGACGGATCGAAATTGACACCGCTAACCGAAGATCATTCGTATGTCGCCAGTCTGGTTGCCGCAGGGGCCATCACGGAGGAAGAGGCCGAAACACATCCTCAGCGAAATCTGGTCACCCGGGCCGTGGGCGCCCAATCCGATCTGGTTATCGATTCCGGGGAATTCCCCGAATTCCTTAAAAAACAGCAGCAGATTATGATCTGCTGTGACGGCCTGTACAAGGTGGTTCCGGAAAATGACATGGTCAGTATTCTCATGTCGGAAAAACAGCCTCAAACGGCCTGTGAGAAGCTGGTAGAGCGTGCAAATCACTATGGCGGACCCGATAATATCACCGTCATTCTGGCCCGAATTGATCGAGTCAAGCGGGTGACCGGATTGATCCGCCGATTTCTGAAACCTGCGAGGTAGGATCGCTATGATTGGACAACAGCTGGGAGACTACGAAATCGTCAGTTCCCTCGGAAAGGGCGGCTTCGGCAGTGTCTGGAAAGCAAAGGCTGCCGATGGGACAGCGGTGGCCTTAAAAGTGCTGAACCCCCAGGTACTGGACAATCAAAAGGTGGTTAAGAAATTCTTCCATGAGGCGATGATCCTGGCCAAGCTGGATCACCCGGGAATCACCAAACTCATGGAGTTTTTCCCGGATGGGGATAATTACGCCATTGTGATGGAGTACGTGGAAGGGGTCGAATTGAAGCGGATCCTTCAGCAGCAGGCCGGACTCCTCCCTTTCGATATTGCTTTCAAGATTGCCAAACAGACGCTCGATGCGTTTCATTACGCCCATGAAAACGGTGTTCTTCACCGGGACATCAAACCCGGCAACATTATGATCGACAATCAGGGCAATGCCAAAATCATGGATTTCGGCATCGCCAAGATGTCATCCACCGCCTCCCATGACACCGCTGCCAGTATGCTATCGGTGCATTATACGCCGCCGGAGCGGTTCGATCAAAGTCGGGAAATCGATGCCCGTTCGGACATTTATTCTCTCGGCCTTGTCTTCTACGAAATGTTTGCCGGTCGGCGGCCCTTTGCGGCAACTGAAACATCCCAGATTATGTTCTGTCACCTCAATGAAATTCCGGAGCCGCCGTCCCGTTTTGCCATGGATCTTCCCCCGGAGATCAGCAACGCCATTCAACGGGCGCTTGAAAAAGATCCGGAAGATCGCTTCGCGGATTTCGGAGAGTTCAGCATGGCCATGGATCCGGGCGGGATGGACGTCGACGATGCCACCGTCTTGACAGACGATGACATGACAGTGTTGATGGATCACATCGAAGGGCTGCCGACGCCCACAGAGCCGCCGCTCACAACAAAACCCCCGGTACCCAAAAAGAAATCACCGATGGCGCTGATAATCGGCATCGTTGCAGCCGTTATTATCGCCGGGGGCGCTGCCGGATACTTTATCCTATCCGGCCCGGGGAATGGAACAACCACCACCGAAGAACAAGGCACCGTCACCGGTAAGGTCGAAGATATTCCAAAAGGCCCAGTAGAAGTTATTCATCCTGCCGATAGCGCCAAGATGATGTTTATCCCCAAGGGCAAATTCATCATGGGATCGGATAAATACTCTGCGGAAAAACCGGTTCAGAGCGTGTTCCTGGATGAATTCTACATAGATAAACATCTGGTGACCAATGCGCAGTTTCAAAAATTTTTCGATGCCACCAAATATGTCACCGACGCGGAAAAGGACGGTGCCGGTTTGGTTCGCATCGGCCGCCGATGGAAGAAGGTGGAAGGGGCCAACTGGCGCATGCCGGACGGACTCACGGCCATTGATGGTAGAGAGGATCATCCGGTCAGCCAGATTTCCTTCAACGATGCCTTCAAGTATTGCGAGTGGGTCAAAAAAGAGCTCCCCACAGAAGCCCAGTGGGAAAAAGCAGCCCGCGGTCCGGATGGCAATGAGTATCCATGGGGAAACCAGGAGCCCAATGACACCATGGCCAACTTCGACAACCTGATCGGCACGACGTCGCCGGTGACCAATTATGATAAAGGCCAGAGCACTTTTTGCGCATTCGACATGGCCGGCAATGTCTACCAGTGGACCCGGGACTGGTACGGTACCGGCGAACGTCCGACAGAAAATCCCACCGGGCCGGCCGAAGGTAAGGAAAAGGTCATAAAGGGAGGCTCGTTCATAGAAGGTGTCGAAAGCTTACGATCGGCCAACCGGGACCGATACGAACCGACTTACAGCAGTTTTCTCTTTGGCTTCCGGTGTGCTGCTAAAGATATTCCCGAACCCTGATCAGCCATCATGGAATTGCTCACATCACGGATCACCGCGGAGACCCCAGGCCTCATCCCGTTGTTGCACACGAAATCCCGGCAGACAGAGATCGAAGAGAAGATATATTTTTTTTCCATAATCCCTGATTGGCCGCTTCGATTCCGATACCGATCCCGATTCCGACCCCGATTACTTCACCACCGGACTCCTGTCCTAGTAGGGCCGGGCACCGTACCGGCCCCTTGCTTGCAGTCGCGTATTGTAAAAGTAATTTGTCAAATACACCATAATACAATCGGGCGGCTGTTTGGCCGCCCGATTGNATTATGGATCCGAATGTTATGTATGTCTTATATCACCAAACAGATTATCGTCGCTTGTTTAACTCCTTAAGCACGTCATCGGTGATATCCACTTTCTTGTCCAGATATCCGATGGCATTGGGATCTTTCAGGATAATCGTAAATTTCTTTCGTTTGGCCACCTTCTTCAGAACATCATCGGCTTTCTGAAGAATAATGGCGACCACTTCCCGGTCTTCCCGAAGAATATCTTCTTTTGCTTCATTGACGAGCCTCTGGTACTCTTCGTAGTCACGCTTGAGGTCCGCTCTGCGGTTTCGCTGATCTCTGGGTGAAAGCTTCTCCCAATCCTTATTGAGAGCATCCTTCTTGGCATTGATGTCCTTGAGTTTTTTTTAGCGAGATCGTCTTCCTTGGCCTTTCTCAGCTTCTGGATGTCGGCCTTGGCGCTCTGGCCCATTTTCGATTCACTGACCAGCCGTTGCAAGTTGATATATCCGACCTGTTGGGCCAGACACGACGGCACATAGATCAGAACCATGGCTGCAACAAAAAAGACTATCCATTTCAGCTTCGGTCTCATAATCTCTTAGGCTCTCCTTTTTTGAGTTCCCGATGATGACCTTAAACGACTGTCATTCCGGTCCCGGATCACGTCCGGGATGACGGATCCGATGTTCGACAGATTCGACGGGTTCGGCAGGCTCACCGCAGGTAGGTTCACCACCCCGAGCNCAGTCGAAAGGGAATCCAGGTAAATTAAGTAACAGTATATCATATGACATGCGTGCAGGACAAAGAGTTCTTCATGGCCGCGCAAACAAAAACCGGACATTGCAGCAGAAGAAACGGTTGATGCAATGTCCGGAAAAGACGATTTAACGTAAGAGAGCGGCGAGAGATGTCTCCAGGCGGCCGCCCGAATGATTCATGCCCAGGTTCAGGGAGTGATCGTTCTGTTCGCCGAGCAGTTTCGGGTCGGCAGGCTCGGGGACAAGAAGCGTTGGTATCTGCGGCCCCCTCATATGGCGCTGTTGCGGCAGGACGTTCAGAAGCTCCAGCCAACCGAGATCACTGCTCCCCTTTGGCAGTCCGGATTCGCCGGGCAGACCTTCATCGAATTCTGGCTCTAGGTCGTCAATTGCCTCGTCAACTTCGCGGAACAGGATGTTGATGTCGATCGGCTCCTCCTGGAAGAACCTGGCCTGGGAACTGGCGCTCAGTACTTCCTCCAACTCCTCCAGTTGTACGGCCAATGTGGAGAGCGCGGTGAGAGAATCCAGTCTTGCCGATACTCCTTGTTCGGAACCTAACCGTGTTTTGTTTCTGATGATCACCAAACCGGGGGCGTCAATGTTAGCCGGTGGAATCGCCGGGGCCGCCTGTAGTTTCGGGCCGGCAGTTACCAATCCGGACACGCTGCCCACCAGGGATGAGAATTCGGCAAAGAACTCTTCTACGTTCATAGTCGGCCCTGTTTCCGAATCCAACCCCATCGTGCTCGCCCGGATAGTCACGGTATTTGCGGATACGGTTGCCGTTCCAATATAAGNTCCGAACCCAAAGAGATTCACCGAACCGCTTGGGCCGGCGTCCAGGGACGCAGCCAGATTAACCGTCCCTGAATGGGAGAGGCCGATAAATGTATTGTTGGCCGTGATCGGCGCTCCGGTATTGTCAAAGTTCGTACCCGAGCTGCTGAACCCGCCCGGCGCCGTGACAGGCGCATTCAGGTCAACAGGGCCGGTACTGGAGATGACCACCCCGTTCGCAGCGACCGGATCGGTGAAATTGATTGCACTGCCGCTTACAGCCAGCGTCCCGGCGATCGTCGTATTCGACAGCTCAAGCGCATTCGTATCGACCAGAGTGACGTTGTTGGCATCATTGCCTGCCAATCCATTATCAATCGTCACCGCACCGCCAAAATCATTGTCCGCATTGTTCAGTACGATGTCATCCGTCGCCTGGGCCACAAGCAGCGATGTGGTCGCTACGCTCGGAGCGCCGGCGCCCGTGTCGGTGATGTTGCCGGCACCGCCTGAGGCATCAAAGTCGATGGCATTGGCACTGACCGCACCGGTCACGTCGATGGCGTCTGCCGTGACATCCAGTGTGCCGCCGATCGTTGTTGTAAATAGTGTCAGCGTGTTGGCATCGACCAGCGTGACGCCGTCGGCATTGTCGATCGTCACAGCACCGCCAAAGTTATTGGCCGCATTGTTCAGAACGATGTCGTCCGTCGCCTGGGCCACCAGCTGCGATGTGGTCGCTACGTTCAGAGCGCCGGCGCCTGTGTCGGTGATGTTGCCAACACCGCCTGAGGCATCAAAGTCGATGGCATTGGCATTGACCGCACCAATCACATCGATCTCATTTGCGGTNAGGTCCAGCGTCCCTGCGATCGTTGTCGTCGACAGGGTCAGCGTGTTGGCATCGACCAGCGTGACGTTGTCGGCATCCGCGCCGCCCACACCGTCATCGACGGTCACTGCACCGCCAAAGTCATTGGCCACATTGTCCAGAACGATGTCATCCGTCGCCTCGGCCACCAGCAGCGATGTGGTCGCTACGTTCAGAGTACCGGCTCCTGTGTCGGTAATGTTGCCAACACCGCCTGAGGCATCAAACTCANGGGCATTGGCACTGACCGCACCGATCACGTCGATGGCGTCTGCCGTGATATCCATTGTGCCGCTGATCGTTGTTGTAGACAGTGTCAGCGTGTTGGCATCGACCAGCGTGACGTTGTTGGCATCTCTTCCCAAAGCACCATCATCAATGGTGATCGCACCGATAAAATCATTGGTTGCCGCATCAAGAACGATGTCGTCTCCGGCCTGGGCCACTAGCAGCGATGTGGTCGTTACGCTCAGAGCGCCGGCTCCCGTGTCGGTGATGTTGCCAACACCGCCTGAGGCATCAAAGTCGATGGCATTGGCATTGACCGCACCAATCACATCGATCTCATTTGCGGTGAGGTCTAGCGTCCCTGCGATCGTTGTCGTCGACAGGGTCAGCGTGTTGGCATCGACCAGCGTGACATTGTCGGCATCCGCGCCGCCCACACCATCGTCGACGGTCACAGCACCGCCAAAGTCATTGGCCGCCGCATCAAGAACAATGTCGTCTCCGGCCTGGGCCACCAGCTGCGATGTGGTCGTTACGCTCAGAGCGCCGGCTCCCGTATCGGTGATGTTGCCAACACCGCCTGAGGCATCAAAGTCAATGGCATTGGCGCTGATCGCACCGGTCACTTCAATCGTGTTTGCCGTTATATCCAAAAGACCACTGATCGTTGATGACGCCAGATTCACTGCCGTGGTACCGTTGTCAAAAACAACGTTGCCTGTTGTGCCGGCCGTGGTAAAATCCACCGCACCTGCTATCGAATTGGATGAATTGGCCAAGGTGATCGCCTGATCATTTGCCACTGTCTCAAAGCTGCCTGTGCCGGCTACCGTGAGCGCGCCGCTCTGGCTGATCGTGCCGGTCTGGGCGTTGGCAATCAGGTAGCCGTCGATAGTTGAGGCCGCAAACTCCAGC
>Ga0049113_10000225_pt1 | contig 11642 bp, 13 predicted proteins | sample WorMettanBELIZE1_FD_55214 | JGI IMG/M metagenome (GOLD analysis project Ga0049113, IMG submission 55214) | Marine gutless worms symbiont microbial communities from Max Planck institute for Marine Microbiology, Germany - Olavius tantulus BELIZE.1 | ecosystem: Host-associated > Annelida >... | reverse complement strand
CAGGACGCCAACTTCGGAAAACTGCAAACAATGGCTTTAGGGTCCTACATACTCAGACCATTGCGTGAGAATACCCTTAAAATGGTGCATAATCCCGAAATGATATTGGGCGCTTCGATACAAAATTGATCGCCCTCCCCAATCGGAACATATTTTTGACAATCACCATAAGTACCCAAATGCGGCCGTTACCTGAATGCGTTATCTGTATAGACAATAAGGGAAGTGTTATCAAGGCCGGGAGGTAAACATGAAATCGATTGTGGGCATTATCGGATCGCTGAGGAAACTGGGTAACTGTGAGATCATGGCAAAGGTATGAAAATCCGTTTTCTCGAACAGAAACGACATCTCAAGAACGTCGTGACGGACTACCGCACGGACGGTATCTGGATAAAACCATCCGCCTGACCTGAAAAAGGCATCAAATCTTTTCAGTCGGGCGCACCGTCCGGGTCAGACAAGCGTTGCCATCTTCTGCGCGATATCATCGAATGCCTTGCTGACCGGTGAATCGGCATGGGAATCCCTGAAAGACGTCCCCGCATCACCGCAGGACACCAGACGCATGTCAAACGGGATACGTCCCCAGAAATGGAACCCCCATGGCCTCTGCCGTTTTCTCCCCGCCCCCGCTGCCGAAAAGATCCAGGGCTTCTCCGCAATGGGGACATGCAAATCCGCTCATGTTTTCAATAAGACCGAAAATGTCCATGTTTACAGTCTTGCAAAAATTGATGGATTTTCGCACATCCGCAAGGGAGACTTCCTGGGGAGTGGTAACGATAATGGCTTTTGCATCGGAGATGGTCTGGGCCACCGTCAGGGGCTCATCGCCGGTCCCCGGCGGAGAGTCGATAATCAGAAAATCAAGCCGGCCCCATTCCACCTCGCCGATGAACTGGCGAATGGCTGAGTATTTCACGGGACCCCGCCATATGATTGCATCATCCTTGCTGGGAGAAAGAGATTCGATGGAGACGGCCGCAAGATGATCCGAATAGCGCATGGGGTTGAGTTTACGATTCTTGCTCAAGTCGAGCATTCGATCCAGACCAAGCATGCGGGGCACATCCGGCCCATGCAGGTCCACGTCCATAATACCAACCTGGCACTTCTGATTGGCCAGTGCCATCGCCAGGTTCACGGAAGTGCTGGTTTTCCCAACACCTCCCTTTCCGCTCATCACGATGAATTTGTGCGTGATGCGGCCCAGAGAATCTTGAACCGCAGCATCCTGATCTTCCATGGCGCCTGTGTTTGAGGCGGCCCCACAATTTCCGCTGCTGCACTGTGTCATCTGTTCAACTCCTAAATATCCGATGTGATAAAATCACGTTTTGATTGGCTCTCCATGGACCGGCAATCGATAGAAATCACCGCTGCCGCAGAGCGGGCATGCTTCCGGCCGACCCGTACCGAGGGGTTCTTCCCATGTATTGCGGCACCCCTGGCAGAGGAAATTCCGCTTATCGACCACCAGCCGATAATTTCCCCCTTCGATGTTAATCGCTTTTCCATTGATCAGAGCGTCGGCAACCGTCTTTCTGGCCCGTTGGACGATCCGGCCAAATGTTGCGCGGGACACGCCCATACGCTGTCCGGCTTCTTCATGGGACATGTTCAGAAAATCGGCCAAACGAATAGATTCGCATTCATCCACCGTCAAGCAAACCTCCTCCAATTCTACCATGGGGATGCCCCGGGGTTTGAAATAACTGACATCCGGATTGAACGCGACGATACGGTGTTTCTGGGGGCGGACCATGCTTCCTCCTTTATGAGTATATGCTCGANAGATCACACCCTATGGTTTCAATAGTAACTTGTCAAGCAGTTTCTGCCATAATATTGCATGAAATCTTTTCAGTGTAGGATGCAAGAAAAGGACATATAGCAGTTGTCATAANTATGTTCCGATAGAAGGCAGGGGTTCGGGGTCGGGATCGCTATCGGAATCGGTATCGAAACAGGATGACTTTAATATAGAGCGATACCGATATCGATTCCGAATCACCGCGATAATCCTATCCATACCCGGCATTCACATCAAAACAGGGCGGGATAGTCACTCACCGAAGACGCGATTCAACACCGACGGCATTGGGGATAATTGTGGCAAAGGGAAAGGATAAGGTAAACGATCGGCGAGCCGATAGCACCCTCGACGAAACGATTCCTTGAGAGCGTTGCCGAATATGGCTTTTGTATGAATTGACAAAATAAATTGGTATTTCGCACACCGTGCGAAATACTAGCGGTGCCATTGGATCACCTGCTTGTCAAAATCGATGCTGTATTGTAATCCACGCAGAAAATTCATGCCGAGCAGGCCATTGTAGGGTACGGCCACACCCTCATGATCGATAATACCTGCCTGAAGATCTGCTTTGACATGGGGGCCGACCTTTACATATTCCAGTTGAACCACATCCGTTTCGATAGTGGTTCCACCGACGACCCGAAATTTGGCCTTCTGGGCATCTCGGATTTCGAGCCGGTCGGCGACCTCCCGGTGTAAGGCGATGATGCTGGCTCCGGTATCCAGCACCAGCATCGCTTCCGCCTCAATCCCATCGTATCCAAGCGTCACCGGGACCAGCACCTTATTGCCATCGATCACAACATCGGTTTGGTTTTGTTTCTTCCGTTGTTGCTCGATTTGCGCACTTTCCTCGTCAATGGCCCCTTCACTTGGGGATTGCCCTCCTTGCCGGCGCCGCTCCATGAAAATGGCCTTCTGGTCTTCCGGGAGGCTGTCTTTTCTCTCTTTATAGGTTTTGATTTGGTCCAGGTATTCGGATGGAACCTTGCTGATGTCATCCACAAAAATCATCCTTCCGTCCTGGTCCTGATATCTGTAGAACTCTGCCGGACTTGTGGACGGAAGAAAACAAAGCACCAAAAGCGTGATGCACCAGGCGCCGGTGCTTTTCAACATCATACGAGTAAGAGAATGCATGGGGTTTATCGCCATTTCCTCTCAGGTTAGACCATCCAAGGTGTCCGTTAATCCGGAAACTTCAATGTAACCGTCTCCTCATTATCATCTGTTTTTACCTTCACCTTGAGATCGAAGCTGCTGTCGCGTATCCCTAAGGCCAGATCGGTTTTACCCTTTTTTCCCTCCAAGTGGGTAATTTCCCGAACAGCTTCAATGATCTTCTGTCCGACATCGGGTCCCGGGGAGGGTAGCTCTGTTTCCCGATAGGTAGCAATAACATCCACATGGCCATCGGCTGTCTTACGGAAAGAGATCTTCCGTGCATTCTGATTGATGCCGTGAAGGGCGGCCAAAGCCAGCCATTTAATGGCGGCTTCGCCTGCATCCGTATCATTTTTCACCACGGACATCTCCTTGAGTGGGTCGGTGGTGGAAAAACAGTCACAATGCTCCTGAACCTTCTGGTGCAAACTGCTTGAATCTTTCATGATCTGCCCCCTCTCATATGGCCCGCCACGGAGATATGGATGGGCTTCAAGAACCTCGCCACATCGTCACGGTCGGGTGCGTTTTGATTTTGGATGAAAGGAAACTAACTCATGATTTCCGTTCCTTCAATTGTAAAATTCTTGTAAAATTCGGCTAAAGCCGAATTTTACCATATAAAGATCTAAATTAGAAAAGATAGGTATGTTGACTGCTCCAGCAGAGACATTGACACCATGAAGGGCACCGCCCGTCGCGAAAGCTCTAACCTGTCAAGCAAAGGTCACGTTGAAATCTTTTCACTGGTAACAATCGGCGTACGCCGATTGTTACTAACGGACCCAGAAGAGACTGATAACCGGGACATAGGTGATTAAAACAAGGGCCAGCAGCAGGAGCACCAAATAAGGTAGAGAGGCCCGGTACAGAACGGTGATCGGTTTTTGAAACTTCAGGCTCGATATGAATAGATTGATCCCCACAGGGGGCGTGGAATATCCGATTTCCAGATTNAGGAGGAATATTACACAAAGATGAATCGGGTCGATTCCGTATGTCATAGCGATGGGCACCATGATCGGCACAATGATGATGGTCGCCGAAAAGATATCCATGATACAGCCGACGACCAGGAGAAACAGGTTGAGACCGGCAAGAAATACAATACGGCTTTCTGTGAGTTGTGTCAAAAAGTGGAGTATGCGACCGGGAATCTGAGCATCCACGAGGTATCCGGTAAATCCAAGGGCAAAGGCAAGGATGACGATGATGGCCCCCGTCAGAACGGCGCTTTCAACCAGTATGCCCGGAAGCTGTTTGAAAAACCGGATTTCTTTTAGAACAAAGCATTCCACGATGATGACGTAGACCAGTACCACTGCCGCAACCTCTGCAATCGTAACCAGTCCGCCATAAACACCCACCAGAATGATGATAACGATGGGCCAGTCCCAAATCCCTTCCCGGAAGGTCTCTCTGATCCGTTGCCAGGATACGGGCTCCACCGTTGCCGCGCTGTCCCTTTCCGCTTGGTGCAAGTACGGGTGAAGGGCCGCATATATGGACAGGATAACGATGACCAGAATGCCAGGCACCAGGGCGGCTTTGAAAATCATGGCAATGTCGGTCTGGGAAACGACGCCGTACAGAATCACCGGTAGACTCGGTGGGAACATCAGCCCCCGGCTGCCGGCGGTGGTGAGCAGCCCGAGGGTAAAATGTTCCGGGTAGTTGTGTTGGCGCAGAATGGGATACAGCAGGCTGCCCAGAGCGACGATGGTGACCCCGCTGGCACCGGTAAGGGCGGTGAAAAAGGCGCAGGAACAGAGGGCGGCAATGGCCAGTCCGCCCGGCATCCACCCCAGGATCGCACGGATGAAATTCATGATCCGGCGGGGGGCTTCGGTCTCCGTAAGCAGAGCCCCGACAAGGGTAAACATGGGAAGTGCCATGAGCACCGGCATGGAGGCGAGTCGGTTCATTTCAATGAGAATCGTCTGGAGGGCGATGAACTCGAAGTCCAGAAAGTAAAAACAAACCATCGAAAGCGCCGCGATGATCACGAACAGCGGGGTCTCCAGCAGCACGAAGAAGAGCGTGAGAAGGATCAGAAGGGTAAACGCGTCCATCGGGTAACCGTTAAGCGCCTTTGTCCGCAGGAACGCTTCTGCGGCCAGGATTCGGATCAATCATCCGTTTCAGAAATCGAAAGGTCAGAATGATAAAAAAGACTGGAAAGATAATCGCTACATATCCCCAGGAGCCAAACATATCGATCTCGTTGAATACAAATGTGATGGAAGCGATGCCCAGCCCGCCGCACACGATCAGGCCGAAAAGGCTGGAGGCTCTTCGGGCCCCGCGGCGGACACGGGGCGGGAAGTACCGCAAAAACAGCTCCAGCTTAATGTGGCCATCACTTTTCAAGGCCAGTGTTGCGCCCAACAATGCCAGCCACATGACCAGGGCCGGAGCCGCTTCCAGAACAGCCTGAAACGAGATCCCGAAAACATTACGAAGCACAATATTTACGGACACCAACAGGATCAGCAGGGAAAACGTGACGATAATGAGAATCCGTTCGGCGAGAGCCAGGGCATTGTCGATCTTTTCCAGAGCATTCATTATCGGCTTCGATATTCCTTCAATAGAGTCTGCACCTGGTCGAAAAGCTCGCGAGAATAAAGCTTCGGAATGTTCTTTTGATAGGTCTCTTGAGCGCGTTTCCTGAAAAATACCGTCAGGTCGGCCGAGGGTCGTGAAAATTCTATTTCTTCTTCCTCCAGTACGACCCGTGCCTCCTCATTATCACGCCGGCTGAGCCGGATGAGTTCATTGCAGTACTTTGCGCTCGCTTCGCGCAGGATGGTTTGATGTTCCGGCGAAAGCTTGTTGAAAATAGACTTCTTCATCAAAAGTGCGCCGGTGGAGTTGACCATAGGATAGTCCAGCATGGTATTGACCTTCGCATACCATTGAAAGGCAACGGCCGCTAGTGGCGGCGCGTAGAAAGAATCGATCATACCGGTTTCCAGGCCGGTGTTCACATCGGTTAAATGGAGAGGGTAAGTCTTGATACCGAAGCTCTTCAGAAATGTTTCGGCAACCGGATCTCCCTTCCAGGCCCACATTTTCGCGGCATGCACACCGTCGATGTTGTTCATGGGAGACTTGGAAAAAAAGTATACAAAACCGGCTTCGGCAAATCCGAGAAGCACAAATCCCTTTTTATCAAAACCCGCAGTCAACCGATCGCTCAGTTTTTCTTTGACATAATCGACCTCGGCATAGTTCTGAAACAACAGCGGCGCCTCAAGAATACGGATCTCCGGCAACAACACACCGAGTCCAACCCCTGAAAAACCGGCCGCGTGGATGCGGTTTACACGCATCTTTCGAAGAACATCCAGTTCGTCACCGCTGATACCGCCGGCATAAATTCTAAAGGTGACCTCGCCGCCGGTCTTGCTCTCCACCTCCTCGGCCATCTGGTACAGGGTATTGGTCCATGTACTTCCTTCGGGCGTTACCAGAGCGACTTTGATCATCGTGGCCGCATGCGCAGGATAAGATAGGTGGGTCGATATCAACAACAGGAATCCAAGCAACAGATATTTCCAGATCATCGAAGGGCATCCTTTCATTCAAAGAGACGATCAACGGCATCCAGGTAAATGACCGCCCGTTTAGCGGCTACGGCGTTCAGCAGCGGATAGTCATCGGTTCGTGGAGCTTCCAGGACAACCCGGTTCAGGGTGCTCTCAAATTCGGAACGTGCCTGACGCTGGGGTAGAAAATAACGTGCGTAAAACAGATCAGAGAGAAGAAACATGTCTCCGGTGATGAAGCCCAGAGCTTGCCGGTGACGATCGGCGCTTTGCAAATTGCCGCCCATGGTCCCGGGACGTGACGCGTAATAATTCATCAGGAACAAATGGGCACCCCCGTAAAAATAGGACGAATCCAGTTGAATCACATGCTCCATAACGATTTTAGCCCGATTCGCCTTGGCCAAGGCCCGTATGGAATTGCGGCTCTGATTGACATAATTGCCCAAATTGAACCCATACCAAAACAGGGCTGGCACATCTTTCAGGTCGGTCTCCGCAAAACAAACGGCCGAGGTCTTCGAACGTTTTTTCAGGCCCTGGATGCACGCGGGATGACGTTCCTCGAGCACCTCGCGGGCATACGATGCCCCTTTTTGGTAATATCGCTTCACAGACTCTCTGGTGTTAGCAATCGAAGCCCGGGACAGGGTACCCAGCAATTCGCCTTCTTCGAGACGGGCTTCGATGAACCCGAATGCGTATAGCCCATAAAAACGGGCCAGCAGCACTCGGAGCTGGTCATTATGGGGGTCGCTGACCAGAAGCGCTTCCAAAAGTTTAATCTGACCCGGCAGTGCCTTTTCCAACAGATCCAGGTCGGTTTCGGTTTCCATAACGGGCAGCGCGTCGTCGACCGTTTGGGTCAGCTCGCGGATCATCATTTTCCGGGGCGAGCAACCCGGCAGGGTCAGCATAAACAGAAATGCGGTAACCCAGAGCAGAACAGGGACCATGGATAGACAACGACCACTGGGCAGCACCGAAGGGGGTCGGCATCTCGGATGTGTCAACAGGTACATCACAGCTAGTGACGTTTCCTTTGGAGCCGACCGTTGAGACTGCGTCGGAGAGAATTTTTCATAACTTTGGATTTGGAATTCAAGACCGTGTAACTGTAACGGATATTTTTTTCCATCAGGTTCGGATAATTGAAAATATTGGTCTTGAGCCGGACCCCGTTCGAGGTCACTTTTCGGATCAGGTTGATCTCCTTTCCAATAACCCGGGTCCTGCCGGCGACCAGCGCATCCAGAAAAGACTTCCGGGATCTTCGGCATTGAGCAATGGTCACGACTCGGCCAAGGTGCCGAATCCCATGGCCATCGCTGCCGCCGGTAATGGACTTGCCGAGATTGAACGCCAGCAGGGCACTTTTCATGTTCCAACGGTGCAGATTAAACCCATTAATCGCCTCGATCCCGTCAACGCCTTCAAAGACGCGATCTCTGCGCCCCTTTGGAAACTGTGGATTGAATACACCGGTGTAGACTGCACTATAAGGGTGTGGAACGATGATCACACTGTTGTAATCACGGGAATGGCAGATGATATCCTCCACTGTCAGGGAAACCGAACTCATCTGGTGTCGTCCCAGATGGGGTTGGACCTTTTGAGCGAAGAATCGCTTCAGGCTCCGGATGTCATAAAAATAAACCAGCACGTGGGTGCCTTCCCGGGATGTCACTTCGATACCCGGAATGCTTAACAGGTGCTTATGCCTGTCCAGTTCAACGGCTCCGCGGATGTCGTTGTGGTCCGTAATGGCACAACCGATACCGAACCGTTCCATTCTCCTGGCAATGGCATCTACGGAGTTGATCCCATCCGAGTACCGGGTGTGGAAATGCATGTCCACCACCGTATAGTCACGGATTAATTTCGTAAGATCCGGTTTTTCAAACTGTATGCGATAATTGGCATCCATGGATAAAATCGTTCCGCGATTTTATGAAACGTGGCTGTGCCGCTAATATGACGATTTGTCCACCTTATAACACCGATCTGGGCCCTTAGATGCGTTATTGAGATAGGTTCTATTGAATGCTGGTGTCGTACAGCCGGGTCGCTTTCTCGGCGNCCGCCTGGGGCAGCAGCGCCGAACTGTGGGAAAATTTAAATCCCATCAATCCAACCTTCGATCGAAATCCAAGAATTTTCGATTCAAAGGGCAACGGGTTGCCAACGATACCAATTTGACGGAATTCCAGATGACCGTTTTTTACAACCGCTACCAGATTATCTTGAATTTTTTCGACATGCTCGGGACGAATCGATACGGTCACGCGGTACACATTATTGGCTCCGGCTTCCTGGGACACGATGTCGCCGATCACTTCTCCCATGGCATAGATCTGCGTATCAAAAATTTGAGGCGTTTTTTCGAACATCACGTAGAATACCTTTTTCGCTGCCCCCGTTTGACAGCCCGCAGCCGTCATGAGAATCAACAGCATCGCCGTCGCCCAGATTCGATTCATTTCCCCTCCTCACAACCTATCACTATCTCAATCGGCGCCAATTGAATATATAAATCAAGATATTATAGGACTCTTGCCCCCTGAAAGTCAACGATCTCATCCACAGCCGAACGTCTGAAAACCCATCACTGATTTTGCTTCGTCCCGGATTTTTGATAAATAATGTACGAGGCATATCCCTGGACCGTACATGGCATGACATCCTCTCACTAAAAGCAGTGACAAATCCGATCAATTCAGCATCTGACATGACAGCTACTCAACCCATGACCAAAGACGAATCCAATGTAGATGCCGCCGAGGTCCTTAAATTCGGAGCCCTCAGCCAGCATTGGCGGGATCCGGAGGGAAAACTGAAGGCCCTTCACGACATTAATGGTCTGCGATTAAGCTTTATCGACGGGTGCTGTCATCTGAAGAATAAGAAGGTCCTGGACGTGGGATGTGGCGGGGGAATCCTGTCTGAGGCCATGGCCGCAATGGGCGCGACGGTGACCGGGATAGACATCAGCCCATCGGCGCTGAGCGTGGCCCGTGCCCATGCCGAAGAATCCGGCGTGGTCGTCGACTACCACCACGCCACCGTTGAAGAAATGGCACAGAAGAAAACAGGAAACTTTGATCTGGTGACCTGCATGGAACTTCTTGAGCACGTCCCGGAACCGGCTGCCGTTGTTCATGCCTGCGGTCAATTGGTTCGGTCCGGGGGAGCAGCGGTTTTCGCAACATTGAACCGAAATCTGAAATCGTTCATCTTTGCCATCGTGGGCGCCGAGTACATTTTGGGACTCGTCCCGAAAGGCACCCATTCCTATAAAAAATTCATCAAGCCGTCGGAACTCGAGAGATGGGCCGTGCGATCGGGATTTATACGTCGTGATGTCATCGGCTTGCGTTACAATCCGTTTATGCGGCGGTATTCCCTGGGCGGCAATGTACATGTTAATTACATTGCCTGTTACCGCAAAACCGTTTGATATCATTACAGGTGGTGTAAAAAATTGCGGCGGGTAAGCGGCGGTAAGCCGTTACCGTAGCCGTTGCCTCTGGAAGCTCGTTTNGGGCGGTAAGAAAGGGGGTGATACGATAGAGATCGATATTAATAAATTGCGGAGACTGTTTAATGAAATTGATACTTGCACCGCGATATCAGGGATAATCAAGACAAACTCGCTCATTCAATACACAAGGTTAGATGGTCTTCTAATTAAATTGGCAGACAAAAGGCGCAATGATGTACTACCCATATAAGCGCAACACTGATTGTTCAAAACTGGACGCTGTTGAGGATTAAAGGACATGTCGCATTTTGCGACAAAGAGGGGGCGATGGAAATCTTTGACGAGAATATGAATGTGAATTCCGGTATATCTTGGATTAACACTAATCGGGAATACAATTACGACGATGGGGTTGATAAAATCCAATGGCATTGTCATGGCTTATGCCCAGAGTGGGGAGGGAGGCGACAACCTGTCAAGCCCACGATTTGTCCACAATTGNTAACTACACATCAGCAAATACCATGGCAAACGATTCACCAAAAGAGGTCTTGCGATAAAAGCCGGTCAGTTTGCCAAAGAGATTGTTGCCGCTCACCCATGATCGACAAACGGGTTTGTGGCTCATAATTCGAGAGATATGAGAGAGAAAGAGGGATGATGCACGATAATAGCAGACTTCTATTCGAAAAGTATGCGACAGGGCATTTTCACCCAAGCTCGAGGGTTCTTGAGATTGGACCAGATCGTTTCCCCTCAACCTATCAGTCAATTATTGGGGATGACTCTATTACATGGGACACCCTCGATCTCTATGAACATGATCAACTAACCTATTCAGGAAGCGCCGAATATTCGTTTCCCGTTCCAGACGATACTTACGACATAGTTTTGTCTGGGCAGGTAATCGAACACATTCCGAGAATATGGGTGTGGATGAAGGAGGTCGCCCGTGTCTGCAAACCAGGGGGGATTGTCATCACGATTAATCCTGTCAGCTGGCCTTACCATGAGGCCCCGCTGGACTGCTGGCGAGTATATCCTGAAGGAATGAAGGCGCTCTACGAGGATTCGCAACTATCAGTCCTTCTTTCCACTTGGGAATCATTAGAGCGACCGGCACTTCGCTATCGTATTCCAGGTCGTTCAGACAGAGAGCAACCAAAGCTTCTTAGATTTGCCTATAGAGCTCTTGGATTGATAGGATTTCCGATTGAATGCTCGTTCGACACAATCACGATTGGCCGAAAAAGGGAGGGATATGGGGGCCTGGTCCCGAAAATGGCGGCCCTGAAAAGTGGGGAGGATGACAAATGATTACAGACCCGTTTTTGCGTTAAGTTTTGGATGAGTCTGACCGGCGGGAAATCACGACATTTATGGTGATTGAGGCACAGCGGAGAAAGTGGAAGGGTTATGAAAAGGCTTATGGCAATTTGCTGAACGGCCAACCCCCGCTTGGCTATTTGTAGAGGATGGCGGTGACACAACTTTCACTAAAGTATTCTGGTCTTAAGGCGGCATATCGTGCGCATTACTCAGCACAACATTACAAAACGAAAAATGATGACCACCCAAGAATCAAATTTCAAGAATGTTATCCAGACCCGCACAAATATCAAAA
>Ga0049113_10000221_pt1 | contig 11753 bp, 9 predicted proteins | sample WorMettanBELIZE1_FD_55214 | JGI IMG/M metagenome (GOLD analysis project Ga0049113, IMG submission 55214) | Marine gutless worms symbiont microbial communities from Max Planck institute for Marine Microbiology, Germany - Olavius tantulus BELIZE.1 | ecosystem: Host-associated > Annelida >... | reverse complement strand
CAGGCTCCCGCACCTTCTCCCGCACCTTCGCCATCCCCTCCTCTCAGACCTTCCCCGTCCCCTCCGAGATCAAAGACAATGTAGCCTTCTGGCGTAACGTCTACGGCAGATGGAGCCGCGGCGAGGTCGCCATCCACGACGACGAGTACATGGGGGTAATCTACGAGGTGGCGGATCTCCCCGGTCCCACGCTGAACGGCTACACGGCTGAGCAAAAGCGTTTCGTACGGGCGCGCAAGGCCTACTATAAGCACCGCCTCGAGAATCTGGAGGGCAAGCTACGAGCAGGCCTGTCTCCGGGCAGATATGATCGGGTACTCTACGACAAGCTCATGAACGCCGGCGGCAGATGGGCCATCTCCGGTGCCAGTAACCGGGTACGCAGTCAACGCGGCTTACGTGAGCGCTTCCGCCGGGGTCTGGCAATCAGTGGCCGCTATGACGCGAAATTCCGTGAGATCTTCCGTTCTCGGGGATTGCCTGAAGACCTAGCCTACCTGCCCCACGTCGAATCCTCCTTCCAGACCAACGCCCGCTCCAGCGTCGGCGCGGCAGGGGTATGGCAGTTTATGCGGGGTACTGGCAGAAAGTACATGACCGTCAACGGTGTCGTCGACGAGCGCCTGGATCCGGTGACCGCCGCCGAGGGTGCCGCGAGCTATCTCGGCACTGCCTACCGTAAGCTCGGCAGTTGGCCCCTGGCCGTGACCTCTTACAATCATGGCCAAGGCGGCATGGGGAAAGCTAAGGCCATCTACGGCAATGACATCGGGGCCATCGTGCGCAAGTACAAAGGGCCCTACTTCAAGTTCGCCTCCCGCAATTTCTACGCCGAGTTCATTGCGGCGCGGGAGGTCGCGAGCCATCCCCGGCGCTATTTTCCGAGAGGCATCAGATACCAGGCGCCCCTCTCCGAGGATCGCCTGGAGCTCCGCCACAGCATGTCCGCACCATGGATCGTCAGCTACTACGGCGTGTCTACACACCGGCTGGCGGATCTGAACCTGCATTGGAAGAAATCGGTCCTGCAAGGCAGAGCCAAGCTGCCGGCCGGCACTACCGTGTGGCTCCCGAGAGGGACCCTGAAGCGAGCAGGGCATATATCCGCGTCCGGCTCGACGATGCTCGCCAAGGCCGAATACAAGCGGAAACCAATCCGGATAGCCAAGATCGAGCCGCAGTGGAAGCCGACTAGGGTGGCTAAGGCTGAGCCTAAGCGGAAACTAATCAAGATAGCCAAGGCCAGGCCGAAGTCGAAGCCGGTTCAGATGGCTAAGGCTAAACCTAAGCAGAAGCCGATCAAGGTAGCCAAGTCCAAGCAGAGACCGACCAAAGTAGCGAAGGTCAAATCGTCCGGGGCCGAGGTGCATGTGGTCAAACCGAACGAGACCCTCTATCGGGTGTCCACATATTACAAACTGCCAGTTGCCGAATTGCGGCGTCTCAACCGCATGGGACCGAACGACACCAACATCCGTCCCGGCCAGCGGCTACGCGTGAGTGGCTGAGAGAGGTAGGGACAGACTGTCAAGTAATAGCGTGATTCATCGACCAGGGGAAACTGGTCAGTGAGTTGCCTGATCGTTCAAACCCCGCTTCGTCATTCCGGCAAGGATTGCCGGAATCCGGACGCCAGGGATAGCAAAAGGATAGGGTGGTGCCTGAGGTATCCCCGCGAAATCTGTCCTCGGTGCTGGTCGGCAAGGATGGCATAATGCTCATTTGCGCCCCCCTGATCGGGGGGCTCGCTCATGCCCATTATCCGGGAAGGTCGATGGGAACGCTTCGCTTCGTGCATCCTATCAAACAGTCGCGGTTCAGGAACCCCCGCGAGACGACCCAACTCTTGGGCCGCCCTGATGGATGCTTGCTTTGCCTATCCTGCGGTTGCCCATCCCAGGGGTTGGGCCAGGAGACAAAGGACGCAAAGCGTAGGATGGGCAAAGCGGAGCGTGCCCATCAAATTCGGCTAGTAGTTGAGAGATGGCGCGCCCGAGAGGATTCGAACCTCTGACCTCTGCCTCCGGAGGGCAGCGCTCTATCCGGCTGAGCTACGGGCGCGAAACGATGGGGAAGATCGGATACCGAACAGCATGCAGTATCCGTTGTTGTGGCCTGAAAACTAGGGTACCGACTCTTCCGGGATCCGTCTACGCCTGACATAGTCGTTCGATAGGTTTTGTTTCTGGAGTAACGAGTGGGCGGATATCGGAAGCGGGGGATTGAGGTCGCGCTGTTGAGTCTAATCGGAATCGTAGTCCTGGCAGCGACCGGCTATGTCCTGATCGGAGCCCGGTTTTCCAAAGCTCGCGACCCGGACATACCGGCGCAGATCCCTAGGGACACCCTTCCATCTCTAGCGTCGAACGCTGCACCCGCGGTGGATGCAGGTTCCACGGGTATTACCGTCTATAACCGGGCCTGCGTCGCCTGCCATGGTACCGGAGTAGCCAATGCGCCCAAGCTCGGCGATCGGGCTGCCTGGGAATCGCGTATGGTCCAAGGCATCGACCGACTCCTGGCGACCTCGATTGCCGGCAAGGGGGCCATGCCCCCCCGCGGCACTTGCGCGGATTGCTCGGATGACGACATCAAGGCCGCTATCGAATATATGCTCACCCAGTCGGTTACGAACCGGCTGCCTTTCCCGAGGCAACCAAATAATAATCGCTCCCTGCCGGAATGACGCGGTGAGGCATAAAGAATTACAATCTTTGTGTCTGCCTTCACTTATGGGGTACCGTCGATTTCTCGGTTGCTGGAACCTCAAGCCGACCACCTGCGTCCGCCATGAGGGTTCCCTGCTTCTCTCTGTAAGTCATAACTGACTGCCTGTGACTGGTAGCCGGGATCCCCTTAGGATTCGATCATCTCCTCCAGTTTGTGCCCAGGCTGGACCATGGGTAACACGTCTTCCGTCTTGTCGACCCAGACATCCACCAGGACCGGACCCTGGTGTGCGAGGGCCTCGCGCACGGCCCCCCGCATCGCCTGGGGATTTCTGACCCGCATGGTCTTGAGTCGCGGATAGACGAACCGCAGCCCGGTAAGGTTGGGGAGCTGGATGCGACAAGTGGGATCCAGCTTGACGCAATCAGGATCGCATTCAAGGGTCCGTGAGAGGCAGGTCTCGTAGTGGTTCCCGTCGTCCATCATGTCCTCCCACTGGCGCACCATCCCCAAATAACCGTTGTTGAGCACAAATACCTTCACCGGGATGCGGTGGGCGACCAGGGTTCCCAATTCCTGGATATTCATCTGGAAACTTCCGTCGCCGTCGATGAGCACCACGGGCCGGGCCGGGTTCGCGTACCAAGCCCCGATGGCGGCCGGGAGCCCGAAGCCCATGGTCCCCAATCCCCCGGAGCTGATCCACTGACGCGGACGGGTAAACCGATAGTATTGGGTCGCCCACATCTGGTGCTGACCCACCCCCGTGACCAAGGTCGCGTCACCTGTGGTGAGTTCCGAAATGGCTTCCACCACCGCCTGCGGCTTGATGTAATCCCCGGTGCCGTAAGGCTTAGGCATCCGCTCCCGCCAACGGCCCACCTGGGCCAGCCATGCCCCGTGGTGGGCGCTATGGCCGGAAGCCAGGGCATGGCGCAGAAACGTCTTGAGATCGGCGGCCAAGGCCAGATCGGCCTTGATCGCTTTGCTGAGCTCCGAGGGGTCGATGTCCACATGGGCGATACGCTTGTCTTCCGCGAAGCCCTTCACCGCCACCCGGTCATCGAAGCGGCCCCCCAGGGTCAGGATAAGATCCGCGTCTCGCAAGGCATAATTGGCCGGGATACCCCCGTGCATGCCCGGCATCCCCAAGTTGTGAGCATGCGCAAAAGGCACGGCACCCAAGGCATTGAAGGTGGTCGTCACCGGGGCCTGGAAACGCTCGACGAAGCGACGCAGCAAGTCCGCGGCACCGGCATGGATGATGCCGCCTCCCGCCTTGACTACTGGCCGCTCGGCCTGGGTCACGGCTGCTACGATGGCATCCGCCTTGGCGGTATCGAAGGGAACCGGCTCGCGACGGCGCCGGCGGGGGGAAGTGCCGGGCCCCACTGCTGCCAGCTGGACATCCTTACAGATATCCACCACCACGGGGCCGGGCCGACCGGTGGCGGCCAGGTGGAAGGCCTCGTGCAGCACCCATTCCAAATCCGTAACCTCCTTGACCAAATAGTTGTGCTTGGAGATGGGGCGGGTCACCCCGAGGGTATCGACTTCCTGGAAGGCATCGGTCCCGATCGCAGCGCTCGGGACCTGGCCGGTGATGAAGACCGTCGGAATGGAATCCTTGTAGGCATCGGCGATCGGGGTGGTCAGATTAGTCGCCCCCGGGCCCGAAGTCGCCAGGGCAACGCCGATCCGACCACTGGCCCGGGCATAGCCCTCCGCCGCATGGCCGGCCCCTCCTTCCTGCCGGAAGAGCACGAACTTAGGCACCGGCTCGCTGCGGCTCATACGCTTGTTCAGCTCCACATGGAGGGGAATGACGGCGCCCCCAGTGTGACCGAACAGATAATCGACGCCGAGCTTGCCGAGCACGTCCCAGAAGAGGACGACACCGGTACGGTTCGAATCATTCATCGCAAAAAGGGATCTCGATAGACTATGGTAGCAAAATTGTGGACGATATATCCCTTGTCCATGAATCGTTTGAAAAGGGAGGTGGTTGGACAGGGCGAGGGGGTGTGAATTTTTTTCGGATTGACAAGTTACTGCCAGCTTCCAGCAGCTAGTGTGGGACACAGTAGAGAACCACAACTCACGCTAATCACACGAATCCAATTCACGTGGATTCGCGTGATTCGTGGTTTTTCTTCTTAATATGCGGAAATCTGCATAATCCGCGGATTCAAGAAGAGAAACGATTCATTCAATCGACCTGCTCGAAATAGAGCCGTCCGTCGCGCAGCGCTACTTCCACCGCGTCGCCGGGCCTGAATTTGCCTGCCAGGATGGCGTGGGCCAGCGGATTCTCCAGTTGGACGCGGATGGCGCGCTTGAGGGGACGTGCGCCGTAGACGGGATCGAACCCCGCCTCGCCCAGATGGTCCAGGGCATCGTCGTCGATCATGAGCGTCATCTCGCGCTCTTCCAAGCGCTCCCGCAAATAGCGGATCTGGATGCGGGCGATGGCCCGGATCTGCTCCTGCTGCAAGGGGTGAAAGACCACGATCTCGTCGAGGCGATTGATGAACTCGGGCCGAAAGGCTACCCGGACCACTTCCATCACCGCGTCCTTCATCTCGGCGTAATGCTCTTCTCCCACCTTCTGCTGGATGATGTCCGAGCCCAGGTTGGAGGTGATGACGATCACCGTGTTCCGAAAATCCACGGTGCGGCCCTGGCCGTCGGTCAGGCGCCCATCGTCCAACACTTGGAGCAGGACGTTGAATACGTCTGGATGGGCTTTTTCCACCTCGTCCATTAGGATGACACTGTAGGGTCGGCGGCGGATGGCCTCGGTGAGGTAGCCGCCTTCTTCGTAGCCCACATAGCCCGGCGGCGCGCCGATGAGTCTGGCTACCGAGTGTTTCTCCATGAACTCGGACATGTCGATGCGCACCATGGCCGCTTCGGTATCGAACATGAACTCGGCCAGGGCCTTGCACAGCTCGGTCTTGCCCACGCCGGTGGGTCCCAGAAACAGGAAGGAGCCCAGGGGCCGAGCCGGGTCCGAGAGGCCGGCCCGGGAACGGCGGATGGCATCGCTCACCGCGCGCACCGCCTCGTCCTGGCCGACCACGCGCTTGCCGATTTCCTGCTCCATGCGCAGCAGCTTGTCGCGCTCCCCTTCCAGCATCCGGGAGACGGGGATGCTGGTCCACTTGGAGACGATCTCGGCGATCTCCTCGGCGGTCACCTTGTTGCGCAACAGCTTCTTTTCCGCGTGTTCGGCCTGGGCGGCGGTCTCGAGCCGTTTTTGGAGCTCCGGGACCCGTCCGTACTGGATCTCCGACATGCGGGCCAGGTCACCGGCCCGACGTGCGGCCTCCAGCTCCAGGCGCGCCCGGTCGAGCGTTTCTTTGATATAGGCGGTGCCCTGGACCAAGGCCTTCTCCGATTTCCAGATCTCGTCCAGATCCGAGAACTCGCGCTCCAGGCGTCCGATCTGGTCCTCCAGATCGGTGAGTCGTTTCCAGGAGGCCTCGTCGGACTCCTTCTTCAAGGCCTCGCGCTCGATCTTGAGCTGGATGAGCCGGCGGTCCAGCTTGTCCATTTCTTCGGGCATGGAGTCGATCTCCATGCGGATGTGGGAGGCGGCCTCGTCCACCAGATCAATGGCCTTGTCCGGGAGCTGACGATCGGTGATGTAGCGATAGGAAAGGGTAGTGGCAGCCACGATGGCCGGGTCGGTGATTTCTACCGCATGATGGACCTCGTAGCGTTCCTTCAGGCCCCGCAGGATGGCAATAGTGTCCTCCACGTTGGGTTCGTCCACCAGCACCTTCTGGAACCGCCGCTCCAGGGCAGCGTCCTTTTCCACATACTTGCGGTACTCGTCCAGGGTAGTAGCGCCGATGCAGTGCAGCTCACCGCGGGCCAGGGCCGGCTTGAGCATATTGCCTGCATCCATGGCGCCCTCGGCCTTGCCCGCCCCCACCATGGTGTGGAGCTCGTCGACGAACAGGATGAGGTTGCCTTCCTGTTTGGCGATGTCATTGAGGACGGCCTTGAGCCGCTCCTCGAACTCGCCGCGAAACTTGGCGCCGGCGATCAGGGCCGCCATGTCCAGCGCCAACAGACGCTTGGATTTGAGCCCCTCGGGCACCTCGGCGTTGACGATGCGCTGGGCTAGACCCTCGACGATGGCCGTCTTGCCCACGCCGGGCTCGCCGATGAGGACCGGGTTGTTCTTGGTGCGCCGGGCCAGGACCTGGATAGTGCGGCGGATCTCGTCGTCGCGGCCGATGACGGGGTCGAGCTTGCCCTGTTCCGCCTTCTCGGTCAGGTCGATAGTGTAGCGTTCCAGGGCTTGGCGTTGTTCCTCCGCATTGGCGTCGTCTACCATCTGGCCGCCGCGGATCCGGTCGATGGCCTGTTCGAGGGCACCCTTGCCGGCCCCGGCGGCGCGCAGCAGGTTGCCGAGTATCCCCTGGTCGTCCACCGCCGCCAGCACGAAGAGCTCGGAGGAGATGTATTGATCATTGCGCTGCTGGGACAGCTTGTCCGTCTGGTTGAGCAGCCGCCCCAGGTCGTTGGAAACATGCAGATCGCCAACCACGCCCTGGACCCGAGACAGCCGCTCCACGGCCTCGCCGAGACCGGAGCGCAGCCGATTCACATTGACATCCGCCAGCGACAGCAGGTGGCGGACCGTACCGCCTTCCTGATCCAGCAGCGCCAACATCAGGTGGATCGGCTCGATGAACTGGTGGTCACGTCCTACCGCTAGGCTCTGGGCGTCTGCCAGGGCCATTTGGAATTTTGCCGTGAGCTTGTCCATTCGCATGGGTGATCTCTCTCCGGTAAACCACAAAAAACACGAACAAACACGAATAGTACAGGATTAACAGGATTTTCAGGATGTACAGGATTTTTTGTTGTGAAGAGTGCCTGCGGGTTTGGTAAGCGCGTGATCGGGCGTAAAATTCAGGAAATACAAGAATCATGTGTAATGTCAGTGCCCACTTGCAGGCCAATGCCGTTAAGTTTAGCCGTCATTCCGGCAGGGATTGCCGGAATCCGGTTACAGGGATGTGAAGAAGAGGTCCCAGGAATACGGCCAGACCGCGAGGAAATTCAATCGACAGCAGCTCCAGCTCATCCTCCGGACCCAGAAATAATGGGGCCAGAAAAAGCTATTGCGGCGGTACAGGATGGCCTCGTGCGTCTTCGGGTCCAGCAGCAGGTATTCTGCGAGAGAAGCCAGGGTCTGGTAGTTGATCCGCTTTTCGCCGTCGTCGGTGGCTGCCGTCTTAGGTGACGGGACCTCAATGATCAGCTTGGGGGCCGTCTCGAAATAGTCGTCGGCGTCCGCCTCCAACGGATTGCAGCAAACCAGGATATCCGGGTAGTAGAAACGGTTTGCGCGCTCGACGCCGACCTTCATGTCGGACTAGAAGATCTGGCACGGAGAACCTTCGAGGTGGTTCCCCAGCAAACGAGCTACCCGCGTCGCGAGTAGATTGTGCGCCCGGGAGCCACCGGCCATCGCCACGAGCTCACCGTCGAGATATTCGTGGCGTTGCTCGGCATCCCGTTCGATCCGTAGATTCTCGTCCGCTGTCAGACGGCTGACTAGGTCAGCGGTCAACATGAAAAGTATACCGGCAGAATTTACATGATGCACACCCTATTTCCCGCCGGAGATTACGTCAAGGATGAGGTAGGTAGGATGGACATGGTGGATATTCTTGATGGGCTGGGGTTCGAGGTGCGGGATGGCAGGAAGCAAGGGCATAAGATCGTGTTCCATGAGGATAGGGTATACCAAGATTTTTCTCCGAAGGCTTCACCTGCGGTCATGGCTGCAATCCTGAGATCAAGCCGCCTATGTGAGACAGATCCGTAAGCTGCTGCTTCATACCAGTCTGAAATACTCGGCTTCCTGGAGACGAGAAATGAACATTGATGCGCGCATCTACAACATCACGGTACACCGCGGCGAGTTCGAGGATGAGATTCTCTACGAGGCATGGGTGAAGGAGCTGCCGGATCTCGTCAAGTACGGGGAGACTTCTGAGGAGACCTACGGTCTGGCACTGGATGCGGTCGAGACCACTGCCATGGTCTTCGCGGGAAAAGGGCTTACTATGCCCAGGGCAACGGTTCCGGCCAAAGACTACAGCGGACGAGTGACTTTGCATCTGGCAAAAGGCCTGCACCGCGCGCTCGCTGAAGCTGCCGATTCCGAAGGCGTGAGCCTCAATCAACACTTGGTGAATATACTGAGTTATTACTCCGGGTTCGCGGCAGGTAGTCGCAGGGAGACTGTATCCTCTTAGTTATTGCTGGGTTTTAGCCATCCCTGGCCGCAACCTAGCCTACGACCTCCTGGCGCCTGGCACAGAAGCGACGCCAAGCTGCTTGGGACGACGACTACCGTGCTAAGGTCATGTTTGGGTAAGGTTCTATACGCGCTCGCCCTGCGGCATCGTCTGTTAGATATCGTCCTGCCCGTGCGGCAGTGAGATAATTTTAAGTTTTTTTGTGTCGGAGTGTTCTGCCCAAACCAAAAACTGTGTTCGAGAACCACCACGGCCTGCTCGAAATAGTCGATGGCCTTTGGTACTCGCCGAGTGCCAGCCAGGCCATTCTCAGATCGCTGCGGCGTATCGCCACAAAGGGATGATCCTCACCGTAGGTCTTGAGATCGCTAGCCATGGCCTATTCATAGTAACTGATAACTGTTTGATACCTCCCGAGTTTCATCCAGACCGCTCCCAGGTTGTGGAGGTCTCTCACCACGTCAGGATGATCCTCACCGAAAAAGTTGAGATTGCTGGCCAGGGCCTGCTTCAAGTAACCGATAGCCTTTTGGTAATCCCTGACTCTAAGGTTGTGACCGCGTATTGCTGCCACAATGGGATCTCTGTCGGTCGTAGCTGGGGCCAGTTCGTAGTAACCAACAGCTGTTTGGTACTCGACAAAGTCCTGCCAGACCCTTCCTAGGTTATTGCAGTCTCTGGCTACTGTAGGACGGTTTTCGCCGTAGATCTCGATATCGCTGGCCAGGGCGCCTGTTCCAAGTAGCCAATGGCCTTTTGGTACTCCCCTAGCCTCTGCCAAGCTAACCCCAGATTGCTGCGATCCTTGGCTACATTGGAGTGGTCTTCGCCATAGGTCTCGAGGTCTCTGGCTAGAGCCTGCTCGAAGTAATCCTTGGCGACAGTGTAATCACCGATTACCTCCGCCAACTCGCCTGCGTTCGCAAGATACAGATCCTTATCCAACGCGAGCTGTGCGGCCCGCCGGGCGTGTTCGTAGGCTTCTCGATAGCGGATCTGGTCCAGTGCGATGCGGCTGCGCCGGTAGGCTGCCTCGGCGGCCTGAGTGGATTGCTCTTCGATCCGTGCAAAGAGCCTGTCCGACGCGCTCTGGTTGCCCTAGGTCAAGGCGTCGCGGGCTCTGGTCCAAGAGCATATTGGAAATCTGGCTGCGGATGGTCTCTAGCTGATCGATGCGTTCCTCTAATCCCCCAATATCCATCATAACGATAAGCCCGAATAGGGCCATCCAGAATTTTCGCTGACCTTTTTCATTGCATTTTCTCCAACCCTATCTCGATTCAAGTAGCAATTTTACCGGGATTCGGTACGGGAAAGGACATCCCGAAAAGAGGCCGCGGTCAGGGCGAGCGCGTATAAGACTTCTCAAAAATATGAGCTTGACGAATTAGTTTGCCCGGCATCAGGAAGCCCACGTAGGGCGAGACAAGCCAAGGAGGGCCGCATCCCACCTTTGATCCTAATGGCGTCTCCGAGACGCCCCGCGGCACGGCGCTGCCGCGTTTCCACGCGGCGAACGAGAGCATCTTACGATTGATCGGGAACCGAGTCGGCAAGTTCCGGGGCCTGAGCCACTTTCAGCCCCAAGCCGCGCAATTCGCTATCCTCGGTCTAGACGTAGACCCCTAATGTGCATGGTTCATCAAACTGAATCAGAGAAAAAATCAACGTTGCTTGGGCTCTATGAACGCGCCCTTTCCGTTGCCTTTCCGTCATACTTTTGGTCGAATCGGAGATGGCCGCTAATTGCTCCTCATCGAGAGCAATCTCCCACATGGTCTCTGCATCCTTCAAAATACGCAGAGTAAGAAAACGGAACGGCTCCTCGGCAGGCGTTACGATTTTTACGGACAAGCACAGCTTGGGAAGCGTGACCGGAAATGCAGGGACGAATAATCCTCCCGAATAAACCCCGATAAAGGAGAGCTTGCCTTCCGTCTCGTAGCGGATGTCGTCACAAAAAAGGGTCTTGACGTGGCGCGTAATCATTTCCGTTGCACCTGGGCGATGACTTCCTGACGCCTAAGCGCCTGGTCCAGGGTGTTCAGGTCGACGCCCAAGGCCCTGGAGAACTTACGGCAGGTCTTGATGGATTCTCCGTACTCCGCTCGATACGGGTGATATGGGATTGGCTGGTCCCTAACTCCGTGGCTAGGTGGGTTTGTGACCACCCTTTGCGCAACCGCAGAGTACGCACCGTGTCGCCATCCTCGCCATAGTCAAGGTATCGGCGACCCACTGCCTGCCTTCTTCCAGGGCGGCACGGTGCTGGTCGTCCGGCTCCCACTTGTTCACCAAATTGCTAAGGTCAACCGCCCCCGACGGCGTGGATGATCTCCACCCGGTCGCTGGGGACCAGGCGGTGCTCCCTGAAGCGACTGCGGGGCACTAGCTCCTCGTTGACCTCCACGGCGAGGCGCTGGCCGGCCAGCTCCAGCCGCTCGATGAGGCTGCCCATATCGATGCCATCCGGGATCTCGGTCGGATTTCCGTTGAGGATGATCTGCATGTCGGACTCCTGCTAGGATGGTCTTGGTCGGGGGACGAATTTTACCTCACCGATCCACGCCAAGGCGCGTTTACCCGGTGCGTAGCAGGACTACCGATCCTCATGCAGTGCTCGGGTACCTTGTGCCCATTGCTTTTATCCGCAGATTACGCAGATTCTCACAGATCAAGTACGGAGAGACCTTTACACGAAATCCCCAAAGTTGCTGAAATTTGAGATAAGGTTTCCTCCTAAAAATTGCGCTCCGGGGGAGCAAAAGTTGGCGTGGAAAAATTTGCAACAACACA
>Ga0049113_10000219_pt1 | contig 11966 bp, 13 predicted proteins | sample WorMettanBELIZE1_FD_55214 | JGI IMG/M metagenome (GOLD analysis project Ga0049113, IMG submission 55214) | Marine gutless worms symbiont microbial communities from Max Planck institute for Marine Microbiology, Germany - Olavius tantulus BELIZE.1 | ecosystem: Host-associated > Annelida >... | reverse complement strand
CTCTAAGGAATGTGAATTCAGATTTAATCACCGAGAGGAAAATCTTTATGATTAATACTCACTCTGCTGAGAGAAAATCCACTCTAAAGTTATCTAGACCCTACGGAGAATAAGGGAAACAGCGCGGGAAATACCCGGAATCAGTCAAAAGGCAGATGAATTCAGGTTCGTTCGAACAAATAACGACCAGCCAGTTTATTTAAAAAACGGGGGGCTTAATAAAAACGCCGCTGAATCCGAGTACGATTTGCCCGCCTTTCAATTTAAGGAAAGGGGGATCGGTGGAGGGGCCCTCATATTCGACTGTCAGGGGGTCGCCCCAGCTGTAATTGCTATAAGCATTCGACGCGTCTGGATATACGAAGACATAGAGTTTGTCTCCGACAGCGAGGTCCTCAGCCAAGTATACGCATGGATGTGTCCGATCCGAAACAGCGAGCAGGGCCAGGTCTTTTGATGACGAGTAGGTTGCGATGTCGGCAGGGAGGGTGCGGCCTTGATGGACGATCCGTAGGATCTGCCGACGCTCATATGTGGGCTTCACCACATAGGCACAGGTAATCAGCTGACACGGCGCCACGAAAAACCGTTGCCGGTACCGATTCCCACTTCGACTCACGCCGTACATTGGCGTAAAAGATCTGTGAGATCGGACATGGTATGGCCTATGTGTCGGTTTTCAGATTTTCCCATTCCAGCTTGATGGTCAAGTGGGCAGCCCTGGCCCTTCACCCACAGGGCCATCAGCTTCCCGGAAGCTAGTCCCACCGCGAGACCGAATTCAACGGATGCCCTCTTGGGACCGGCCTTTTTGAGGGGTTCGACGAGGGATCGGGAGATTTTCTTTACAATGCTGGTCACTTGGTCGAAATCCTGGACTTCGGAACTGACCTGACGTTTCCACCAAGATCAATTGTCTCTATTGTGACGGTGGTCTGTTCGTCGAGGCGTAGCGGTTCGAACCGTGTCTCGACCATCTTGCTCCTCCTAATCGTTCAAGCAAATCCCAGCAGCGTCTCCAGATAGGTATCACCGGATTTGAGTCGCTTCGTAAGTTTCCAAGATACTCTATTTCGGGGATCGGAGGACACGACTATGCATGTCGGCAGACTCGTTTTTCCTCAGATCATCAACCACTTGCCGATGCGTATGTTTCGACGCTGCGTTGCGCGGTACGAGAACAGCCGCTACGGAGAAGATATTAGCCAACGGCTAACACCAGCGAAACCGGCATGTGCCGAAAATAACCCACTGTAGTATTCTATAACATGAAAGTTAATGACATACTGCGGATTGCCCCCCGGATATGCCTGGTGAAGGAACTCGAGAACGATACCTTGCTGCGTGCCCTGCTGTGTCGGCGCGTGGATTACACCCCAGTGTGGATTATGCGTCAGGCTGGGCGTTATCTGCCCGAGTACCGGGCCACGCGCGCCCGTGCCGGCAGCTTTTTGGCGCTGTGCCGGAACCCGGAGCTGGCCTGCAAGGTGACCCTGCAACCTCTGGATCGGTTTCCCCTGGACGCGGCCATCCTGTTCTCCGACATCCTGACGATCCCGGACGCCATGGGGCTCGGGCTCTATTTCAGCGAGGGGGAAGGTCCCGGTTTCGAGCGCCCGGTTCGCGACGCTGCCGATGTGCAACGGTTGGCGGTCCCCGATATGGCGGACGAGCTGGGCTATGTGATGGACACAGTGGGTATGATTCGGTGCGAGCTGGATGGCCGGGTCCCCCTAATCGGTTTCTCGGGCAGCCCTTGGACCCTGGCGGTCTATATGGTGGAAGGTGGCAGCACCAAGAGTTTTGCCCGCTCCAAGGCCATGCTGTTCGACCGTCCCGAGCTGATGCATGCCTTGTTGACCAAGCTCTCCGAGGCAGTTATCGCCTATCTCAATGCCCAGGTGGCGCGCGGTGCCCAGGCCCTGATGATCTTCGACACCTGGGGAGGGGTGCTGACCCCCCGTGCTTATGAGGAGTTCTCCCTCGCTTACATGACCCGCATCATCGCCGGGCTCACCCGCGAGACGGAGGGACGGCGGGTCCCGGTCATCCTCTTCACAAAGGGTGGCGGCCACTGGCTGGACCGGATGGCAGAAAGCGGCTGCGACGCTCTCGGGGTGGATTGGACCCTGGATCTGGCCGATGCCCGGCAACTGGTCGGGGATCGGGTGGCTCTGCAGGGCAACCTGGACCCCAGCATCCTCTATGCCTCACCGGAACGTGTCCGAGCGGAGGTCGGGCGGGTACTCGCGAGCTATGACCGAGGCCCAGGGCATGTCTTCAATCTCGGCCACGGCATCCACCCGGATGTCGATCCCGACCAGGTCGCTGCCTTGGTGGATGCGGTTCATACGCTCAGTCCCAGGTTTCATTAGGTCGAGCAAAGCCGCCGGGGACTTGGCTGCTGTGATGTCGATGTTTCGCTGTCTTTTGGTACTCATGTCCGTGTTCGCAAGCCCGGCCTTCGGCGCCACCGCCACCGAGGTTTTCCATCGGGGGAGTGGGTTCGATGTCTACCGGTTGAATAGCGGAGAGGAACAGCGTCTGGAGTTCTTCTGGAAACGCAAGAACGGTACGCCTTACGGCAGTATCCACGCCCTGCGCCGTGCCTTGGCGACCGTAGGTCGAAAGTTGATCTTCGCGGTCAACGGTGGGATCTATTCGGAGCAGTTCACGCCACTGGGTTTGTACATCGAGAACGGAAAACGCTACTACCAACTCACGCGGGGAGAGGGCGGGGGAAACTTCTTTCTGTTGCCCAACGGCGTTTTCTATATCACCGCGGAGGGCGCGCGCGTCGTCGAGACCAAGGATTACCAGCCCCAGGGTCAGGTGATCAATGCCATCCAGTCAGGGCCTATGTTGGTAATCGACGGACGTCTTCACCCCCGCTTCATCGAGGACTACCACAGCAAATACATTCGCAATGGAGTGGGTGTCGACCGGGAGGGTCGCGTGATCTTCGCTATCTCCGAAGAACCGGTGAATTTCCACGCTTTCGGCATCCTGTTCAGGGATAAGCTCCAGTGTCCCAATGCACTTTATTTGGACGGGAACATCTCCGCGATGTATGCGCCCGAGCTCCACCGTTACGGCGGCTGGCTATGGCGCCGATTCGTGACCATGATCGGGATGACATCCGAAGTACCCGACTCGGTGGGGCCCTAGGTAGTGTTAACATTCCTGGCCTCTACCCTAGTCTGAAGACAATGCCATTAAGTTAAGGGTTACCGATCAGCAAAGTAAGAGAAAAAACCACGAATCAGAGGTCGTCTAAGAACTAATCTATTGATTATATTAGAGTATGATTCCCATCATTGAATCGCCGATATTTACAAGGCTATGGCTAGACTATTGGTGCGAGGATGAACGCGGTGAGTTTTCTGCGTAGTTGGCTGAAAATCCGGATGCGGGAGATGTTGTCCCTAGTTCCGGAGGTATACGCAAGGTCAGATGGTCACGAAAAAGCCAAGGGAAAAGAAGCGATGTGCGGGTCATCTATTTCACTGTCCCCACAAAAGGCCTGATTTGGCTACTCACCATCTATGCCAAATCAGACCAAGAAAACATCCCGGCCCATATGCTCAAGATATTGAAAAAGGAGCTTGTCGATGGTTATGAATGAAAAAGAATTCACTGAACGGGATTCCGAGCGTGATATTTGGCAAGAAACGCTGAATGCCGTTCGTGACATCAAGGCTGGAAGTGTAGGTCATGTTGAAACTGTCGAACTGCTTCCTATAGTCGAAGCTCGCCAGAAGTCCGGCTTTTCTCAATCTCAGTTTGCAGAGCTATAAGGCGTGTCAGTTCGCACTCTCCGGGATTGGGAGCAAGGGCGTCGTAACCCAAGTAAAACTGCTACGTCACTTATTCGGATCGCAAGAGAGCGTCCAGATATATTACATGAAGTATTCGGATAAGAACTTGGCGTCAGCGAGGATACCATCCGCCGCTGGAAACGCCGCGACGGCAGTGCCAAAATACCGAGGCAATTCATGGATGTGGCCGAGGGCCGCTTCCACATTGCCGCGCACGTCCTTGGTCTCGTCGAGCTGGGGTTCCTGGGGCAGATGCCGACCTTGATACCGGGTTGGGGCTGGGCCTCGCTCTCGATCTCGGTATCGATTCCGGCCATGATGCGCCGCAGGCTGGACTTGCCCGCGCCGTTGAGCCCGAGTACCCTGATCTTGGTGCCCGGAAAAAAGACAGGGAGATGTCGCGCAGGATGACCCAGCTTGGGCGGCACCACCTTGCCGACCCGGTTCATGGTGAAGATGTACTGCGCCACAGTTGCTGAAACCTGGGTTCCGTCGGGATCGAAGGGGTAAGATGCGCCCTAATTATTCCATAGAAGCGGATGCCGGTACCGGGACCTGATATGGACCTTTGGTTACCGGATGCAGCTTGCTGATCGATAAAGAGATTTATACGCGCTCACCCTGTCCCTTCGCGGCCTGACCCGTGCGGGCTTTTTGGGGATTATGATGGAGCAACAGGAGCCTGAGGTATAGCACATGAAGGTCGCCGTGTTTTCCGATGTCCAAGCCAATCTCCCGGCAATGGAGGCAGCCGTCGAGCACATTCTGGATTGGAACCCGGACCTGGTGGTCATGGCGGGAGACCTGGTCAATCGGGGCCCGAGCAGCCGCGCCTGCCTGGAGCTGTTCGACACCTTACGCCGTGAGCGGGGTTGGCTGCCGATTGCGGGGAACCACGAGGCCTGGGTGCTCCGCTGCGGCCAGGAGCGCCCCCTCGACGCCTTGGACGCCGCCATGCGCCGCTTCGCGGACGTGACTTTTCGGGAGCTCGCCGAAGTCGAAGAGGCCCTGCTCGGCTGGCCCGATCATATCAGCTTCCACGCCGATGCTGAGGATAGCTGGGTGCATGTCACTCACGGTTCCATGGCCGGCCATCGGAGCGGCATATCCGCCACGACGACGGACCAGGACCTGCGTGGTCGACTGCCGGAGGACGTATCCCTATTCGTCGGTGCCCACACCCACAAGTCCTTGCAGCGTCGGCTGGGGCGCACCTGCATCCTCAATGTCGGCTCCGTGGGTTCTCCCTTCGACGACGACGTGCGCGCTTGCTATGGCCAGTTGGAGCTGCGGGGCGGTCGCTGGCAAACCCACATCGTCCGCCTGCCCTACGACCGGGCGCGTACCGAACGGGATTTCGTGGAAGCCGGATTCATCGAGCAGGGAGGCCCCCTGGCGCGGATCATCTTCGAGGAGTGGCGTCAGGCCCGCGTACTGCTGGCGCGTTGGCACCACCGTTACGGGGAGACGGTGCGCAACGGTGCCATCACCCTCGAAAGTGCGGTGACCGAATTTCTGCGATCCTTATGATCGACGCCAAAACAGCAACATTCGATCAGTATCTAACGAGGCTTCGCCTCGGCCCCGGACCAGCTCCAGGTAGTGGAGGACGCAGCTCTCCGGCGCCCGCTCGAATTCCTGATTGGCGGCGATGCTCCGGTTTTGGTTCAGCAGCTTGTGGACCTCCTCCAGGGCCGCGAACACGGTTTCGTCCTCGGCGGCTGGTACCGGCGAGAAGACGACGCAGAGCTGGCGGTGGAGCTCGTCGATGGGGATCCGATCGTCGCCGGCCAGGAGGGCGCGCAGGGTCAGTTCCAGGCCCTTGAGATTCTGCGGATTCAGACCGGCCACCAGTACGAGCTGATCGGCCAGATAGCCGAGGCTGAGATCCAAGAGCTCGGCAAAGCCGGGGCGACTGTCGATCAACAGGTAGTCGATGACCCGGCCCGCAGTGGAATAGGTGTCGAGGACCCGCCATTGCTCCAGATCGTCCCGCGTCTGATAGGCCAAGCTGCGGTACAAGGTCTGGCGGTCGCTCTTGTCCGGGGTACCCGGCGCGGGGGGATTAGGCGCCAGGACACCGTCGGAATCAGAGGGTGCGCCGGTAACCGGGTCCGTCCAGGTGCATCTCGCGCAACAGCCAGTGGGGGGGCAGGAAGGTCGCCTCCGCCGCCTTTTTGTCTTGGTCGGATCGCAGGGTGGCTATCACGCTCATGCCCAGGCCTTCGCCTTCCGGGTAAAGGTAAGGGCCTGCTAGGGGCGAGTAAGCCAGGCCCGGCGCCATCAGATCCAGATTCATCAGCACCACCACCTTACCTCGACCGGCCCAGTAGGCCCCCAGATTGGTCAGGAGGGTAGTGCGCCCGACGCCGCCCTTGAAGGAGAAAAAGCTGATGATCTTCATCACAACTCAGGCGGCTGGTGCCGGTTTGGGACGCACCACTAATGGACGTAGGAGCTTGGAAACAGCTCCAAGCGGGTCAAGCCTTCCCGGTTTTGGGTCGGAACAACCGTAAGGCCAGGTGGTATCCTTCGGTTTGTCGGCTAGCTCCAGATCCAGATATGGCGGGATGGATTCGGGTGGATAGAAGTCTTGCTCCAAGTGATCCAGATATTCCAGTCCGCGCTGGAAAAGATCGTTCGATTCCGAACAGCAGGGTGAACAGATAGAAGGTCGCTTGGTCGAGGAGTTGCTCCTTCCGGCCGTTCAGGATGGAAATGGCACCATCGAAGAACGACCAGATTTTCCCTGCGTAGTGCTCCGGCCAGTCGGACGGCAAGGGTGGCGTGATCGCCAACCAGAGTCCAGAATCTGGCGGGCGTGGATCAGATCGTCGCCGGTCAGCTTGATGAGCGCCTCACCCGGCTGCGGCAGGCCGATTTCGAGATGTCCCCAAAGCCAGGTGCGCAACCGGCCTGCCAAGGGTTCCGAGCGACAGACCTCGAAGGCGCCGACCAATTGGCCCAGCCGATCGATTTCCTGAAAGCCGGCGCCGCGGGTCAGGGCCTCTTCCAATAGCTCCGTCACGATGCGGCGCAATTGTTCCTGGGCAGACCAATCCTCGTCCATTCTCAATCGGTCGTATAGGTGTAACAGCAAAAGGCTGGTATCCGGGCTCAGCGCCCCAAGGGTGGGGAAATCAGGCCCTGTACCAGCTCGCGCACACCCTCCAGGCGGGCGCGAATCACTTGCTTGAGCGGATCGAAGGGCTCCTCATGCAAGAGTAAGTGTGGGTGGCCTATAACCACTCCAGATTGATCTTCTCTAATCGGGATTACCAATCACTATAGCGATAGGACTGGGAAATCAACTCCGGGCGCCCTCGCAATTCCACCCGCGCGGATTAGATCATACCATAGGGCCTTTCGCTATGATCGGGACGAAACCCAGTATCGGCATCGAAGGCATCCAAGGCACAGGGTTTATAGGTTTGGTCAGCCAACAGCTGTGGAGGGATACCCCACCTTCTCGGCGTGCGAGATCAATGCTCTGTGGGTCCAACATCGGCTCCTCCATGTAGGAGCAGCATCGGCAGGCACTTGGTGTTCTGTTTCCTGAAAGGTCCACCAGGTGGGTGTCCCCGACTCGCCGGTAGTTCCGTCTAATCAAGAGAGTGTCGCAAAAGTCCCTCCGTGGACCGTTGTGGTATGGAAACGGATTATTGCGACTTTCCGTTTCCTTCATTTTCAATCGGTTGCGGCATCCGAAAATGATGGTCCATCTCTAAACCGCATCGGGCGTCACCTTTCACGACACCCTCATCATGAAGATAGGTAGGCGGGTCTTGCGAGGTTGGAGAGTGCCGGCGAGTTCATCGACCTACAATTCACAGGTTCAGGAGCGCGCGTGCCGGCGCAACTTAGAGCGGAAAATGGAGCGGAAAATCCGCCCGTGACGGGTATAATCAGGGATCGACGAGGGCAGCAAGTGCTGCGATTACCTTCAAGACCTGCGATGTTGATCTACCTGCATGGCCTCAACAGTTCCAATCAATCCCATAAGGCGGGGGTGCTACGCGAGCGGTTGGCACCTAGCCAGGTTCTGGTGCCGTCTTATCCCGCCCATCGACCGGATGCGGCTATAACGAACCTCAGCGATCTTTTCCGCGGGCTGCGCCGGGAGCAGCTGCCCATCGTCGTCGGCAGCTCCATGGGCGGTTTCTACGCTCAATATCTTGCCCGGCGGTTTACCTTCGCGCATCTGTTTCTCATCAACCCGGCACTCACGCCCTGGGATCTGCTGCGGGATTTTGAGGGCACGCCCCAAACCACCGCCTACGGCGAGACCTACCTGGTCGATCGGGATTTGATCGAGCGTACCCGAAAATATGGGATCGATACCCCCTGCGATGGGGTCCCGACCACCCTGTTTCTGGACCGTGGCGACGAAGTAATCGATTCTCGCATCGCCGAATCTCTGTATCACGATTGCGGTAGGCTCCTGATCTTCGCTGGTGGAGATCATGAGTTCCAGCACCTAGAGGAGGCAATCGCTGTGATCAGGGAGGCCGTGATCGGGGAGGAAGCTGCGAGTATGACTCCAACAGCAGACACTTAGGGAAATAAGTGACGCCGGTAAGCTCGGCGAAATGGTCATCGCTTGTTACCAAGGTCACCTCGTAGTTGAGTGCCGTCGCGTAGATTAGGCATTGGCGAAGGAAAGGCAATGTTCTAGAGACAAATCCGCTGCATAGGCGCCACCCCGTTGGGCAGGGAAACGACCCGAGCCTGCTGGGTCGTGGCGATGATTTCCAACGCCAATTCTTTGTCACGCCCCCGCTTGGTCCACTTAATAGAGATCGAACTGGATGCAGATAGGAACGATCAATAACTGTGGATAAGTCAAAAAAGGCTCAAAACGGTCGCAAAGAATCCCATCCGTCAGCCACTCGATCCAGCCGCACGTATACCACCAACATCGCCATCAGTAGCGATCCCTATGATCGCGGTAACCTTCCGGATTCGCCCCCCCAAGCAAACCGCGGAATTCCTTAGATGGGGCGCATCAGAATCAGCTCGATAACAAACCCTTTCGTGATAAGGGCAAACTTCAACTCGTCATGGATGGCTCTGGGAAACACAAGTTGATACTTAACTAGAGAGGGTGACAGCAATCATTTTTACTTACCATTCATCAATGATGGATCGTAAAAATATAACCAGCTGCCGGAAATACCGCAAGCGGTGCCGCCATGTGTTAGAGTTATAATTTTCGGTAAGTCGTTAACTTTTCAATATATTTCTAAATTCCACAGGCCGGATAAGGGAAAAATAGGTTGGTTTATCAAAATAATCCAGCTCTTTGTCGGCCTCAGCTGGCCTGCAGAATTTAAAAAATAACATGTAAATCAATTTCTTATCAAAAATTTTATCGAGCTAGAAACCATGCCGGGCCATCGATTTCCTCTATGCAGTAGTCAACGATCAAAGGGCGATCTCCGAAGACTTGATTAAAGAAATCAACGCCCTGTTGCTGTTTGATCTCTCGCATACCATTGCCCGAACCCCACACGGCCGGTTGGTCAGAAAAAATTGGATTCCCTGAAACAAGCGGATGACGGCGGTCTCAATGGCATTGAGGTTCAATAGCCGCGGCGTCTGCGCCGGGATTTTCCGGGTTGCGCAGCAGGAGGTTAAAGAGCACCGGTGCCTCTGTCGTGTCGGGTTGCCGAGCAAAAGGCGAGGACCTCATCGTATCGCCGCAGCCAGCAATTCAGCTTACGTTTGAGTACCGGTAGTTGCTTCGAAGAGCGGCCCCCCTTGCCGTGGATGATGAGGGCACAGGGGTTGTTCGCTCAGCTCCGGTGGCTGAACGATAGAAAACGATGGCGGACGCTGTCGGAAGGGTTCGGCTTGATCGGTCTCGATGAGTTTCGCGTCTTCGACGGCGTTGCAAAACAGCTTCGTTTCCAAGGTGCGCAGGTGTTTTCGCATGGTTGCGGTAACCCTCGAGTGCAGGAGGTTCTTTAACGAGTATATCCGGTACGTGTGGATGCTGCGGAGAGCAGGTCCGATAATTCGACTGCGCCCTACCGTCGGTGGTTCCTCAGGGCAAGCGAATGATAACTCGATAGAAAGTAACAGGTTATACTGAGCGGTGCCAGCAAGCGGTGTCGGCACAACTGCGGGCCATTGAGCAGGAGTTTGGCGCACGGCAGGCACCGACCGGACCCGGGGGGGTGTGCTCCCTGATGTTGCTGAGCGGCGAGGGCTGGGTCGGTGCCTGGGTGCTGGTGATGAAGCGGTTCGTTTGGCGGGAGTGGTCAACTACCAGCAACTGGCGAGTCTGGCCGGGGGAGTCTCATAAGAAGGTTGGGCGAAGGCGTGCTGGCAAGCCGGCGCTCGAGCCAATGGCCGCTAGTGCACCGTGCCCAACAGCGATGGATCGATGGGCACGCTTCGCTTGGTGAGCCCAACAAGCAACCGCGGTGGCGCGGAAACCGCCCGGAATGACCGGAATCTCGAGCCCCGTTCGATGGACGCTTGCTTTGCCCGTCCTACGGGTTGCCCTACTGGTCGGTGTCGTCCCCAACCACTCATAAATCTCGATCGATGTCTGGTCGCACCTACTGTACCCGCCGGAGCAGGCGGTTCCTCCGGGCAGCTTACGGACTTGGCCCTTGCGCTCCAGTAGCGTCAGTATCATCCGCAGAGCCTCCGGGTCCAAACCGAGGTGATGTGAGATGTCAATCAGCGCCGCTTGTTTTTGCTCGGCGAGATAGACAGTGAGCCGAAACAGGATCTAAGGAGCTTGATCAGAACTCCGCGGTCAGACGCAAACCGAAGATCCAGCCCTGCGGATCGTCCTGGGAGGGATCGGTTTTGAGAAGCTTATCCTGCATGTACTGGACATCGACGGTGACAGCCGTGTGTTCGTTGAGGACCGCGCGGTAGTAAGCCTCGATGACCTGGCTCTGATCGATGTTCTGATTGCCGCCGTCAAGATAAGCGTAGCCGATACCGATATTGTCGTCATCCCGGTTCCAACCGCCGCCGTTGAAGTTGAGGCCGCCCGAATACAGGGATTTGTAGTCCACGGCAGTATCTTCCTGCTGTCGGGAAACGCGCAGAAAAGCGCCGACGACCTTGCCGAACGCCTGATCGAACGACAGACCATAACCGAGGAGACGCTCTTTTTTCTCGCCGGCTACATCGAGAAACGAAGTGGAGGTCCCTGTGAGGGTAAGGCGATAGTTACCCTCGCCCATGGCGGTCTCAGGATGGTATCCGACCTCGACACCCCAGAAGTTGAAGTTGTCGCTGTCATCATTCTCCCCAATGTTCATCCCTAAGCCGGTGAGCATCCACTCCCCGTATCTCCATTCCAAGGCGGCGCCGGTATCGTAAGAGCCCAGGTTGTAAAGCCCTGAGTTCACGAAGACCTCATTCATGAACTGAGTGAACTCGTCGTTGGCATATTGGTTGCCATCAATATAGTCGGTGGAATCGATAATGCCGATAGATGTACCCAGGGTGTACTCATTCCCGAAGGCGTGGGTGTATTTGTACCAAGCAGTGAGGAGGTAATCACGATTGCGCCCGTTGATGTTTTCTAGGTCATCCTCCAGGTCCACCGCCCAGGGCGTCAGGTTCCAGGGCGATATCTCGTTCAGACCATTGTCCGCTGCAAACCCGAATTTGGCGAAGAACTCGTGGGCGTCGCTGGGGTGGTAACTGATCTCGAACTGGATAGGCATGCCGCCACGGCATTCGTTATCGAATTCATCCAAGGATATCCCGTTGTCTTCCGAAGGCAAGCGGGCAGAGACGCTTTGACACTGCCCGGTGGCCGCTAAGATACCGCCGATCGATAACTGCTCGCTCAAGTCCACCGCTTGTGCCGGTAGTATTACGGTAAGGACAGATGCCGCGAGGAAACGAAAATAGCTCGGTTTCATATCTTATTCTCCCCAATGCGTAAGCTAACTGTTCATTCCCTTATTTTAGCACAAGCGTGCAATCGAGACCTCTCGCTCCGCTCGGGACAAGGTTTCAGGACGCTGGAGCACCAAAACCTGCCTCCACACCAGAAAACGTGAGAGTAAAAGCTGCAGGAGCTGCAGGAAACATTTCAGCGTGCGTCCCGGCACAGTGTTGGCGGAATCCTGCCTTCCCCTGCAGAAATGGCTGCTCGCCATCTACATGCTC
>Ga0049113_10000218_pt1 | contig 12073 bp, 12 predicted proteins | sample WorMettanBELIZE1_FD_55214 | JGI IMG/M metagenome (GOLD analysis project Ga0049113, IMG submission 55214) | Marine gutless worms symbiont microbial communities from Max Planck institute for Marine Microbiology, Germany - Olavius tantulus BELIZE.1 | ecosystem: Host-associated > Annelida >... | reverse complement strand
CGCTGAATGGTTATCGGAACGTGGCATTGAGAACAGCAGCATCAAACGGGCGTACTGGAATCGACCGTTGGGCAAAGAAGATAAACAATTTAACCGGTTACACTCAGCGCGCGAAGCCTTGTGGAGCGTGTGTTTGGTATGCTCAAGCAAAACTAGGGGATGGCGCAAGCCCGTTACGTGGGAATGAGTCGAAATCGAACACGGATTGACTTGATGTGTGTGGTTTACACCATCAAACGAGGGTTATCGGTTAAGCAGGCAAGTTGCGCCTAAAATACGGGGAATAAGGAAAACAGCGCTGGAAATACCCGGAATCAGTCAAAAGGCAGATGAATTTCAGGTTCGTTCGAACAAATAACGACCAGCCGGTTGATTGAAAAAACGGGGGGGCTTAATAAATTGGAAGTTTATGCATCGCGCAAAGGTCTCAAATCAACTGCGAGAGTCCTGGGTGCATAAGATTATCAGCGAGCTCCTGAGCGGTGATATTGACCCCGGCGCGACCCTGCCCAGCGAGAACGATCAGCTGTATGCGCAGGATTTGAGACTGATCCGCACCCGCCCGCAGATCGAGATCGCCAACCCCATTTATCGGGAGATCGTCCCACGCACCCTGACCTGGATCGCCTAGACCGGAATCCCGCAGGAGACCGTCTGGTATGTAGGTAAAGACGGATGCCTGGATTGCCCCAAGCTGCTCGACGCCTTTCAGCACTTCTTCCGGGAAAACAGCGAGATTTGGATCGAACGGTTCGACTACAAGGAGACTGGTCCTCAGCTCTTGATGCAGTCCTTTCTACAACGCATCGTCAACAGTGGCGGGCGCATCGACCGGGAGTATGGGCTGGGGCGCCGGCGCACCGATCTGTTGGTGCAGTGGCCCCTGAATGAGGCCCAGAGGGTTTCCATGGCCCGGTACAATGGGTGGTCATCGAGCTCAAGAGCCTGAAATCCTCGGAAGCAAGGATCGCAGAGGGCCTGGCGCAAACCGCCAACTATATGGACCAGATCGGCACCGACGAGGGCTATCTGGTCGTCTTCGATCGCACCCCAGAGGGGCCGTGGGAGAAAAAATCCTAGTTCGGCAAGAGCGGTATGGAAAACACCGGATTCGGGTGTGGGGGATGTGAATCCGAATGCTGTCCACCGGGCAGTGTCTTGGTCAGATACCGGATCGCAGGTCTGTGGGAAAACCGTGCCGATTGCTAGCGAGGCGTTGCCTCAGACCGACGAAGAGCCCAACTCGAACTTCGTGGCAAAACCCCAATCGGACAGGATTTACAGGATTACCCAAGATTAACAAGATTTTTGTATTCCTGAATTTCCTACGCCTGATCATACGCTTACAAACCAGCAAGCGCCCTTCACAACAAAAAATCCTGTTAATCCTGTACTATTGGTTAGCGAGACTTCGCCTCAAGCCCACGAGGCGTGGATTTTTTGTGCAGTGTACAAACTTGTCTCATTTGTAATGATTTGGGTCCTTCAAGAATCCTAGTCGGGTAACGTTGCCTCAGCGTCGGCTGAGAAGGATGGTGCGGTCACCGCGCCGAATCTTCAGGCTGACCAGTGTCCATGCTCGACGTAGGACACGCCCCAGCTCCTCGAGGTTGCGCACCCGTTGCTGATTGGCCTCTAGCAGCAGGTCTCCTTCCTGCAGCCCAGTTGACCAGGCGGGGCTGCCTTTGTCCACGGTTCCCACGACTACCGCGAACGAGCGGTTACCATCAGTGTCTTCGATCCGGTCTCCCAGCTTGGCGCCTTTCAACAGAGGGCTCAGGCGCTTACCTTCGACATACCCCGCGTAGGGGTCCGTCACCGTGCTTTTGAGCTGGATGCGGGCGCCATTGCGAATCAACTCCAGCTCCAGGGGCGTACCTATCCGCAGCAGACCGATATGTGCCTTCAGGGCCCCTGCGCCGGTGACGGGACGCCCGTTCACGGCGACGATCAGGTCGCCAGGGCGTAGCCCCGCAGCCGTGGCCGCCGAGCCGGGATCAACCCGGGATACAACGGCGCCTTCGGCGTTCTCCGTTGCCAGGGCTCGGGCGAGCTCCGGTGTGAGATCCTGGACGGCAACGCCGAGCAGCCCGCGTCGCACTTCCCCGTGCTCGAGCAGCTGATCGGCGACGGTGCGCACCATCGCCACCGGGATAGCGAAGCCGATGCCCACGTTGCCGCCGCTCGGGGCCAAGATGGCGGTATTGATGCCTACCAAACGGCCGTGCAGGTCGACCAAGGGGCCGCCCGAGTTGCCCGGATTGATGGAGGCGTCTGTCTGGATGAAGCTTTCAAAGCCTTCGATGCCGAGTCCACTCCGCCCTAGGGCACTGACGATGCCGGAGGTCACCGTATGGCTGAGCCCGAAGGGGCTGCCTATGGCGACCACGAAGTCTCCCACCCGCAAATCGTCCGAGTCTCCCAAGGCGACTGCGGTCAGATTCTGGGCCGAGATGCGCAGCACCGCGATGTCAGTCTCCGGGTCCGAGCCCACCAGGTCAGCCTTGAGTTCGCGTCCATCTCGGAGCCTGACGTCGATCGCATCCGCCTGGTCCACTACGTGGTGATTTGTGAGTACGATGCCCCGCTCGACGTCCACGATAACACCTGAGCCCAGACTCTGATTTTCCCGCTCCCGGCGCTTGCGGGGCAGCTCGAAGAAATAGCGGAAGAAGGGGTCCCGCAGCAGGGGATGGGTCTCTACCTCGATCCGGGTAACGGTGGAGATATTGACGACCGCCGGTGTCACCCGCTCCAGCATCGGCGCCAGACTGGGCAGGGGTTCCTTCTCGACCGCCAGCGGCAGGGCGGCGTGGGATAGGGGCGCCAGCGCGAGCGACAAGACCAAGGCGCCGAGGGCGAAGCGTTTTGAGGGTCGGGGTCTACCTATGTTCAATCGGTTTTCTCCGTGAGGGTAAAGATCCTGTTTCAGTCAATTATCTTTCCCAACCTGAAGCACCGCAAGGAAGGCCTCCTGGGGGATCTCAACTTTTCCCACCTGCTTCATGCGCCGCTTGCCCGCTTTCTGTTTCTCCAGCAGCTTGCGCTTGCGGGTCACGTCGCCGCCGTAGCACTTGGCGGTCACATTCTTGCGCAGGGCCTTGACCGTGGTACGGGCAATGATCTTGCTACCGATGGCAGCCTGGATGGTGACCTCGAACATCTGCCGGGGAATGAGCGCCTTCATGCGCACGGTCACTTCGTGGCCACGGAACTGGGCATTGCCCCGATGCACAATGGTGGCCAGGGCATCTACCCGCTCCCCGTTGATCAGGACCTCGAGTCTGACCAGGTCGGAGGCCTGAAAGCGCTTGAAGTCATATTCGAAAGAGGCATAGCCACGGCTGACGGATTTTAAACGGTCGAAGAAATCCAACACCACCTCGCTCAGGGGCAGCTCGTAGGTGGCTTGGACCTGGCCGCCCAAGTATTGGATATCCTTCTGCACGCCGCGCTTTTCGACGCACAGGTTGATGACCCCGCCGAGCAGGTCCTGGGGCACCAGGATATGGGCCTCGATGATGGGTTCTCGGATCTCGCTGATCTTACCCACCTCGGGCAGATCGGCCGGATTATCCACCCGCACCACCTCTCCGTCGGAGAGGAGGACCTCATAAACGACCGTCGGCGCTGTTGTGATCAGGTTGAGGTGGTACTCGCGCTCCAGGCGTTCCTGGACGATCTCCATGTGCAGCATCCCGAGAAAGCCGCAGCGGAACCCGAACCCCAGGGCTTGAGACACTTCCGGCTCATAGAATAGGGCGGCATCATTGAGCCGTAGCTTACGCAGGGCATCACGCAGGCCCTCGTAGTCGTCGGAGCGGGTGGGGTAGAGTCCGGCGAACACCCGTGGTTGCAGCTGCTTGAACCCGGGCAATGACGCCTGCGCCGGGCGCTCCATATGGGTGATGGTGTCGCCTACCGGGGCACCGTCGATTTCCTTGACCCCGGCGACCAGGAAGCCGACCTCACCCGTCCCCAGGACTTGGCGTTCAACCTTCTTGGGGGTGAATACCCCGATGCTGTCTGCCTGGTGGGTACGGCCGGTGGACATGACGAGCAACTTGTCGCGGCGTCTGATCGTGCCGTTGACGATCCGCACCAGGGAGACGACGCCCACATAGGGATCGAACCAGGAGTCGATGATCAGGGCCTGCAGGGGGCTGTCGGGATTGCCTACCGGCGGTGGGATGTGGGCGATCAGGCGTTCGAGCAAATCGGAGATGCCCGCGCCCGTCTTAGCGCTCACCTGCAAGGCATCCTTAGCCTCGAGCCCGATAATTTCCTCGATCTGATTGATTACCTGTTCCGGCTCCGCCGCCGGCAGATCGATCTTGTTGAGCACCGGCAGGACCTCGAGGCCCTGCTCGATGGCGGTGTAGCAATTGGCTACGCTCTGGGCCTCGACGCCCTGGGCCGCATCGACCACCAGCAGGGCCCCCTCGCAGGCGGCCAACGAGCGCGAGACCTCGTAGGAAAAGTCCACATGGCCCGGCGTGTCGATAAAGTTGAGCCGATAGGTCTCGCCGTCCTTGGCTAGGTAGTCGAGGGCGACACTCTGGGCCTTTATCGTAATCCCGCGTTCCCGCTCCAGGTCCATCGAGTCCAGCACCTGGTCGGCCATCTCGCGCTCGCTCAAGGTACCGCTGAGCTGGATGAAGCGGTCCGCGATGGTGGATTTTCCATGATCGATATGGGCAATGATAGAAAAGTTGCGGACATGACTGAGCTCGGACATCGAATCACGCTTATTCTTCTGGGATGCGCACCGGGAAAAACACAGGGCTGTCGCCGCGCTGGATCAGGATGGCGACCGAACGGCCCGGCTCGATGTCCGTGAGCAATTCCCGAAATTGTTTGACTCCCTCCACCGGCTTGCCGTCGAACATCAGGATCAGGTCGCCGGAATCGATGCCGGCATCCTTAGCAGCACCGGGCTTGACCTCCTGCACGATCACCCCGCCCTGCTCCAACCCGAGCCGGTCGCGCTGCTCCGCATTCAGATCCCCCACAACCAGGCCGATATTGTTCGCCGTCGTGGATTCCGACTCCGTAGCGGCGGTCAGCTCACCCTCCTCCGACAGCTCGCCGATGACCACCGTTACCTCCTCGATACGACCCTCTCGCAGTACCTCCAGTTGCGTGGGTTCGCCTACCCGAGTCGTACCGACCAGCGGTGGCAATGCGCTATGGGTGGCAACCTCTTTACCGTTGAAGCGCAGGATCACATCCCCCACCTGCAGACCCGAGTTCGCCGCCGGACTATTCGGAAGCAACTGCGCAACCAATGCCCCCCACGGCTGATCCATACCGAAGGTCTCTGCCAGCTCGCTGGTCACTTCCTGAATCCTCACGCCAAGCCAGCCCCGACTGACCCTGCCTGTGGCCTTGAGCTGCTCGACCACATCCATGGCCACATCGATGGGAATGGCAAAGGACAGCCCCATAAAGCCGCCGGTGCGACTATAGATCTGGGAGTTTACGCCCACCACCTTGCCGTCCAGGTTGAACAGAGGACCCCCGGAGTTTCCCGGATTGATCGCCACATCGGTCTGGATAAAGGGGACGTAATTCTCGCTCGACAGGCTACGGCCCTTGGCGCTGACGATACCGGCGGTAGCCGAGTGGTCGAAGCCGAAGGGGGAACCGATGGCGAGCACCCATTCGCCGACCTTAAGGTCCTTGGCGGTACCCAGCTCGACCGGCGGTAGGTCCTGTGCCTCCACCTTGAGCAAGGCGATGTCGCTGCGCTTGTCGGTCCCCATCAGCTTAGCGAGAAACTCCCGGCGATCGCTGGTGCGAACGATGATCTCGTCGGCACCCTCCACCACGTGGAAATTGGTGAGCAGATCCCCGTCCGCGGAGATGAAGAAACCGGAGCCCAGGGACCGGGACTGCCTATCTCCATCGTGTGGGATCAGACCTTCTTCCCCGAAGAAGTGGCGAAGGAAATCGTGCAGGGGACTGCCCTCGGGCAGGTCGGGTATCGAAAAACCGTGAAATCTACGGGTGACGCGGCGGGCCTGCTTGGTGCTGATGTTGACCACGGACCGCCCGTAGGTTTCGACTAGCCCGCTGAACTCCGGTAGCGCACCAGCCAGCGTAGGTGCCGGCAGCGCGGACAAGAGATGGACCAGGCAGATTACTGCTGCGATGAGCATATTTTTGTTCATGGATACCTCTTTGTTATCCTCATTCTTTATTTAATCCGCAAATTCACGCAGATTTTTCGTGAAGACTATGCGCTTGTATTGGAGACTCTCGGCACCGAAATTGAGCAACCGCCCGCATTGTATTCCGCTTGCGTTCTCTTTTATCCGTAAGTTACACCGATGCAGAGTTGATAAACAAAGAGTCTGCGTAATCTGCGAATATAAGGATGTCGTTACCAATCCTTCCCGATATCCGGCGGGAAAACCCTACCCGGTGCTCGCAAGATGACCTCAACCGATTATCCGTTGCTTGACTTCCGGCCACGGCGATCCCTCATTTGGGTTTATGTAATATGTTTCAAGCCGCTTTTCCAACGCTGTCTTATGCCACGCCGAAATCTCTACTACTTCGGAAGACTCGGCGATTGAATCCCCCAAGTCCTCGACCAACCGAATGCGCTGGTCAATGGGTATCTCTGCCAGATCCGATACCGATAGCGCTTTCATTGAGTCTATGCCTTCAGAGTTGTTTGCCTTCGGGGGACCATGAGGAATCTCTTTCCATGGGCTTTTCGATCCGCGAAGCCAAAAGGTTCTCTTACGGGTTGTGCAAGTAGATGGAAGTAGTGCCGGGTTCTGCTGCACCCAGCCACGCCTAAGCTATTTTTTGGTCTCGATCAAAATAGGCATCCCCTAATGCCTCCGCGGTGTGGGCGCACCTCCTCATCGATTTCATCCCATCCCAGCAGCTTGCCCCCGGCCAGGATATGGGCACGCCGCAGTGCTATGAGCTTGCGCCTCAGTGCCGTTCGCGGCCGGTACTCAATCAGTGGTTCTTGCTTTAAACGCTTGGGAATTCGACAGGTCATGACTGCTCTCCGATTCGTACCGTCCAATTCGTCTTCAGCCGACGCACCTTCTCATCAACTACCGAGAGGGATCGAAGCGAAACCTCGGGCGGTTCACCCGGATCTGTCACAAGGCGACGCAGGATTCGCGGTCGATAACGCTCATCCAGGGATTTAGCACGGATGAATCCGACGAGCCAAACCAACGCGGCGGTGAGTCCGCCCAGCCCAGTCACGGCACTCAGTATCTGCGTGTACGCGGGAGCCAAGCGTTCGGCGATGAAGGCGCCTGTTACCGCCCCGCCGATCATGGCCAACAAGGGTACCAAATAGGCGAGGACCGAGGCCTCCAGCAAGTTGCCTTCCGACAACCCGATGACCACACGCTCACCGGGTTTGGCTCCGATGGTATTATGGGCCCGCAACAGCAGCCGCTTAGGACCGAAGTAACGAGCCAGCAATGAGGTGCAAGTACCCCTGACGGCACAACTCTCGCAACTGCTACGCGGTTGCCCCTCTACCTCGGCCAGCTCGCCTTGCACCGAGACGACCAGACCTGTCTCCTCGATCATCGCCGTTCCTCCGGGGCTTGTTGGATACCCGCAAGCACCGTCTCCACCGTTTTCCGGTGGCATCTCGCCCACCACCGTAACCTGATGACCCGGATACCCGCTTGCTGATGGCATGGACGGCATCGATATGGGTACCGCCCTCCAGGCCCTCCCGTGGATTACCCGCCTCGACATAGACGGAAACTGATGCCAGGCCGTCCGAAAGTATGAAATGCTGCCGCCGGCAGCACGCCAATCATTGTGCATGACTAGGCTGAAACCGGGGGGAAGGGCATCGAATCGCCAGGGCAGCGAGTCGGGAATCGAAGGCTCGGGTCCGGACCGGCGTTGCTGCGGCACCGAACCGACGGTAGAGCCGCCCCGACGGTAACAGGTCCAGGTCCAGGGATGTGAACATGACCTGTTCGATGGGATCGGTCCACTGCCCCATCGGGTCTGCCTTGAATGGTAATCCGCTCTCCCGATCCAGGTAGAATCGGTAACCGTACCGCAGACGGTCCCGCGGTGAGACACCCACCACTTGCGTATACCTGCCTGCCACCTGGGCCTCGCCCAAGGGGTAAACCCCGTAGTGGTCTCGCAATGCGCTAAGGTCCGGCATCCTCGCGCGGAGCATATCCTTCTCAAAGCCGTGTTCCAGCACTGAAATGGAATGGGAATCGGCAAGTCGGAATTGCTCCGGCGCGGACGTGGCGACATGACGGCTCGGGGGAGGTTCGGAATCGGGCCCGAGGTCGAAGAGCTTGGGCGCGGCAAGATGGCGGCAGAGACGGCGCAGATGGCCAACGCGGCGCCAACCAGGGGGCGAAGGCGCAGAGCTCGTCTCGGGCATGCTGTCGGCCCCTGCAGGAGAGGCTCCGCGGCAACATGTTCGTTGACGCGGGCCCTGATCAGTCGGTACTCAGGACGAATCCGCTCCGACCGTATGGCAGCACCGATGAGATGGTAGTCCTCCCCGGCCGCGATCAGGCGCTCGTTCGATGCGAGTGCGGACAGGGTCGGATGCACCGACGTTGGATCGATTTCACCGTCCACCAGGGCCGAGAGGTCTTGTCGTTGCTGTTCACTCATCGCTTTTCATTTTTTCTCCCCGCGCCCCAACCCTTCTTTGGGGAGAACAAGGTTTTATGTCGAAATCGAAATCGGGATTCCGACCTCGATTTCGACTCCAATCCCGATTAGGTTACTCACCATGGTCGGCGATGAAAATCGGTTCAGATCAGCGGGCTCGCCGCGGCGGGGCTGTCGGAGGGGTTGACCTGTCTCCCGCCGCCCTTCTGCTGACGGATCCTCCCGACCGACATTCGGAATATCTCCCGCCGCCGACCCTCCTCATGGTTCGAGCAAGGGTCTCAGGCGTTTGTCGATCGCCTCGCGGGCACGAAAGATGCGCGAACACACGGTGTCCACGGGGCATTCCATCGCGGTTGCGATTTTCTCATAGCTCAGGCCCTTGAGTTCGCGCAACAGGAGCGCCGTCCGCAGGTCCCCCAGTAGCCCATCGAGTGCCTCCTGTACCGTCCTGGCCAGCTCCATGCTCAACAGATGATGCTCCAGTGTCGCCAGCTTCCGCAGGCGTTCCCCCCGCTTCTATCTGCTCGGCCATGTCCGCCTCCACGCCGTCTCCGGGGGGCGGCGCCCCTGAGCGACCAGATGGTTCTTCACCGTATTGATTGCGATGCGATACAGCCAGGTGTAGAAGGCACTCTCGCCACGGAACCCCGGCAGCGCCCGATAGGCCTTCAGAAACGCCTCCTGGGCGACATCCATGATCTCGCCGGAATCGCGGATATAACGAGAGATGAGACTCGCAACCTTTTGCTGATACTTGATCACCAACAGATCGAAGGCGCGCCGATCACTTCCCTGCACCCTGGTTACCAACTCCTGGTCGGTGCGCCGATCAGACATGACCCCGGTGCTCCCCGGTCAGCGGCTTGAAATCCAATGGCATTGACAGTTCCCGATGAACGAAAGTTCTCGGCCCTATGGATCAGAGGTAGTGCCTAACATGTAGTGATGAGCTTTATTACTGAACCTTATTTCTACCCGCCGGGAGCATTAGGCAACCACTACATATTAAGCACTACCGGATCAAAAACCACGAGTAAATCGAATCCGCATCGATTCGGGTCCATTCGTAGTGCGTCCTACGGAGTAAGGCCAAGCCCTATCGTGCACTCAGCTCGACAAGTATAGGATGAAAGGGAAATATCGATGCGAGACAATCTACCGGAACAAACCTTGGGCCTCAAGAATCGGGACAGGGGACAGTTGTCGGTCGCCGGATTTCTGCCCCCTGACGACTGCCGCAGGATGTGGTGAGTGCAGAGAATCGCCAAGACTCAGACGTTGTTTGGTTAAAGTAAAGAAAGCGGGCATGTGCCATGCCCGAAATCGGGATCGGGATCGAAATAGCGATTCGATTGCGATCCCGATTTCGATCCAGGTCGGTGGGCGTGCCCGGCTGGTTGGGCACGGACCATTCATCAACGCGGTTCGCGCTACCTGGCAGAGCCATCCAGAAAGATCTCCCACGCTCACTGCATCCTACGCCCTTTGCCTGGTTAACCTGACTCGTTTCCAGCCACGTTTAGTCCCCTAACCAGCGTCGAATCATTCAACTTTTAACCAGACAGCTTCTCATAGGCACCCACCCTGCCGCCCGCAGGAGTTTCCAGTAAGATCTATCTCCATGCGTAACATCCTTCGCTACGATGTTCTGATCCTCGGCAGCGGGGCGGCGGGCCTAAGCCTGGCCTTGAAGCTGCGCTCGGACATCGCCGTTGCGGTGGTCTCCAAGGGCGCACTGCACGAGGGCAATACCTATTACGCCCAAGGCGGAATCTCCGCTGTGCTGGATCCCAAGGATTCGGTGGACTCCCACATCCGGGACACCCTCCGGGTCGGCGGCGCTTTGTGCGACCCCGAGGTGGTCCGCCTGGTCGTAGAGCATGGACCCCAGGAAATCTGCTGGCTGCTTCGACAGGGGGTACGCTTCACCCGTGACCCCCAAGGGAAGGACGCGAGCGGCTACCATCTCACCCGCGAGGGGGGACACAGCCACCGCCGCGTCATCCACACGGCGGACGCCACCGGCAAGGAGGTCGCGGGTACGCTGGAGCGTCGCATCCGCGAGCATGACAACGTCCGACTCTACGAAGACCACAACGCAGTGGATCTGATCACTACCCACAAGATGGGCCTCGAGGACAATCGTTGTATCGGTGCCTATGTGCTGGACCGGCGTTCGGGACAAGTCGTCACCCTGGTCGCCCGCTGCGTGGTCCTGGCGACCGGCGGCGCCAGCAAGGTCTACCTCTATACCAGCAACCCCGATGTAGCTACCGGCGACGGTATTGCCATAGCCTGGCGCGCCGGCTGTCGGGTCGCCAACATGGAGTTCATGCAGTTCCACCCCACCTGCCTCTATCACCCCGAGGCCAAATCCTTTCTCATCAGCGAGGCCCTGCGTGGCGAAGGGGCCCGCCTGCTGTTACCCAACGGCGAGCGCTTCATGCCGCGTTTTGACGAGCGGGCGGAGCTGGCCCCACGGGACATCGTCGCCCGCGCCATCGACCATGAGATGAAGCGCCTCGGCAGCGAGTGTCTGTACCTGGACATCTCCCACCGGACCGGCGCGTTTATCGAGGAGCATTTTCCTACGATCCACGAGCGCTGCCTGGCGCTGGGCGTAGATATCACCCGCGAGCCGATCCCCGTGGTGCCCGCTGCCCACTACACCTGTGGCGGCATCCTGGTGGATCGGCGGGCTCATACCGACCTGCCCGGACTCTACGCCGTGGGCGAAGCCGCCTGTACCGGACTACACGGGGCCAACCGCATGGCCAGCAATTCCCTGCTGGAATGCCTAGTATACAGTGAGCTGGCAGCCGGGGACATCGAAGCCCACATGACCCGACTGGCACCGGAGCGGGAAGTCTCCCCCTGGGACGAGAGCCGGGTCACGGAACCCGATGAAGAGATCGTGGTCGCCCACAACTGGGACGAGCTGCGCCGTTTCATGTGGGATTATGTAGGCATTGTCCGCACCAACAAGCGCCTGCGGCGGGCCAAACGCCGGGTAGACCTGCTGCGCCAAGAGATCATCGAATACTACAGCAACTTCCGCGTCGGCAACGACCTGCTGGAGCTACGCAACCTGGTGGAGGTAGCGGACCTCATCATCCGCTCCGCACAAAGCCGGTGCGAGAGCCGCGGTTTACATTACAACCTCGACTTTCCCGACGAAGATCCGTCCCAGCGCACACCCACAATCCTGATTCCCGACGGCTACCGCCCGCGGCGCGGGACCTGAGAAACCGTCCGGTTAAAGGCAATCCTGAATTACTCGGCGTTGCCGGGAGGTTCTAAATTAGACAGGATTTACAGGATTTTTGATTGTTTCAATTCGTTAGTAAAAACCATGCACTTTAGTGCAAGACGTTTAGTCTACTCTCATTTATGAGGTCTTACAGAAGCTCATCGCATACGGTGCATG
>Ga0049113_10000215_pt1 | contig 12119 bp, 16 predicted proteins | sample WorMettanBELIZE1_FD_55214 | JGI IMG/M metagenome (GOLD analysis project Ga0049113, IMG submission 55214) | Marine gutless worms symbiont microbial communities from Max Planck institute for Marine Microbiology, Germany - Olavius tantulus BELIZE.1 | ecosystem: Host-associated > Annelida >... | reverse complement strand
ATCATCGACAAGGAGATGCCCCTGCATGTATCGAACGTAGGGCTTTACAATCCAGAGAAGGATGGTCCAGATCGAGTAGGTTTTAAACGCCTTGAGGATGGCCGCAAGGTGCGGGTATTCAAGTCCAACGGCGAAGTCGTCGACGTTTGAGGTATGCCGTCATGTCCAGATTACAAACAGCATATCGGGAGGAGGTGGTCGGCCAGCTCATGGACAAATTCGGCTACCGCACCGTCATGCAAGTGCCGCGGATCGAGAAGATCACCCTCAATATGGGGGTAGGCGAGGCCATCGCCGACAAAAAGGTGATGGAGAATGCGGCCTCTGATCTGCGTCTGATCGCGGGCCAGCAGCCCATCGTGACCAAGGCGCGTAAATCGGTCGCCGCGTTCAAGATCCGCGAAGGCTGGGCCGTCGGCTGTAAAGTTACGCTGCGGCGCGAGCGCATGTACGAGTTTCTCGATCGGCTGATCAACATTGCGATCCCACGCATCCGCGATTTCCGGGGTTTGAGCGCCAAGGCATTTGATGGGCGCGGAAACTACAGCCTGGGTATAAAGGAGCAGATTGTGTTTCCGGAGATTGATTACGACAAGATCGACGCCTTGCGCGGTCTGGACATTACCATCACCACGAGCGCGCCTACCGATGAAGAAGGACGGACGCTGCTCGAGGCTTTCAAGTTTCCCTTCAGGACGTGAGAACCCAATATGGCAAAAAAGAGCATGGTGGCGCGGGAGGCTAAACGCACGCGGGTCGCAGCCAAATATGAGGCCAAGCGAGCAGCCCTGAAGGCCGTTATTAATGACCGGAGCACGAGCCGCGAAGAGCTGGACGAGGCGTTGATGAAGCTGCAGAAGCTGCCGCGGAATGCCAGTCCCTGTCGCCGGCAACGGCGCTGTCGGATAAGCGGTCGTCCCCATGCCGTCTACCGTAAGTTTGGTCTAAGCCGCAACAAGCTGCGCGAGGCCACCATGCGGGGAGATGTGCCGGGTCTTGTGAAGGCGAGTTGGTAATAACCGTTCCCCAAAAATAAGTTACCTCCCAAACTGTCCGTTAGTGATATGGTTCGAATTTTCCAAGGACGTTTGTTAAGAAAGATACAGGATGAGTTTCCACAGTTAGGGAAGGTTTACTGGGGCAAACACTTTTGGGCGATTGGTTGTGCGGTATTTAGTTCAGGGCATGTACCGATGAAATGATCCAGGGATATTTAGCCCATCACGACAACCATCCGAACCATAACGATGATGAGTTTCGTGTTGAATGACCCCCAGTCATTTTTTTCGTCGGGTTTAAGCCGAAAACGCAGCTTTCAGCCGCAACTCATACTATGGACTTTCAGTCTATATTGGTTGATTGCGGCTAAAACTCAAACAAAAGGGTATCGCGCCTAATGGCGGTCTGACCCGAGGAATCACACATGAGTATGTCGGATCCCATCGCGGATATGCTGACCCGCATTCGCAACGGGCAGGCGCGTGGCAAAGTCACTATCGCCATGCCGTCGTCCAAACAAAAGGTGGCGATTGCCAACCTGCTTAAGGAGGAAGGCTACCTTGATGGGGTAAGCGTCGAGTCGGAGGGCAAGAAGCCACAGCTGGTCATCAGACTCAAATACTATCGTGGTAGACCGGTCCTCGCGCTCCTCAAGCGTGTCTCCCGTCCGGGGCTTCGCATCTATCGGGGTAAGGACGAATTGCCGCAGGTCTTGGGTGGGCTGGGCGTTGCTATCGTGTCTACCTCCAAGGGCCTCATGTCTGATCGGGCGGCCCGGGCGGCCAGACACGGCGGCGAAATTCTTGCCTATGTGGCCTAAGGAGGCGAGCGATGTCACGTATAGCCAAAGCGCCCATTGCTGTTCCCAAGGGGGTCTCGGTGGAGATTTCCGGACAAGACGTCAAAGTCAAGGGGGCCAAGGGTAATCTGTTCTGGCGCGTCCACCCCAAGGTCAGCGTCACCCAGGACCAGGGCGAGCTGAAGGTGAAGTCGAGCGACGAGACTAAGGTATCCTGGGTCCTGGCGGGGACCACCCGGGCCTTGGTCAACAATATGGTCATCGGTTGTGGGAGCGGTTTTGATCGCAAGTTGACCCTGGTCGGCGTCGGCTACCGAGCGCAGGCGAAGGATAAGGTCCTGAACCTGAGCCTGGGTTTTTCACATCCGATCGATTATCCGGTGCCCGAGGGGGTGCAGATTACGACCCCTTCCCCCACGGAAATCGTGGTGAGTGGCGTCGACAAGCAGCTGGTAGGACAAGTAGCTGCCGAGATTCGCGGCTTCCGTCCGCCGGAGCCCTACAAGGGTAAGGGTGTGCGCTACGCGGACGAGCAGGTCCTGCGCAAAGAAGCGAAGAAGAAATAGAGGGTAGGGGATGGTCAAGAAACAAGCCCGCATGCGCCGCGCGGCGCGGGCCCGCGCCAAAATCCGGGAGTTGGGCGCCTATCGCCTGTGCGTCTTCCGGACCCCCCGCCACATCTATGCTCAGATCATCGACCCGGATAGTAGTCGGGTGGTTGCCAGTGCCTCTACCCTGGAAAAGCAGTATCGCCAGTCAGGCAGGGGGCACGCGGGCAATGCGGGGGCTGCCGCGGTCATCGGCAAGACTATTGCCGAGCGCGCCAAATCGGCGGGTGTCGAGAAAGTAGCGTTCGATCGATCCGGTTTCCGCTACCATGGCCGGGTCAAGACCCTGGCCGAAGCGGCACGGGAAAACGGGTTGCAATTCTAGTGAGGCTTTGCCTCAGACCTTTGATGCGTGAGTCGCTGTTGACAAGAACCACGAATGAACACGAACCCTTATTCGTGTGAATTCGTTTCCTTTCACGTCTTTCGTGGTTCCTGTTCCCCGCGCCCGCAGAACCTGACTCATTTGTAAAGATACAGGTCCGTCAAGGAATCCTAGGGGCTTAATAAGATGGCAAGCTACAATCCCAAACCGGAAGGCGACGATTTACTCGAGAAGCTGGTGGCGGTAAACCGGGTCGCCAAGGTAGTCAAGGGCGGTCGTCAGTTCGGCTTCTCGGCCTTGACCGTAGTGGGCGACGGCAAGGGCCGCGTCGGTTACGGCACCGGCAAGGCGCGTGAGGTCCCGATGGCTATTCAGAAGGCTATGGAGAGTGCGCGCAAGAATATGATCGAGGTCAAGCTCAAGGGCACGACCCTGCAATACTCCATAGTCGGTCGTCACGGTGCGGCGCGGGTCTTTATGAAACCAGCCTCCGAGGGTACCGGTATCATCGCGGGAGGTGCCATGCGCGCAGTGTTCGAGGTGCTTGGGGTGCAGAACGTACTGGCAAAGTGTATCGGAACCAATAATCAGATCAACGTGGTCCAGGCCACCATCAGGGGCCTTCGGAGCATGTTGAATGCCGAGGACGTGGCCGCGAAGCGCGGTAAGACGATCGAGGAGATTCTGGGGTAAGCGATGACGGACAAGCAGATGATGAAGGTCACCCTGGTGCGTGGCCTGGGCGGTCGACTGACGACGCATCAGGCGTGCGTACGCGGTCTCGGGTTACGGCGTATGCACCAGGTGGTGGAGGTCGAGGACACACCAGCGACCCGCGGCATGGTGAATAAGGTCTCCTATATGGTCAAGGTGGTGGAGGAAGCCTCTGATGCGCCTCAATGACATCCGGCCTTCTTCGGGCAGCAAGCGGCCCCCCAAGCGTGTCGGTCGCGGTATTGGCAGCGGCTATGGCAAGACCTGCGGGCGTGGTCACAAGGGTCAGAAATCCCGTTCCGGCGGTGGTTACCTCAAGGCGGGGTTCGAGGGCGGCCAGATGCCCTTGCAGCGCCGCCTGCCCAAGGTGGGTTTTCGCTCGCGCAAGGCGCAGGTCAAGGACGAAATCCGACTGCATGAGCTCGCCGGTATCGGCGGCGATGTGGTGGATCTTGAGGCTGTGCGGAAGGCGGATCTGATCTCTGGGAGGATCAGACGGGTCAGGATCATCGCCTCCGGCGACCTGGATCGGGCCCTGACAGTGCGGGGGCTAATCGCCACCAAGGGTGCGCGTGCCGCCATCGAGGCGGCGGGCGGAACCGTCGAAAAGGAGTAAACCCTGACCTCCGGGCTTGTTTCCTAAGATAGTACGAGACCTTTGCCCGAGATCCCCAAAGTTGCTGGAATTTGAGATAAGGTTGACTCATAAAAATTGCGCACTGGGGGACCAAAAGTTGGCGTGTAAAAACTTGCAACAACGCAGGTCATTAGATCCAATGCGGATAGAACACGATTGCTGCAAAGCTGGTATCGATTAAGTGATCCGGGCTTAGAGAAGCAATTAGCGCGGGACCTGTTGTTCCGTCGAGTGATTGGTTTTGATCTTTACTGAATCGGTGACGGCCCAGAGCACGCTTTGGCGTTTTAGACAGAAGCTGGAGGGAGGGTCACTGCTAGAGCGTTTACGGCCGGAGGTCAATGAGCAGTTGGCGAGATAAGGAGTGTATATCAAGTCGAGAGAAGTGAGCATTGTCGATGCGAGCGTCATTGCTGCCAAACAGAGCCGCCCGAAGCAGGGAAAAGATGGGCAGAACACGCAAGACCCGGAAGCGAGTTGGAGCGTCGAGGTCGGCTCTGATGGTAAGCGGAAGAGCACCGATGGTTATCCTTAGTGGAGCGTGTGTTTGGTGTACTCAAGCAACACTAGAGGATGGCGCCAGCCCGTTACGTGGGAATGAGCCGAAATGCCTAAAATACGGAGAATAAGGGAAACAGCGCTGGAAATACCCGGAATCAGTCAAAAGGCAGATGAATTCAGATTCGTTCGAACAAATAATGAGCAGCTGGATTGCTTGAAAAAACGGGAGGCTTAATAAATTGGAAGTTTACGCATCGCGCAAAGGTCTCAGTACAGGATTCACAGGATTCCCAAGATTAACAGGATTATTTTTCTGATATAGTCAATCATAACATCCTGTTAATCCTATCCTATTAGCGGTTGGCACGACGATTATGTCAACAGCCCCGAGTTCTGAACCCTTTCAATAAGGTTTAGGTGATATACCCCCGATGTTTGGAAACAGCTCAGCTATGCTCGGCGCGCTCGGCGGTATGGGGCGGCTCACGGAGCTGCGCCAACGGTTGCTGTTCGTGCTCGGCGCGCTGCTCGTGTATCGGATCGGCACCTTCATTCCGGTGCCCGGCGTCAATCCGGAGGCCCTAGCCTATCTGTTCGATCAGAACCAAGGCTCGATCCTGGACATGTTCAACATGTTCTCGGGCGGTGCCCTGGAACGTGCCAGCTTGTTCGCGTTGGGCATCATGCCCTATATCTCGGCATCCATCATCATGCAGCTGATGACGGCGGTGATTCCGAAACTGGAGCAGCTCAAGAAGGAGGGTGAGTCGGGGCGGCGCAAGATCACCCAATATACGCGCTATGGCACGGTGGCCTTGGCGACCTTCCAGGCCATCGGCATCTCCATCGCCCTGCAGGGCCAGACAGCTGGGGGCTCGGCGATCGTCGTCACCTCTGGCTACGGATTCGTATTTACGGCGACCATCTCCCTGGTCACCGGAACCATGTTTCTGATGTGGCTCGGTGAGCAGATCACGGAGCGAGGTATCGGCAACGGCATCTCGCTGATCATTTTCGCCGGTATCGTCGCCGGACTGCCTGCGGCCATCGGCGGGACCCTGGAGCTGGTGCGCACCGGCGAAATGAATGCGCTCGCGGTGCTCGCCCTCTTCATGTTGGCCCTGGGAGTGACCGCCTTCGTGGTCTTCGTCGAACGTGGTCAGCGCCGGATTATGGTCAACTATGCCCGCCGCCAGCAAGGGCGCCGGCTGATGGCCGCCCAGAACAGCCACTTGCCCTTGAAGCTGAACATGGCAGGCGTGATCCCGCCCATCTTCGCCTCCAGCATTATCCTGTTTCCCGGTACCCTGGGGCAGTGGTTCGGCCAATCCGAGGACTTCCGCTGGTTGGCCGAGATCACCAGCAAACTCTCCCCTGGCGAGCCGGTGTACGTCATTTTTTATGCACTGGCCATCATCTTCTTTTGCTTCTTCTATACGGCATTGGTGTTCAATGCCAAGGAGACGGCGGACAATCTAAAGCGATCCGGGGCCTTCATTCCCGGCATTCGTCCCGGTGAGCAGACGGCGCGGTACATCGACACCGTGATGACGCGACTGACGGCGGCCGGAGCCATCTACATTACCGCCGTGTGCCTGTTGCCGGAGTTCCTGATCGTGGGGTGGAATGTGCCCTTCTATTTTGGGGGCACCTCGCTGTTGATCGTGGTGGTGGTGGTCATGGATTTCATGGCCCAGATCCAGGCGCACCTGATGTCGCACCAATATGAGGGCCTAATGAAAAAGGCCAATCTTAAAGCACCTGGCGCCGGCATGATCCGGTGATGCCCCGGTAAGAACATCACACAAAGCCACAAAGGAATACTAAGGATTAAATGGGAACGGCAGTGGTAACAGCGTCGTATCTCTGCCTAAGATGGAAATCCCGCAGGTTATCAACGGCAATTGAGAAGCGTTCTTCGTGTTTTTGTGGCTTTGTGTGAGAAAAAACGTCGATGGCAGGCTCTTGTACATATTTGGGATCGGAGTGAAGAAATGAAAGTCAAGGCCTCGGTGAAAAAGATATGCCGCAACTGCAAGATTATCCGCCGCAATGGCGTGGTGCGGGTGATCTGTAAGGACCCGCGCCACAAACAGCGCCAGGGCTGATACAGCTACCAGTTACCGGCAGTGGCGGGACAGTTTGAACCGCAAAACGCAAAAGGACACAAGGCTGGATAGGATCCGCTTTTAAGTCTACAAATTACGCATATTTTCACAGATTATTTCTTTTTTCATCTGTGGAAATCTGCGTAATCGGCGGATAAAAAATGAAAGTAGATCGACCCACGTGACTGGAAGCTTTCTATTGATTATCTGCATACTTTTTGGTAATATACTTAATTTTCGCTAGCCGCACGTAGTGGAGTTGGAGGCAAAAGCATGGCCCGTATTGCCGGTGTTAACATTCCCGACAGGAAGCACACCGTGATCGCCTTGATGTCGATCTATGGTGTTGGCCGGACCCGCGCGGCGCGGATCTGCAATGCCGCCGGGATCGCCACCGATACCAAGATCAAGGACCTCTCCGAGGGCGAGATCGACAGGCTGCGCGCGGAAATCACTAAATATACGGTGGAAGGCGACCTGCGCCGTGAAGTCTCCATGAACATCAAGCGATTGATGGATCTGGGTTGCAATCGGGGGATCCGGCACCGCCGTGGCCTGCCGCTGCGCGGCCAGCGTACCCGCACCAATGCCCGTACCCGCAAGGGGCCGCGGCGTCCGATCAAGAGATAGTTAGCTTCACTTAACTTTCGAATACAAAAGGAAAAGCTATTCCGAACTGTTGTGTTAAAGGATTTTTTAAGGTAACAATCGAGGGTAAAACTGACGCGGACCAAAAAGAAGGTTAAAAAGCAGGAGGCGGATGGGATTGCTCATATCCACGCTTCCTCCAACAACACCATCATCACCATCACCGATCGGTAGGAAAATGCACTGGGGTGGGCGACCGCCGGCGATACTGGCTTTCGAGGCTGCTGGCTCCCACACTCCAGCGTTGACAAGCGATCAGGTAAGCTGGCATAAGCCAACTCATGTTGGCACAGGCGAGGCACTATCCGCTGGAGCGGACAAGACGGCGTTCCCAGAGCGCAAAGGGATAAAAGATCATGAAAGCTGAGTAACGGCAATTATTGAGGCGGCTCCGGAAGGAGGTTTCTGGGCGATGTGCCCAGAGTTTCCCGGCGCTGACGGTCAAGGGGCAACCATTAAGGGGAAGCCATTGGAGAAACAAAAGAGAATCTTAGGCAAGCTATTAAATTGATAGTACAAGATCGAATGGATAATTGTTGCGATAATATCGTGAAAAATAAGGATTTAGAAAAAACTTCAATCTGCAGGATGCTATCTTAAAAGGGAAGGTTCTGTGCATTCCCTTTGAGTCGATCCAAAACAGGAGAAGCGGTGAAGAAAAAATGACATATGAAGAGTATAGTCTGACAGGATGCGGAAGAGAAAACTACGAATCGCGCGAATCCATTCGCGGGGATTCGCGCGATTCGTAGTTTTTCCTCTGGTTTGCCGAGACGCTTAAACTTAATGGCATTGCGATAAACCCTGGTGACAACCGATGGCAAAACCGGCCCAGACCAAGAAGAAGGTCAAAAAACAGGTGGCGGATGGGATCGCCCATATCCATGCTTCCTTCAACAATACCATCATCACCATTACCGACCGTCAGGGGAATGCCCTAGGTTGGGCGACCGCTGGCGGTTCCGGCTTTCGCGGCTCCAGAAAGAGCACTCCGTTTGCGGCGCAGGTGGCGGCGGACCGGGTCGGTCAGGCGGTCAAGGAATTCGGGCTGAAAAATCTGGACGTCAACGTCAAGGGGCCGGGGCCCGGTCGAGAGTCAGCGGTGCGGGCGCTCAATAACGCTGGCTTCAAGATTGCGAGCATTACGGACGTTACGCCGATCCCTCACAATGGTTGTCGCCCGCCCAAAAAACGGCGCGTGTAGGAGCTCAATAGGATTCAAAAACATGGCAAGGTACACCGGTCCTACCTGTAAATTGGCACGGCGCGAGGGCACTGACCTGGCGTTGAAGAGTCGTGCACGTTCGCTGGATACCAAGTGTAATCTGGAGAAGGTTCCGGGCCAGGCCGGCGAAAGACGGCGCCGGATCTCTGACTATGGCCTGCAGTTACGTGAGAAACAGAAGGTACGTCGCATCTATGGCATCATGGAGAAGCAGTTTCGCAACTACTATAAGGAAGCGGCCGGCGCTAAGGGTGCCACCGGTGAGAACCTGTTGCGATTGCTCGAGCGTCGTCTCGACAACGTGGTCTACCGGATGGGATTCGGATCAACCCGCGCGGAGGCGCGGCAATTGGTGGGTCACAAGGGCATACTGGTCAATGGGAAGTGCATCAATGTGCCATCCTTTCAGGTCAGCGAAGCGGATCAGATCGGGGTTCGGGAGCAGGCCAAGAAGCAAGTTCGCATCCAAAATGCAGTTGTCCTGGCAGAACAGTATGGATTCGCGGATTGGATCGAAGTCGACACTAATGCGCTGAAGGGGGTCCTCAAGCGAGTCCCGGACCGGGAGGATCTCCCGTCGGAGATCAACGAATCACTTATCGTGGAGTTGTACTCCAAGTAAGGGAACGCAGGAGGTTCTTGCATGGCTGATGCTGTTGGCGACTTTCTCAAACCGCGTATCGTAAAGGTCGAGCAGATCGATGGGAGGTGCAGTCACGCGCGTATCTCGTTGGAGCCGCTCGAACGCGGTTTCGGCTATACTCTGGGCAATGCGCTGCGCCGTATCCTGCTTTCATCGATTGCCGGTTGTGCGGTTACGGAAGTGGAAATTCAGGACGTGCTCCACGAGTATACGACGCTGGAAGGGGTCCAGGAAGATGTGTTGGAAATCCTGCTCAATCTCAAGGAGGTTGCCATTTCCCTCGCAGGCAAGGACGAGGCGACCTTCACGCTCTCCAAACGCGGACCGGGCCCGGTAACTGCCGGTGACATCACCCTCGACCACACCGCGGAGATTGCCAATCCGGAGCTGGTCATTGCCAACCTTACCGGCGAGAGTGAGATCAGTATGATCTTGACCGTGCGCCGTGGTCGCGGCTACGAGCCGGCTACCCAACGTGAGGTCGAGACGGAAGACGAACGCCCCATCGGCAAGTTGCTCCTGGATGCTTCCTTTAGTCCGGTGCGCCGGGTGGCCATCGATGTCCAGTCCGCCCGGGTCGAACAACGGACTGACATGGACCGCTTGGTGATCGACCTGGAAACCAATGGTACCATCGATTCGAAGGGAGCGATCCAAAAAGCGGCGACCATTCTTCAGGACCAGCTTTCTAGCTTCGTCGTCTTGGAGGGTGTCCAGCCCGTCGACGAGGGCACCAAAGACGAGCCCCAAAAACCGTCGATCGCCCCGATTTTGCTGCGGCCGGTGGACGATCTGGAGCTCACCGTACGCTCGGCGAACTGCCTCAAGGCAGAGAACATCTATCTGATCGGGGACCTGATTCAGCGCACCGAGGTCGAGTTGCTCAAGACCCCGAATCTCGGCAAGAAATCCCTTACCGAGATCAAGGACGTACTCGCCACACGTGGCCTATCCCTCGGTATGCGACTGGAGAATTGGCCGCCGGAGAATGTCCACGAGTTCGTCGTCAAATAGATTCGAGAAGAACCCATGCGTCACCGCAAGGCCGGAAGGCATCTCAATCGTACTAGTGCGCACCGGGTTGCCATGTTCAGAAACATGGCCAACTCGCTGTTTCGTCATGAGTTCGTCAAGACCACGTTGCCCAAGGCGAAGGAACTGCGGCGGGAGGCAGAGCCCCTGATTACCCTGGCCAAGACTGACTCCATGCACAAGCGGCGTCTGGCTTTTGCGCGTCTACGCGACAAGGAGGTAGTGGGTAAACTCTTCGTCGAGCTAGGCCCGCGTTACCAAGCCCGTCCCGGCGGGTATCTGCGTATCTTAAAGTGTGGCTTTCGCGCCGGAGATGCAGCCCCCATGGCCTATGTGGAACTGGTGGACCGTCCACACTCGGAATCCGTCGAGGGCGATGGGGATTGAGGTAGTATCGCTTCCCTTCACGCAATTCGCGTGATTCGAAGTTGGCCTTAGTTTTCCAATGATCGATCGGATCGCACTGGTTACGGATTTCGGCGGCACCGGCCCTTGCGTGGGCCAGATGAAGCTGTGCCTCTCGGGATTGCTCCCACAGGTCCCGGTCATCGACCTGGTCTCCGATCTTGCGCCCTTCCGTGCCGATCTGGCCGCCTATCTCCTGCCCGCACTGGTACGAGACATGCCGGCCCGCACCCTCTATCTCTCTGTAGTCGATCCCGGTGTCGGTGGTGAGCGTTCGGCGCTTGCCATCAAGGCCGATGGGGACTGGTACGTCGGCCCGGACAACGGGCTCTTGGCCTTGGTTGCCCGGCGCGCGCACCAGGTGCGGGTCCTGCGGGTGGATTGGCGCCCCGAGGTTCTCTCGGCGAGTTTCCACGGCCGGGACCTGTTCGCGCCCGTTGCGGCCATGTTGTGCGACGGCAAGCTCCTGCACCATACCGAGATCGATCAGGACGTATTGATCGGAAACGATTGGCCAAATGCGCTCGCCAAGGTGATCTATGTAGACAGATACGGCAACTTGATCACCGGGATTCAAGCCGCTGATCTGGACCGGGACGCACGGCTGTGGGTCGGCGGACGGGACATCGTCTGTGCGCGCACTTTCTGCTCGGTGCCCCCAGGGCAGGCGTTCTGGTACGAGGACGCCTTCGGCCTCGTGGAGCTGGCGGTCAATCAGGGAAATGCGTGCCATGCCCTCGGACTTGGCCTCGGAGATCGGATAGAGCTTTCCCGGCCATTAGGGGCTATTAACATTGATCTGAGCGCGAGCGGTTGCGAGCATTTAGAACAGCGACGTGGGAGCTGAACTGCCGAGTTGGACATTGGTGGGGGACCTGATAATCGAGCCGTTTCAGTACGGCAAGCGACTACACCATCAGGAAATTCGGCTTTTATCCAAAACTATTCCGACGGCGAAAATACCGAGCGCTCGAATCCCACTGAATCCCACTGCCACCACACTGAAGCTGTGAAGGCGTGGCAGATCGCTGAATTTGTTGCTCAGGTTTCTCCCGATAACGCGCCAGATCCACCTCGGCCTCGCGTTGTTTGCCTTGCACGGCAGGCAACGCCCGCAGGGCCTCGCGATCCATTTGTTCGAGTGTTTTACCATGGAGTCCAGCTTCTTTAGAGGGAGACGAATGTGAACTCGATCAGGATGTCTAGCACCTGGTACTGACGCATGTCCGGACTCATGGTCAGATCCACATGACCGCGCTCCAGCTCGACCTCCGATTCCATGATGTACAGGGTATCGTTGAACAGCAGGGTCAGGAACGCGGTCTTGAGGGTCAGCTCGTTGCTCCAGCGATAATCGCGGTTGCTGAATAGCTTGAAATACTTTTGTTCGACGAAATCGCACAAAGGTTGCAGATCGCCGCGCTGATACAAGGTCTCGGCGGCCCGACGCGCCAAGTCTCCTTCTCTGCCTTCCG
>Ga0049113_10000214_pt1 | contig 12133 bp, 23 predicted proteins | sample WorMettanBELIZE1_FD_55214 | JGI IMG/M metagenome (GOLD analysis project Ga0049113, IMG submission 55214) | Marine gutless worms symbiont microbial communities from Max Planck institute for Marine Microbiology, Germany - Olavius tantulus BELIZE.1 | ecosystem: Host-associated > Annelida >... | reverse complement strand
AACTGATCGCGCCGATTGCCATGGAAGAAGGGCTTCGCTTTGCGGTGCGCGAGGGTGGACGCACGGTCGGAGCTGGGGTGGTCGCCAAGATCATCGAGTAACGAGTAGGGTGGGCTGTACCCACCAGGAAAGCGTAGTCGTGGTGGGTATGGCCTACCCTACGGGTCCGTTCGCCGAGCCGTAACACAATCGACGTGGAAAAGGGCCGCAATCAGACGTGAGAACGATGAATATCAATCGTCTCTAAAGGGGGGAAACTAAGACTTCTTCTTGTTACTGTGAGTCCTCTTGATTTTGGCGATATTCCGGCGAAAGCATTTATTGAAGCCTTCAATATTAAAGAGACATTTCTTGGTAAGAATGATGAATCTGAGTTCTCTAAAATGATGCGAGAATTGATTTTCTCACAGTATCTTGATATCTAATGAAAAAGTGAAAAAATGGCAAACCAGAGAATTCGCATCCGTCTCAAGGCGTTCGACCACCGGCTGATCGACCAATCGGCACGGGAGATTGTCGACACAGCAAAACGGACCGGGGCCCAGGTCCGCGGGCCGGTGCCGTTGCCCTCCAAGAAGGAGCGGTTTACCGTGTTGATCTCGCCCCACGTCAACAAGGACGCGCGGGACCAATATGAGCTGCGCACCCATAAGCGTCTGATGGACATCGTCGATCCTACCGACAAGACAGTAGATGCCTTGATGAAGTTGGATCTGGCGGCCGGAGTGGATGTGCAGATCAAGCTAAGCTGAGGAAACGGCTATGACGATGGGTGTGATCGGACGCAAGGCAGGCATGACCCGAATCTTTACCGAGGACGGTGTTACCGTTCCCGTGACGGTCATTGAGGTGCCGCCGAACCGGGTGACTCAGGTCAAGACCGAGGACGACGACGGCTACCGGGCAGTGCAGGTGACCGTTGGTACGCGCAAGGCGTCGCGCGTCAACAAGCCAACGGCGGGTCATTTCGCCAAGGCCGGGGTGGAGGCCGGGGATCTGCTGGGCGAGCTCCGTCTTGATGAGCATGAGGGAACCGACCTGGCTGCCGGTCAGGAAATCAAGGTCGACATGTTCGCGGTCGGACAGAAAGTCGATGTGCGTGGCGTGTCCAAAGGACGGGGGTTTGCGGGGGGTATCCGCCGTCACAACTTCCGGGGCCAGGACAACAGTCACGGCAACTCCATCTCGCATCGCGCTCCGGGCTCGATCGGTCAGTGTCAGACGCCCGGTCGAGTGTTCAAGGGCAAACGTATGGCCGGGCAGATGGGCAACGTCAACCGCTGCCAGCAGAACCTGGAGATAGTGCAGGTCAATACCGACCGTAGTCTGCTTCTGGTCAAGGGCGGGGTTCCGGGTCCGACCGGAGGGCGGTTGATTGTGCTGCCGTCCGTCAAGCACAAAAGGGCATTTTGAAAAATCAGATAGTTGAGCGGACATCACATCTCTGGCTCCTACGCTCCAGCGTGGGAGCTGGAGCGTGGGAACGAGCCAACAACAGAGTTTAGAACACTTCAATGTTCCCAAAAAAGTGTAAGAGTTAATCGGACATGGAGCTTACGATTTACAACAACGCTGCCGGTCTGCAGGTTTCGGATCAGGTATTCGGTGCCGAATACAAGCCGGGTCTCGTCCACCAGGTAGTGACCGCTTATATGGCTGGCGCACGTGCGGGCACTAAGGCCCAAAAAAACCGCTCCGCGGTCGCCGGAGGCGGCAACAAGCCCTACCGGCAGAAGGGGACTGGCCGCGCCCGAGCGGGAACCAGGCGTAGCCCTATATGGGGCGGCGGGGGTATGACCTTTGCCGCTAGGCCGCGGAATTGGTCCCAGAAGGTGAACCGCAAGATGTATCGCGGCGCCGTCCGCTCGATCCTCTCAGAGCTGGTCCGTCAGGATCGTCTGCTGGTATTGCCTGAGCTCGAGCTGACGGCGCCTAAAACCAAGGAACTGGTGCAAAAGTTACAGGAATTGGGTGTCTCGGATGCCTTGCTCGTGACCGAGGGTTTCGATGAGAGCTTGTTCCTAGCAGCACGCAATCTCGCCGCGGTGGACGTCATGGTGGCCCAGGAGGTGGATCCGGTGAGTATGATCGCGTTCGACAAGCTGGTCCTGACCGAGGGTGCAGTCCGCAAACTGGAGGAACGGCTGGCATGAACCGGGAGCGCTTGATGCAGGTGCTGTTGAGTCCGATCATCTCCGAGAAGGCTACCAGGGCCACGGAGACAGGTGCTCAGCATGTGTTTCGGGTTGCCCCGGACGCCGACAAGCGTGAGATTGGCCGAGCCGTGGAGCTGATGTTCGACGTCAAGGTGGACCGGGTGCAGGTACTCAACGTCAAAGGCAAACGTAAGAGCTTCCGGCAACGTATGGGTAAGCGACCAAGCTGGCGCAAGGCCTATGTGCGGTTGCAGCCCGGCCATGATATCGACTTCGGTGGTGGGGCCTGAGGTTTGGTCTTTTGAATTTTTGGTCCGCAAATGAATGCGAATAAACGCAAATGAGAGAATTTAAAGTTGTTGTTGAAAAACATCCTGATGGCTATGTGTCATACCATTTAGGATTGAAAGGAGTCGTCGTGGGTGAGGGGGATACATACGAAGAAGCACTTTCAAATGTCAAATCTGCAATCAAGTTTCATATAGAAACATTTGGAACACAATTTTGAAGAAGAACTAGTACATGGAGGCCTTTGTTACAGAAATAGAAGTTCCTGTTTGATGCCTAAATTATCCTACTAGATACGCCTAAAACTAAAGTATTAAAAACCTTAAAGATCCTTGATTTTAAAACTGTTAGAGAAAAAGAACATATTGTAATGACAAGAATTAACCCGGATGGGTCGAAAACTCCACTGACGATGCCGAATTATAGCCGATTGAAAGCTTCAATTTTAAGAACTATCTGTGTCCACTCTGGTATTTCACAGAGTGATTTTTTAAAGGCATATGAAGAGGCATGAGGGAAAAGGCTAACCAATTTCTGCTGGCTCCCACGCTCCGGAGACTGTGAAAGAAAAACCTAAAATGGCTATTGTAAAGACAAATCCGATCTCTCCAGGCCGGCGCTTTATGGTCAAGGTGGTGACACCGGAGCTCCACAAGGGGGCGCCGTTCGGGCCGCTGCTGGAGAAAAAGAGTCGATCCGGCGGGCGTAACAACAAGGGTCGTATCACCGTGCGCCATCGCGGTGGAGGACATAAGCGGCGCTATCGGGTGGTCGACTTCAAGCGTAACAAAGAAGGTGTGCCCGCCGTTGTCGAGCGGGTCGAGTATGACCCGAATCGCAGCGCCAACCTGGCCCTGCTCAAGTATTTGGACGGGGAGCGCACCTACATCATAGCGCCCAAGGGCCTCAAGCGCGGCGATCGGGTACAGGCGGGAGAGGACGTACCCATCAGTACGGGCAATTGCCTGCCGCTGCGCAATATCCCCTTGGGAACCCTGGTGCATTGTATCGAAATGCGTCCGGGTAAAGGCGCACAGTTGGTCCGGGCGGCTGGCAGCTCCGCCCAGCTCATTGCCCGCGAAGGGCGGTATGCCACGCTGCGTATGCGTTCGGGAGAGATGCGCAAGCTGTTTGCCGAATGCCGTGCGATAATCGGTGAGGTCGGCAACGCCGAGCACAGCCTCCGCAAGCTGGGCAAGGCGGGTGCAAAACGCTGGCGCGGGGAGAGACCTACCGTCCGCGGGGTGGTCATGAATCCGGTCGATCATCCCCACGGCGGCGGCGAGGGCCGGACGTCGGGTGGCCGCCATCCGGTCACGCCCTGGGGGGTCCCCACCAAGGGCCACAAGACCCGCAGCAATAAGCGTACCGACGCCATGATTGTGCGTCGTCGCGGTAAAAAATAAAGCGATTGGCAGAAAATGACATATCGGTTGTTCAGAGAAAACTACGAGTCGGCGCGAATCCATTCGCGATGATCCGCATGATTCGTAGTTTTTCCTCTATGTTGCCACAATGCATAAGACGAACGAAAAGACGAGCAAGCTGGTATGTCATTTATCGGAAAGTGTCTAACCATTCGAGGTTGAGCTAGTGCCACGTTCCATCCGCAAGGGGCCCTTTGTCGATCACCATCTCATGGAGAAGGTGGAAGCGGCGGTCGCCCAGAACAGTAAGCGACCTATCAAGACTTGGTCGCGCCGTTCCATGGTGTTACCGGAGATGGTCGGCCTGACCATCGCGGTGCATAACGGGCGGCAACACGTCCCTATCCTCGTCAACGAGAACATGATCGGGCACAAGTTCGGTGAGTTTGCGCTGACCCGTACCTACCGGGGGCACGCAGGCGACCGCAAGGCCAAGAAATAAAACAGGCCCAAGCAGTATAGGCGGTAAGCGAGGACACGCACATGCAGGCCGAAGCCAGAATCAAGCATGCCCGCATCTCGGCCCAGAAGGCGCGCCTGGTGGCCGACCAGATCCGTGGTCTAGAGGTGGAACAGGCCATCAATCTGCTGGTATTCAGCTCCAAGAAGGGGGCGGGAATCGTCAGGAAGGTTTTGGAATCGGCCATCGCCAACGCGGAGCATAACGAGGGTGCAGATGTGGACGAGCTCAAGGTGGCAAGGGTCCAGGTCGACGAGGGGCCGGTCATGAAGCGTATCCGTGCCCGCGCCAAGGGCCGGGCGGGTCGGATTTTCAAACGCACCAGCCACATCAGCGTGACTGTCGCCGAGAGCTGAATATTATGGGTCATAAAGTACATCCAACCGGCATCCGTTTAGGGATCGTCAAAGACTGGACGTCCAAGTGGTACGCCCCTTCCAAAGACTATGCGGATCTTCTCAACACGGATCTGGAGGTGCGGGATTTCCTTAAAAAACGCCTCACACATGCTTCCGTCAGCCGCATCCAGATTGATCGTCCAGCCAAGAATGCTCACATCACCATTCACACGGCGCGCCCAGGTGTGGTGATCGGCAAGAAGGGAGAGGACATCGACCGCTTGCGCAAGGAAGTAGCCGAGAAGATAGGCATCCCGGTGCACATCAGCATCGAAGAGATCCGCAAGCCGGAGCTCGATGCCTGCTTGGTGGCGGAAAATGTCGCCGGGCAGCTCGAACGCCGCATCATGTTTCGGCGGGCCATGAAACGGGCGGTGCAGAACTCTATGCGACTAGGTGCCGAGGGGATTCGGATCAACATTGCCGGACGCCTGAACGGTGCGGAGATTGCCCGCAGCGAGTGGTATCGAGAAGGACGTGTGCCACTGCATACCCTGCGCGCGGACATCGATTACGGCCTCGCCGAGGCGAAGACGACCTACGGCGTGCTCGGCGTCAAGGTGTGGATCTTCAAAGGCGAAGTGTTTGCAAGTCAAGAAGCGGAAGAGCCGGTTGCCAGAAAGAAGACCGCTCGCGCAAGGGGTTGATCCATGCTGCAACCGAAGCGAACCAAATTCCGTAAACAGCACAAAGGGCGCAACCGGGGGCTGGCGCAGGCCGGTAACCGGGTCAATTTCGGCGAATACGGCATCAAGGCCGTCTCGCGGGGGCGGCTGACCGCGCGCCAAATCGAGGCCGCCCGCCGCACTATCACGCGCAAGGTCAAACGTGGCGGGAAACTGTGGATCCGGGTGTTTCCCGACAAGCCCGTCTCCAAAAAACCCTTGGAGGTTCGCATGGGTAAGGGCAAGGGCAATGTAGAGTACTGGGTCGCCCTGGTCCAACCGGGGAAGGTGCTCTACGAGATCGAAGGCGTACCCGAGTCGCTGGCCCGCGAGGCGTTTGGATTGGCAGCGGCGAAATTACCCGTCCAGACCACCTTTGCACAGCGGACGGTGATGTGATGAAGGCGAAGGATTTGAGAACCAGCAGTGCCGGGGAGCTCCGGACCCAACTCGAAGAACTGCTCAGAGAGCAATTCAATCTACGGATGCAGAAGGGAACCGGGCAGCTCTTGCGTCCCTCACAAATGCGTTCGGTGCGGCGTGATATCGCCCGGATCAAGACCCTGATGACTGAACAGAAGGCAGGCAAATGAGCGAGGAAGCGAAAAAGAACCGCAGACTGACTGGTCGCGTGGTCAGCAATGCCATGGACAAGACGATTACCCTGGTAGTGGAACGGCGTGTAAGACACCCGTTGTACGGCAAATTCATCCGCCGTTCGACCAAGATCCACGCCCATGACGAAGCCAATGAATGTAATCTGGGCGATCTGGTGGCCGTCGAACAGTGCCGACCGCTCTCGAAGACCAAATCCTGGCGGGTTATGGATATCCTGGAAAAAGTGCGGTGACTCGGGGGGCTATTAAGAAATAAGGTTATTCTCAACCATCTCGGTGGCATAGTAGGCACTAACTTATCCGAAAAGATAGACGATGATTAAGGCAATCGATGCAAATTTTGATGGGGAGGTGTTTCGCCCTGAAAGGCCGATCGGTTTAAGGCCAAATACGCGAATAAAAATAGTGCTTGAGACGGAGTTATTAGTTAAAGAAAGAAAGTTTTCGAGCATTATTAAGAGAAACGAAGCGGTAAGATAGAGCCCGTCGGCTGGGGTGTGAGATACGAAACCCAGCATTGCAATCGGCTCCTGTGCATGAGCTGTCTGTAATGCCGGGTTTCACTGCGCTCAATCATGACTTGGTTCGAGACCATAGGCAAAGAGGGGGTTCACATGGAATGAAAGCCACCCAAATCTTAAGGGTATGGAGTAACGATAAGGGATAGAAATATCAACACTGGGCACTGGGATGTGGCTGAAATGAACCCCAGCCTTAGACCATACGAGAAACTGATTGAGGCGTTTAATCAGCGAAAAATTGACACCGCTGAATTTGAGGAACAATATTTTTCCTTATTCAAGGCTGACTCTATTGATTGGAAAGACGGTGAGTTTGAGATTCTTGACGAACTTTTCGGCTCTGTAGATGATTTCTGTCCGGACCCAAACCTTCGTGAGGAAGAAGAAACCGTTCAACCGTTCTCAGGAAGTCTAAGAAATATGGATACACTTGAGCTACGGGGGGCAAGGATTGGAAGCCGATGAGAAACTTAGAAAGATAGGGATCGAGTTTGCGCAAAAACGCTTTATAGTTCTGCTTTGTCACATTACAGGGCAATCCACTGATTTGTAAGAAATCTGCAAGAGTAGCGTAATCCAGCAAACAACGAGTCAGACTGAATGTGACAAAGTAGAATGGGGTGGAGTAAATGATTCAGATGCAGACCAATTTGAGTGTTGCCGACAACAGCGGTGCTAAGCGCGTGCAGTGCATCAAGGTGCTCGGCGGCTCGCACCGGCGCTATGCCGGTATCGGCGATGTGATCAAGGTTACGGTGAAGGACGCCATCCCGCGCGGCAAGGTCAAGAAGGGCGATGTCTTCAACGCGGTAGTGGTGCGTACAAAAAAGGGCGTGCGTCGTCCGGACGGATCCGCGATCCGCTTCGACGGCAATGCCGCGATCCTGCTCAATAACCAGATGCAACCCATCGGAACCCGCATCTTCGGACCAGTGACCAGAGAGCTGCGTAGTGAGCACTTCATGAAGATCGTCTCGTTGGCGCCGGAAGTCTTATAGATTGGAATAAAATTGTAATGCCGCCGGTATCACACCCAGATTTGCGGAAAAAATGATTCCCACGTTATTCGATATTGCTGTACTGAAGCGGCTAAATAGAGATCAATTCATGTACAAGATCAGACAGGGTGATGACGTTATCGTCCTCACCGGCAAAGACAAGGGAAAACGCGGGACCGTGTTGCGTATACTCGATAAAGATCGGGTCATCGTTGAGAACATCAACATGGCCAAGAAGCATCAGAAGCCCAATCCTCAACGTAATTTACCCGGCGGTATCATCGACAAGGAGATGCCCCTGCATGTATCGAACGTAGGGCTTTACAATCCAGAGAAGGATGGTCCAGATCGAGTAGGTTTTAAACGCCTTGAGGATGGCCGCAAGGTGCGGGTATTCAAGTCCAACGGCGAAGTCGTCGACGTTTGAGGTATGCCGTCATGTCCAGATTACAAACAGCATATCGGGAGGAGGTGGTCGGCCAGCTCATGGACAAATTCGGCTACCGCACCGTCATGCAAGTGCCGCGGATCGAGAAGATCACCCTCAATATGGGGGTAGGCGAGGCCATCGCCGACAAAAAGGTGATGGAGAATGCGGCCTCTGATCTGCGTCTGATCGCGGGCCAGCAGCCCATCGTGACCAAGGCGCGTAAATCGGTCGCCGCGTTCAAGATCCGCGAAGGCTGGGCCGTCGGCTGTAAAGTTACGCTGCGGCGCGAGCGCATGTACGAGTTTCTCGATCGGCTGATCAACATTGCGATCCCACGCATCCGCGATTTCCGGGGTTTGAGCGCCAAGGCATTTGATGGGCGCGGAAACTACAGCCTGGGTATAAAGGAGCAGATTGTGTTTCCGGAGATTGATTACGACAAGATCGACGCCTTGCGCGGTCTGGACATTACCATCACCACGAGCGCGCCTACCGATGAAGAAGGACGGACGCTGCTCGAGGCTTTCAAGTTTCCCTTCAGGACGTGAGAACCCAATATGGCAAAAAAGAGCATGGTGGCGCGGGAGGCTAAACGCACGCGGGTCGCAGCCAAATATGAGGCCAAGCGAGCAGCCCTGAAGGCCGTTATTAATGACCGGAGCACGAGCCGCGAAGAGCTGGACGAGGCGTTGATGAAGCTGCAGAAGCTGCCGCGGAATGCCAGTCCCTGTCGCCGGCAACGGCGCTGTCGGATAAGCGGTCGTCCCCATGCCGTCTACCGTAAGTTTGGTCTAAGCCGCAACAAGCTGCGCGAGGCCACCATGCGGGGAGATGTGCCGGGTCTTGTGAAGGCGAGTTGGTAATAACCGTTCCCCAAAAATAAGTTACCTCCCAAACTGTCCGTTAGTGATATGGTTCGAATTTTCCAAGGACGTTTGTTAAGAAAGATACAGGATGAGTTTCCACAGTTAGGGAAGGTTTACTGGGGCAAACACTTTTGGGCGATTGGTTGTGCGGTATTTAGTTCAGGGCATGTACCGATGAAATGATCCAGGGATATTTAGCCCATCACGACAACCATCCGAACCATAACGATGATGAGTTTCGTGTTGAATGACCCCCAGTCATTTTTTTCGTCGGGTTTAAGCCGAAAACGCAGCTTTCAGCCGCAACTCATACTATGGACTTTCAGTCTATATTGGTTGATTGCGGCTAAAACTCAAACAAAAGGGTATCGCGCCTAATGGCGGTCTGACCCGAGGAATCACACATGAGTATGTCGGATCCCATCGCGGATATGCTGACCCGCATTCGCAACGGGCAGGCGCGTGGCAAAGTCACTATCGCCATGCCGTCGTCCAAACAAAAGGTGGCGATTGCCAACCTGCTTAAGGAGGAAGGCTACCTTGATGGGGTAAGCGTCGAGTCGGAGGGCAAGAAGCCACAGCTGGTCATCAGACTCAAATACTATCGTGGTAGACCGGTCCTCGCGCTCCTCAAGCGTGTCTCCCGTCCGGGGCTTCGCATCTATCGGGGTAAGGACGAATTGCCGCAGGTCTTGGGTGGGCTGGGCGTTGCTATCGTGTCTACCTCCAAGGGCCTCATGTCTGATCGGGCGGCCCGGGCGGCCAGACACGGCGGCGAAATTCTTGCCTATGTGGCCTAAGGAGGCGAGCGATGTCACGTATAGCCAAAGCGCCCATTGCTGTTCCCAAGGGGGTCTCGGTGGAGATTTCCGGACAAGACGTCAAAGTCAAGGGGGCCAAGGGTAATCTGTTCTGGCGCGTCCACCCCAAGGTCAGCGTCACCCAGGACCAGGGCGAGCTGAAGGTGAAGTCGAGCGACGAGACTAAGGTATCCTGGGTCCTGGCGGGGACCACCCGGGCCTTGGTCAACAATATGGTCATCGGTTGTGGGAGCGGTTTTGATCGCAAGTTGACCCTGGTCGGCGTCGGCTACCGAGCGCAGGCGAAGGATAAGGTCCTGAACCTGAGCCTGGGTTTTTCACATCCGATCGATTATCCGGTGCCCGAGGGGGTGCAGATTACGACCCCTTCCCCCACGGAAATCGTGGTGAGTGGCGTCGACAAGCAGCTGGTAGGACAAGTAGCTGCCGAGATTCGCGGCTTCCGTCCGCCGGAGCCCTACAAGGGTAAGGGTGTGCGCTACGCGGACGAGCAGGTCCTGCGCAAAGAAGCGAAGAAGAAATAGAGGGTAGGGGATGGTCAAGAAACAAGCCCGCATGCGCCGCGCGGCGCGGGCCCGCGCCAAAATCCGGGAGTTGGGCGCCTATCGCCTGTGCGTCTTCCGGACCCCCCGCCACATCTATGCTCAGATCATCGACCCGGATAGTAGTCGGGTGGTTGCCAGTGCCTCTACCCTGGAAAAGCAGTATCGCCAGTCAGGCAGGGGGCACGCGGGCAATGCGGGGGCTGCCGCGGTCATCGGCAAGACTATTGCCGAGCGCGCCAAATCGGCGGGTGTCGAGAAAGTAGCGTTCGATCGATCCGGTTTCCGCTACCATGGCCGGGTCAAGACCCTGGCCGAAGCGGCACGGGAAAACGGGTTGCAATTCTAGTGAGGCTTTGCCTCAGACCTTTGATGCGTGAGTCGCTGTTGACAAGAACCACGAATGAACACGAACCCTTATTCGTGTGAATTCGTTTCCTTTCACGTCTTTCGTGGTTCCTGTTCCCCGCGCCCGCAGAACCTGACTCATTTGTAAAGATACAGGTCCGTCAAGGAATCCTAGGGGCTTAATAAGATGGCAAGCTACAATCCCAAACCGGAAGGCGACGATTTACTCGAGAAGCTGGTGGCGGTAAACCGGGTCGCCAAGGTAGTCAAGGGCGGTCGTCAGTTCGGCTTCTCGGCCTTGACCGTAGTGGGCGACGGCAAGGGCCGCGTCGGTTACGGCACCGGCAAGGCGCGTGAGGTCCCGATGGCTATTCAGAAGGCTATGGAGAGTGCGCGCAAGAATATGATCGAGGTCAAGCTCAAGGGCACGACCCTGCAATACTCCATAGTCGGTCGTCACGGTGCGGCGCGGGTCTTTATGAAACCAGCCTCCGAGGGTACCGGTATCATCGCGGGAGGTGCCATGCGCGCAGTGTTCGAGGTGCTTGGGGTGCAGAACGTACTGGCAAAGTGTATCGGAACCAATAATCAGATCAACGTGGTCCAGGCCACCATCAGGGGCCTTCGGAGCATGTTGAATGCCGAGGACGTGGCCGCGAAGCGCGGTAAGACGATCGAGGAGATTCTGGGGTAAGCGATGACGGACAAGCAGATGATGAAGGTCACCCTGGTGCGTGGCCTGGGCGGTCGACTGACGACGCATCAGGCGTGCGTACGCGGTCTCGGGTTACGGCGTATGCACCAGGTGGTGGAGGTCGAGGACACACCAGCGACCCGCGGCATGGTGAATAAGGTCTCCTATATGGTCAAGGTGGTGGAGGAAGCCTCTGATGCGCCTCAATGACATCCGGCCTTCTTCGGGCAGCAAGCGGCCCCCCAAGCGTGTCGGTCGCGGTATTGGCAGCGGCTATGGCAAGACCTGCGGGCGTGGTCACAAGGGTCAGAAATCCCGTTCCGGCGGTGGTTACCTCAAGGCGGGGTTCGAGGGCGGCCAGATGCCCTTGCAGCGCCGCCTGCCCAAGGTGGGTTTTCGCTCGCGCAAGGCGCAGGTCAAGGACGAAATCCGACTGCATGAGCTCGCCGGTATCGGCGGCGATGTGGTGGATCTTGAGGCTGTGCGGAAGGCGGATCTGATCTCTGGGAGGATCAGACGGGTCAGGATCATCGCCTCCGGCGACCTGGATCGGGCCCTGACAGTGCGGGGGCTAATCGCCACCAAGGGTGCGCGTGCCGCCATCGAGGCGGCGGGCGGAACCGTCGAAAAGGAGTAAACCCTGACCTCCGGGCTTGTTTCCTAAGATAGTACGAGACCTTTGCCCGAGATCCCCAAAGTTGCTGGAATTTGAGATAAGGTTGACTCATAAAAATTGCGCACTGGGGGACCAAAAGTTGGCGTGTAAAAACTTGCAACAACGCAGGTCATTAGATCCAATGCGGATAGAACACGATTGCTGCAAAGCTGGTATCGATTAAGTGATCCGGGCTTAGAGAAGCAATTAGCGCGGGACCTGTTGTTCCGTCGAGTGATTGGTTTTG